>Ga0308167_1001666_pt1 | contig 24161 bp, 27 predicted proteins | sample PhyCR1_2_FD_202138 | JGI IMG/M metagenome (GOLD analysis project Ga0308167, IMG submission 202138) | Phyllosphere microbial communities from UC Gill Tract Community Farm, Albany, California, United States - DLSLRC.R1 | ecosystem: Host-associated > Plants > Phyllosphere > Unclassified | place... | reverse complement strand
TTTACGCTGGGGTTAAATGACCCCGGCCTGAGACAGTGCTGCTATCACGCACAACAGAATGTGTCACAGAATTGCGGCTGGCGGATTGACGCGGCGCCTGCAAATCACCATCATCCTGGCCATCGCCATTGTGGCCGGGTTTATTACTATCGGAGCGGGATGTGTCAGAACTCAGTAACGCATTGCTTGAAGAGATTATCAGCGAGGTTCGGCCGCTGACGCGTCAGGGAAAGGTAGCGGATTATATTCCGGCACTGGCAGATGTGGAGCCTGGCCAGCTGGGGATCGCCATCTGTACGCCTGGAGGTGAGTGCTATCAGGCGGGTGATGCCGCTACGCGCTTTTCAGTGCAATCCATCTCTAAAGTGCTGTCGCTGACGGTGGCGCTGACGCTGTATGAAGACGCTGAAATCTGGCAGCGCGTGGGTAAAGAACCGTCCGGGCAGGCGTTCAACTCGCTGGTACAGCTGGAGCTGGAACAGGGCAAACCGCGTAACCCCTTTATTAACGCCGGCGCGCTGGTGATGTGCGACTTACTGGAGAGCCGCCTGACGGCCCCGCGCCAGCGCATGCTGGAATTTGTCCGGCGCCTGGCGCAGCAGGACGATATTCTGTATGACCGTGCCGTCGCCCGCTCTGAGTATGAGCACTCCGCCCGTAACGCCGCCATTGCCTGGCTGATGAAGTCGTTTGGCAATTTCAATAACGATGTCAGCAAGGTGATGGAGACCTATTTTCACTACTGTTCGCTGGCCATGAGCTGTAACGAACTGGCGCGGACGTTTCTCTATCTGGCCAATCAGGGACGCACACAGGATAATCGCCGGGCGGTGATCTCGCCGCGCCAGGCGCGCCAGGTCAATGCGCTGATGATGACCAGCGGCATGTATGATGGCGCCGGCGAATTTGCCTGGCGGGTGGGAATGCCGGCCAAATCAGGCGTGGGCGGCGGTATTGTTGCGGTGATCCCGGGTGAAATGAGCATTGCCGTCTGGTCCCCGGCACTGGATCGCTCAGGCAATTCACTGGCAGGCACCGCGCTGCTGGAAAAGCTGAGCGACCGTCTGGGGCGTTCAGTCTTCTGATGCTTAACTCACCTGATTACGCGGTTTGCCCTGCGCAAACGCCTCCAGATTGCTTTCAAGGCCGCGCAGCAGATTTGCAACGCCCTGTCGGGTTGCCCAGGCGATATGCGGCGTCAGCAGCAAGCCGGGCAGGCCGGGTTGCAGCAGCGGATGCGTAGCGGGTGGCGGCTCGCTGCTCAGCACATCCAGCGCCGCGCCGCCGAGGGTACCCTGACGCAGCGCCGCCGCCAGATCGTCCTCCTCTATCAGCCCGCCGCGCGCGGTGTTAATCAGTAACGCGCCGGGTTTCATCGCGGCCAGCGTCTGCCGGTTGATCAACCGCTGCGTCTGCGGCGTGAGCGGACAATGCAGCGTGAGCACGTCACTGCGCGCCATCACCTCATCAAAAGCGGTATAGCCTGCACGGACGGCTGGCGCCCCGGGCCGTTCGGCATAGAGCACCGTCATGCCCAGCGCCTGCGCCATCTCACCGGCAGCGCTGCCAATATCGCCTTTACCCACCACACCCAGCACGGCACCCTGAATATCCAGTAATGGCTCGCGATGTATACAGAAATGTGGTGAAGCGGGCCACGCTTCGCGGCTGCTCATGGCGTAGTCCACCAGATGCCGCCGCAGCGCGAACAGCGCAGCGATCACGCCCTCCGCCACGCTGCGGGTGGAGTAACCTGGTACGTTGCTGACGACAATGCCCTGCGCCCGGCAGGCATCAAGATCGATACAGTCATAACCGGTAGCCGTAACGCAGATGTAGCGCAGCGCGGGCAGCTGCCGCAGCGTTTCGGCGCGCAGCGGAACTTTGTTCGTCATCGCAATTGTGGCCCCCTGCAGGGCTGGCACAATATCCGCAGGCGCGGTTTGCCCGCGCCAGATCCAGTCACTGCACCAGGCAGGCTGTACCGGGCGTTCGGGCAGCGTATCACCATCCAGCATCACTATTTTCATTTGCGCTCCGCTTTGTTGTTTCTGCACTGTTCTCATCAGGTTGCGTTTAGGTTAACAAAAACAGCGCCCGGGGTGAGCTTTTTCAAAAAATGCGAATTTTTTCTCTGCAGGGTGGCGTTTATTTAACGCGGCAGCAGCAATCGCGGTACAATTCCGCCTCTTCTCTGATGTGACCTGCTATCTGTTATGACGGTTTTACCTGCACTTCACCAGCGCCTTACTGCCTGCCTCGCCATTCTGGCGGTGCTGCTGCTGTTTGTTGCGCCAGTGGTGTCGAAAAGCCTGATTCAGCAGCCGCACGTTTCGCAGCCTGCCCCGGCCATGATGGAGATGGATCATCATCAGATGATGGAGCACGCCATGCCGGGCATGATGCATCATGACGCGGACGACGGCGAGCTTGCCTGCGGCTACTGCGATCTGCTGGTGCATGTGCCGCTGATGATCTGGGTATTTATTCCCTTTATCTGGCTGATGTTGCTTCACTCCCGTGCGCCGCCGCTCCCGCGGCTTGCCGCGCCAGTAGTGCGAACGCTGGCGGCCATTCCCCGTCCGCGCGGACCGCCTTGCCTGCTTCTTAACTGAATCTGCTTTAACGTGGTGCGGACGCAGCCTGCTGCCCGTCGCCCCGGTTATTTATCTTCAGAAGGAAGACGCTTTTGTCTGCTATTAATTCTGCAGCACCGCGCGGCGCGGTGCTTAATCTGCTTCGCCGTCTGCATTTTTATATCGGCCTGTTCGTTGCGCCGTTTATCTTTATTGCGGCGCTGAGCGGCACGCTTTATGTGCTGACGCCCCAGCTGGAACAGCTGGTCTGGCACGATGCGCTGACGGTAAAGCCCGAAGGTGAACCACAGCCGCTGTCGGCTCAGATTGGCGCAGCACGCGCCAGGGCTGGCGCGCAGGCGCCTGTTTATGCGGTGCGACCGGCACCGGGTGCAGAGGATACCACCCGCGTGCAGTTCAGCGATCCAACGCTGGGCGCCTCCACCTCGCGCGCGCTGTTTATCGATCCCTATACCCTGCAGATAAAGGGAGATATGCCGGTTTATGGTACCAGCGGCATACTGCCACTGCGCACCACGCTCGATCTGCTGCACAGCAGCCTGCTGCTGGGCGATGCAGGACGCAACTACAGCGAACTGGCGGCAAGCTGGCTCTGGGTAGCCGCGCTGGGCGGCGTGGTGCTGTGGCTGGCGACCCGGCCAAAGCGCCGGCTCAAACCGGCACGCAGCGGTTTCGCTTTCAGCCGCCACTGGCACGCCACTCTGGGATTGGTGCTGCTGCTCGGCCTGCTGTTCTTCTCTGCGACCGGCCTCACCTGGTCACAGTGGGCAGGTGCGAACATAGATAAAATGCGCAGCGAGCTGAACTGGCTGACGCCCCAGGTCAGGACGGTCCTCGATCCGGATGCGCCAGCGGCACCCGCCGATCCCCACGCCGATCATCACAGTATGTCAGTGACCGATATGGCCGCGATGCGCAAGCCTGGTATGACGGCGATGAAACCGGTGCCTGCCAATATGCCCGATGCTGACTGGGACCAGGTGCTGAAGGCCGCGCGTGAGAACGGAATTGATGCAGCGAAAGTGGAGCTGCGCCAGCCGAAAAACAGCGGCAGCGCCTGGACCGTCACGGAAATCGATCGCCACTGGCCAACGCAGGTGGATGCGGTATCGGTAGATCCGCACAGTTTTGCGATTGTGGACCGCGCAGAATTTGCCCGCTTTCCGCTGGTGGCAAAACTGACCCGCTGGGGTGTGGATGCCCATATGGGCGTACTGTTCGGCCTGCCTAATCAGCTGCTGCTGGCTCTCTTTGGACTCGGCCTCTGCACCATGATAGTGCTGGGCTACCGTATGTGGTGGCTGCGCCGCCCCGCTTCTGCTGCCGCCAGTCCGCTTGAAACGCTGACGGCAAGCTGGCTGGCGCTGCCGCTGACGGCGCGTCTGCTGTGCCTGCTGCTGGCGCTGGCGCTGGGGTATGCGCTGCCGGTAATGGGTGTCAGTCTGCTGCTGTTTTTAGCCATCGACTATCTGCGCTGGCGCAGGCAGCAGCGCACGCCAATGACTGAAGCGGAGATCCTCGCAGCCCAGCAGTCGCCGCTGGGTATTATCCGCGCCCGCTTTACGGTCAAACGCAAAGAGATGCGCTATTTTCTGCGCGGCCTGTTCATCCTGGCGCTGATTGTCGGTACGGTAATGAGTAATGCGATTATCGGTGGCGTGATCGACCAGTATGGTATTCCGTTCAGCCACTGGTCGCTGACCATGTATCTGACCCAGGGCTTTATGATTACGCTCTACACGCTGGTATTTACCGGGCTGATGTCAATTCCGCTCTGGTATTTCTTCCTCGGCGAGCAGGACGATTCAGCAAACAAAGGGTAAAAAAAAGAGGTGGCTAAGCCACCTCTTTTCACCTCTGCATCAGAAGTCAGCTTTCAGCACAACGCGGTAATTTGCTTTACCGGCACGCACATGTTCCAGCGCATCATTGATTTTTGACATCGGGAACTCTTCTACGTGCGGCGCGATATCGGCACGCGCGGCAAGACGCATCAGCGTACGCAGCTGGCCCGGTGAGCCGGTAGAGGAGCCGGTTACGGCGCGATCGCCCATGATCAGGGTAAATGCCGGTACCGGGAACGGTTTCATCACCGCACCCACGGTATGGAACTTACCGTGCGGGGCCAGCGCCTGAAAATAGGGCTGCCAGTCGAGATCGACCGCAACCGTACTGATAATTAAATCAAACTGGCCAGCCAGCGCCTTCAGCGCTTTTGGATCGCGGCTGTTGACCACGCGGTCAGCGCCCATCGCCTTAACAGATTCAGTTTTGCTGGCGTTGGAACTGAACGCGGTCACCTCTGCACCCATAGCACGCAGCAGTTTGATGGCCATATGACCCAGACCGCCAATACCGATCACGCCAACGCGGCTGTTAACGTTGATATTGTGCATCAGCAGCGGCTTGAATACGGTAATACCACCGCAGAGCAGCGGGCCGGCTGATGTGATATCAATTGATTCCGGTAGCGGGATCACCCACTGCCAGTCTGCACGCAGATGGCTGGCAAAGCCGCCCTTATTCATAATGGTAGGGACAGAGCCTTTTTCGCAGTTTACCTGCTCGCCGTTGATACAGGCGTCGCAGTGCTGACAGCTTTTCGCCGTCCAGCCGATGCCCACGCGCTGACCCACTTTCAGCCCTTTGTTTTGCGCTGCATCGCCCAGCTCGCTGATGCGGCCAATCACCTCATGTCCGGCAATAACCGGGAACGAGGAGATGCCCCACTCGTTATCAATCATGGAGAGATCAGAGTGGCAGACGCCACAGTAGTCAACTTCAACCATCACCTCTTCCGCGTTCAGCGGACCTGCTTCATATTCGTGCGGCACCAGCGCTTCGCCCGCTTTCATGGCGGCATAGCTTTTGATTTTCATTACAGTCCTCTGTTTTTTGGTTGCGACCCGGGAAGTTTAGCAGAGGCGCCGTGATGATTGAGGCGAGCAACCAGGCAACCAGGCAGATCGAAAACGCTGCGGGGCGCAAAAAGCATTAAGGGTTAAAGCGAACCGGGTGTGCAGCAGGAGTTTTACGCCTCTGTCCGCTTTCCACCCGGCTCAGGCTTAATATTCCGGCTCCTCACCCGGCAGAGGTTCAGAGAGCGACTGCCCCTCCGCCCCGGCATAAAAAATGATCAGCTCAGTCGCCTGCTCAGCGGTATAGCCGCGATGCGCACTGTTAACTGTCTCATTCAGCGCTTCACCCGCATTGACATGCTGGCGCTGGCCGCTCTCTTTATCTTCAATGATCAGCTGGCCGGAGAGCACGTAAGCCGTGTTAGGCATGGGATGCGTATGCCACGGCAGTTCACTGTGGGCCGGCAGCGACATGCGCATCACTGTAATCTGTGGCTTGCCCGACGGATAACCGTCGTAAGCCTGACCGTTCCAGGCTGCGCCGCTCTGTGACACCAGTTCGTGGCTGATTTCGCTGTTTTTTGGGGTCGTCATCTTTTCTCCTCTTATTCTGTACTGTACCGGAGTGTAGAACATTGCTGCGCTTACAGACGTGTGCGCTGCACTTTGCTCAGTGTTCAAGCTGTTCCCGGCATGCGCTGAAGAGTTCGATAAGATGATCGGCCACCGCGCGTACGCGGCCTGACGTTGCCAGATCGGCGTGCATCACCAGCCACAGGGGCTGATCGGCACTGCTGTCACGCTGCAGGCAGTGTAAACCGCTGGCTCTGGCCATAAAATGCGGTAACACGCCCACGCCCAGCCCGGCCGCAACGGCTGCGACCTGTGCGGCAAGCGTATTGGCCTCCAGCCGGCAGGGCCTGCCGCGCAGTATCCGCTTCAGCCAGCGAGCGGCCGGCAGATGCTGATGCGATTCAGACCAGCCGATGCAGGGTGCCTCATTGAGCGTAAAAGGCGCTGAAGCCTGCAGTAAAGCCGGTGCCGTATACAAACCGAACCCCAGGGTGCCCAGCCGCCTGATAGTCAGGTTGCCCGCCTCAGGGCGAACCAGACGGATCGCCAGATCGGCCTCTCTGCGGTGCAGATTGACCGACTGTACTCCGCTCAGTACCTCCAGCCGGAGCGCCGGGTGCGTCTGCAGCAGAGACGGAAGTGAAGGCAGTATAAAATGGGTCGCCAGATTGTCCGACGTTGCCAGCCGTACCAGCCCGGCAACAGAACCCTGCAGCTGCGCTTTTTCCGTCACTGCCCGTCCTGCGTCTTCCAGCGCCTCCGCCGGTTCCAGCAGCGCTTCGCCATCATCCGTCAGCCGGTATCCGCTCTGATGCCGGCTAAACAGCGGCAGCCCCAGCGACTGCTCCAGCCGATCCAGCTTTCTGGAGACGGTAGCGATGCCTGTGTCCAGCGTGCTGGCAGCGCCGCTCAGCGTTCCGGCGCGGGCAATTGCCAGAAAGATCCTGATGTCATCCCAGTAAAATTCACTTTTCATAGTTTCCATTTATGGAAAATAGCATTCCATTCTGCGCACTGTTTTCCCGATTTCGATCAGATGATACTGCGCATCCCCGGGAAGTTAAACAGGTTAAGAATTCCGGAATCTGAACACAAGGAGACTGCACCATGAATGATACCGCTATCGCTCCGCACGCTGTGCCGGCGCGTCACTGGGTTGCTATTGCCGCGCTCGGCCTCAGTGCCTTTACCATTGTTACCAGCGAGCTGGCTCCGGTAGGCATGCTGAATGCCCTGGCAACAGATTTGCATCAGCCTGCTGCCAGTACCGGACTGATTGTTACCGCCTATGGCTGGGTCGCTGCGCTGGCTGCACTCTGCGCCGGTATGATGCCGGCACGCACTCCGCATAAGGCGTTACTGGTGGGTTTAATGGTGATTCTGGCCGGTTCCTGTCTGATGGCGATGCACGCTTACACTCTGTCCGCCCTGATGACCGCCCGTATTACCGGTGCGCTGGCCCATGGCGTGTTCTGGGCGCTGATTGGCACCGTCGCCGCACAGCTGGTTCCGGCCAGCAGACTGGGACTGGCGACGTCAGTCATTTTTGGCGGCGTATCAGCCGCCAGCGTACTCGGCGTGCCGCTTGCCAGCTTTATGGCTGCTGCTGCCGGCTGGCGCAGTGCGTTTAATGCCATTGCGCTGCTCGCACTGGCCGCCGCCGTGGTTCTCTGGCACACGCTTCCGGTTCTGACGCCGCCTGTTCCATTGAAACTGAATGCCTATCTGGCGATTTTTCGTCATCGGACGCTGCTGACGCTGTTTGGCGCCACGGCCGCTGTCATTACCGCACACTTTGCCGCGTTTACCTATATCGACCCGCTGCTGACGTTAAAACAGGGCATTGCCCCTGCTGCGGTTTCCGCCCTGCTGCTGGTTGCCGGCATCGCTGGCGTAGCAGGCAATATCATTGCTGGAAAACTGATTGACCGCTATCTCAGGGGCCTTATTCTTTCAGCGCTGCTGCTGAGCGCGACGGCGCTGGGCGCGCTGAGTATTGCCGCTTTGCCACACGGCCTGACCGCGCTGCTGCTGGCACTCTGGAGCGCCGGGATCGCCGTGATATTCGTCGGGCTGCAGACCTGGCTGCTGCGCAGTGCCGGTCCTGCTGCACAGCCTGCTTCCGCGCTCTATGTTGCGATATTCAACGCGGCAATCGGCAGCGGTGCGCTGGCCGGTGGTCATCTGGCAGACGTTATCGGCCTGCAGGAAATGGTGTTACTGGCAGCCACTATGATGATTATCAGCAGCCTGTTTATACTGCGGCTGCGAAGTCCGCGTTAACCCCCTGCCCGGCATGCGCAGGTCACCGCTTTTCTTCACTGGAGACCGCCGCCGCAATGTAATCAATAAACGCCCTGACTTTGGCGCTCAGGGCTGAACGTTCGCTGACGCAGGCATAGAGGGTCATCGGCAGCGACCGGATCGTTTGCTTATCATCAGCAAACAACGGTATCAGCTGGCCGCTGGCGATCAGCGGCCGGGCAATAAAGCTTGCCAGTCGTGCAATTCCGCCGCCGCTGACGGCAATCCGGGCAATAATATCAATATCATCACTGATAAACCGCGGGTTAAGCCGGGCGGTGATGATCTCTCCGCCGGCGCTAAAGCTCCAGGGAAGAAAGCGGCCGTCCGTGGGATAGCGGAATACCAGACAGGCGTGCTGGCTCAGCTCCTCTATCCGTTGCGGAATGCCTGCGCGGGAGAGGTAAGCGGGTGCCGCACAGAAAATAAACGGCAGGGAGGCAATTTTGCGTGCCACCAGCTGATCGTTCAGCTGCGCCTCAATGCGCAGGCTGACGTCAATGTTTTCCAGCCGGTGATCGACATTGCGATCGGTGCTGATCAGTTCGATATCGATACCAGGGAACCTTTCATTGAAAGCCGGCATAAGAGGGGCAACCACGTAGCGGCCAAACGCAGCGGTGGTGGCGATGCGCAGCGGACCCTGCGGTTCGGTTTCCACTACAGCAGCCTGCGCAGCAAGGTCGATATCATACGGAATATGACGAACTTTTGCGTAATAGCGCTTGCCGCTTTCCGTCAGGACCATACTGCGGGTTGTCCGCGAAAGCAGGCGCACACCAAGGTGCGTTTCGAGCCGGGCCAGGCTCTGACTGACGGCTGCAGCACTCATTCCTCTGTTGCGGGCAGCGGCGGCAATGGTGCCGTTTTCCACTACGCGAACAAAATTGTCGATTAACCCCAGCATATCCATTAACGGCCCGCTCTTTTCGTAACTTTTGCTTAGCAATGATTAAAGCACAGCTGCTCTGTTTTTGTCCGGCACGGGCCCGTAAGGTAGCCGCTGTTTCTTAACTTATCGCTCAGGAGAGATTTTATGATTAAAGCTATTGCGTCGGCTGGCGTGCGCTTACGACTGCCCCATCGCGTGACTCCCTATATATTTTCTCTGTATATGGCGACGATTATGGCATTCCTCATGAGCCTCGTTATTACGCTGGCAGAGTCAGGTGCAGGCCCGCACTATATGACAAATGTGATGAATGCTTACCGGGTGGCAATGCCTGCTGCATTCATTTGTATTCTGCTTGTGCGTCCGGTGGTTATCCGGCTGGTGGCGTTAACCGTTCACGGCCATTAAGATCCTGCACAGCCGGCCGCGTGCTTATCGCGGCTTTTTCCGGCGCTTTTCGGCATACATGACGCTGTCGCTCTCGCTGATCATTTCCTCGAGCGAGGCATATCTGCCTGCCTCACTGCCGATCATGCCAAAGGAGTAATTGATGTTATAAGGTTTAGCCGCCTGCTGATTCCACACCGCTAACGTGTCGCGCAGCCGGCACAGGTAAGCTTTGGCATCGCTTTGATGAGCCAGCAATACAGCGAACTCATCTCCGCCAAGACGACCAGCAATGTCATCCGGACCGAGCTGCTGATAGAGCAGTGCCGCGAAGGTTTTCAGGACCTTATCGCCTTCCGCATGCCCCCATATATCGTTGATAGGTTTGAATTTGTCGAGGTCAAAATAGAGGATGGCAAAATCGTGATTCTGCTGCTGTAATAGCTGAAACCGCTTTTCTCCCATTGCATAAAATCCCCGACGGTTAGGAATATCCGTCAGGCTGTCCACCATTGCAATGTGCGTGACCTGGAATTCATCTTCGACAATCGCCGCCACATCTTTCATCGCAGCAAAGTCATCACCGGTAAAGCTGCGCGGCTCACTGTTAACCAGACACAACGTACCGGCAACGGCGCCGTCGGGCAGCCGCACCGGGTAGCCGGCATAAAAACGGATAAAGGGCGTGCCGGTAACCAGCGGGTTGTCACAAAACCGCGCATCTTCGCGCGCGTCTGTGATAATCAGCGGTTCATCCAGCATAATGGCATGCGCACATAATGAGATATCGCGCTTCATCTCACGGCCGTTGATCCCCTGACAGGCCAGCGTCCATTGACGATCGCGATCGATAAGATTGATCAGCGCGATCGGTACCTGAAACAGCCGGCGGGAAATGCGGGTCAGCCGTTCAAAGCGCTCATCGTCCTGCGTATCCAGCAGGCCAAGCTTGTGGAGCGACTTCAGCCGCGCGGCTTCATTTTCCGGCATTCCCGGCAGTTTCATATCAACCTCTTATCGTTTCGCGTTATCGTCCAGTACCCCCTGGTCTGCCGTGGATCCGACATTAACCGGTACGGCGTCTGCACTCACCGTACCCGGGCACCCTCAGGGTTAAGCTTACAGCGGCTACCGCAACGGCATAGCCTGCTTACGCTTATCTGCAATCAGACACCCTATTCTGACAGAAGAGGGAAAGAGATGCCCGGCGATCAATTTTAGTTTTGTATTCTGCCGAGACGCATGGCGATCGGCCAGACTATTTTTCTGCGCCTGTCAGGGCTACCCCATAGTGAAGTCAGCTCATTTTCAAACTGCGTAATAAGGTGCGCCTCACCTTTTTGTCTGGCCTGCCGTACAGCAGACCAGGTGGATATGTATCCCAGCAACGCCTGCAATTCCCACTCTGCTTCGATACTGAAAGGCGCAGTATTCAGCTCTTCAAACGGAAAAGGCAGATCGCGGTAACCTGCATCAACCAGCTGCCGCTCAGGAGGCCAGAAGCGGCCAATCTCTTCATAGTAGAATTGCCTGAACCGCTCTCCGGCCTGGCCTTCTATGTTCAGCACGCCGTAACTTATCAGAGCAATGACTGCCTGCGGCCTGGCCACACGGCGAACTTCACGATAAAAATCGTCTAACCGGAACCAGTGGGCGGCCTGCGCAACCGTAATCAGACTATAACCGCTGAAGTCTGCCGGCAGGCTTTCAGCGGCAGAGTGAAGGTAAGTAATGCCGGGTGTGTGAGAAGCGTTGCACAGCTGATCTTCGCTGGGATCAACGCCGGTCACCGAGCTGAAATATGCAGAAAGAAGCTGAGTTAGCTGCCCGGTACCACAACCTACGTCCAGTGCTTTCTGGTTATCCGGCGCCAGTTCTGCAAGATAGCCTGCTAACTCAGGGGGATATTCCGGGCGATATTGTGCATAATTCCGCCCACCTTCTGAAAACCAGTTTGTGCCGGCAGTGTCATCGCGCATCGTCTTTTTCCTCACATTGTTGTAACTCAGCCGTCGCTTCGCTTATCCGTGCTTCAGCGCTACGGTCGCTAAGCGCACTTATCGTTTTTTTAAGCGTCTCCATGAGCGGTGTTCCTGTTTCCGCTTCAAGTTTTGAGACTGCTAAAAAAATAGCCTGCCAGTGACATTCAAGCCTGCTCAGTACGGTATGCCCGTGCGCCGTCAGCTGCAGCGCATTTTTTCTGCCGTCAGTCAGGGGCTTCCGTTCAATAATGCCATCCTGCTCCATCAGGGCCACTGTCTGGCTGACTGCGCCCTGGGTCAGAAACGTGGTGGACTTTATATCGCTGACCGTCGTTGCCCCTGCAGCAATAGCCCGTATAACCGGTGTGTAGCGGGAGCGATAGTTAACGGGCAGCGCCGGATACGTTTTTTCAGAGCCGTTATCAATAAGCTCAGAGAGATGCCTCAGCATTTCGCCCAGACCATGGATATAAACCACATTCACCTCCTGAAATGCATTAGCGCTAATGCATTTTTATCGCATCTGCCGGCCCCGGTCAATCCGGCACAAAGCATGGAGATAGCGGAATCGTGAATACTTGCTAACTTGTGGTGCAGTGTTAAAAGCGTTTACGCTTGCTCCTGCAGTACAGCAAACAATGTAGCGTTTACGGTAACGTCGTTTCGCTTAAACGGGTTTTAAGGGATAGCACTCTGTCCAGTTGTAGTTGGTTTTTACCAGCGTCAGTTCCCCGGCCACATTCCCGAACGTGGCGGCCTGATGCCTAAAGAAAAACGCACGCACATAATCCGGTAAGAAAGCCGCTCCATAGCGCAGAAGCGTGCTGTGCCAGAAGGGAGCCGGCAGCGCTCTGCCCGCATGCCGTATCAGTAGTTCATTTTTCCACTGAGAGCCCAGCACGTTTGCACAGAACTGCTCGCGCAGCGCCAGCGCAGGAGGTGCCGGGATCCCCGCCAGCAAAAGCTGATCGGGTAACGCGACCAGCCGGAGATGGGTAATAACTAATTTTTCCGCTGCAAATTCGCGCCAGATAGCCATCAACTGATCCACTTTCGCGGGTAATGGCTCATCTGCGTGATAGAGCGGCAGAGTCAGAGGTAAAAACGTAAAATGCAAACCACAGGCGGGCAGCGTGTCGGCAAGCCTGTCACCTTTGGTCAGTTGAGATAGTTGTTCAATAAGCCGCGAAATACCTGAGGTCGCGGAGGGCCGTATGCCAGTTGCAAGAGCGAGTCTGGTCGGATCGTAGTAGTTTTACTCTCTGATTTTTCCGATGCCTGCATTTTCCGCCCACAGTGCAGCGGTGTTATCGTTTACCGCGTGATACCTGTTTTGCAGACTTAATCCGTTCATGGCAACCCTTCAGGCATTAATTTAAGCACTGGCTTGTAGTCACATATTTAGCAGAGATTAATGACCCGGACCTGCTAATGAGCACCAGCCAGCTTCCGTTCATAAACAGAGTCATGCTTCAGAGAAACGAAGAGTCTATAAAACCACTCAGCTCCGCAGCATTTATGTTTGCCAGCGCTGAAGCTTTCAGATGCGGGGATGCTGCAAGATACCTGGAAATCAGCCTGAAACCTGCGGTATAGCCCAGCCACTTTGGCAACCCGCTGGTTCCGTAAAACCAGGCATTATGATCGTAATCAGCGCGATGCCAGCTGTCGTGCAGTTGCAGAGCATAAGAACGGACAATATCTGATTCGAGGCGTTCCCAGGGTTCAGGTTGGCCGCCCAAAAGTTCAAGAGAAAAATGCCCGGCAAGTCCCTCAGAAACGACAGCCTCCCCTAACGTTGAGCCGTATCCGGGCCCTGCCCATCTTGCAGCATGGTGCAGTTCATGAGCAAACATTCGCTCAAGCGACTGCGCGTCATTTTGACAGAATGCCGGACTCTCAGGATCGACCGTTAAATAAACAACGCCCGGTTCAGGACAAAAACCCGTATGCCCTTTTTCAGGGATAACAAACTTTCCGGCTTTAACCACCACATCCAGCGGAGGAACCGGCATCAGCTCCCGGGCTTTTTCATAAGTATCGATCAGAGTGGCCTGAAGCCATTCACGGTGAGCGGTAAGTTTTTGCTGAGCATTCAGAATATGGAGAGTTATGTCAGGCATATCAGCATTATCCAAAAGCAACCGTTGATCTCCGCATAGTAGCAAACCTATCGCGAGTGTGATGGTGCACGGTTGCAGATCACTCTGCTTATGATGTAAAGCTGCCTCTTACACGTTGACGGTTGATCAGAGAGTGGCAGAGGGTTTCGTGTAAAACTGGTTATCGCCGGGATGAAAACAGAGTTTTTTGTGGACACGACCTGCCGTGCAGCATCAGAACAGTGCTGATTGCGGATGCGCACACCACAATGGATAACAGCGGCTTGTCAGCCAAAGACATTATCGGCCATCGCAATGTTACGCTGGCTGGCCCGTTTGTAACGCTATCCGCAGCCGCCCGCAGGGCGGATGAACGCAGTACTCTTCACTTATAAAGCAGCCTGATTTACCGGCTAACGTCCGCTATGAGCGAGAAGCGGACATATTAAAATGACGTTTTGACATGAACTTGTCCGCATAATTTATACCTCTGCGGGTTATTCTTTAATCATGTATATGCATGATTTGACCGTTACGCCGTCAGCAGTGATTACATCTACAGGCACGCGCTCATATTCGGCACCCTCAAAATCGTCCAGAATCTGCCAGTGATTTTGCAAGTTTTCTGATGTGAAAAGGAATCCTTGTACGCGATTGCCGCTATCATCCAGGACAATTCCAGGAAAGCCCATTTCTGCCCCCCAACCTTTGGCGAGAAGAGATCCTCCCACGTGACCCTCCTCCCAGGTGCCGCCAATATTTTCAAGAATATGTGCATTGGGCCAACCCGGCCCCAGCGTGCCGTAAACAAACAAACTTTCCATGCTTCCTCCAGTTATTAAGCAACAGTGAGGATATCGCATTAACTTGCTTTCCATCCACCCCTGGGCTGGGGAAGGCAGATTTGGATGTCCGCTATTGGCACAAAGCGGACGATCGGCGTGGAAGGCATGCGTAAAGTAAAAATCGAACATTAACAGTTCTCCCCGATCACAGTTGAGTAAGAAACTGATCTATCCGGGCGCGACTGGTCAGTTTTATCCGGCTTTCAGGACTTAACCTGGTATAAACAGCGAGGTGACCTTTATAGCTGCCTGAACCGGTGCGTTTTTCATATAAAGCTGCCTATTCCAGCAGAGTTTTGACGATGAAGAATGTTGTCTGAAGACGTTAACAAAAAAATGCCGCAATGAATCTGACTCGGTTGTGCATAAAAAAACGTTGACGAGGTAGAACGATCGTTCTACCTTAGAGCCATGAACAAAACAACAGGCAATACCCGGGCAAAAATCCTCACGAGTGCTGAGCAGCTTATTTATCAGAACGGTATTCATGCTATGGGCATGGACCTTCTGGTGAAAACCTCAGGCGTCGCCAGAAAAAGTATTTATCGCCACTTCACCAGTAAAGAAGAGGTGGCATCAGCCGCGCTGAGCGCGCGCGATGAGCAGTGGATGGCGTGGTTCAGAACCGCTTCTGATCAAGGCAAAACGCCGCAGGATCGCATTCTGAATATGTTTACCGTGCTGAAAAGCTGGTTTGAGTCAGACGGTTTCCGCGGCTGCGCGTTTATTAACACCGCCGGTGAGACAGGCAATCCTGACGACGCAGTGCGCCAGATAGCGAAAATCCACAAACAGAAGTTACTGGATTACGTACTTGAGCTCAGCAAACAGATGAATGTTGTGCATCCCGACGCGCTGGCGAGGCAGTTGCTGATTCTGATTGAGGGCGCCATTACCGCATCCTATGTCATGGGGAGCGGGAGCGCTGCCGACGACGCACGCGACGTGGCAAAAATTTTACTGGATCAGGTTTCTTAAAACTTTTTTCTCAGCACCCTGTTTTTACTCATCAACCGGAATTTACAGGAGTTTTACTATGTCTGATGCACACCTGCGCCCGCCGCTTCCCCCTTTTACCCGCGAAACGGCAACGGAAAAAGTGCGCCTGGCCGAAGATGGCTGGAACACCCGCGATGCCGCCAAAGTCGCTCTGGCTTACTCAACGGACACGCAATGGCGCAACCGCACCGAATTTGCCCATAACCGTGAAGAAGCCGAAGCGTTTCTGGCCCGTAAATGGAAAAAAGAGCTTGAATACCGTCTTATTAAGGAACTCTGGGCGTTTGATGGCAACCGCATTGCCGTTCGCTACGCCTATGAATGGCGCGATGATTCCGGTAACTGGTTCCGCTCTTACGGCAATGAAAACTGGGAGTTTGAGGGCGATGGCCTGATGAAGCGTCGCTTTGCCTGTATCAACGATATGCCTATCAAAGAGAGCGAACGCAAATTTTTCTGGCCGCTGGGACGTCGTCCGGACGATCATCCGGGGCTGACTGCGCTGGGGTTGTAACGGCGGCCGGGCAGCTCGCGTGGCTGCCCTGCCCGTCAATTGTCGTGTCATTCGACCCGACTGACGACGTCACCGTCCCCTGCCAGGAGAGGATCCCTGCTGCTGCATGCGTTTATCAGCGCCTGGCTTTAGCGAGGTAGTGCTGCATTTCAGCGGCGGGGACCATGCCTCCGCCGGTTGCCCAGACAAGATGCGTGGCCTGCTGCAGCTGCTGCGGGGTGATCCCCCGCTGCGCCAGATAATCCGGGCTTGCCGCGACGCGCTGGGGTCCGGACATGCCCGCCAGCGCGGAGGGTTCAAGCTGAATGCCTTCCGTTTCATCCAGCATGACAAGCAGGTCATACAGAGTCCGATCGCTGATCGTATAGCAGCCGTCGATCAGCTGCTCCATCGCCCGCCCTACGAAGCCGGAAGCGCGCCCTACCGCCAGCCCATCCGCAGCGGTTTGATTATCAATGCCGATATCCTGTACCGCAATGCGATCGTGCAGACCGGTACTCATTCCCAGCAGCATACAGGGTGAATGCGTAGGTTCCGCAAAGAAGCAGTGGACGTTATCGCCAAAAGCCAGCTTCAGGCCAAAAGCGACGCCTCCCGGTCCGCCCCCCACGCCGCAGGGCAGATACACGAAAAGCGGATGGGACGCATCGACAGTAATGCCTTTTTCTTCCAGCTGTGCTGGCAGACGCAGCCCGGCCACGGCATAGCCCAGAAACAGCGTGCGTGAATTTTCATCATCAATGAAAAAGCAGGCGGGATCGGACTCAGCCGCTTTGCGGCCCTGCTTTACGGCAACGCCGTAATCCTGCTCATATTCAATCACGTCTGCCCCGTGCCCGCGCAGCATCTCTTTCTTCCACTGACGCGCATCCGCCGACATATGTACGGTAACGTGAAACCCGAGCCGGGCGCTCATTATGCCGATCGAAAGGCCCAGGTTGCCCGTTGAACCTGCGGCTATTTTATGCTGGCTGAAAAACTGACGATGCGCCGGCGAAAGCAGCAGGCTGTAGTCATCGTCTGGCGTGATGAGGCCCGCCTCCAGCGCCAGCTTCTCCGCATGTGCGAGAACTTCATAAATGCCGCCGCGCGCTTTGATTGACCCTGAAATGGGCAGATGGCTATCTTTTTTCAGCCAGAGTCTGCCCGGCAGCGGCGCACTCTGTTCCAGCCGCGCCTGCATCGCGGGTACAGGCACCATATCTGACTCAATAATCCCGCCACTCCCGGCCGTTTCCGGAAAGGCAGCGGCGAGCAGCGGAGCGAACCGACGCAGACGAGCTTCGGCATCTTCAGCGTCTTTGCGCGTCAGTCCCGTATGCAGAAGTCCCCTTTCTGCCGTCGTCACCTTGTCGTTAAACCAGAGGGTTTCACGTAGCGCGATCAGCTCGCTTACCACCGGCAGAGACCGGAGTTTTTCAGTTAAATCAGTCATGGTCACTCTCAATCAGCATTGCACATAAAAAGGAAATAGAGTGCTATTTAAATGCACCCGTTTGCAGGGTGACAAACGATAGTTCTTCAACTTAACATGAGCTCAGCTAACCCAAAATATAATCGCGCATTACGTGCTTTATCTGCCATGCGCACACCGGTTTAACAAATTAGTCACTCTATCAACCTGTTAACTGACAAGGGTAAAAAATTGTCCTCTGCAATGCGTGAAATAAAGGGTAGCCAGCTGGGACGTCTTTTCACCTTTGAAGCGGCTGCCCGCCACGGCTCGTTTGCCGAAGCAGCGGCTGCACTGTCGCTGACGCCCAGTGCAGTCAGCCACCGTATCAGCCAGCTGGAAAAAGAACTCGGCATCGCCCTGTTCATCCGTTTACACCGCAGGGTACTGCTGACCGAAGAAGGTGAGCGCATTTTCAATGCAATGAGTACGTCACTCGACTATCTCAACCGGGAAATTCAGGGCATCAGGAATCAGGGTTTCAGCGGAAGACTTACGGTATACAGTCGCCCGTCGTTTGCGCACGCCTGGCTTGCACCGGCGGTGGCGTCCTTTCTGGAACACCATCCTGCTATCGATCTTGTGATCAATACCGGAAACGAACCGGTTGATCTGCATAATATGGGTGCTGACCTGGCCATCTGTTTTGATGCTGACGTGCCGGACAGGTTTCATCTCGATCCGCTGATGGATGAACATATTATTCCGGTATGCAGCCCGCGCTACGCTGAACAATTCAGGCTGGCAGACTGCCCGGAGAATCTGCGGGCCTGTCGCCTGCTGCACGATCGTCAGGCGTGGGGGGTGGATTCCGGAGCAAATGAATGGCTGTTGTGGGCAGCGCACTTTAACGTGGATATCACGGCAGCACGCCGCGCCGAATTTGATCAGGCAGAGCTTGCGGTTGCGGCAGCGATAAACCATGCCGGCATCGCGATGGGACGTAAGACGCTGCTGAAACAGCGTATCGCCTCTGGCGAACTGATAACCCCTTTTCCCCGGCTGGCGCTGCTGTGCAAAGAACGGTATTACATCGCTACCCGCGCCGACAGACGCTGGCCGAAGACCGAAACCTTTATCCGCTGGCTGCAGGAAACCGTGGCGAAAGAGAGATAACTGCGCTCATAGCATTGTCGCCCTGGTCAACCTACCTGATGCGCAGTGATACAGCCTGCCCGGAGGCGGGTATTATCAAAGGCTCAGTTCTGGCAGTTGATCGGGCACTGACGCCGCGGCACGGTCAGATTATTGTGGCGGAATATGAGGGTGAACTGGTGCTGCGCAGATTGCTGCTGAAACCCGTTCCGGCGCTGCAGTCGCTGGAGATGCCCGGGGCTGTCGTTCTGCTCGATGAGAACCAGTTGCTGCCGGTGTGGGGCGTGGTGGCTTATGCACTCAATGATATCGCGGGCCAGGGTTTCACCGGACCTGCAGGAGAATAGCGATGTTTGCGCTTGCTGATGCCAACAATTTTTACGCCTCCTGTGAAACCATTTTCAGGCCAGGTACGATAATCCGCACTAAGTAAGCTGTTTAAGCGCTATGGCCTCTCGTGGTGCTCTCAGACCTGCTGCCATACTGCCATTCTCTATTACAGATCATGACGAGCATGTCCTGCGCTGACTGCTGCTGATCCCGTCTCCAGCGCTGCAGTAGCAGTCTGGCAACGGCGAGCTTGTACTCTGATGGCAGATTTCGACCTTTCTTTCTGTGGCATAGTGACCTGTGCCTTACCGATTTGACCGGGCTGGGTTGCAACCATACGCTGCAGGAATAAAAGCCCGCATGCGGCGGGCTTCGGTTACTGCATTTGTATCCGTTTGGGCTCCGCTGCGCCTACCAGCGATGCCAGCGGTATATTAAACATTTCATGCAGTTTACGGATCATCGGAAGCGTCAGCGCACGCTTATTGTTCAGTACTTCATAAACCCGGTTTGGGCGTCCAATCGCTGGCACCAGGTCTTTCGCCGTCAGCCCCATCTGCTCCATGCGGAACTTAATCGCCTCTACTGGATCGGGTGCTTCTATCGGATAGTGTTCCTGCTCGTACTTTTCAATAAGCAGGATCATTACTTCCAGAAAATCTCCGGCTGCGCTTCCTGGCTCCGGCTCATTGTCAAACAGCGGGGATACAGCGGCCAGAGCTGCCTCGTAATCTGCTTCGTTATGAATCGGTTTGATTTTGTAAGTCATCACATATCCACCGTATCTGCGTCTATTTTATCGTATTCAGCGTGCGTTCCAACAAACTTGATGTAGACCGCCTGAAACCTGTAAGCCACTGCAACAATCAGTCGATAATCATTGCCTTTGATATTAAATACCACCCGATTGTTACTCAGAAAATCTGCGGACCTGTATTTGTCCTTGATGTCCTGTGGCGTTTTCCACTGTGCCTTTTTGACTTCATCTACCCATGCTTTCAGGGGTTGCTCCGCCTGATTATGCGTCTCCCGGAATTGTTTGAGAGAGGCGATTGATATAATCCGCACTGGCTTTCCCTATAGTCCCAAATTGGGACCAGAATAACAATCCCAAAATGGGACGTCAACGGTTAAGACATATTTCTATTTTTAAATGTACTGTATGCATAAACAGTGATTGCTAAGAGAGTTTTTCTCTATTCGTGCTGGCAGACGCTAACAACTTTACACATCCTGCGAAACCGTATTCCGGCCCGATTTGCGTGGGAAACCTATCGCTGTGGTCTCAAACAATAATGGCTGCGTGATTGCCCGTTCAGCTGAAGCAAAGCGCATGGGTATAAAAATGGCGGCTCCCTGGTTTAAGCATGAACGCTATTTTCGCGATAACGGCGTACACGTTTTTAGTTCTAACTATGAACTCTATGGCGATATGTCGGCGCGGATAATGGCAATACTTGACGGGATGGCTGCCGGGCAGGAGGTGTACTCTATCGATGAAAGCTTTCTCGATGTCACCGGCATCAGCAGTTATATGCCGCTGGAACGCTTCGGTCAGCAGATGCGCGAGCGTGTTCGCCGGGAAACCGGCCTGACCATTGGTGTAGGTTTTGGCCCGACCAAAACGCTGGCCAGGCTTGCGAATCAGGCGGTAAAGCAGTGGACGAAAACACACGGCGTGGTCGATCTCTCAGAAACCCGGCGCCAGCAAAAATTGCTGCAGCTGACGCCCATTGGCGATATCAGGGGTATTGGCTGGCGCATCGCCCAGCGTCTGGAAGAGATGGGGCTCCCGCTGCCGGCATCTCACCGTCTCTGTGACGACCGGGCGCTATGGCGATGAACCCAGATACTCGGCTACGGCACCCGTCAGCTGGCAATATCCGACGGCGGACACGCGTGACATTGTAGCCTTTGGGCTGCAGGGGCTGAACGCTATCTGGCGCGACGGCTTTCGTTATGCAAAAGCGGGCGTGATGCTGAGCGACTTCTGGCAGTCCGGGAGCACCCAGTTTGATATGTTCAGTCAGCAGCAGCCGCGTGCCAATGCGGATGCGCTGATGACGGCGCTCGACGCCATCAACCGTTCAGGGAAGGGGAAAAATCGGTTTTACCAGTCAGACCACAGGAAACCAGGCGTGGCAGATGAAACGTAACATGCTGCCGCCTCGTTACACTACGCGCCTGGCTGATATCCCTGTCATCAAATAATGAGCTTTAGCCTTTCGGACATAATCTGCTGGCGTTATTTAGCGCCGGCATAGTCCTGACTGCCCGTCTTATCGCTCACTATTTACCATCCTGCTTAATTTTTGCTTAAGCATACTCCGTTAATCTGGGCGCTCTGTCAGCCCATGCCGGGCTTTTCCGGAGCACTTTCATGCAAAATAATAACACACAGCCTCTCGCTTTAAGCAAAGTACCCACAGTCACCGCAACGTTCTGGTTAGTGAAAATTCTTGCCACAACGCTTGGTGAAACCGGGGGTGATGCAGTCACAATGTCGATGAATCTGGGCTATTTCACCGGCACCCTGATTTTTGCCCTGATTTTTCTTGTTGCCGTCGTTGTTCAGATAAAACACAGCAGCTTCAATAAGTGGATCTACTGGATCACTGTGGTGGCAACCACCACAATGGGAACCACGCTGGCCGATTTTGCCGATCGCTCACTCGGGATAGGCTATCCGGGCGGAACGCTGCTGCTGAGCACGCTGTTAATACTCACGCTGTTTCTCTGGCGCGTGACCTGCGGTACCGTTGCGGTAAGCTCAGTCAATACCAGCGTGACGGAGATTTTTTACTGGGTGACAATTATGTTTTCGCAAACCCTGGGTACGGCACTCGGCGACTGGACGGCAGACACGGAGGGACTGGGTTATGAGGGCAGCATGATGTTGTTTGCCGGCGCACTTGCTGTTGTCTGGGCTGGCAGCCGCTTTACGACCTTCTCACGCACCGCACTTTTCTGGACCGCCTTTATTCTTACCCGGCCGCTGGGTGCAGTTGTCGGGGATTTCCTCGATAAGCCGCTAGCGGCGGGCGGGATGGCGCTGAGTCGCTATAGTGCGTCCCTGACCCTGACGCTACTTATCGTGACGCTGCTCTGGCTATTACCACAGCGACCAGCCATCCACTCAGCCCCGGCGCATTAACAGCGTACTTTATTCAGGCGCGAGGTTTGTCAGCGGCGTGATGCGGTATGCACAGCGTCGCGCCTGCTGCAGAATATGTTCAACGCGCTCTACTTTCGCCTCCAGTACCTCACTGAACAGCATCAGTTCAGCGCGGCAAAACCCCTGGCAGGCGGTGGCAGCGGCACAGATGGGACAGTGGTTCTCAATCAGCAGGAGCGTGCCGTCGGCCTGCTCCTCATACTCCGCCATATAGCCCTCCAGCGACCGCAGGGCTGCCAGGCGCGCAACCCGCTCCCGCAAGCTGGCAGCATCCTGTAGCTCACGCAGGTAGGCGGCGCGGCTGCTCTGTTCGCGCAAATCTATCAGGCGATCAATCGCCTGTTCACCAAAAGCGTGCCGCACCGTATCCAGCAGCTGCACTGTCAGCGTTGCATGCGCATCCGGAAAGCGACCGTGTCCCGCCTGCGTCAGCATCCAGAACTGTCCCGGACGCCCTACCCCTTTGCTCCGCGAGAAAGACTCTACCAGTCCTGATGACGCAAGTTTGCTGAGTTGCTGACGAGCCGCTTCAGCCGTCATGCCCAGCAGGTCTCCCGCCTCAGCAGACTGCAGCGGCCCGCGCGTTTTCAGCAGGTAAAGCAAACGTTCTGGTGTTGCCTGTGCGCTTTCACCCGAATTTAACAAGCGATTGCTTGACAAAATATTTTACCCTCTTTAATAATCCAAGCGTTTTCTTGTTTTATTAATGTAACGGATCTCGCTGCGCTCAGCAACGGGGCTAATGACGCAACGCATGCCGGGAGGCTTATATGTCGTCAGGACAGGAAGGAAGCTGGAGTGAGTTACTGGGAGGCAAAAATCTGTTTTTTGCCGTTGCGCTTTCAGGCGGCGTCGCACTGCACGCCATTAATATCTACATTGCCACCACGGTGCTTCCCTCCGTTATCAGGGAAATTGGCGGACTGCATCTCTACGCATGGAACACGACGTTATTTGTCGTCGCCTCAATACTGGGTTCTGCGCTGACCGCACGCCTGCTGGCCGTAACCGGCGCGCGGCAGGCTTATCTGGTGGCGGCACTGCTGTTTATAGCGGGCAGTCTGGTCTGTGCGCTGGCACCCGACATGCCGGTAATGCTGGCAGGCCGTGCACTACAGGGGCTGGGCGGTGGTTTTCTGTTCGCACTCTGCTATGCCATGATCTATACCGTTTTTGAGGAGAAGCTCTGGCCACGGGCGATGGCGCTGATCTCCGGCATGTGGGGCGTGGCGACGCTTTTGGGTCCGGCGGCGGGCGGAATATTTGCCGAAATGGATGCGTGGCGCATGGCATTTGGCATACTGATACCGGTTACGCTAAGTTATATGCTGCTGGTCTGGCTGATTTTCCCGGCGCGTAAACGGGCAGAGGCCTCTCACACCGGTAAGCTCCCCTGGGTACAGTTAATATTCCTGGTCACAGCCGTTTTGGCCGTGAGCGCAGGGAGTATGTCCTCTGCCATCACGGTGAATATAGCCGGAATAAGCGCAGCGGCCTTACTGATACTGCTGCTGATCCGCCAGGAATTTATCAGTGAAACCCGCCTGTTACCGCGTAATGCGCTGCGTCTGAATTCGCCTCTGCTGGCGCTCTACATCACAATGGCTCTGCTCATTATCGGCATGACCAGTGAAACCTTTGTGCCCTATTTTCTTCAAATCCTGCATGGCCAGACGCCGCTGATTTCCGGTTATCTGGCGGCGCTGATGGCGGCAGGCTGGACGGTATCAGAAATATGGAGTTCCGGCTGGCAGATGCGAGGCATTAAGCGCGCAATTGCCGCAGGGCCCGCGCTGGTTCTGGCTGGCATGGTGCTGCTGGCGTTTGTAACTCCACGCTCAGCCAGTAGCGACGGGCAGATACTCGTGCTGATCGGGACGGGGCTGGCGCTGATTGGGTTTGGCATCGGACTGGGCTGGCCACATTTGCTGACGCGCATCCTGCAGGTGGCTCCCGCAGACGATCAGGACGCTGCCGCAACGTCTATCACCACGGTTCAGCTGTTTGCTACCGCACTGGGCTCCGCCATAGCCGGTATGCTTGCCAACGCCGGTG
>Ga0308167_1001659_pt1 | contig 24233 bp, 22 predicted proteins | sample PhyCR1_2_FD_202138 | JGI IMG/M metagenome (GOLD analysis project Ga0308167, IMG submission 202138) | Phyllosphere microbial communities from UC Gill Tract Community Farm, Albany, California, United States - DLSLRC.R1 | ecosystem: Host-associated > Plants > Phyllosphere > Unclassified | place... | reverse complement strand
TGCCGATCGTGGTCGCGGTGAACAAGGTAGACAAGCCCGACGCCAACCCGGCCAAGGTCCGTCAGCAGCTCACCGAGTACGGTCTGGTCGCAGAGGAGTATGGCGGAGACGTCATGTTCGTCGACGTCTCGGCTCGGGCGAACACCGGAATCCAGGAACTCCTGGACGCTGTGCTGCTCACCGCCGACGCGGGTCTCGACCTCACGGCCAACCCGAACAAGGCCGCTCGCGGTGTCGCCATCGAGGCGAAGCTCGACAAGGGCCGCGGATCCATCGCCACGGTGCTGATCCAGTCCGGAACACTTCGGATCGGTGACGCGATCGTCGCAGGAACGGCCTACGGCCGTGTGCGTGCGATGGCAGACGAGAACGGCGAGCAGGTCCTCGAGGCCTACCCGTCGCGTCCGGTGCAGGTGCAGGGTCTGAACTCGGTGCCGCGTGCAGGCGATGTCTTCATCGTCACCGAAGAAGACCGCATGGCCCGTCAGATCGCTGAGAAGCGTGAAGCAGTCGAGCGCAACGCCCAGCTGGCCAAGGCCCGCAAGCGCATCTCGCTCGAGGACTTCACCCGTGCTCTCGAAGAGGGCAAGGTCGAGTCGCTCAACCTCATCATCAAGGGTGACGTCTCCGGTGCCGTCGAGGCACTCGAGGAGTCGCTGCTCAAGATCGAGGTCGACGATTCGGTGCAGCTCCGCATCATCCACCGCGGTGTCGGTGCGATCACGGAGTCCGACGTCAACCTCGCGACGATCGACAACGCGATCATCGTGGGCTTCAACGTCCGCCCCGACACGAAGGCGCGCGAGCGCGCTCAGCGTGAAGGTGTGGACATCCGGTTCTACTCGGTGATCTACAACGCGATCGACGAGGTCGAGAGCTCGCTCAAGGGCATGCTCAAGCCGGAGTACGAAGAGGTCCAGTCGGGCGTCGCCGAGATCCGCGAGGTGTTCCGCTCCTCGAAGTTCGGCAACATCGCCGGTGTCATCGTGCGATCGGGAACGATCACGCGAAACGCCAAGGCTCGCGTCATCCGCGACGGTGTGGTCATCGCAGATGGCCTGGCCATCGAGTCGCTGCGTCGCTTCAAGGACGACGTCACCGAGGTGCGTACGGACTACGAGGCCGGTATCGGCCTCGGCAAGTTCAACGACATCCAGATCGGTGACGAGATCGAGACGACGGAACTGATCGAGAAGCCTCGCGGCTGATCGAGTTCGATATCTTCGGGCGAGGGTGCGTGATGCATCCTCGCCCGAAGAGTACGTAGAGGGAGAGAACAATGGCTGGTGAACGACAGGCCCGTCTGGCTGATCGGATTCGAGTGATCCTTGCGGAGCGCCTCGAGAAGGGGTTGCGAGACCCGCGCCTCGGCTTCGTCACGATCACGGATGTCCGTGTCACGGGTGACCTGCAGCACGCCTCGGTGTTCTACACGGTGCTCGGTACCGAAGAGGAGCGCCTCTCCAGCGGGGAGGCGCTGACCTCCGCCACTGGCATGCTGCGCAGCGAGGTCGGCAAGCAGCTCAGCACGCGCCTCGTGCCGACGCTCGAGTTCATCCCCGATGCCCTGCCGGAGAACGCCGATCACATCTCGGCTCTCCTCCGTGAAGCGCAGCAGCGCGACGCCGAAGTGGCGAAGCTCGCATCGTCCGCGTCGCACGCGGGCGACGCGGATCCGTACCTCCGCGACGAAGACGACGACACGAAGTCCTGAATATCGGCGCCCTCTTCGGGGCGTCGGAGTGTCTTGATAACCTCAGCTCAACGGGTGATCGCCCGCGGGGACTGGGGGGTTCGGCATCGTTTTTTCGCGCGCGCACGGGGCGGCCTCGGTCGCACCCGCGGTCGTCGAGGCGATCCTCGACGACCTTCTCGAGCATGATCTGAGCTGCGCGCCGCATGTCGCGGCGCGACTCGCGTTCGAGCTGTCGGAGGATTCGCAGACGATCCTGGCGGTCGCGGCACGACTCGACGCTGCTCAGCGGCACGGTCTCAGGGCGCTGCCGTCGCCATTGCCGATGGTGCCGTCCGTCGAGGCGCTGTTCGCTCAGCTGGAGCTCGACGACCGCGACCGTGAGATCCTCGTCGCCGTGTCTCTGCGGCTCGACGACAGGCTCGACCCGCTGGTGGATTTCGCGGGACGGTCCGCCGCAGAACTCGTCGACGGTCCGCTCGGAGCGCTTCTCGAGATCCACGCGGGCCGAGTCCGTCTCGCCGACCCCCGGTTGGCGATCTGGTTGCGTGCGACGACGGCGTCTTCGTCGGCCGCCGCGGTGCACTCGAGACTGCACCGACTCTTCGACGCGCGCGGCGAGCGGGTCGACGCCGACTGGCACGGCGCTCGAGCGGCGATGCACGGCGAACCGGCGACCGCGGGGGAGCTGACGCGCATCGCCAGGGAGCATTCGGAGGCGGGACTGAGCGAGCGGGCCTTCCACCTCGCGGCAGAAGCAGCCGCGCACTCGAGCGGGGTCGAGCGGGATGAGGCCACTCTCGTCGCCGGTGTCGCGGCCATCGCCGCGGGCTACGCGGTCGACGCGGCGAGACGACTGGGGAGTCTGTTTCCCGGCGGTGACGAGCTCTATCGTCTGCAGGGTCTCGGCGGGTTGCTCGTCGCCGAGGCGCATCTCCGTGGGGCCGTGCCTGAGGTCGACACGAGCGTCATCCAGCCGCGCGTCGATGACGCCGACCAGTGGTATTCGTGGGCCCGGGCATCGGCGTTCGCGGCGATGCTGTGCGCCGAACGGGGCGACCGCCGGGGGATGCGTCCGTGGCTCGAGGCTCTCAGAAAGGCGAGCGCGCGCGTCGGGGCCGATCGAGAACTCCGCGACCCGGTCGTCGCGCTCGCATGGCTGGTGATCGGCGACGACGACGGAGACGACGTGAGCGGCGCAGGCCCGCTCACCGGAAGCTTGTTCCGCGCCCTGCGAGCGGCAGTCGACGGAGACGTCGACAGGGGCCTCAGCCTGCTCGCCGCGGGTGATTCGGCGGTCGGGGTCGAGGTCGACCCGTTCGTCGCGGGCTTCGAGCTCAGTCCACTGGTCGCGGCGTATCGAGCGGTCGTCGAAGTCCTGCTCCTGATGTGGCGGGGAGACATCGGCGCTGCGCGCGACCGGATGCTGCATGCCGCGCTCGAGCTGCCCGTCGCTGTGCCGTTCGCCGGACTCGGCGTCGTCGTCGCTCGACGGCTCGACCTGGCGGTTCTCGGTCACCTCGGGCCGTTCGCCAAGGCTCTCACTGCCGCACTTCCCGCGCCTCCGCGCATCGATCAGCTCGTGGATCGAGGCATCGAGGCGTTCCTGGCGGGCAACTCGGCCGAGGCTGCGGCATGCATGCGGCTCTGGCGCGACCGCGGCGCTCCGCAGCCGACGCTGTCTGTTCCCGGACTCGAGGAGGCGATCGTCGTCACGCATGGTGCATCGTGGCGTCCGCATCGGATCGAGCCGCCCGAGATCGGTCTCGCCCAGCGACTGCGGGTGCAGATCACCAGCTGTTCGGATGACGAATGGCGTGTCGAGCGTCCGCTCGTCGTCGCAGCGGCACGCACTCTGACCTCGCCGTTCTCGCGCGGGCGAGTCGAGGCGATGATCGGCACCAGATCGCTGATCAAGGGTGACATCGCCATCGGCAGAGAGCACCTGGCGATGGCGCGGAACCTCCTCGAGGTCTCCGGCGCGACCGCCTGGGCGAGGGCGGTCGCCGTACGCTTGGAGCGGGTGGAGGTCACCGACGGCGCAGCGACCGGAGATCCGCTCTCATCGTGCCGCCGAGTCTGGGCATCGATGCTCACCGCTCGAGAGCTGGAGGTCGCGATGCTGGTGGTCGGTGGTGCCCCGAACCGCGACATCGCCGACTCGCTCCACGTGTCGGTGCGCACGGTCGAGGTTCATCTGGGCAGGGTCTTCGCGAAGCTCGAGGTCAGGACCCGCGTCGAGCTGACGGTGCTCGCCCATCGGATAGGGCAGTTCGTCTGACCGTCGGAGTCAGCGGGGGAGCGACAGCATCTCGCCATCGGCCTCGGCGAGGCCGTCGGCGATGAGGGAGTCGATCGCACGGTCGCGCTGAAGAGGATCCGGCCACTCGGCGAGCACGGAGTCGATCAGGACCGCGTCAGGTGCAGCGGCTCGCAGGATCCGCAGCACGGCGCCTCTCGCCTGACGGTCAGAGCCCTCGAAGGTCGCTTGGCGCCTCCGGGTGTCACCGGTGTCCGGCCGCCCTGCAGCCACCCACGCGCACACGCCGACCAAGGGACAGATCTCGCAGCGCGGCGACCGCGCCGTGCAGACGGTGGCGCCCAGCTCCATCGCCGCGGCGTTGAACACGGCGGATTCGACGACATCCGCGGGGAGCAGCGAATCCATGAGCTCGAGATCACGGCGCGAGGGCGGGCCCGGCTGCGCCTGGCCGAGGATCGCGCGTGCCATCACGCGACGAGTGTTGGTGTCGACGACGGGGTGTCGGTCGCCGTATGCGAAGACGGCCACAGCTCTGGCCGTGTAGTCGCCGATTCCCGAGAGCTTCAGCAGCGCATCCACGTCATTGGGCACGACGCCTCCGTGTCGCTCCGTGATCTCGACGGCAGCGCGGTGCAGCCACAGGGCGCGGCGGGGATAGCCGAGATTGGCCCACTGCTGGAGCACATCGGAGGTCGAGGCGGCAGCCATCGCCGCGGGGGTGGGCCACCTGTCGAGCCACGCCTCGAGGTGCGGTATCACCCGGTTGACCGGTGTCTGCTGCAGCATGAACTCGCTGACCAGCGTTCCCCAGGCGCCGAAGTCCTCACGGAATCGAGGGCGCCTCCACGGCAGATCTCGTGCTGCGCCCCGATACCAGTCCGCAAGAGGCAGAGACACCGCGGAGGCGGGAAGCGATGTCGAGGGCACCTCGACAGCCTAGGCGAACCGGGATGGGAGCCGAGGGCCGGTCGTGGCGCGAGCGAGGCGGGACGTGCGGTGGAGCGTTCAGACGCATCGTAGGCTTGAGAGATGGTCTCGCCCGGCATCCTTCTCGTCGACAAACCAGCTGGACTGACCAGCCACGACGTCGTCGCACGCACCAGGCGTGCGCTCGGCACCCGCAAGGTCGGGCATGCGGGAACCCTCGACCCCATGGCCACCGGTCTGCTCGTGATCGGGGTCGAAGGCGCGACGCGACTGCTCACGTACATCGTGGGAGCCGACAAGACCTACGAGGCCACGATCCGACTCGGGCAGACGACCGGCACGGACGACGCCGACGGTGAGATCCTGACGCGGGCCTCTGCCGAGTCATGGGAGTCGGTGACCCCCGAGCGAGTGTCCGCCGGGATCAGGGAGCTCACCGGTGCGATCTCCCAGGTGCCGAGCTCGGTGTCGGCGATCAAGGTCGATGGACGCCGCGCATACGACCGCGTGCGCGCGGGGGAGGAGGTCGTGCTGGCCGCCCGCGACGTCACGGTCTCGCGCTTCGATCTCATCGCCGAGCGCTCCGGCGACGGATTCCTGGATCTCGATGTCGTCGTCGACTGCTCCTCCGGCACCTACATCCGCTCGCTCGCTCGAGACCTGGGCACAGCGCTCGGAGTCGGCGGGCACCTGACGGCGCTGCGGCGCTCACGCGTGGGGGACTTCGACGTCGCGGATGCCGTGGCGGTCGACGATGTGGTGGAGACGGCGCTGCTCACCCCGGCCGCCGCGGCCGCCAGGGTCCTCGACTCGCTGTCGGTGTCGGCCGAGGAAGCGAGAGATCTTCGTCACGGCAAGAGGCTCATGGGACAGGCCGATCGACTGACCGGCTCTCTGGCGGCCGCGATCGACGAGGAGGGCGTCCTCGTCGGCGTCGTCGAGAGACGCGGTGCTGACCTCAAGAGCGCCATGAACATGCCGGAGGCACCCAGATGATCCTCTGGTTGACCATCGCTCAGGTGGCGGTCGCGACCGCGGCGGGGCTGTTCTGCGTCGCCCTCGGTCTGGCCGGCCGGCGTCCGAGCGACTACACCGTCGGCGCGCTCGCCCTGGTCGAGCTGCTCCTCGTCGTCCAGGTCGTGGCCGCAATCGCGGCACCCCTGACCGGAAACCCTCCGACGGGCGACCTGCTCGAGTACTGGGTCTATCTCGTCTCCGCTGTGCTGCTGCCCATCGGCGCGGTGCTGTGGGCGCTGATGGAGAGGAGTCGCTGGAGCACAGTGATCCTCGGTGTGGCCGCTCTCGCCGTGGCGATCATGGTGTGGCGCATGCACGTCATCTGGACCGTTCAGGTGGCCTGAGCCGGTCGGGAGCGCATCCGCCTCTTCCCGCCCGGATCTAGAATGGAGGACGCTATGAGCACCACCGTTCCCACCTCCCGCATGACCGGCATCGGCCGTGTCCTCGTGATCGTCTATGCCGTGATGGCGCTGGCGGCCACCGGCCGAAGCTTCGTGCAGATCTTCCGACAGTTCGACGAGGCGCCTCTCGCCTACTCCCTCTCAGCCCTCGCGGCTGTCGTGTACATCCTCGCCACGCTGGCGCTCGTTCTCGCGAGCCGACGCGGCTGGTACGCGGTGGCGTGGGTGGCGATCGTCTTCGAGCTCGCCGGAGTCCTCGTGGTCGGCGCTCTGAGCATCTTCTTCCCCGAGCTGTTCCCGCACGACACGGTCTGGTCGATGTTCGGGCGAGGGTACCTGTTCATCCCGCTGGTGCTGCCGATCTTCGGCATCTGGTGGCTGCGCACCCACAGCCCGACGCGAGAGACTCGATCTGTTCTCCACGCCGAGGCCAGCGCATGATCGTCTTCCGTGACCCGAGCGAAGTGCCGGACGGCTTCGGCCCCTCCGCCGTGGCCATCGGAAAGTTCGACGGCGTGCACGCCGGTCACCGCGCGGTGATCCGGCGTCTGAAGGAGATCGCGGCGCAGTCGGGAGTCCGCGCCGTCGCCGTCACCTTCGACCGCAACCCACTCGCGGTGCTTCGACCGGATCGCTGCCCCGAGAACGTGGTCACGGTCGAGCGCAAGCTGGAGTTGCTGGGAGAACTCGGGCTCGACGCCACACTGCTTCTGACGTTCGACGAAGAACTCGCGGCGCGCAGCGCCGAAGACTTCGTGGCCAGCATCCTGACCGGTGCACTGCATGTGTCCACCGTCCTCGTCGGCAGGGACTTCCGGTTCGGTCGGGGCGGGGCAGGAGACCCCGAGCTCCTCAGAGAACTCGGGCCGAGGTACGGATTCACGGTCGAGGTCGTCGACGACGTGTTCCTCGACGGATCCGACCGTCGGGTCTCGTCCACGTGGATCCGTGAACTGCTGATGGCCGGCGATGTCACCGCGGCCGCCCGCGTGCTCGACCGCAACGTCGACGTGCGCGGCGAGGTGGTGCACGGACTCAAACGCGGACGCGAACTCGGTTTTCCCACCGCGAATCTCTCGGCGTCGGTCGATTCGTTCGTCCCCGCCGACGGGGTGTACGCCGGATGGCTCGTCGATCACGAGACGGGGTTCAGGCATCGGGCAGCCATCTCGGTGGGCACCAACCCCACTTTCGACGACGTTCTCGAGCGGCAGGTCGAGGCGCACGTGATCGGCGAGACCGATCTCGATCTGTACGGTCACGACGTGACCGTCGAGTTCGTCGAGCGTCTGCGCGGCATGGTCGCGTTCGAGGGGATCGAGAAGCTGAAGGCGCAGATGGCCGCCGACGTGACGGATGCCGAGAGCGTGCTGTCGCGCAGCTCCAGCTGAACTCCGGTCGAACTCTGCGTGTCCTGATCTGCGTCGCTCAGGTCGCATGGCATAGAATGGGCCTCGGTGGTCCTTGATCCTCGCGCGTCATTCGCTCGTAGACGATCACCGGAAATACTGTTCGTACGGTCCTGGCTCACGCCACACGCGGACACCGAGAACGGCCGACGCATCCCACGGATGCTCCGGCCTTCACGCTCAGGAGGAGCATGCCGACCACGGCAACCGCCGCAACACGGCGCAAGAAGACGTCTCGTCGCGACGATGAGGCACCCCTCATCCCGATCCTCGCCCGCAAGGTGCGTGAGATCGAGGCGAAGTCGCAGCGGGGAAAGCTCGGACCCACGAACCGGGTCAAGTTCCAGGTCATCGCGTTCCTGGTGCGTGAAGAGCGCGCACGAGTCAAGGCCGATCCTGAGATCGCGGATGCCGCCCGCGCCGAGCTGCTCAAGCGGCTTGACGGCGTGGCGACGATCCTTGCGAAGACCGCAGCGCGCGACACTTCGCTGATCCAGCTTCTCGAGGCCGATCAGGCGACCTCGCCTGTTGCGAAGCGCATGCGACGCGACTGGCTGCTCGAGTCGGGAGCGGAACTCGCTCCCGAAGAGCTCATCATCGCCGACGTCGCTCCCGTGCAGACGCCGATGGTGTCCGCGGGGATCCCCGAGCGCCAGGTCACACCGCCCTCCGTCGAGGCGCGCCAGCTGGCGAACCCGTTCCTCGCCCCCGATCTCACCCCGCGCGCCGCCACGACTCCGCGTCGACGCCTGGACGGCTGGGAGCTCATGGGCCCCCTGTACAAGGCGTTCGAGACCGGAGCCGGGGGAGGAGCCGCGAGCATGGACCTGCCGCCGGCCCCCGAGTACGACCACCTCTCTCCCAAGGGCCTCGAGGTCATGGTGCATCAGTCGCGCTTCCTCGAAGCGGTGCGCGAAGGACACAGGAGCTTCCTGCTCGCTGACGAACCGGGCCTCGGCAAGACCGCGCAGTCGGTGCTGGCCGCATCCGTCGCCGGTGCCTACCCGCTGCTCGTCGTCGTGCCCAACGTCGTCAAAATGAACTGGGCGCGAGAGGTCGAGCGGTGGACCCCGCAGCGCAGGGCGACCGTGATCCAGGGCGACGGCACCGACATCGACGCGTTCGCCGACGTGTTCATCGTGAACTACGAGATCCTCGACCGTCACATGTCGTGGCTCGCCTCGATCGGTCTTCGCGGCATGGTCGTCGACGAGGCGCACTTCATCAAGAACCTCAGCTCGCAGCGTTCGCAGAACGTGCTGTCGCTGGCGAACCGCGTGCGCGAGCGCACTCCGGGTGGCAAGCCCCTGATGCTCGCGCTCACAGGCACACCGCTCATCAACGACGTCGAGGACTTCGACGCGATCTGGCGCTTCCTCGGCTGGACCACAGGCGAGAAGCCGGGCCCGGAGCTGATGGAGAAGCTCGACGCGACCGGCTTCACCCCCGCCGACAAGGCGTTCTACCCGGAGGCCCGCGAAGCGGTGATCTCGATGGGGATCGTCCGGCGCAAGAAGAAGGACGTCGCAGCCGATCTGCCCGACAAGCTCATCGCGGACCTCCCGGTGCAGCTGGATGACGAGTTCGGCCGCGGCATCCGTCAGGCCGAGCGCGAGCTGGGCGAGCGGCTCGCCGCCCGCTACCGGCGGATCATCGAGGCGCGAGGGGATCGCGGACTCGCACCGGGCGAGATCGACCAGGATATCGTGCGCCTGGTCGCTCAGAACGAGCTCGAGGAGTCGAAGGCCGCAGGCACCGGTGGGGACAACGTCTTCACCATGGTGCGCCGCATCGGACAGGCGAAGGCGCATCTGGCGGCCGACTATGCGGCCCAGCTCCAGCGCTCCGTGGGCAAGGTCGTGTTCTTCGCGAAGCACATCGACGTGATGGATCAGGCCGAGGCGCACTTCGCCTCCGCCGGCATCCGGTCGGTCTCGATCCGCGGCGACCAGACCTCGACCGTCCGTCAGCAGGCGATCGACGACTTCAACAGCGACCCCGCCGTGGGTATCGCGGTGTGCTCGTTGACCGCTGCCGGTGTCGGTCTGAACCTGCAGGCGGCGTCGAACGTGGTCTTGGCGGAGCTGTCGTGGACCGCGGCCGAGCAGACGCAGGCGATCGACCGGGTGCACCGCATCGGTCAGGACGAGCCGGTGACCGCCTGGCGGATCATCGCGGCGCACACCATCGACGCGAAGATCGCAGAGCTCATCGATCAGAAGCAGGGTCTCGCGGCCCGTGCGCTCGACGGCGAGGCACTCGACGAGGCTGCCGCCGAGCCCGTGCAGCTGGGCGCTCTCATGCATCTGCTCCGGGAGGCGCTCGGAGCCGTGTGACACACGCTTGATTCCACGGAGATCGGCGTTAAGAACTTCGGTTCTTGACGCCGATTTCTGGTGTTCGGTGACATGTTCGCTCATTTCTCGCTGATCGTCTCGAATCGTCGGCAAGATCCCCGGTTTTCATCGTCTCGAATGGCGCCCGGTCGGCTCGGAGCGCTAGTGTCGATCGCAGGCATCGTCGCCTGTTCCCCCTTCCCCTGAACCGTCTGAGGCAAGCATGAAGATCGGCATTCTGACGAGCGGTGGCGACTGCCCCGGACTCAACGCGGTCATCCGCGGCATCGTGCTCAAGGGCACCACCACCTACGACCTCGAGTTCGTCGGCATCCGTGACGGCTGGCGCGGCGTGGTCGACGGCGACTTCTTCCCCCTCACCCGACACGAGGTGAAGGGTCTGTCGAAGGTCGGCGGCACGATTCTGGGCACCAGTCGCACGAACCCCTACGAGGGTGAGCGCGGTGGCGCCGAGAACATCGCCAAGACGCTGTACGGGCACAAGATCGACGGCATCATCGCGATCGGCGGCGAGGGCACTCTCGCAGCAGCCGACCGCCTCGCCAAGGACGGCATCAACGTCATCGGTGTGCCGAAGACGATCGACAACGACCTTCGCGCCACGGACTACTCATTCGGTTTCGACACGGCCGTCAACATCGCCACGGACGCGATGGACCGCCTGCGCACCACGGGAGACTCGCACCAGCGCTGCATGGTCGCGGAGGTCATGGGTCGTCACGTCGGCTGGATCGCTCTGCACGCGGGCATGGCGGCGGGCGCGCACGCCATCTGCATCCCCGAGGTGCCGATGTCCATCGATGACATCACCGCTCTCGTCTCCAGCGCGCATGACCGTGGTCGTGCACCGCTCGTGGTCGTCTCCGAGGGGTTCAAGCTGCTCGGCATGGACGAGGCTTACAGCGACAAGGGCCTCGATGCCTTCAACCGCCCTCGTCTCGGCGGCATCGGCGATCAGCTCGCTCCCGCGATCGAGCGCATCACGGGCATCGAGACCCGAGCGACGATCCTCGGACACATCCAGCGAGGCGGATCACCGTCTGCGTTCGACCGTGTGCTCGCGACCCGCCTCGGACTCCACGCGGCCGACGCGATCGTCGAGAAGGCATGGGGCCAGATGGTCGCGATGCAGGGCACCGACATCGTCCGCGTCCCGTTCGCAGAGGCACTGGGCGAGCTGAACACGGTTCCCCGCAGCCGCTACGACGAGGCTGCAGCGCTCTTCGGCTGAGACCGGAGCAGGCGGTGCCTTCGGCATCCGCCTGTTCCCCGTCACTCCGCACGGGTGTGGAGGTGAGAACAGGGCTACCGACGCGAATCAGGAGGATTCCGACTGAACTCTCCTGATCTCAGGCGGTCGTCCTGAACCCAGTTGGTGACGCCGTTCATCCCCGACGATGCAACTGCTGGGCGATCGCCGCACGCACCATGTTCAGGACCAGTTGTGGTTGGAACAGCACCTGGTGATAGTCGAATCGGAGCACGGTGTAACCGCGCAAGCGCAATCGAGCGTCTGCCTCGATGTCGCGCCGTCGATCCTGGGCGCTGCTGTGATGGGCGAATCCGTCCAACTGGACCGCGAGGCGATCACCGATCAGGGCATCCAGCGGGTGCCCGTCGACCCACACCTGCTGGACGGCGACCACCCCGATCGAGCGCATCAGGATGACGAAGTGGGTCTCGAGCCCGGAATCGGACAGGACGTCAGCGACCGCAGCGATGCGTGATGCCCGCGCACTGCGCCGATCGATGCGATCCAAGATCGGCGGAGCCGCAGCATCCGCCCGGAGTCGACAGCCGAGGCGACCGCATGTCTGCTGAATCCAGCCGCGTAGATCTCCCCGGTGTGTGCGGCTCCGTCGCGCTCGCGAAGCCAGTCCTGCAGTCGCATGCAGTCACTCTGCAGCGGTACGCCCTCTGGTGGGACCCGGCAGCTCTGATGTGAATCGAATCGGATCAATCGCCGAATGTGCAGGAGTGAGTGCGGCTGTCGGAAGCAGGAGAACAGCGCGAGATCAGGCTGATGCTGTGCGGTGCGCCCTGATCTCAGCCGGTCGCCCTGAACTCAGATCACCGAGTGTCGAGCGTCACTCCGAGGCGAGGCCCACCGTGTCGAGGATCCAGGCGAGCTCGAAGGCGCGCTCCTTCCACGAGTTGTAGCGACCACTGACACCGCCGTGACCGGCGACCATCTCGCATTTGAGCAGAGCGTCGGATGCTCCGGCGACGCGCAGGGCGGCGATCCACTTCGCGGGCTCGACGTAGAGGACTCGGGTGTCGTTGAGCGAGGTCACCGCCAGGATCCGCGGATAGTCCACTCCGTCCCGCACGTTCTCGTACGGCGAGTACGACTTCATGTACTCGTAGACGTCGGCACCGTGCAGCGGGTCGCCCCACTCGTCCCACTCGATCACCGTCAGGGGGAGCGAGGGGTCGAGGATCGTCGTGAGCGCGTCGACGAACGGCACAGCCGCCAGGACTCCGGCGAAGAGCTCGGGGGCGAGGTTCGTCACGGCTCCCATGAGGAGCCCGCCGGCGCTTCCGCCCTCGGCGACGAGGCGCTCAGGAGACGTCACTCCCTGCTCGATGAGGTGCTCGGCGCACGCGACGAAGTCGGTGAAGGTGTTGCGCTTGTTCAGCAGCTTGCCGTCCTCGTACCATTGCCGACCCATCTCACCGCCGCCGCGGACGTGCGCGACGGCGAAGACGATTCCTCGGTCGAGCTCTGAGAGCCGCGCGACCGAGAAGCCGGGATCGATCGAGTGCTCGTACGATCCGTAGCCGTAGAGGTGCACAGGTCGCACTTCCGAGCCCGGCTCGCCGAACGAGCGCTTCCAGACGAGAGAGACGGGCACCCGGGTGCCGTCCGATGCCGTCGCCCAGTCGCGCTTCTGCCCGTAATCGAGAGGGTCGTACCCGCCGAGCACGGCGACCTGCTTGCGCAGGTGTAGTTCCCGCGTGGCGAGGTCCAGCTCGTAGACGGTCCCCGGGGTCACGAACGACGTGTAGCCGAGCCGGAGGAACGGCGAGTGCCACTCCGGGTTGCCGCTGACCCCGGCCGAATAGAGCGGCTCGTCGAAGACGATGTCGTTCACCGCGTCGGTCGCGTAGTCGAGCAGCCCGACACGCTCGAGCCCCTCGCGGCGGTACTCCACCGTCGCGAAATCGCGGAACGCATCCATCCCGAGCAACCGGCGTCCCGGTTCATGCGCGAGGACCACATGACGGTCTCCCTGCGGGTCGGATGCCGGCACCGAGACGAGCTCGAAGTCCAGCGCGTCGTCGTTGTGCAGGATGTAGAGGCGGTCCTCGCCGTCGACCACGGCGTGCTCGAGGGAGTACTCGACGCCCTCACGGCGCGGCCAGACGATCTGAGGTGCGGCGGTCAGATCGCCCTCGAGATCGACGAGATAATCCTCGCTGGTGATGCTCGATCCGACAGCGATCACGAGGTACCTGCGGCTGCGGGTGATGCCGGCTCCGAGCCAGTACTTCTCGTCGGGCTCGTGAAAGAGCTTCACGTCGTCCGCGACGGGGGTGCCGAGGCGATGCAGCCACAGCGTGTCAGGACGCCACGCGTCATCGCGGGTGGTGTAGAGGATCCCGGTTCCGTCAGGTGTGAAGAACGCGCCACCGGTGTCGGGGATCTCATCGGGGAGAGTCTCTCCGGTGATGAGGTCGCGCACATGCACTGTATAGAGCTCGTCTCCCTCGAAATCCGTGGCCCAGAGCAGCTTCGTCGCATCGTCCGAGGTGTCGAACGCGCCGAGCGAGAAGAACTCGTGCCCTTCGGCTTCGACGTTGCCGTCGAGCAGCACGGCCTCGCCGGGCACTGCAACGCCAGGTTCCAGCACCGGGGGAGTCCAGTCGTCCTCGGCAGCCGCGGTCCGGCAGTGGATGCCGTACTGCGCGCCCTCCTCGGTGCGGCTGTAGTACCACCAGTTCCCGCGACGCGTCGGCACGGAGAGGTCGGTCTCCTGCACGCGGCCCTTGATCTCGTGGAAGAGCGTGTCGCGCAGATCCGCCAGGTGTGCGAGCTCGTGCTCGGTGTGGGCGTTCTCGGCCTCGAGATGTGCGATCACCTCGGAGGAGTCCTTCTCGCGGAGCCATTCGTAGGGATCATCGAATGTGTCGCCGTGGTGCGTGCGGAGGGTCGAGCGGCGGTCTGCGATCGGGGCATCAGTCACAAGTTCCACGCTAGCCCAGGTCGAGTTGACCGGTACCCGAGAGGGTGGGAGGATCTACCGGGGCCGGTTAACGGAAGTAAAACCCACGGTGAACTCTTCGTTCGTCACGTCGATCCCGTCGACACCTCTCCTTTCTTCCTCAACGACCGAAAGCGAACGGTGGAAACCGCAGCCCTCATCGTCGTGCTGGTTATCGCGCTGGCACTCTTCTTCGACTTCACCAACGGGTTTCACGACACGGCCAACGCGATGGCGACCCCCATCGCGACGGGCGCACTCAAGCCCAAGACAGCGGTCCTTCTCGCGGCGGTGCTGAACCTCGTCGGCGCGTTCCTCTCGACCGAGGTCTCCAAGACCGTGTCGCACGGGATCATCCGCGAGGACACCATCCAGGGCGACGTGTTCCTCCCGATGATCTTCGCCGGTCTCATCGGCGCCATCACCTGGAACATGCTGACCTGGCTCCTGGGTCTGCCCTCGAGCTCGTCCCACGCGCTCTTCGGCGGTCTCATCGGAGCGACGCTGGTCGGCGTCGGGGGCGGCGGCATCGACTTCGGCATGGTGCTGTCGAAGATCATCCTCCCGGCACTCATCGCCCCGCTGACGGCCGGCATCATCGCGTTCGCGGCGACCAAGCTCGCGTACTCGATCACCCGGCGCTACGACGGCAAGCCCGACGGGCGGGACGGTTTCCGCTGGGGTCAGATCTTCACGTCATCGCTGGTGGCCCTCGCGCACGGCACGAACGACGCCCAGAAGACGATGGGCGTGATCACCCTCGCGCTCATCACGGTCGGCTGGCAGAACAGCGAGCAGGCGGACCCGTATCTCTGGGTCATCATCGCCTGTGCGGTCACGATCGCTCTCGGAACGTATCTCGGAGGGTGGCGGATCATCCGCACGCTCGGCAAGGGCCTGACCGAGGTCAAGCCCGCGCAGGGCTTCTCGGCGGAGAGCTCGACAGCCGCGACCATCCTCGCCTCCAGCGCCTTCGGCTTCGCTCTGTCGACCACGCAGGTGGCATCGGGTTCGGTCATCGGCTCGGGCCTCGGCCGTCGGGGGTCGACGGTTCGCTGGCGGACCGCCGGTCGAATCGCCATCGGCTGGCTCCTCACACTTCCGGCGGCAGGTGCCGTCGGCGCTCTCGCGGCCCTGCTGATCACATGGCTCGGACTCTGGGGCATCGCGATCGACACCGTCCTCGCACTCGCCGTGATCATCGGCCTGTTCCTGCGCTCACGCAAAGATGCAGTGACCTCGGCGAACGCGATGAGCGACGTCGCCGAGTCGGGGCTCGCGATCGAGCACCCGGACACGACGCCGCCCACGCGCAGGCAGCAGCGGATCATCGAGGCCAAGGCCGAGGCGAAGGCCCGCGCAGAGGCGCGAGAGAAGGCCAAGGCCAAGGCCAGATCGGATGCGAAGGCGAAAGCTGCGGCGAAGGCCGCGAAGAAGGCGCCGAAGACGGGCGTCGTGACGCAGACGGACAACCCGGAGAAGACGAACAGCGAGGAGTCGAAGTGAGTGTCGGCATCGACTGGGGCGCATTCGTCCAGGTGTTCCTCGCCGCTCTGATCGGCGCCTGCGCCGTGGTGACGTTCTACGCGTTCGGTCTGCGTCTGCTGGTCCGCAGCGGACACGCGCCGGTCGTGAGTCCGGCGGAGTTCACCGACGCCATCACCGTGATCTCTGAGAAGGAGCTCAAGCGGGCGGCGAAGCAGGCCGCCAAGGCGGCGAAGAAGAGTCCTCTCACCGAGGCGCAGCGACGCATCGCGCTGTACGGCGCCTACGGGTGCTTCGCGCTGTGTGCGGTGGCCGTGGTGGCCGGCATCCTGATCATCGTCGTCGGGCACTGACCGGAGTGTCCGGCGGCGTCCGGATTCAGCGCAGAAGGCCGGTGACGAGGTCGTCCACGATCTCGTCGGTCGACGTGTCGGGATCGATCGGAGACGTCAGCCGATCGAGCAGAAGCCCGTCGATCGCGTAGTGGAACAGCGCGATCTCGCGTCGGCCGCCGGGAAGCCCCGCTGCCGTGCTGAACGCGACATCCGCATCGAAGCCCGCTCGCTGCCATGCCCCCAGGAGGGCGGCCAGCTCGGGGCGACGGCTGCTTTCGAGCCTCAGCTCGAACAGCGCCAGCGTGACGTCGCGGTCGTCGGTCAGACGACGCACGATGTCTCTGACGTAGTCGGCGAAGAGCTCCCTGCTCGGCTGTTCGGATGATCGGCGGGCGAGGTCATCGTCGCTGGGGGCGAGACGTTCGCCGATCCGCTCGACGAGGCCCTCGATGAGCGCATCCCGACTGCGGAAGTAGTTCGAGGTGGTGCCCACCGGCACGCCGGCCACCGTGTCGACGGCGCGGTGCGTGAGCCCGCGAGAACCGTCCGTCGCCAGGACGCTCAGCCCCGCATCCGCGATGTTCCGTCGCCTCGTCTCGTTCTTCGCCATCCGAGCACACTATCGCGACTACTACAGCTGCCGTGGAGGTGTCATGGTCCGATGTCGCCGTGCGGCCTAGGCTGAGACCATGCCAGTGCCTTCCGACAGCGAGTTCGTCTTCGGTCGCCATGATCCCGCGAGTCACGTCATCATCCACGTGAGCGACCCGCACTTCCTGGCGAACGGCGTGCGGCTCGGCGGACGCTTCGACGTCGAGTCGAACTTCGCCCGCACTCTCGAGGCGATCAGGGCTGTGCATCCGCACCCGGCGGCGATCGTCATCACCGGAGACCTGGCGGATCTGGGGGAGCCGGACGCGTATCGCCGGCTCCGTCGTGCAGTGGAGCCCGTCGCGCAAGAGCTGGCGGCGCCGATCGTGTGGGTGGCAGGCAACCACGATGAGCGCCCGGCCCTGCGAGAGGGGCTGCTCGATCTGCCTCCGACCCAGGAGCCGGTGACGGGGGTATGGGACCTCGACGGGCTGAGACTGATCGCGCTCGACACGAGTGTGCCGGGGTGGCATCACGGTGACCTGGACGCCGGTCAGCTCTCGTGGTTGGGGGAGATCCTGAGTGAACCGGCGCCGCACGGCACTCTGCTCGCGATGCACCACCCGCCGCTGCCGAGCCACCTGCCGCTCTTCGACATCCTCGAGCTGCGGCACCAGGACGAACTGGCGGCGGTCATCCGCGATACGGACGTGCGCGGCATCCTGGCCGGTCACCTGCACTACTCCTCGCACGGCACGTTCGCGGGCGTGCCGGTCAGCGTGGCTTCGGCGACCTGCTACACCATGAATGTCGCGCGCCCTGCCGCCGACGTGAACGGCATGGATGCCGCACAGGCCTTCCAGATCGTGCATGTGCGTCCTGAGACGATCACCCACACCGTGGTGCCCGTGACGGACGCGCCGACCGGAGATCACTTCTCGCTGGAATGGCTCGAGAGGATGGCGCTACTCAGCCCCGACGAACGACTCGAGGCCTTCTCGCGCAAACGCTGACCCGCCGTCGTATCCCTGGCGGCGCATGCACGCAGGCGTAGACTGGGAGCATCCCCCGCACCACACACTCGCCACTACCCACAAGGATGTGACATGGCTTCTGCCGCGCCTGCCCCCACCCGCACCGAGACCGACTCTCTCGGGAGCATGGAGATTCCCGCCGACGCGTACTGGGGGATCCACACTGCCCGCGCCGACGCGAACTTCCCGATCACGAAGCGCCCGATCTCGGTCTATCCCGACCTCGTCGTCGCGCTGGCCATGGTCAAGCAGGCCAGCGCCAGGGCCAACCGCGAGATCGGGGTCCTCGACCCCGAGCGCGCCGATCTGATCGACCGGGCCGCTCAGCGTGTGATCGACGGCGAGTTCCACGACCAGTTCACCGTCGGGGTGATCCAGGGCGGCGCCGGCACCTCGACGAACATGAACGCCAACGAGGTCATCACCAACATCGCGCTCGAGCTCGCCGGGCGTGAGAAGGGCGACTACGCGTTCCTGTCGCCTATCGATCACACCAACCGCAGCCAGTCGACCAACGACGTCTACCCGACCGCTGTCAAGATCGGTCTGTCGCTGACGCTCCGGTCATTGCTCGAAGAGCTCGATCTGCTGCGCATCTCGTTCCTGCACAAGTCGCATGAGTTCCACGACGTGCTCAAGGTCGGACGCACCCAGCTGCAGGACGCTGTGCCGATGACTCTGGGCCAGGAGTTCCACGGCTTCGCCTCGACCCTCGGCTACGACCACACGCGCCTCACCGAGAACGCGTCACTGATGTTCGAGATCAACATGGGCGCCACGGCCATCGGCACGGGCATCACGACCCACTCCGACTACGCGCCCGCCGTGCTGAAGCACCTGCGCGAGATCACCGAGCTCGACCTGGTCACCTCCGCCGACCTCGTCGAGGCGACGAGCGACACCGGTTCGTTCATGTCCTTCTCCTCGACGCTGAAGCGCAATGCGATGAAGCTGTCGAAGATCTGCAACGACCTGCGACTGCTGTCGTCCGGTCCGCAGGCAGGCTTCGGCGAGATCAACCTGCCCGCCATGCAGGCTGGTTCCAGCATCATGCCCGGCAAGGTGAACCCGGTGATCCCGGAGGTCGTGAACCAGGTGGCGTTCGCGGTCGCGGGTGCGGACATGACGGTGACGATGGCAGCCGAGGCGGGGCAGCTTCAGCTCAACGCCTTCGAGCCCGTGATCGCTCACTCGATCTTCCAGTCGATCACCTGGATGCGCCAGGCGATGTGGACGCTGCGCGTCAACTGCGTCGACGGCATCACTGCGAACCGCGATCGTCTCGGCGCCATGGTCGGCGCCTCGGTCGGCGTCATCACCGCTCTCACGCCGTTCATCGGATACGCTGCCGCGGCTGCTCTGGCCAAGACCGCCCTCCTGACCAACCGGAATGTGGCCGACCTGGTCGTCGAGGCCGGCTTGATGTCGCGTGAAGAGGTCATCAAGCAGCTGTCGCCCGCGCGTCTGTCCGGACTCGAGGCGATCACCGCTGCGATTCCGGTGATCTCGTCCGAGGACCTCATCGAGATCTGATCTGCGAGAAGGGGCCCCGGCGCATGCGCCGGGGCCTTCTCATATCCGCGTCCGGCTCAGTCCAGCACGCGGCAGTGGGTGGTGAGCTCGCCGATCCCGTCGATGCCGACTGTCACGGTCGAACGATCGCGGAGGAAGATCTGCGGGTCACGGGAGTAGCCGGCTCCTCCGGGGCTGCCGGTGGAGATCAGCGTGCCGGGCAGCAGCGTGAGCGACTGCGAGAGGTGTGCGATGAGCTTCGCGACCGATCGGACCATCTGGTCGGTGCTCGCGTCCTGCACGGTCTGGCCGTCCACGACGGCCCAGATGTGCAGGTCCTGAGGGTCGGCGATCTCGTCGGCCGTGACGGCGAACGGACCGGTCGGGGTGAAGCCGTCGAAGGACTTGCACCGTGACCACTGCGCCTCAGAGAACTGCACGTTGCGTGCGGTGATGTCGTTGACGACGGTGTAGCCCCAGACGTACGACAGGGCGTCGGCCTCTGCGACGTCTTTCGCAGGCGTGCCGATCAGCACGCCGAGCTCCGCCTCGTAGTCCACGGCCTCGCTCAGTGCTCGCGGCCACGACGTCGTCTGCTGATGGCCCGTGAGCGAATTGGGCCACAGGGTGAAGACGGTTGGAGCCGCGTCGGTCTTCAGGCCGAGCTCGCTCGAGTGTGCGGCGTAGTTCAGGCCGACCGCGAGCACCGCGGGGGGAGCGATGACCGCTGACACGAATGACCAGCCCTCGAGCGGATGCCGGGTGGCGGTGCCGCTCTCGACAGCGGCGCGAAGCGCGGAGAGCATCTGCTCACCGCCCTCGATCAGCTGCTGAAGCGTCGCAGGGGGGTCGGGAAGGAGATCGGAGACGAGGATGGCATCGGCACCCTCCACCACTGCGAGATGCGCAGCAGGGGAGTCGGCACGACGCAGATGAGCGAACCGCATGCTCCTACGCTATCCGCTGCCCGGCTCGATTGCCTGGAGGAAGTCACCAGACCCGGGGGAAGTTGGTTGTTCGCCATATGCTTTGGCTATGAGTTCCGGAGGACCGTCCCAGCCATCGCCGTACACGCCGCCGCCAGCACAGCAGCAGCCCCCGGCGTATCCTCAGCAACCCCAGGCCTATCCTCAGCAACCCCAGGCCTATCCTCAGCAGCCGCAGGCCGGTCCGCCGCAGTACTCCGCTCAGCAATACGCGCAGTCGAGCTATGCGCCGACGCAGTTCTCGCAGCGTGCGGACTACGCGTCGGTGCTCGCGCAGCCGACCCCGTATTCCCCTCCGGCCCCTGCCGCCCCTTCGCCTGCCCCCGGTCTTCCTGCACTGCCCGCGGCGCGCCGAGGCGGACGAGTCGCCCTGTTCTCGCTGTTCGGCTTCCTCGGTCTGCTGTTGCTCGGCCTGATCGCCTACTTCGGGCTGTTCCTCGGCCCGCTCGCATCGATCATCGGGCTCGTGCTCGCGCTCGTGCCGCTCGCGATCGTCTTCTTCGTCGTGCGCATGATCGACCGGTGGGAGCCCGAGCCCAAGTCGCTCGTGTTCTTCGCGATCGCCTGGGGTGCCATCGCCGCCGTGGGACTCACCCTTCTCGTCGACCTGGGGCTGACCGCCGTACTGGGGCTCAGGGGTGAGGTCGCGGGCGCTGTGATCCAGGCTCCCATCGTCGAGGAGTTCTGGAAGGGCTTCGGAGTCTTCCTGATCTTCCTCATCGCGCGTCGGTCCTTCGACGGACCGGTCGACGGAGTCGTCTACGGCGCGCTGGTGGGTGCCGGCTTCGCGTTCACCGAGAACATCCAGTACTTCGCGATCAGCCTCATCGAGGGCGGGGGAGAGCAGCTGACGGTGACGTTCATCCTGCGTGCGATCATGTCGCCGTTCGCGCACGCCATGTTCACATCGCTCACCGGCCTCGCAATCGGCCTTGCCGCTCGACGTCACGCCTCCACAGGTGCAGCGCTCGGCTTCGGCCTTCTCGGGATGCTGGGCGCGATGGTGCTGCACGGCCTGTGGAACGGCTCGTCCTTCGCGAACTTCTTCCTCCTTTACTTCGTCCTCCAGGTGCCCCTGTTCGTCGGGTTCATCTTCGGCATCATCGCCTTGCGGCGAGAGGAATCGCGCTTGACGAAGGCTCGTCTGGGCGATTACGCGGCTGCAGGATGGTTCACCCCTGAAGAGGTCACGATGCTGGCGACCCCGGCGGGGCGCAAGACCGGCCTCGCCTGGGCCTCGCAGTTGCGCGGTGATCGACGTCCGCTGATGCGCGAGTTCATCAAGGACGCGACGATGCTGGCTTCCGTCCGTCAGCGGGCGATCACGGGCCGCGACCCGATGGCCCCGGCAGACGAACAGGCCCTGCTCGCACGCACGCGCGCCACGCGGGCCGCTCTGCTGGCGTACTGAAGGAGGCTCCGTCATGGCCGTCTTCATCCTCGTTCACGGAGCGGGAGACACAGGATGGTCATGGCATCGCGTCGCAGCCGCACTGAGGGATCGTGGACACGAGGTGATCGCGCCCGATCTGCCGGGTGATGACGAGTCGCTCACTCTCATCGACTATGCGGGACCTCGCTCTCGAGCGCCTGGGCGTCGTCGCTGACGAGATCCTGGCCGGCCATTGCGTCGCGCTCAGCCAGCCGGACGAGCTCGCATCGTTGCTCGTCGAGTTCGCGGCCGAGGCGCATCGCGTCTGATGTTGACGCGAGAGACGAATGCCCCGCAGCAAGACTCAGCGCCCGGTGCTGCGGCGATGCCTGCATGTCTACCCGGGCGCTGAGTTGATCTGTAAACAGGGTGCACCCGGTGCGGGCGGGTGTCAAGGGCTTGGAGGGTTCGAGTCGGCACACATCGCCGTTTCGCCCTCAGCGGAGCGATCGCGTTGACCGGCGACCCACGGCTCAGGTTTGATGGAGAGCATGACTGATCGCACAAAGCCTGAGTTCGACGCACCCACCGGGCCCGCCCCCGCGGAGCTCGTCATCCGAGACCTCATCGAGGGAGACGGCGCCGAGGCCAAGCCCGGCGACACCGTGACCGTGCACTATGCCGGTGTCGAGTTCGATTCGGGCGAGGAGTTCGACTCGTCGTGGGGTCGCGGAGAGACCATCCAGTTCCCGCTTCGCGGCCTGATCCAGGGCTGGCAGGACGGCATCCCCGGTATGAAGGAGGGCGGACGGCGTGAGCTCGTCATTCCGCCGCACCTGGCATACGGCCCCGTCGGCGGAGGCCACTTCCTCTCGGGAAAGACCCTCATCTTCATCATCGATCTCGTCGCCGTAGGCTGACCCGATCAAAGCCGGAAGGCGCCGAGACCCTCGTGGGTCCGGCGCCTTCTCCGTTGCAGGAGGTGAATCTGCGTGTTCGGGGAATACATGCATGTGCATGTAAGTTGTAACGCGTGACGCCGTGAACACGGCCCCTCATCCGTTGCCGCGTACTGCGGCTGATGTCTCCCGAGGAGAAACCATGACCAGCATCGACATTCCCGGTTACCGTCCCGGCACCTGGGTGCTCGACCCGTCGCACAGCGAGGTCACCTTCAGCGTGCGCCACATGATGATCTCGAAGGTGCGGGGCACCTTCGGCGTCAAGAGCGCGACCCTGATCGCCCCCGAGAACCCCCTCGAGGCCCGCGTCGAGGCGAGCGTCGACGTCACGTCGATCGACACGAAGGACGAGGGGCGCGACACGCACCTGCGTTCCGGCGACTTCTTCGACACCGAGAACTTCCCGACGATGGAGTTCGTGTCGACCGGTGCGCGCGCCGAGGGCGGCGAGCTCTTCGTCGACGGCGACCTCACCATCCGCGGCATCACCAAGCCCGTCAGCTTCGAGCTCGACTTCGGCGGTTTCGGCTCCGACCCGTGGGGCAACTACAAGGCCGGCGCTTCGGCCAAGACGGTCATCAACCGCGAGGACTTCGGCCTGACGTGGAACGCAGCACTCGAGACCGGCGGAGTGCTGGTCGGCAAGGACGTCACGATCAGCCTCGACCTGCAGGGCGCTCTGCAGCAGGACTGATCGCCTGATCTCGAGAACCCCGGGCCCATCAGGGCTCGGGGTTCTCTGCGTCGTACGCACGGAACCCCGGGCTGCGCCGTGCGAGCAGCGCGACCAGAGCGATCACGAGCAATCCGCCGAGCAGCGGGGGGAACCAGAGAGTTGTTAGGGTCGCGAGCGTGCCGGCGTAGAGGGCGCCGATGCGAGGGCCACCGGCGACGACGATGATGAAGAGGCCCTGCAGGCGGCCGCGCATCGCGTCTGGCACCGCCGCCTGCATCATGGTGTTGCGGTAGATCGAGCTCACGTTGTCGGATGCGCCCGAGAGGGCGAGTGCCACGCACGCCGCGACGATCAGCCCAACATTCGGAGCCTGTTCGGTCGCCCCGCCGGAGAGGGCCCCGGCCACCAGGACCGCGCCGAACAAAAGGATCGATGCGCCGTAGGCCTCGACCGCCCGCTCGATGCCGCGCCCGTGCCAGCGATACTGCACGACCCGTCCGGAGAAGAGGCTCGAAGCGAACGTGCCCGCTGCGACGGCTGCGGTGAGGATGCCGGTCGTCACCGCTCCTCCGCCGAGGAGGACCGTCCCGAGAGCCGGGAACAGCACGAGCGGCTGCCCGAAAGTCATGGCGATGATGTCGACGACGTATTGCATCCGGATGTTGCTCGCTCGGCGCAGGAATCGCCACCCGTCCACGAGCGACGCGAAGCCCGGCCTCACGGTCTCGCCCTCGGGGCGAAGCGGAGGCAGGCTCCACAGTCCGAGGAACATCGACAGCATCAGGATCACATCGAGGGTGTACGTCCATCCGTACCCGGTGAGTGCGACGAGGATTCCCGCGATGGCGGGTCCGGCCATCACCGTGAGTCCGAATGCCACTCCGTTGAGGGCGGAAGCGGCGGCGAGCTTGTCGCGGGGGATGAGCCGCGGCACGATCGCCGTGCGGGTGGCCATGCCGACCGAATTCGCCGCGGAGTTGACGATGCTCAGCACATAGAGCCACC
>Ga0308167_1001655_pt1 | contig 24290 bp, 18 predicted proteins | sample PhyCR1_2_FD_202138 | JGI IMG/M metagenome (GOLD analysis project Ga0308167, IMG submission 202138) | Phyllosphere microbial communities from UC Gill Tract Community Farm, Albany, California, United States - DLSLRC.R1 | ecosystem: Host-associated > Plants > Phyllosphere > Unclassified | place... | reverse complement strand
TCAGCAGGCGCAGCACGTTAAGACCGGCCAGCGTACCGGCGGTTTTCACTGCCCGCCGTTGTACGTCGTTGAAGTACGCCGGTACGGTAATCACCGCATCAACAATCGGCTGGCCAAGCCAGCGCTCGGCATCTTCTTTTAGCTGACGCAATAAAATGGCGGAGAGTTCTTCGGCGCGAAAGGTTTGCGTTCCCAGCCTGAGCGTGGCTTCGGTGCCCATAAAGCGTTTAAAGCTGGCCTGCGTGAGATGCGGATGGGTACTAAGACGGGCTAACGCCGGCTGGCCGGTGATCAGGTTACCCTGATCGTCCAGCCCGACCACCGACGGCGTTAACAGCGCGCCCTGTTTATTGGCAATCAGCTGCGATTTACCGTCATGCCACACTGCCACCGCGCTATTAGTGGTGCCGAGATCGATTCCTGCTACCTGCCTGGCTGCCATGCTTGCTCCCTGAGTGAGCCTGTTGCTCATCACCGCGCTTGCGTCATCCGGCGCGCGATTGAACAGGCTGTGGAAAATTAATGAGGTGATTAATCTGTTTATCGTCTGTCAGGGAGCGATCTTTAGCGTGGATGTACAGACGCGGCTGCCCGTTTCGCTCAAAGCCGTTTCTTGCTCTCCTTCTGTGCCAAATGACACAAGCCCTCCACAGAACATACATAGTGGCTACAAACTCGCACAACGAAAGGTTTTTAGAATGGCGCCTTCTTATTAAGGAGGTAAAATGAACACGCTGAAATCTATGCTCAAAAAAGCCGAATATCAGGCAAAGGTAATAAGAAGCTTTTTAGTAAGTGATGAAACTTTTCATCGTCGGCGGCTTAAAAAGCTCTACCAGTTTGAACCAGATTTGAAAAGGCCATTAACCCTGAATGAGAAAATCTGCTACAGAATGATTCATGATCGAAATCCTTTACATACTCTTCTCGCTGACAAAATAAAAGTAAGAGAGTATGTAAAAAACAGAACGCATCTCGTGATGCTGGCACCGTTGATCGCTATATATGACAACACCCGGCAAATTGATCTTGAAACGCTGCCCGATCGCTTTGTTTTGAAATGCAATCATGACAGCGGCAGCACAATAGTATGCCGCGATAAAAAAACATTTGATAAAGAAAAAGCATTTAAAAAACTGGAATTAGCGCTGTCAAAAAATATGTATTACAGTACAAGGGAAAGGCATTATAAAGATATAGATAAAAAATTAGTGTGTGAAGAATATCTACACAGGGAGAAACTAAAGGACAGATATTCGTTACCAGAGATGCTGAGAATACACTGTTTTAATGGGGTAGCCTGTTTCACTGAAGCAGATTTTACTGACCTGCAAGGCAATGAGTTTATCAATGTTTACGACAGAGGCTGGAGGTTGCAGCCTTTCGTGATGGAATATCCAAACTCTCCTGGCGCCATCGCCGAACCTGCACTTTTTTATGATGCCTTGCTTGCCGCTCAGGCGTTAGCTCACGGAATAGATTACTGCCGGGTAGATTTAATGCTGCATAATAACGGTCTGTTTTTCAGTGAAATAACGCTGACGCCTTGCAGAGGTAAAATGGCTATCACGCCAGTAAAATGGGATTATCAGCTGGGTAAAATGTGGGAGCAAGATATTTACTATGAGTAATGCCCATGGGTGATCGGCTGGACATCAGCTTTTTCTGACCGGCCACTGCAGGGTAAAAGTTGAATGGCACGCTGGAGAGCGCTGGTAAAACACGTCACCTTTATGCGCCTGCATGATAGCCCGAACGACCGATAAGCCCAGGCCGCAACCCTGTGGGTTAGCTAAGCGGCCCGTTGTTCCTCTTTGAAAAGGTTCAAACATAAACGGCTGGAATTCCGGGTCGATCCCTGGCCCACTGTCAGTAACAGAAATACGATAAAACTCATCATCCATACTGTAATCAATGATCAACAATCCAGGTGTAGAGTAATTGGTGATGTTATCCAGGATGACGTTCAGGCACTGTAAAATCCTTATTGAATCGCATCGGATAGTGGATTCTTTTTTGGATAAGCTGATCGAGAAGCCTGCATTTTTTAATTTATCATCAAAGCTTTCCAACGATTTTTCAATGATATCATCAAAACTGTCCTGCTCTATTTGTAAAGAAAAGGCGTTCGAGTCCGTTGAACCTACCACTCTAAGATCATCGATTATTCTGGATAATCCTTCGGTCTGGGTCAGCAAATTTTTAAACAGCCTCGGATCGGGTTCAAATACGCCATCAACCAGACCCTGTAACCTACCACGTAATATGGTCACCGGCGTCCTCAATTCATGGGCAATAGCAGCATTCCAGGATTTCCTGTCAACATCCATAACCTGTAGTTTTTCTGCCATAAGATTAAAGTCGCTGACCAGGCTGTTAATTTCCTCTAAATGACTCTTCTTGCTCAGCGCGCGTGCACTGAGATCGCCATGAGTGATTTGTTGCAGGCTGGTAGCAACGGAATTCAAAGGAGAAAGAATGCGCGCTGATAAGCGTATAGCAAAAAATACAGCAAGAGTTAAGCTGATCAAGGAGGCAAAAATAATCCATACCCAGTCAACGACAGTGACTGCATCTTCATTGGCAGAGGAGGCATAGCTCGGAAAACTATAAATCACGGTGTAAAAAACGTAACTTCCCAACACTGAAAAAACAATAATACACAGCGTTAATCCGAGCATAAACAGCAGTATCTGCTTACTTAAATCGCTTTTATTTCTCATTTTTCATTACCCAGGCGATAGCCAATACCGCGTACGCTCTCAGGCACATTATTCAGTCCCGGTTTTTCCAGCTTCTTTCTTAATTTACTAATATGACTGTCAATGGTCCGGTCAAGTTTATCTCCCTCAGGCAGGCACGAATCCATTAGCGCTTCTCTTGAAAAAACTTTTCTCGGATATTTAGCCATATAAGCAAGCAGCTTGAATTCCGAGGTGGTTAAGTCAGGGCTGTGTGTTTCTCCATTAATGGCTATTTCCACATGAAATTCTTCAGGATAAATAGTCATGAAGTGCGTTCTTATCGGTGTGTTTTTTGGATCTTCTTCAGGTTTTACTCTGCGCAAAACGGCTTCGATACGCGCCAGAACTTCCAGAGGATTAAAAGGTTTAATAATATAATCATCAGCGCCAAGGCGCAGGCCCATCAGCTTATCAATATCCTGATCGAAAGCCGTGACCATAATAACAGGTATGTTGCTCTCTTTTCTTAATGCGGTTAAAAAATTCCAGCCTGTTATATCTGGCAGCTGGATATCCAGCAGAATCAAATCCGGTTTTTTCTGCCTGAACAGCGCCATGCCTGTTGCTCCATCTTTTGCATGAATCGCTGTCATCGCTGATTTGTTAATATAACTGGTTAAGATTTCAGCTATCTCCTGCTCGTCTTCAACCACCATTATTACGTTGTGATGATTCATACTCTGTTCCATTGTGCGGCTCATGGCTGATACTTTATCGAGCCAGTGCCGGAAATACCAGCGGCGAACAATGCCAGGCCGCCGCTTCTTGTTAATCACGGGATGTGCCTCGTTCATCCAGGATACACGCCAGTATTTGTTATTATTTTTGCTTTCTCCACACTCTCTCCATCAAGCAGCCATTAACAATACACACGTGCCATTTATCATTGTTGTTTCATTAAGGACGCTATTCATCATAACTGGATGAACCTTACCCTGGTAATAGCGGATGTAACATGTTATGCACTGGAAAGTTATTGATTATAAAGTTTTGCAGAAAAGCCATTTGGCTATGGTTCTCGAGTCAGGCAAATGTAAAGTTATCGCTTATGCAATGACGCAGGTTAAGGTCAGGCTGGATGATAAATTATCGCTGGCCAAAGATGACTTCTATCGCGTGAATAATACCGATGATAAAAAATCAGGTTTATTAGGGCTAATAAATTCACTGCTGAAGAGTGGAGAGCCGTTACGCTGGTAAAGCGTCATCCATAACTCAATTTTTCCTGAATTGATCAGGGATTGACCGATATTTAACACAGGATAACCCATTGTCCATGCAGACCAGGCTGCCAGAGAGGATACATATCACCTCTTGCTCATGGCGTTTCATTGCCAATCCCGGCCATGAAGGCGGGATTTCAGAAATTACCTCTCATCTTGTTAGTAATTAAAAATAAATCATGAATATAACCGAAGCTATTGCGGTACGCAGCGCGGCCGCCACATTAAAATCACTGGGACGACGTCACTATAAAAAATTGCTGATCACGCTGTTACTGGTCACCGCTGAAAATGTTATCTGGCTGCTTTATCCGCTGCTGGCGGGTTTTGCCATTAATTCAATACTGGCAGGTAAGGCGCTGCATGCGGTGCTCTACGCAGGCATGGTATTGACCATGTGGTCGATTGGCGCCGCGCGCCGCAGTGTTGATACACGCACCTTTGCCCGAATTTACGCTGAATTAGCCGTGCCGGTAATACTCGCCCAGCGTCGCGACAATGAGTCTCCGTCAACCGTTGCCGCGCGCGTTGCGTTGTCGCGTGAGTTTGTGGACATTTTGAAAAACATCTGCCGGTGTTGATCACCTCGGTGGTCTCCATTGCTGGCGCAACGATGATGCTGTTGACCATCGAGTTCTGGACCGGTATCGCCTGTCTGCTGATTCTGGCGCTGTTTACGCTGTTCCTGCGTGGATTTACCCGCAAAAATGAAGTGCTTTTTCTGCGGTTAAATCATCGCCTGGAAAAAGAGGTCAATCTGGTCAGCAGCGCACGGGCTTCTCCTCTGGTTCGTCATTATAACGTATTGGCCAGATTGAGGATCTGCCTGTCCGATCGGGAAGCTGGCGGCTATCTCGCCATTGGCGTGGCCGCTACCCTGCTGTTTGCGATGACCATTCTGGTGATGACTTACAGAGGAAGTCACGACGCCGGGCATATTTATGCGGTGATGACTTATATGTGGATGTTTGCCATGAGCCTGGATGATGCACCGCAACTGCTGGAAAAATATTCACAGCTAAGGGATATCGGAAAACGGGTGAATACCGGGCAGCCACAGGCTGCTTAATCAGGCGGGCAACATAGCGGATTGCTCTAATCAGAACGAAACCCTTTTATACGGATACCCGTGATGCCGCAGTATTTTATTGAGCGCCCGGTTTTTACCTGGGTAGTTGCACTTTTTATCGTGCTTTCAGGCCTTATCGCCATTCCACAACTACCGGTAGCGCAGTACCCGTCGGTGGCACTGCCGAGTTTAACGGTGTCGGCAACCTATCCCGGCGCCACACCGGAAACCATGAACGCTTCGGTGATTTCCCTGCTGGAGCGGGAAATTTCCGCTGTGGATAATCTGCTTTATTTTGAATCAGCCAGCGACGCCTCAGGCACTGCCACCATTACCGTGACCTTCAAGCCCGGTACCGATATTCGTCTGGCTCAGGTTGATGTGCAGAACCAGCTTAAGGTGGTTGATTCGCGCCTGCCGCAGGCGGTGCGGCAAAATGGCCTGCAGGTAGAGGCGGCTAACTCTGCTTTTCTGATGATCACCGGCCTGAAATCACCGTCGGGACATTACAGTGAAGGCGATCTCAGTGACTATTTTGCCCGTAACGTATCGGATGAGCTGCGCCGGCTTCCGGGCGTAGGCAAAGTGCAGCTTTTTGGTGCTGAAAAAGCGATGCGTATCTGGATCGATCCGGTAAAGCTGTTTAATTACCGCCTCTCCTTTAGCGATGTCACCACCGCCCTGAGCCAGCAAAACGCGCAAATAGCGCCCGGCAGAACCGGTAGTGAGCCTGCACTGCCGGGTCAGCGTGTAACTTATCCGCTTAGGGTACAGGGTCAACTCTCTTCAGTTGAGGCATTCAGTAACATTACGCTCCGCGCCAGTGCCGATGGATCCCGAGTCCGACTCGGTGATGTCGCCCGCGTCGAACAGGGTTTACAAAGTTATGCTTTTGCCACCAGTGAAAACGGCAAGCCGGCAACCGCTGCAGCCATTCAGCTGGCAACCGGTGCAAATGCGGTAAAAACGGCACAGGCGGTGCGAGCGCGCCTCGATACGTTGTCAGCGCTATTACCGGAAGGTATGCAGTTCTCCGTATCCTTCGATACTGCCCCTTTTGTGAAGCTTTCGATTGAAAAGGTGGTGCATAGCTTTCTTGAGGCGATGCTGCTGGTGTTTTTGGTTATGTTGTTATTTCTGCAAAACCTGCGCTACACCTTTATTCCGGCCATCGTGGCGCCGGTTGCCCTGCTCGGCACCTTTACCGTGATGCTGCTAAGCGGCTTTTCCATCAACGTGCTGACGATATTTGGCATGGTGCTGGCGATTGGCATTATCGTGGATGATGCCATTGTGGTGGTGGAAAATGTTGAACGGCTGATGGCAGAGAAAGGGCTTTCGCCACGAGACGCCACCCGTGAAGCCATGGCCGAAATTACCCCGGCGATCGCGGGTATTACGCTGGTGCTCACCGCCGTTTTCATTCCGATGGGCTTCGCTACGGGTTCAGTGGGCGTTATCTATCGCCAGTTCACGCTCTCTATGGCGGTTTCAATCTTAATTTCTGCCTTTCTTGCTCTGACGCTGACGCCTGCGCTTTGTGCCTCGCTGTTGAAGCCGGTCAGCCATCATCACGCCGATAAAACCGGCTTTGCAGGCTGGTTTAATCGTCATTTTAAGCAGCTGTCGATGCGCTATGAGTCCGGTTTGCGCTATATCCTGAAACGAACCGGTCGCGTCATGGTGCTGTATATCCTGCTGTGCGGCATGTTGTTTTTAGCGCTGCGGGCACTGCCCTCATCCTTTATTCCTGATGAAGATCAGGGCTACTTTATGACGTCGGTTCAACTTCCTTCTGATGCCACGCAGCAGCGAACGCGTGAAGTAATGAACCGCTATGAAACATTGGTTGCCGCGCGAGAAAGTATTCAAGGTAACCTGTCAATCTTCGGCTTCGGTTTTTCCGGCTCAGGTGCCAACACTGCCCTCGCCTTCACCACGTTAAAGACGTGGGACGAACGCCACGGTACCAACGCCGCTGAAGAAGCGGATTATATTCAGGCCGCCATGAGTGCCGATCCGGATGCAACCGTGATGAGCCTGATGCCGCCAGCGATTTCCGATATGGGCACCTCCTCGGGCTTTACCTTTTATTTGCAGGATCGTGCTGGCAAAGGCTATGCGGCATTGATTGCCGCTCAGCAACAGCTGGTGGCGCAGGCGGCTAGCAGCCACATTGTCACCGATGTGTATCTGGACGGCCTGCCGGAGGGAGTCAGTGCCACGCTGAATATCGACCGGGAAAAAGCGCAGGCCATGGGCGTTTCCTTTGAAGAGATAAACCAGACGATCTCTTCCGCCTCAGGCTCAAATTACGTCAACGACTACAGCGACAATGCACGCGTACAGCAGGTTATCGTTCAGGCTGATGCGCCTTTCCGGATGCAAACTGAGGATCTCATGAAGCTGTTTGTGCGTAACAACAGGAATGAGATGGTCTCTTTAGCCTCTTTTGCCACGATAAGTTGGGGTTTGTCGCCGCAGCAGCTCAATCGTTATCAGGGCTATCCGGCGGTGAAAATAACCGGCAGCGCGGCACCCGGCCACTCCAGCGGTGCCGCAATGGCGGAGATGGAAAAACTGGCCGCTACGCTCCCGGAGGGTTTTATGATGGAGTGGACAGGCACATCCCTGCAGGAACGTTCGTCAGCTTCTCAAACGCCAGTGCTGATGGTGCTCTCGATATTGGTGGTGTTTATGGTTCTGGCTGCGCTGTATGAAAGCTGGGCGATTCCCTTCTCGGTGATGCTGGTGGTACCGCTGGGGCTTATTGGTGCGGTTGCCGCCGTATACATAGCCGATATGCCCAACGACATTTTTTTCCGCGTCGGCATGATCACATTAATTGGCCTGTCCACAAAGAACGCGATTTTGATTGTGGAGTTTGCTCGTCAGCTCTCTGCCGGTGGCATGACTCTTTTTGATGCCACATTGCAGGCTGCACGGCTGCGTTTACGCCCAATTATTATGACGTCGCTGGCGTTTACGCTTGGCGTGGTGCCATTGATGGTGGCCAGCGGCGCCAGTGCGCGCACGCAACACGCCATTGGCACCGGTGTTTTTGGCGGCATGATAAGCGGCACGCTGCTCGCCATATTTTTTGTGCCGGTGTTTTATCTGGTTGTGCTCCGGGGCGTAGCAGCAACAAAGTCGAAAAAATCCTGATATAAGGCGGCGTCGAGGTTTCTTCACTGTTATCAGCAAAAACATCGCCAATTAACGCGTCTGTTTCTTTGAGGCGCACGGCAAACTGGCTACTATCAGCCGCCCTCCTGCTGACTTCGTCCGCCGCTTCCGCCAGTGAATCACGCTGTTCCTGGTAGAAACAAGGCGTAGAGGGTCAATAAAAACCTCCTCGCTGATCAAATCAAAGTTTTTTATCAAAAGATTAAAAATCAAACCTGATTAACACAGGTACTTTTTTTTTAATTATCACGTTGAATTAGCATTATTACCGATCTGCAATTAGCGCCAGGGTTAATTGTGGTTATTCGGCGATTTTTCCTAAAGCCGATTTTCTACGATGCCGATCGTTAAATGCTGCTGGACAATAGTTTTGCAAAATGATGTTATTTATTTCGCTCTGGATCTGCTTATTCTCACCAAAAATTTCACTTCAATAATTATGCCTGAAATAGCGTGCTGCGTGTTTTCAGGTTTTGTCTTTTCTCTGTTGAGGAAAACAATGTGTTTAAATTTAATCCGGTATTTCTGGGTATTATGGCCGCGCAAGGCGTAATGCTGCCGTTATTGAGTGTGTCGGCAGCAGTTCTGAAACCCTATACTCCTGAAGTGAATGATAATAAAGCTGGCGTATATTGCCTGTGTAACGGCAGTACCCAGACGCTAAGCGGTTTACCGCAGTTTGCACCAAGGGAAAGCGGATCGACCCGCGTAACGCTTGGTGAGTTACAACGCATTGGCCGAATTGTTGATGATAATCTGACGGGACAGGAACGAATTGATATTGGGAAACAGAACTACAGCATCGTCATTCCTGATTATCAAAATAACAGTTATAAAGTTTATCAGGTGTACGACAGTCTGAGGTTCAGCGAATTACCGGTTGTCGGCCTCGATACACAGGTGCAGGATTATTATAATGTTAACGATCGGCAATATATTGATGCCCGCGTTGCATCAGTAAGCAACGGTACCCTTAATATCGATATCGGCCAGGCCGGTACGGCAACCCACTCTACTACCAACAGCTGGTCGATGGCGGCTAAACAGAGCCAACTGTTTACCGCGTCCAAACGCGGTCATCTGAACTGGCACTCCGACAATCGCATTACCTTCACCGCCGCCGCGCCGCCTTTCGGTGGCGATCGCCTGACCTACAGCGCGGACAGTGTGGTGACTTATACCGGCATATTCACCGTTGATACGCTGAATGGCAGCACCACAACCTTTAATGTAACCAACCTTGGCGAACTGCGTGATTACAATGACTGGCTAATCAATCAACTCCTGAATGCGCATATCACGCAGGAACAGTACGGGCAGGCGTTTAATAAAGCCTTCACCTTAAATGAAGCCAGCGTGGTTTATCGCATGGCAGCCAATAACCGCCATGATGAGGTCAGGCAACCCTATGGCGATCAGGTGGTATTAGGCGCCGCGGGTTATCAGGCCAGCGTGAAAATTGCTGCCGATAGCACGCTTGAGGTGGTAAACAGCAGCAGCGCTGCGGTGCGCGCCAGCGGAGGTGCGACGGCGATCGTTGACGGTAAACTTGTGGTAACCGGCGCGGCTCATGCGGACAGCAGCGCTCTGGCGTTGCTCGGTGGCAGCTCCGGGCTGAATAATGGCGTGATAAACAGCGGCTTTTTGAATCCGACTAGCGGCGAAAGCGTTGATGGCAATACGCTGGGCTATACGGCCAAAGCCGTGGTGGTGAGCAGCGGCAGCCAGTTCACCAATAATGGCATCATCAACATGGCACCAGGCGATGCGCTGCCATTCGGCAGAAGTGATGGGATTTGGCTCAGCGACGGCAATGCAATCAACCACGGTAATATCAACATTGGCGTAGCCGAGGTGCGTAACGGCACCACTGTGGCAGGCGTCAACCTCAGCGGCCAAAGCCGCTTTATCAACGCTGAAGATGGCACCCTTTATATTGGCCGCTCGCCACAAAATCTTAAAACCGATCCCACGCAGGATGTTGCGGTTAATCTCAGCGGTGGCGTCAGTGCTATTCAGCAAAGGCTTAACAGCAGTGCCATCAACAACGGGCATATTGTCATCGGCTCCAGCGTGCAAAATGCCGTCGGCATGCGCGTTGAATCCGGACCGGCGGCGCTGGCGCAGAATAACGGCGTCATTGATGTTAACGGACGGGCGCAGGCCCAGCCGCTGGAGAATATCGGCATGCTGGTGATCGACGCTGGCAGTGGTGGCGATGTAGGCAACAGCGGTACGATTAACCTGAATGGCGATAACAGTACCGGCATCAAGGTGATCGCCACCGCAGGCCATAGCGCCAGTGCCTATTCTACCGGGACGATCAACGTCAATGGCAACGCTGACGCCGCTGGCGGTAGCCATAACACGGCTGTGTGGGTAACTGGCCAGCCGGGCGGCCAGGCAAGAGCAGAGCTCAGCGGACCGATTAACCTGAGTGGCAACGCGGCTATCGGCATCCGCGCAGAGGGCAATGCGATAGCCAACGTCACGGCCAACGCGGTGCCCACTCGGCGGGTGGAGAAGATCAGATCAGTTTCTTCACCCTCGGCCCGGACGCCAGAATCAATTTATCTGCCGATGGCCGCTATCTCACCTCGAGCCGAAACGGCACCCTGTTCCGCCTGACCGACGGCGCAGATTTTGACGCCAACGGCATTACACTGTCACTTAACGCAGCGGGCGCAACGGGCGTGATCGGCAGCGGTCAGGGCAGTGATATTTTCACTCATGGTGCGACGTTCAACATTGGCAATGCGGCAACGGGCATACAGGTGGAGGGCGGCGCGCAGGGAACGATAGATGTTGCTACCCGATTACGTCTCACCGGTGAAGGATCCCGTGCGGCAACGGTAGATGGCTATCAACGCGATCTGCGCGGCAGCGTGATCAGCCCTGGTTTTGTACCGGATGCCAGCACTGCGTTGACGAACCATGCTGCTATTAGCGGCCTGGCAAATACTCAGATTGGTTTGCTGGCGCAGAATCAGGCACAGCTGGTCAACACCGGCGATATTACCTTAGGCGGGGCAGGATCGGGCGGCATTGTTGCACGCTCCGGCGCAAAGGTGACTAACAGCGCTGATATCAGCGTAACGCGCGGCGGCATCGGTTTATATTCAGCGGGCTACGACTCTCCTGAAACCAGTACCATTCCTACGGAAATCACCAATAAGGGCACGCTGAACGTTTACGGCACCGCTGACAGCATGCAGCCAACCTATGGCGCTGTCGCCAGCGGCGAGTTAGCGGTGTTGAATCAGGACGGTATCATTCATCTTTATGGTGACAACGCCGTCGGCGCCCGCGCAGCCAAAAATGCCACTCTGAATACCGGAGCGCTTAGCAGCGTATTGTTTCACCATGCTAACCAGGTGGGCTATCAGGCCATGGACGTGGACAGCATTATTTTCAGCAATGGCGGTACTATCGACGTCAGCACTGACAACTCAATACTGTATCAGGTCAGTAATGGTGGCGATGTCTATGCGCGGGTGCCCGGTACGGTAACGTTGAGCGGAGCCAATACCACCGGCGTGTCGGTAGCCGGCGAAACCTCCTACGCCTATCGCACCGATGTTTATAACGTTAACGGTCGTGGTGCCGCAGCGATACGCGTATACAGCCTCGGGGAAGCGATCGTCGGTAGCCCAATCGCGCTTAATGGAGAAAACGCCACGGCGGTGGTAACCACCGGCGACCGGGCGACGGTTTATGCCGCTTCCAGCATCGGCGGGAATGGTCGAAATATCACCGCTTTTGATGCCGGTGAATATTCGGCGATATTCAATCAGTATCAGCGCGTGGTGGATGTAAACGGTCCTGACAGCACCGGCGCGCGTGTGCATGACAGCGCGACGTTCATTAACCGGGGCAAGGTGCGCGTGGCATCGGGCATCGGCGTTGACGCCACCGGCGGAGCTGGCTATTACGAAGCGGTGGACAGTAGCCAGCTGCGCGTTGATGACGGCATTGCTGCGTTACGGGTCGGCAGCGGTGCCGGGCTCAATGTGCAGGGTGACGGCCAGGGCTACAGTACGATAAGCGCCAACGGCAGCGCCGATGGGGTATTACTGGAAAAGGGCGCGGAGTGGTTTTTGGCTAACGATATCACCATCGGCGCTTACGGCAGCGGCAGTACGATTAATAACCGTGCCGGAAGCGACGTGATAGCGCTGCGTAATGTCCGGCTGGAGAGCGGGCGCGGTGCCGCGATTCGTTCGGCGGTGTCGTTCGATAGCGGAGGCTACGCACAGATTTACGTCGGCAATGGCGGTACCGGTTATCTGTTTGCCAATGAAGATGGGTCAACTACCAGTAACGATCTGGTCATCGGCCAGGGCTACTCAATTGTGGTGCCCGGCGAAGGCACTGGCGTACGGGCGAATACCACCGGCGAGATTCTGGTGGGCGGTATCATCGATATTCAGTCTGCCAACGGCGGCTCGGCGATTATCACCCGCACCGCCAGTCGGGTCATCAACCAGGGTGCCATATCATCGCAAAGCGTGGTCGCGCCGATCATCGATTTGCGCGGTGGCGAGTCAGTGTTCATCAATGAAGGCACCATCACCGCGCCCAATCCACAAACCGTGGTGGTTGACGGCGGCGCCACCAACGATGTGGTCGCACTGCTGAAGGGCAACGTACTCGGCGATATCAACACCGGCAACGGCAGTGATTCGGTGTTTGTCACCGGCGGAACGCTGGAAGGTAGCCTGACGATGGGCAACGGTCGCAATAATATTGCCACGGTGCAAAAAGTTAGCCTTGCCAATACAGAGCATATCACGACGCAGGGTGGCGTCGGCAGCACGCTGAATCTGAGTGAAGTTGCGGCGCGCGGCGGATCCTTCGTCAGTGATGATTTAAACAAGGGTACCAACATTGGTGCGGGCTGGAGCACCCTGAACTTCTACCGTAGCCAGTGGACGCTAACTGACAACATCAAACTCGCCCACAGCACCATTAATGTGGACAGTGAATCGACGCTGTTTGCGGGCGATGGCGTCCATTCGCTGTTGCAGGGAGCAACCAGTGACTCTCTGGTGGTCAATAACAGCGGCACGCTGGATCTGACTAACGGCGACGGGGCAGCCAGGGATACGTTGACCATCAATGGCGATCTGTCATCGATGAATGGCACGTTGCGGCTCAATTCCGCCGCCACCCAGAGCGACAGTTTGCGCGTCAACGGTAACGTCAACGGAACTACCCTGGTCGAGGATTCGCTGATCGGCGGTGCGTTGATGGATACCAACCGTGACGGCACGATCGACGCCACGGAAGGACTTTCGCTGGCGCAGGTTTCTGGCAGCGCCACGGCGGGCAGCTTTGCAGTAAAACGCGGCTACGTGGCATCAGGGCCGTGGCAATACAGCCTCTACAGCTTTGCGCCGGGCAGCAGCGACGGCAGCCAGCGTCAGCTCAACGGCAGCGGTGACAGCTTTTGGGATTACCGGCTTGCCAACACCTTCGTGTGTGATGCGGGCACGCTATGCCAGCCGCAGGCAGGTAGCGGCATAACAGGCGTGCGTCCGGCCGTGACGCCGCAGGTGCCCGCCTATCTGAGCGCCCCGCTCGGTTTGGCCTATTACACGCTGGCTATCACCGATGATTTACATCAACGGCTTGGCGAACTGCGTCATCAACCAGCGCACTCAGATGCCGTTGGCGGTGAAATGTTTATTCGTTATCTTGGTTCGAACATGAAATATCAGAGCAATCGCGGGCTTAGTGACTACGGCTATGACTTCGATCTCGACTACAGCGCGGTACAGCTTGGCGGCAACCTGTTACGCATGGAGGGTGTCGAGGATAGCCTGCGTGGCGGCGTGGCTTACACACGCGGCAATGCGCGTATTAAACCTCAGGCTGCAGATGGTTACAGCTCAACCGCTTTTGACAGTGACAGCGTGGCACTGTATGGCATCTGGCAGCGTAACGGCGGTTGGTATATTGATGGCTCATTATCCTGGAACCGTTATCGCGGCGAAACCGATATTGCTCGTCAGAAAGCGGTGGCGTCACCAAAGGGCAGCGGCTGGACGACTTCTCTGGAATCGGGTTATTCATTTGAACTGAGCAATGGCCTACGGTTTGAGCCGCAGGCGCAACTCACCTGGCAGCGTGTGAATATGGACAGTTTTACCGATAAGGATCGAACGCGTGTTACCTATACCAATGATGATCAGACCATTGGCCGCCTTGGTGCGCGGCTGGATCGCACATGGCAGGATGACAGTCTGCGCCAGTATACGCCCTATTTGCGAGCCAACTATTATCACGGCTGGGGTAAAACGGCGAGGGCAACCATCGGCTCTGTCGATAGCCCAGCCAGTGAGCGTTTTAACAGCGGCAAATTCGGTCAGATGTGGGAAACCGGCCTCGGTGGAACGGTGAGCTTCAGAAACGATCTCTCCCTCTATGCCGAAACGGATTATCGCAAAGAGATTGACGGCAACGGTGCGCATGGCTGGCATTATAACGCAGGCGTTCGCTGGTCATTTTAGCGGTATGCCGTGAGGCCTGCGGGCCACACGGCCAATGACAGCAGCGTGCCTTTTTTGCGTTTATCTCGCCTGCTTTACCTGAAATAGCGTTAATGACGACGTCCTGCGACCTGGCTCCTGAACAACCGTCAGAGCACGGTCAAGGTCAATAAGGGTTAGCTCATCGCATTGCTCACCCAGGGATAGCATGCAATACCGTAAAAGCGCTTCAAATTATCAGCATAGACTGTCAGGTCAGGTTGATTTTTTCCAGGCCCCGCCAGCAGCGGCCTGAAGACTCAGTCACCATCACACCCGGCGCGGGTAAAAACTCAGTCAGCAGGTCGTGCACCTTATCCATTATCTCGTAGCGCGTCAGAAAGCCCTGGTAGCTGAATACGTCACGAGGCAACCAGTAATGCATACCCGTTTTATCAACAATATTATGCCTGAACCCATGTTCATTCATCATCTTCCGTAGCCGACGATAGTCTCCAGCTGCATCAACCTCACCACGTAATTCAATAGAAATATCAAAATTTGGCATGGCAAAACTCCTTCTTTGAAGTAAGAAATTTAAGTTTACTTAAATTAATTGCTTATGCCACCCTTTATATTGCTGGTGAAAATAATTGCTGTTGACCAATAGCTTTTTACAATGTCAAAAATGTTGCTTCACTTATTGTAATTTTTGAATTTTGACCAAACTTGTACATTAATAATGTTCTCTGTCCTATGTATCACGGTATTTCTTTCTGGTTGAATAGTGCGCCTTTGCCATACGAATTTTGAATAAAACCCTTTCACAATCAGTATGTAAATTTCTTCATTCCGAAGAAAATCATTTATTGCAACTGGCATCGGGCGATGGTGGCGCTTATGTTTGTCCAGGTTACTGCACTAAAAAAGGTTTTTGTACAACTTTCCTTACGGCTAAATAAGTCAACTTTTTGCGCCGGAAAGAAACCTCAGCGGGCAATAATGAATTTTTAATTTCGCGAGGATGATCGTGAATCAGAGCATAGCCATTGACTGATTACAGCTGTGCTGTGTTCAGGATAAATATTGATCCCGCCCGGCAGACAGCGAAAAGATAAATGAGACGCTACATTGATAAGCGTTGATATGCGCTGATAAGAAAGAAAATGTTAACGCCAAGCTACAGAGATTTCTTTTATTTGTTTAAAAACAATGGTTTAGATTGAGGTATTGAGAATAAAAAGAATGCCTTCAAGACAGAGATCATAAATACTGTTCGGTCAGAATGTGTGGAATGAAAAAATGTAACTAAAGGGCTTCTGCACCAGGCAAATATTACTTCAGTGCATCTTTTTCATTAGCATTTTGATCACCTTCAAGCAGTTTTCGTGTGTGCCGGGGCTGGACGATGTCTGACTTAAAATATGTAATGCATCGGTTAACTGCTGCGGTTGAATGACACTGTGCTGAACCAGTAAATCCCTGACAATTTTGCCAATAAGTGCGTGTGTATCTTCAGATATAGCGGTTTCTTTGTTGTTCAATACGCCTCCATGTTATGCACACATAGTGAATAATCTGTGCTTATCCAATTCTCTGCCACCGATTATTGACGCCTTCGGGTAGATCACAGGAAAATTTCAGTTTACTCAGCCCACCTTTATTTAAAACAGGTTAATGAGAGCCGCTAAACTATCGGCGCCAGTATGAGTCACCCTGAGCAGGAAAGATACCGGAAACGCTAACAGCTACAGCAATCGCAGAGATAAACGTTTTTATTTTGCCATTTTAGTGAGTGTTGCGCGCAATTCTGTAGCTTAGGGCTACAGTCACAGGTGAGGTTGTCATTAATCGTGCAAATGGAGGATTTACCTTGTTACTTCAAGACGACGAGAAAGGCCACGTCATTATTGGTGAGGCGGCGTTGCACCTTGCACTGGCAAACAGAGAGATCAATGTGGTGTCTCTTATTGCTGAGCTTGGATGTATGGCTGTAGACATTAGCAGCGATGCACGGTTAATCGAGCTGTCGGAGGCCAGACGCTGTCTAAAGGGTTTGATTACGCCTGTTCATGCTAATCAGCCAATGCCGTTCCTGCGTACTTTTGCAGGCCTGAACGAAGAAAAGAACTGACACCAATGGACGTAGTCCGGCTCCGGCCGGAAGACGACGACGACAGATGACCTCATCGGTCGCGTGAAAGCGCAACCGGCCGGAGAAAATGTCATGGATGACGCCTCCGATCCCTGTATTGTTGTTATGTCCCCTTCTGCAGCGCCACCTTTCTTTTAGCCGCTCCGTTGATGTTCGCGGGCATGCCATGCTGGCAAGACAATCGCGCCTTTTACCTGGCTGGGCGATGGACACTATCAGCAACATAACTCATGTCGGGCAAAATAAAATCGATAACAGAATCAACGTAACGCTCACGTATGCCACCATATTGAGCGTCTATTTTGCTGGCCAAACCTGTACAAAATTTAAAGTTGCGTATAACTTTAGAGTCAAAGAAGGTTATTTCCTGAACATCTGGAGAAGCAAAATGCGCCACGAGACTTGTACGTTATCAACCGGTCAAAACACGTTTCGGCCCGGCGACATGGAAGCCCGATCCTCCGCTCACCGTGCCATTATGCCTATCCCAGGTGGCGATGAGGCGGATAAAACAGCCTGCTGTATGCTGCTGCTGCGTCAGCTTGCGGCCGCTCGTAGCTCGGAAGAGGAAGCCCGGTGTCGCGAACAGTTACGGGCATTGCCCGGCTGGAATGCCGGCAGTTAACCACGCGTGGGCCCCTGATTTTGCTGTCTGGTACCAGGCAATGGATTTACGCTAAAAGGATATTATCGTTAGAGCCAGGCGAGAGATGGGGGTAGATTGTGCGGCTTCAGCAATACGATTGCTGCGCAGCTGGCTGTGAAAGGGGAAGTAGAGTCAACCTGACTGTACTTCCCTTGGAAATAACGTGCATATTCACTCAACCTGAAGACTATGCGTTATCGCCGTCGGTCAGCGTTGCCCGTACGTGAGGAAGGCCGTGAGGATAGTTTTTCTGAATAAATTCAATCATTTTCTCCCGTACGTGACAGCGTAAATCAAAGGCGGTGGGCGAATTCTGCGCTGTCATCAATAATCTGATGGTCATGGTTTTGTCATCAGTATCCGTAACCTGCAACACCTGAGTTTCCTTATCCCACAACTTTGTTTCACTCAGCACCTTTTCAAAATGCTCGCGCAAAGGCGCTAAAGGCATCGAGTAATCAACATAAAGAAAAACGGATCCGAGAATTTGTGCGTTATTACGCGTCCAGTTCTGAAACGGATTTTCGGTAAAGTAAGTAATGGGTAACACCAGGCGACGCAGATCCCAAAGACGCACCACAATATAGGTTAAATTGATCTCTTCAATCCATCCCCACTCTTTTTCAACCACCACGGCATCATCAATCTTTATTGGTTGCGTAAAGGCTATCTGAATGCCGGCAAACAGGTTAACCAGCGACTTCTGTAGCGCAAAACCAATGATTATCCCGGCAACACCGGCACCGGCGAGAATAGTAGTACCAAATTTACGGACGCCGGGGAAACTGAGCAGGATCAGAGAAACACAAAAGGTTACCAGCACAACGATAGCGATCTTTTTAACATACATGATCTGTGTGCGAATCTTGCGGGCACGAAGATTGTTAGAAAGATTAATGTCATAGCGTATAAACAACATATCCTGAGCAACATTGGTCAATCGAATTAATATTGAGCAGAAAGATAATATGATGAATATATTGATGGTTGTTACAATAAAACTCAGCGATCGCGGATCAATATTTACATAATTAACCCCTAAGCTAATTAACACCAGGGGAATAAAAAGAAACATCGATCCACGAAGATGTTTTTCCAGGGATTTAAACAGTTTTCGGTCGCGGCTCTGCCAGTAACGAATGAATCTGAGAATGATAAATCGCGCCAGAAAACCCAGTGCGAGCGAGACAGTGACGAGCAATACAGCAGGCACCCATGTTGGCATGCCAGATAACTCACCAAATATCAGTGGCATCATTTTCCCTTATATCTAGCCCGCAACAGCGGTTGTCGGACAATTCAAAAAATCAGTAACCTTTATCGTTCAGGTTATCTGAGGCTAATCTGATTTACGTCCACCATTATATGAAAGAAGGCGTGAAACAGCCTCCTTGCAGCAAAAAAATATCCGGGCGTGCTGAGTGTCGCCAGGTGTGCACAGTAATGGCGATGTTGTCGTTAGCCTGAAATTTAGCCGCCATTGCCATGCAGCAGCATGATGCGCAAGCCAGCCTGCTGCGGGTGAAGCGCGTATGGACTGACTGGCATAACGGATGATGAATTATTTATCATGCGCAATAAGAATTAACACCTGCCTGGCCAGAAACCAGGAGAAACACCAGACAAAAAAATAAGGCACCCGAAGATGCCTTGCTGTTCAGGCTGATTTCTCTGCCCACCACAATCGCAGCTTTAATCCGAAGCTGCTGGTCCAGCCGCTGGTTGTGCTGGCCACCTCACCCTGGTACAGCACGACAAAGGTTGGCGTGGCATTGATGCCCCAGCGCTCGCTCAGTGCGCCGCTTTCGTCATTGACGATAACGCCCTGCACCCCCTTTTTTTTCAGCCAGGTGTCTACGCGCTGGTCATTGCCGGATCGCAACGCCACGCTCACTACCTGTGTGCCGTTCTGGCTCAGAGATGCCACGGCTGGCGTCGTCAGCTTGCAGACGCCGCACCAGGTGGCCCAGACATACACCAGCACCGGGCGCTGCTGGCTGAGCTGTGCCAGATCGGCTTCGCCCTGCAGCGTGCTAAGCGGCTGTTGAACCAGGCTCTCCGGCAGCTGCGGCGTGCGCAGCCAGTCCATGCCAAACAGTATCACCGCGACAATTAGCGCCATCACTGTCGCTTCGCGCAACCAGCGTTTCAGGCGCGGCATTACGGCTTCGCCTGCAGTGCACTTTTCACCGCTTCCTCAAGTTGCGCATAGGGGACGGCGCCGCTGATTAGCTGATCGCCTACCAGCGTTGCCGGGGTGCCTTGTACGCCCAGCTGCTGCGCCAGCGTCAGGTTGAGGTTGACGGTATCGAGGCTGGCTTTGCTGGGATCTTGCAGCTTAATGCCGGTTTTCTTCAGCGCCGCTTCAATGCTGGCTTCATCGTGGTTGCCCTTTTTGGACATTAAACGCTCATGCAATTTAAGAAAGTTACCGGGCTGCTGTTCCCACACCGTGAGCGCCAGCCGCGCTGAGGTGAGCGAGCTTTCTGCCCGATACGGCAGTGGTTTAAGCACCACCGCCACCTGCGGATAGGCTTTAAGGATTTTATCGATATCAGCTTCAAACTTTTTACAGAATACGCAGTTGTAGTCGGTGAAGTAGACCAGCGTCAGCGTCGGCTTTGCTGCACCAATACGCGGAGAACCGGCATCGTTAAACAGTGCCTCATGGTTTTTCGCTACCATTTGCGCGACCACATCTTGCTGCTCGCGGGTGGCTTGTTTATCAAATGCGTCCGCTGCTTCGGCCAGAATGGAGGGATTCTGCACCAGGGTTTCGCGAATCAGCTCCCTGATGCGCACTTCCTGCTCAGGTGTGAACGGTTGAGCGGCCAGCGCAGGCAGAGCGAGAAACATCAGGGAAAGTAACAGGGATTTGTTGATCATTTTTTTGCCTCAGAAAGGGTTAACATCAGCGCTTCGCGATTCAGCAGCGGCGATAAAATCTGGCCCTGCGGCAGTGCAGGACCATTAATCTGGTTAAATGGAATGGCGACACGATCGCGCCGCCGTAAAAAATCACCGATTGCCGGGTCAGGCTGGGTCCAGTCTCCCTGCAACAGCACCACATCGTCAGCCTGCAGCGCCGCGCGCACCTCGGTCTGGTTCAAAACGCGGGATTTATTGACTTTGCAGGTGATACACCAGTCAGCGGTGACATCGACAAATACTCGCTTATTGTCCTGCAACGCCTGTTTGATTGCGGATTCGGTCAGGGGCTGCCAGTGCAGGCTCTGTTCTTGCGGCTCAATTCTGCTCATCAGGAACAGGGCGCCTGCCAGCGTCAGTGCGATAAAGCTGACGCCAGCCTGTTGCAGCGCCCGACGCTTGACCAGCCAGCCAAACAGCACCAGCAGCAGAACGACAGCCAGCAGGCTGGCGAAAGCCGCGCCCCAGTGTGGAATCAGCAATGTGACCAGCCATAGCGTCGCCATCAGCATCAGTAGCGCCAGTCCGGTGCGCAGATGCACCATCCAGCGTCCAGGCCGTGGCAGGCAGCGTGCCAGGCCCGGCAGCGCTGCTACCAGCAGCCACGGCAGGCTCATGCCCACACCCAGCGCCACAAACAGCAGCCACAGCTGTGGCAGCGGTGCGGTCAGCGCATAGGCAACGGCCGTACCGAGAAACGGTGCGCTGCATGGCGTGGCCAGCAGCGTGGCAAACACGCCCTGGCCGAAGTGGCCGGGCAGGCCATCACCGCCCTGAGTGGCGAGCCGGGTGTTCAGGCCGGACGGCAGGCGCAAGTGCAGGAGGTCAAACAGGCTGGCGCTGAACAGGAACATTACCAGCACCATCAGCAGCAGGAAGCCGCCGCTCTGGAACTGAATGCCCCATCCCAGCGCCTGACCGCTGAGACGCAGCACGGTCATCAGCAGCGCTAACAGCAGGAAGGAGAAAAGGATGCCAGCGCTGGAAGCAAGGAACTGTTGTCGCGTCTGACGGCGCGATTGCCCCTGCTGCTGCACCAGGCTGCTGAGCTTGATCGCCAGCACCGGCAGCACGCAGGGCATCAGATTGAGGATCAGGCCGCCGAGCAGCGCCAGCAGCAGCACGGACCACAAGGTGGTGCCCTGCTTCTGGCCATAAAATAATGGCTCCGCGCCGATGCTGACGTTGCTCTGTTGAGCAATACCGCTATCGGCAAGCACCAGCGACAGGTTTTTTCCGCGCAGGTCTGGTGCGGCTTCACCCCATTCGTCGGTTACCGGCACGCGCGCATTAAGGGTATCGCCTGTGACGCTAATCTCTGGTGCCGCCAGCATGCTGCCCGGCGGATAGTCAAAGAACAGTTCCGGCTGACTCCAGCCCTGCTGGCGCTGTGCGCGAATCTGCAATTCGCCGTTCACAAAGCTGACGTTGAGCCGATCGGTCAGTCCGCTTTCTGGCGGGATTTTGCCCATTGCCTGAGCGAAATCACGTGTAAAACTGGCCTCTGCGGGCTGGCTGAGATCGAGGCTGAACGGGAAGTCGGTGAAGAGACAGACATCGCTGCAGGTCGACAGCGTCAACGTACCGCTAAGCGTTGAGCCGGTCAGGTTACTCAGCTCGATGGGCAGCGTGATGCCACCTTTATAGCCTTGCGTGGTGAGGCCGCTAACATCGAAGCGTGCCGGGGTCGGCCAGTGCCACTGCGCCTGTACGTTAGGCGCGTTCCAGCGAATTTCCGGCGCAACGCCCCCTTCGCCTGGCGTACGCCAGTAAGTTTTCCAGCCTGGCTGCAGGCGAATATCCAGCAGCAGCTGCTGCTCTTTACCCTGTGCAGCAGTGCGCAGGCGTACCTCGGCATGGCTGTTTTGCGCATTGCGCAGCCAGCCACTGTCAGCGGCCTGCACAACAAACGCGCAGCTCGCCAGCAGGAGCATCAGGCTCCTGATCAGAATGTTCATGTTTTTTCTCCGGTGAATAACAGGGTTACGCGATGCAACGCGTAGCGTTATTCCCGAAAGACGCAGAAAGTCAGATGACGTCGCCGCAGCGGCGGCAGAAGCGGCGTACGGCGATAACCGGTGAGCGGAGTTGACTGAAATAGCGTGGCGATCAGCGCCAGCAGCAGGATGAGAAACGGTAAAGCGGTATCGATGAGTGGCGCACTGCCGCAGAGGGATTTTGCGCCCAGCGCGCAGGGTTTATCGCTGCTGATAAGATCATCTGCATGGCTGGTTTGCGCGGAAACAGTAACGGGCAACACAGGTTGCGTCGGCAGATTGAAGCTGCGTTGCACAAGGCAAAACGCCAGCACCAGACAAACCAGTGCCAGAATCGATTTTGCACGTTGGGGCGATATGATCATGCCGCAGCCTCAGATAAAAGTGCGGGCATTTTATGCAATCACAGCAGAAACACCAAGCGCTGCCGTGTAAACTTTTGTCTTTATCAGGATGTGGATCCCGGGCGGGAATATCGAAAGCAGCCTGTGCCTGCTGTTTTTATGAGTGAACAGCGGATTTCTGAGGCTGGTTTATCCGTCGGCATAAGCTGGCGTGCCGGGAGCAGTGGTAGAGATAAAACAGTGCTGCACAGGACAGAAATCATGCCGCAGGCGCATGCCACATCTATTTAAAAGGCGGCGTGATACTGTTTGGTCAATGCACTATCCCTCATTCATCAGCCTTACTGAAATCAGGATAACGACGCAATGACAGCAAAAAAGATACTGCTTACCGGTGCCAGTGGCCGTATTGGACGGACCTTTTTCCAGGCAATGAGCGCGACCTATGACTTTGTTTTAACCGATCTTAACCCGCCAGATTATGCGATTGCCTCTCCGCATCGGTTCATTCAAACGGACCTGTCGCTGGCGGCGTCGGCGAAAAAGTTGCTGGCCGAGGCACAGCCGGACGCGATCGTTCACCTGGCAGGCATTCCTGATGCGGATGCCGCATTTGAAAAGCTGCTGCCGGCTAACATCCTGTCTACCACCTGGCTGCTTGAAGCGGCGGCGACCTCATCCTGCCAGCGTTTTGTTTTTGCCAGCAGCGCCCAGACGATTGAAGGATATCCGGTTGATGTGCAAATCCATCCGGGTCTGGGCGTGTCGCCCGCCAATCTTTACGGCGTAACGAAGTGTTATGGTGAGGCGCTCTGTTCCTTTTATGCCACTCAGCATGGGCTTTCTTGCGTAGCACTCAGGATCGGCGCCTTTGAGCATAAAGAGGCTGACGCGCTTAAAACCGCCAGGGATTACAGCGCCTGGCTTAGCCCCGAAGATGCGGTAAATTTAATCACTCGCGCAACAGAAGCTGAAAACATTACCTTTTTTATTGGTTATGGCATTTCAGATAATCGCTTCAAGCGATTCGATCTCTCCCGCACGTGCGAAGTGTTGGGTTATCAGCCGGTCAATGACGCTTTTAAAGAATTTGATCCGGCAGCGGTGCTGCTTCAATGAGTCGTTTACAGCGGTGATGTCTCATTATCGTGAACCAGAAGCCGCAGTAGTGCCTGTGACCTCATCCAGCACGAACCGCCAAAAGGCAGGTTAAGGCGCTTGCCTGCATACAGGCCACAGGGTTTTAAAGCGCGCTGATAGCCAGCCTGCAACGACTATCGACGCGCAGGCTGTTTCCTGCATCGATTCAACGAACCGGTCGGCAAAAAGCGCGCTTATTATATCTGCGCCGCGCCGCCGTCGACGAACAGCTCACTGCCGTTAACAAAGCTGCTGTCATCAGAAGCCAGAAACAGCGCGGCGGCGGCGACTTCAGACGGTTCTGCCAGTCGGGCCAACGGCGTGCTCTGTTCTACCGCGCGCACCATCTGCTGGTTCATCGCTGCATCTGAGGACAAACCGTGCCAGC
>Ga0308167_1001652_pt1 | contig 24302 bp, 23 predicted proteins | sample PhyCR1_2_FD_202138 | JGI IMG/M metagenome (GOLD analysis project Ga0308167, IMG submission 202138) | Phyllosphere microbial communities from UC Gill Tract Community Farm, Albany, California, United States - DLSLRC.R1 | ecosystem: Host-associated > Plants > Phyllosphere > Unclassified | place... | reverse complement strand
ACGTGACCGCGTCGGAGCAGGGTACGTACACGAACGACAACTCGAACCTCTCGACGACGGTCGCGAACCTGGTTCCGAACGCGAACACGTCCCTGACGGTCACCACGGCCGAGATCCCGACGGTGACGTGCACCAGCGACCCGGTGATCTTCAACACCGGCTACAACCAGGCCACCGACGGGCAGCTCCCGAACGGCGCGGCCGACCCGCGGTGGACCGTCGCCGGCGGGTACACGGGTCTGAACTACGTCAACACGACGGTGTTCCCGGCGGGTCCGTCGGCGGCGGAGCTGCCGCCGGCAGGAACGGCCTACGAGCCGGCGCAGGCGGGCAAGGTGAACAACCTCTGGTCGAACTCGCAGTCCGGGAAGTCGCAGTGGATCTCGGCTCGGTACGTCGACCCGTCGAACGGGCAGAACCAGGCTGACGGCTACGGCGACTGGTACTACCGCTACCAGTTCAACCTCGACCCGCAGGTCGACCCGTCGACGTTCCAGCTCGACATGTCCTGGCTGTCGGACAACACCGTCGCCGGCGTGTGGGTGAACAACGTCGCCCAGGAAGGCGACAACCTGCCGCAGGACCCGGACAACGCATGGGGCGGTGGCGGCTTCAACTCCGGCAACGCGGCGAAGACATCGATGGCCGGTGACTGGAAGACGGGCCTGAACACGATCCTCGTGCAGGTGAAGAGCTTCTACACCGCGGAAGGGTTCAACGCCGAGGTCACCTCGACTGCGCTCTGCCCGGACCCGACGCTGACGATCAAGAAGACCGCGGAGAACACCACCTCCGAGGACAACTCCGCCCCCCTCAAGGTGGGCGACGTCGTCAAGTACACGGTCACCGCGACGAACGACACGAAGGTGGCGTTCACCGATGAGAACCCGGTCCGGGTCACGGACGACATGTCCGACGTGATCGACGACGCGACCCTGGACGAGGACTCGCTCACGGCGACGGTCGGCGGGCAGACCGTGGATGCGCCGACGTTCGATTCGCCGAACCTGGCCTGGTCGGGTCCGCTCGACCCGGGCGAGACCGTGACGATCACCTACACGGTGACCTACACCGGTGCGGGCAACAGCGTCCTGGTGAACAACGCTTGCGTCCCGGAGGGCACGGAGACCGACGGCACCCAGCCCTGCGCGTCGACGACGCTCCCCGCGCCGAAGATCGTTCCGTGGAAGACCGCTGAGGCCTCGTCCGACCCGCTCGCCGCGGGCTCGACGATCACCTACACGCTGCACTTCGAGAACACCGGCACCACCACCGGCCCGGTGGACAAGGTCGACAACCTCTCCAAGGTCCTCGACGACGCCACGGTGACGGTCGAGCCGAGCGCCGAGGCACCGCTGACGGCGACCCGGAACGGTGACACGATCACCGTCGGTGGGAACCTGGCTGCTGGTGAGACCCGAATCGTGACGTACACGGTGACGCTCAAGGCGGACGGGCAGCGTGGGGACAACATCCTCGCGAACTACGTCCTTGACCCGGGGGATCAGCCGCCGGGAGATCCGGTGTGCATCCCGAAGAACGAGGAGCGTCCGGACTGCACCATCAACAAGGTGCCCGAGCTGGTGCCGTCGAAGACGGTCGACCCCGAGGACGGATCGACGGTCACCGCGGGGCAGGTCCTGACCTACACGCTGACGTTCGACAACAGCAAGGGTGCCGAGGCCGCGACGGTCCGGGGCTACTCGGACGACCTGTCGGAGGTCCTCGACGACGCCACCGTGACCACGCAGCCGACGGCGTCGATCGACTCGCTCGAGGTCGGTGCGATCGAGGACGGTTCGTTCCCGGTCACGGGCACCGTCCCTGCTGGGAAGATCGGCACGGTCACGTACGAGGTGACGGTGAAGGCTGACGGCGAGCGTGGCGACAACACGCTCGACAACTCGCTCGTCCGCCCGGACGGGCCGCCGGTCGAGACGCACAACCCGGTGTCGTGGATCGTGCCGTCGAAGACGGTCGACCCGGAGTCGGGCAGCACCGTCAAGGCCGGTCAGGTCCTGACCTACACGCTGACCTTCACCAACAGGGGTGAAGGCAAGGGCACGGTGAACTACGTCGACGACATGACCAAGGTCCTCGACGACGCGACCGTGACGAAGGACCCGACCGTGTCCGACCCGGCGCTGAACGTCGCCTCGACGAAGGCCGGCTACGCCATCACCGGCACGCTCACGGCTGGTCAGACGGCGACGGTGACCTACCAGGTCACCGTCAAGCCGGACGGCAAGCGCGGGGACAACAAGCTCGGCAACGCCCTTGCCGACCCGGACCGCCCGAACGATCCGCCGATCGTGACGGAGAACCCGGTGCCCGAGATCACGCACGCGAAGACCGTCGACCCGACCTCGACCACCCCGGTGGTCCCCGGTCAGGTGCTGACCTACACGCTGACCTACAAGAACACCGGCGCGGCCGCAGGCACGGTCGACGAGGTCGACGACATCACCCAGGCCGTCGACGACGCCACCGTGACGAAGCAGCCGACCGTCAAGGGCGGCAACCTCGAGGCCACGGAGTTCGGGTCGGACAACCGTTCCCACATCACCGGCAGCCTGCCGGCGGGCGCGACCGTGACCGTCACGTACCAGCTGACGGTCAAGGCCGCCGACGAGCTCGGCGACGGTGTCGTGGCGAACTTCCTCCTCAAGCCGGGGGACCCGCCGCCGTCCAGCCCGGAGTGCGAGCCGACCAGCGAGCAGAACCCGGACTGCACGGTGAACCCGGTCGGGAAGCTGAAGGTGTCGAAGATCGTCGACCCGAAGACCGGCACCACGGTCAGCCCCGGTGACACCCTGCACTTCACGCTCTCCTTCGAGAACGTGGGCAAGGGCGCCATCCCGGTCGACTACGTCGACGACATGACCGGCGTGCTCGACGACGCCACCGTCACGACCCAGCCCGTCGCGTCGAACCAGGCGCTGACGGTCACGAAGGTCACCGACGGCACGGTCGGCATCACCGGCAGCCTGCAGGGTGGGCAGAAGGTCATCGTCACCTACGCGGTCACGACGAAGCCGTGGGCGCAGCAGGGTGACCACGTGATGGAGAACTACCTCGACCCGGTGGGCGACATCCGGGAGCCCCGGTGCGTCTCCACCGACCCGCTGTGCACCCGCAACCCGATCGCCGAGCCGCCGGTCACCCCGGTCACGCCTCCGGGCCTGGCGTTCACGGGTACGGAGCTCGTCGGTCCCGGCATCGCGCTGGCCCTGATGCTCCTCGCCCTGGGCGGAGGTCTGCTGGTCGTCCGACGCCGTCGGCAGGACGGTGACGTGCAGGACAACGCCTGACGAGTTCGGGTCCGACCGGCACACGCTCGCACACACCGTTCGTGCCGGTCGGACCCTGAACCGCCGCCGGGCCTGATCCCCGGCGGCGGCGCCCCTCGGGGCCTGGTCTCCTGGGGAAGCCGGGGCCGGTGCCCCGCACCAGCCATCGGCGGGTCGCGCTTCGCGGCCCGCCGATCGTGTCGTCCCGTGCCCCGCCGACCGTGAGTCCGACATCGCGGACGGCGTCACGGGCGGGCCACTGCTGCATCTGGAAGGTGTCGATCGTGATCAGGAAGGACGTCCTCATGCGTGGTCTCACCGACCAGGAGCCGGCAACCAGGCGGCGCCGCCGGCAGTCGTACCCCGACGATGCCGTGCACATCAGTCGGTTCCCCGAACTGTGGGACGAACTGCGCCACCCGGTGTCCGATCGGAGCGGACGAGGCATCGTCGTCGCACGGCAGGGCTCCTGGTTCCGGGTACTGATCGGCGGTGGCCGACGTGCAGCCTGACCGTGACGGTACGCTGACGGTCGTCGGTGCCGCCTTCCTCACCGGTGACGGTTCGATCCTCGTCGGGCGTGCGTCGTGATCCGGCGGAGGAGCATGCGCGGTCCCGACCAGCGGACGGGAACGGTCGACGGGTTCCCGTCTGCCGCGGTCCGCCCCCGAGGGCTCCGCGGGCTGGAGCGGCGGCTGGCACGCGCGTTCTGGTCCGCCCAGGGCCCGCTCGAACGCGCAGAGGTCGTCGTGACGCTGGTCCGCGCGCTCGCCGTCCTGACCGCGATGCAGGCGCACACCCGGCGGAGCGTGGCCGATGCGGAGGCCGAGCAGGCCGAGCTCGAGCGGGTGCTCGTCGCCGCGATGGCACACCTGCAGGCCACACGGCAGCGGCAGTCCGAGCCCGCGGTGGAGGCGTGATGCGGACGCGCGCGGAGGCCCGCTCGGACCGGGACCTCCTCGTCGCGGTCCGCGCCGGTGACCGTGATGCCTACGGCGTGCTGTGGGCCCGTCACGCCGAAGCGATCCGGACCGCGGCGTCGTTCTCCACGTCGTTCGACGCCGATGACGTCACCGCGGAGGCGTTCACCCGCATCCTCCGCAGCATCGAACGCGGACACGGCCCGGTGGACACGTTCCGCAGCTACGCGCTCGTCACCGCCCGCAACGTCGCCGCCGAGTGGGGGCGTGGCGCCAGGAACGTCCCGCTCGACGCGGTCGCGGACATCGAGGACCCGACGCTGTCGGAGTTCGCTGCGGCGATCGCGGACGACCGCTCGTTGGCGATGCGAGCCTTCCACTCGCTGCCCGACCGGTGGCAGGAGGTGCTCTGGTACAGCGAGGTCGAGCAGATGCGACCGGCCGAGATCGCGCCACTGCTCGGGATGACCGCGAACTCCGTCGCGGCGCTCGCCGTCCGTGCGCGCGAGGGGCTGAAGCAGGGGTGGATCGCGGCGCACCTCCGGTCGGACAACGTCCCCGACGAGCACAAGTGGGTCATCGAGCGCGCGGCGAAGTACGCGCGCGACAAGCTGTCCGCTGCGGCACGACGTGCTGTCGACGAGCACCTCGAGGGCTGCCCGAACTGCCGCCTGGCGTACGAGGAGGTCGAACAGGCGGGCTCGCGGATCGCGCTCGTCCTGCTGCCCGCCGTCCTCGGCACGGCAGCTCCGGGCTACGCCGCCTGGATCGCGTCCCGTGGGACGACCCCGGATACGGGCGTGCGGGCGGCACGACCCCGGCTCGTGCGTCCGAGCACGATCGGCGGTGCGACGGCGGTCGTCGCGGTCGTGGCCGGTGCGGGGCTCGCGTGGGCCGGCCTGACGAACGGTGCACCGGACCACGACCGCGCACCCGTCGGCGCCCAGCGCGTGCCCGACGCCCGGCCGGACGGTGCCGCGGACGCCCCGGTGGCCGCCACCGCACCGCCGGCCCAGAGCGCCACCGCTCCGGGAGCCGACGACCCGTCATCACCCTCGGTGCCCGCACCGCCGCGCGGACGGACGACCGACGCTCCGGACGCGGCGCTGCCCCGGCTCACCGCTCCCGTCGGACAGCTGGCGCTGCCGGGGGCGGGCGCCGTCACGGCCCCGCCGACCACGCCGACCGTGCCGACCACCCCGACCGTGCCGAGTCACCCCACCGATCCGGACGGCCCGTCAGGTGGCCCGGCGCCGCAACAGCCGGTCCCGGCACCGCCGCAGCCGACCCCGACGGATCCGGAACCCAGCGAGCCGACGGCGCCGACCGGTCCCGTGGACGCCCCCGGGGTGACCGTCGTGCAGGAACAGCCCTACCTCGTCCCGAAGCTCTCCGGCACCGCGATCCCGGGCGCGGCGGTGGTCGTCACCTGGACGCTCGACGGTGACGATGTCGCGGCCGTCCGCACTGCCGCGGACACCGGCGGCTCGTGGACGGCCGTCCCACCGGCGCTGAGCAGTCCCGGCACCTACACGGTGACCGCGACGCAGACCGTGACCACCGACGGCGGGACGGAGACCTCGCCCACCACGACCCGCACGGTGACCGTCACCGATGAGATCACCGTCCGGTACGCGCGGTACGGCGGGACCTACCGCTTCGACGTCACGGGCCACCCGGGCACACGCATCGAGGTGCACCGGACCGACGGCACGACGTCCCTCGTCGACCTCGACGCCGGCGGGACACGGACGCTCACGAGTCCGGCGACGCCGAGCGCAGACGACCCGTCGATCACGCTGATCCGCTACACGGCTGACGGAACCCACGGCATCGACCAGGACGTCTCGTTCCTCCTGCCGCGCTGATCCCTACCTGGACGACCAGACCGGAGGCCCGTCAGCCCAGACCTGCAGCGCGCGGGACCGCCTGACCGTGTTCTCGGGGAGCTGCAACCAGTCGGGGTAGCCGTGGTCGCGTCCCAACCGACACCGGCACCACACCGAGAGCACCTCACCGCTCTGCAGCCGGTACCGCTCGCGGTGCCGTCGCATCCGGTGCTGCGTCGCGCCGTCCGGCACGGGTCCTCCTCTCGCCGTCGGCACTCGCCGACGGGGTCGTCGCCGCGGCACTCCCTGGATCCCCCCAATGTGATCCAGGGGTGCCACGTCGACACCGGCGCGGCTGCGTTCGGGTCGCCTCCGCGCTGCGGTGTCACCTTCCAGATGCAGTCCGCGCCGAGTCGTGACGCGGTGGCGGGAACTCTCCTCCACGGGATCGCGCGACTGGTGTCGATGACGGTCGGGAGGCGCGGTCCGGCCCCGCCCCGCGCCTCCCGTCCGCCGCTCGCACAGAAAACCTTCCAGCGGTAAGTTGGCAGGGTGACGGATCCGGCTGACGACGACGCGGCCCAGCCGCGCCGCGGCTACCGCAAGGGCGCCGAGCGGCGCGCCCAGATCCTCGACGAGATGATCCGGATGGTGGCCGAGCAGGGCGTCGACGCGTCGTCGCTGCGGTCGGTGGCCGACGCCCTCGGGATCACGCACGCCGCGCTCCGCCACTACTTCCCGAGCCGGGACGAGCTGCTCCTGGCGGTCTACCGCGAGCACGAGGTGCGCGAGCAGGGCGCGCCGGACCGGATGAAGTCCGCGATCGGCGACATGCGGGACAGTGCCTCGCGCAACCGTGCGGTACCCGGGTTGGTGCAGCTCTACACGACCCTGGCCGCCGACGCGGTGCAGGAGGGGCACCCCACGACGCGCGAGTTCATGCGGCAGCGGTTCACGCGCCTGCGCGCGGACCTCGCCGCGCTGATCGAGCGGGACCAGGCGGCCGGCCGGATCCGGGACGACCTGGACCCGCAGGACCTGGCGTCGCTGAGCATCGCGGCGTCGGACGGTCTGCAGGTCCAGTGGCTGCTCGACCCGGACGCGGTCGACGGTGAGCGCGTGCTGCGCCTGCTCGAGAAGATCGTCCCGCCGACGTCAGACTGAGCCGACGGCTTCGTCCCGCGTCCGCACCAGGAGCTCGCGGAGCACCGTCGTGTCCACGTCCGTGAGCCGCGGGAGGTACAGGCAGGCGGTGGACGTGCGGTGCTCGCCGAGCCGGGCGAGGAGCTCCGGCCACCGGTCGGCGAACCCGGCGGACAGGTAGACGGTGTGGTGCCTCGGGCCGGTCGCGTGTCCCGCACAGGGGCCAATGATCGGAACGTACTTCGAACTACCCGTTCTGGACACGGTGTGAACAGCTTCGCTTCGTGTCGTCGTTCTCGCTGCGGTCCTTGTCGTGATCGCTCCTGGGGCGCACCCTCAGGACAGCTGGCTTCGCCGCTCGACGAGGACGTTATCGCGCCACTGCCCGGCCCACGGCCCGAACGTCATGAGGCCGATGCGTTCGCGGGTGCCGAGTTCGCGGAAGCCATGGCGGGCGTGTAGGGCTCGGGAGGCGGTGTTCTCGGGGAAGATCCCAGACTGGATCGTCCAGATGCCGGCGGCCTCAGTCGACTCGACCAGAGCTGCGAGGAGCGCACCGCCAACACCTCGACGACCGGACGCTGGATTGACGTAGACGGAGTGTTCGACGACGCCTCGGTACACCGGCCGTGGCGACGTCGGGGAGACCGCCACCCAACCGACCACGATGTCGTCGGGCGTGACTGCGACGAGCCGGTGGTCGGGTAGCTTGCTCCGATCGAACGCCTCCCACGTCGGCGGCTCTGCCTCGAACGTCGCGTTTCCGGTGGTGATGCCCGCGCTGTAGATCGCTTGCACCGCAGACCAGTCGGCGGCGGTCATCGAGCGGACCGTGACCGCCGCCGGGGCCACGGTCATGAGCAGCAGGACCCAGACGAGGAGCCGGCGATGTCGGTGGTGCAGACGCCGGTCTCGGGGAGGACGAGCTGCACGTCGCGGGCGGCCTGGTGGTCGCCGGCGAGTTCCGCGGCGATGGAGCGGACCTGCTCGTAGCCGGTGAGGAGCAGGAACGTGGGGGCGCGGCCGTAGGACTTCATTCCGGCGATGAAGAAGTTCGGTTCCGGGTGCGCCAGTTCCGCGACACCGTGCGGCGGGACGGAGCCGCAGGAGTGCAGGTTCGGGTCGATCAGCGGTGCGAGCGCCCGCGGTGCTTCGACAATGTCGTCGAGGCCGAGGCGGATCTCGCGGAGCATGTCGAGGTCGGGCCGGAACCCCGTCGCGTTCACGATCACGTCTACCGTCACCGCGAACGCCTCACCGGCACGGCGGCCGGTGACGGTGACCTGGTCGCCGTCCAGGCGGACGTCGTCGATCTCGAACGAGGCAAGCTGCTCGATGTGCCCGGACTCGACGAGGCCGTGCACGGTGGAGCCGAGCTGCCCGCGGGCGGCAAGCCCATCGGCGGCGTCCGCGCCGAGGCGGGCGGTGCCCGCGTTCCGGATCGCCCACAGCAGCGTCGTATCGGGCACGTCCTTCGCGAGGGCGGCGAGCTTGATGAGCGTGTTCGCTGCCGAGTGACCGGCCCCGACAACGAGAACCCGCTTCCCGGCGAACCGTGCCCGGTCCGCGCCGAGCACATCGGGGAGGGCGTGCACGATGCGGTCGCCGAGGTCGGCTGCGGGGGCGAGGCCGGCGGCGGTGAGCGGGTTCGGGGACGTGTACGTGCCGGACGTGTCGACGACGGCGCGGGCGGTGACGTCCTCGACGCCGTCGGCGGTGTGGAGGCGGAGGAGGAACGGGGTGCCGCCGCGGCCGGCGGAACGAGTGCGGTCCATGCCCTGCCGGGACACCGCGTCGACGCGGACCCCGTACCGGATCACCGGTGCGAGCTCGGGCGTCCGGGCGAGGGGTTCGAGGTACTGGGCAACGAGGTCGTTGCCGGTCGGTAGCGACGACCAGCGGGGCTCAGTCCAGCCGGTGGCTTCGAGGAGCCGTCGTGCGGCGTCGTCGATGACGTACCGCCACGGGGAGAACAGCCGCGTGTGCCCCCAGGCCCGGACGGACGTGCCGACCTGGTCGCCAGCTTCGTAGACGACGGCGGGGAGGCCCTGCTCGAGCAGGTGTGCGGCGGCGGCTAGGCCGACGGGGCCGGCGCCGATGACGGCGACGGGCAGCCCGGTCAGACGGTCTGCGTCGGCGCGGGGTGGGAGGGTGAGGGTGAGGGCCATGGGGGTGGTCCTTCCGGCGGTCAGGCGGATGCTTCGGTGCGCAGCAGCTCGGCGAGGAGCGCTTCAACGCGGGTCTTGATGTCGTCGCGGATCGGGCGGACCTCGTCGATGCCCTTCCCGAGGGGATCGGTGAGGTCCCAGTCCTCGTACCGCTTGCCGGGGAAGATCGGGCACGCGTCACCGCAGCCCATCGTGATCACCGCATCCGATACGCGGACGTCCTCGGTGGGCAGCAGCTGCGGGGTGTTGCCGGTGATGTCGATGCCCTCTTCGGCCATCGCTGCGACTGCGGTCGGGTTGATCTGGTCGCCGGGCTCGGAACCGCCGGAGAGGACCCGGATGCGGTCGCCGCCGAGGGCCTTGGCGTAGCCGGCGGCCATCTGCGAGCGGCCCGCGTTGTGGACGCAGACGAACAGGACGGTGGGTTGGTCGGACAATGGGGGTGCTCCTCGGGTCGTGGTGCGGCCAGCATGCACCAGTACATCGACACACGTCAATGTTGACGACCGTCGATGTACCGGCGATGATCGGAGCATGGCTACTGTCGAGCTGCTTCCGATCGAGGACGTCACCGCATGCTGCGCACCGCTCGCGAGCGGTGCACTCGACGCTGCCGGCGCTGACGCGCTCGCGCGGACGCTGAAGGCCATCGCGGATCCGGCCCGGCTCCGGATCATCTCGATCGTCGCCGCGCATGGCGGCACCGAGACGTGCGCCTGCGACCTGCAGGAGCCGCTCGGGCTGTCGCAGCCGACGGTGTCGCACCACACCAAGGTCCTCGTCGACGCCGGCATCCTCCATCGCGAGAAGCGCGGCACGTGGGCGTACTACTCCCTCGTTCCCGGCGCACTCGACGTCCTCGCTGGACTATTGACCTCCGCCACCCGATAGCCAGCGCACTGCGGTGTTACCCGACGAGGAAGAGTGGTTGAGTGCGGAACGCGCCTGCGACCACGTTGGGCGCAACTCGCGCGGGCTCGGCCGGACTCGGTTCGTCTCGCTCGCCCGCGACGCACTCGGCGGCTACTGGCGGGGAGTGGGTGACGGGCCCCTGCGCGACTGATCAACCTGACGCCGATTGCGTCCCGACTGCGCGTCTCCGCTTCCGCACACGAACACCCCAGGCCACCAGCTCGAGGCCGAGGTACACCAAGGATCCGAGTACCCACAGCCCGTTGACGAGCTCCGGCCACTCCCTGTCCGCCTTCGGGGCTGCCCCAGTCCACGACTGGAGGAGATCCCAAACCGAGTGCGCGAACGCTGCCGCGGGGAGCACCCAAATACCGAACCGGCGGGCGAGGAGAACCATGAGGCCGGCCCACACCACGAGACCAAGCGCGGGGACGCCGTAGTACGCGTGGAAGAGCACTCGGAGGACGACGGCTGCGATCAGCACGTTGATCCACCGGAGGCCGACGAATCGCAGGCCAACAAGCACGAGGCCGAGCAGCACGAACTCCTCAGCGGGCCCGGCGGCGAACGAACCGCCGTACTCCCGGAGCAGGGTCAGGCCGTCCGCACCGATTGGTACGGCTGGGTACCCGTTCCTCGGGAAGTAGGCGGCAACCACGTCCACTGCCGTCCAGCCGAAGATGATCGCCGCAGTCGTCAGCGGGATGCTTCGGAAGAAGATCCTGGCGTCGAACCGTTCCCCGACCGGCCGGATCAGCACGATCGCCCCGATCGCGACCACCGCAATCGCAAGGTCTACGCCGACGGAGACGAGGCCGTGCACTGTCGCATCGATCGACGGAACCGGCCGATGATCCGGGAGGGGTTTGCCGTGGAACAGGTCGACAAGGGCGACACCTGCTCGCACCAGCCCTTCGCCCCAACCAGCGAGGTACAGCCCGAGGATGCCGAGCCACATGCCCGAGCGTGCCCGTCGACTTCGGGATCCGGGCGGTAGTACCGCGGTCGTCAGGCGGTCCGGCCCGACGAGACGACGCAGCTGCGCCGTGAAGTCGCGACGTGAGCGCTGCCACTTGGTCGCCCAGGTCCCACCAGCGTTACCGGCCATGTGCGCGATCCCCCACCGCTTCCTTTGCCTACCGCTTGCAGGCAAGACGACCAGCTTTCCATGAACACGAGGTCAGTAGCGGCAATGGAGCTGGCTGCACGTGGCCGGCGGTCGGCGACACTGCTGACTGACCCGTGCGCTGTCGCCCTGCCGGGCTGCCCGCTCGCGTACCGGTACCGGTACGTGCCGAAGCCGAGGATCCGGCCTGCCCAGACGACGGCGGGCTCGCCGCTCACCTCGGTGTGCAGGGTGAGGAGGTGGTCGGCCTCCTCGCGTCGCGGTCCGCTCGCGCGCGCGAGGACCGACGCGACCGGCAGGTCGGACGGGGTCATGGCGGGCGTCCTGCTCACGGCGACCACGGGAGGGGTCGTGTCTGCGCGAGCGGTGGGGGCCGTAGACGCGACGAAGGCCGGCTCCTGAGCGGAACCGGCCCTCGTGGCCTGCGTGGTGGGACTACGCCGAGACGCCCTCGGCGAGGACCGCGGCAGCGGGGTCGAAGTCCTCGGGGAGCGGCTGGATCGGGTCGATCCGTGACGTGATCTCGACCGCCTGGCCGGACTCGGCGGCGTCGCGGATCCCGAGCATGACGTCGAGCGCGTGCGACGCGACGGCACCCGAGGCACGCTCCGGGCGGCCCTCGGCGATGGCGCGGGCCATCTCGACGACGCCCGTGCCGCGACCCCAGGTGGAGCCCTTGTGCGTCAGCGTAGTCGGCTCGTCCTTGCCGAGCGTCCACAGCGTGCTGTCACCGTCGAAGACGTTCGGGTCCGGCAGCACGATCGTGCCCTCGGAGCCGTTGATCTCGACGAAGCCGTTCCGGGGCAGCGCGTGCTGGAACGACAGCGTCGTCTGTGCGGACTGCCCGCCCGCGAACGAGATGAGCGCGGCGTGGTGCGTGGGCACCTCGACCGGGAACTCGGTGCCGGCGCGGGGACCCGAGCCGATCACGCGGGTCTCGCGCGACTTCGACGACACGGCCTGCACGCGCGACGCCGAGCCGAACGCGTGGAGCAGCGTCGTGACGTAGTACGGGCCGATGTCGAACAGCGGACCGGCGCCCTGGGCGTACAGGAACTCGGGGTCCGGGTGCCACTGGTCCGGTCCGGGCACGTGGAACATCGTCGTCGCGGTGAGCGGCGTGCCGATGTCGCCGCGGGCGATCGCTCGGAGCGCGGTCTGGATGCCGGCGCCGAGGACGGTGTCCGGGGCGGTGGCGTAGCGGACACCCGCGGCGGACGCAGCGGCGAGGAGCGCCTGGGCGTCCTCGGCGTTGGTCGCGACGGGCTTCTCGCTCCAGGTGTGCTTGCCGGCGGCGATGATCTGCTGGCCGACCTTGGCGTGCTCGGCCGGGATCGTGATGTTCACCACGATCTGGATGTCGTCGCGGGCGAGGAGCTCCTCGACGGTGCCGTACGACGGCACGCCGTACTTCTCCGCCTGGGACTTCGCGCGCTCCTGGATGAGGTCGGCGACGAAGAGGACCTCGACGTCGGCGAACTGCGTCAGGTTGGTGAGGTACTGGTCCGAGATGTTCCCGGCACCGATGATGCCGACCCCGACGCGGCTCACTTGTCGTTGTCCTTCAGCCAGGCGAGGGACTCGGTGATGCCCTCGAAGACGTCGCCCGCGTACGCGTCGAACTCGACGACGCGGATGGCCTGCGGCGCGGCGGCGAGGATGCCCGCCACGTTCACGTCGCCCTGGCCGGCCGGCTTCTGGTTCTCGAACGCGCGCTGGAGTGCCTCGGGCACGATGAGGGCGCTCTCCGACGAGGGCAGTGCGGTGAGGATGTCCCCGTCGACCTTGCCGTCCTTGACGTGGATCGCGACGACGCGGTCACCGAGCGAGCGGAGCACGGCCGGGGCGTCGGCGCCGCCGACGGTCGCCCAGAACGTGTCGACCTCGAGCACGGTCTCCGGCGAGAGCTGCTCGACGAAGAGGTCGTAGACGGTGCGGCCGTCGACCTTGTTCGTGAACTCCCACTGGTGGTTGTGGTAGCCGAACTTCAGGCCGTGGCCGGCGGCCTCGGCGGTGAGCTCGTTGACGCGCTCGGCGATCTTCTTGACGTCGTCGGCGGTCTGCCAGCGGTCGGTCGGGATGAACGGGTCGATGACGGTCTCGATGCCGAGACGCTTCGCGGCGTCCCAGATCGGGGCGGTGTCCTCGGCGTCGATCACGGCGACGTGACCGGACGGCGCCTTGAGGCCCGTCGCCTGGAACGCCCGCTCGAGGTCGTCGACGCGCTCGACGAACGCGTACGGCTCGACGTTCTCGTAACCGATCTCGCGCACCCGGGCGATGGCCTTGTCGAGGTCTTCGGCGATGGCGTCGCGCAGCGAGTACAGCTGCACAGAGGTGGTGGGCATTGCAGAGGCTCCTTCGGTCCTGACTGGGTGTCGCTTGTCGTCGAGGAGCGATGCTCCCCGGCGAGATCGAGTACGACGCTACCGGAAAAACCACCCGCTGTGTAGTTTTTGTGCGCTGTGCCGTGGCGCTCGTATATGCTCCTCGACGGAAAACCTTGCACTGCACGGTTTTCTGTTCGACTCAAGGAGGCGTCATGAGCACACCCGAACCCGCCGGCCACCCGGCACTGCTCGATCCCACGGAGGGGATCACCCAACCGGTCAGCACCGCGCGGGTCGGGATCGGGTACCAGATCGCCCTCTTCGTCGGTCAGTTCGGCCTCTTCGTCGCGCTCATGGCCCCGGTCATGGTCTCCATGCAGCTCAAGGCGTCGCAGCTCGAGCCCGAGAACCCGGCGGCGCTCATCGGCTCGGTGCTGCCGATCGGCGCGTTCGGTGCCCTCCTCGCGAACCCCCTCGCGGGTGCGCTGTCCGACCGCACCCGCACACGCTGGGGCCGCCGACGCCCGTGGATGCTCTCCGGCGTCACGGTCTTCCTCGGCTCGCTCGTCTGGATCGCCTTCGCGAACGACCAGCTGCAGCTCACCCTCGCGTGGCTGGTCGCGCAGGTCGCCGCGAACGCCACGCTCGCCACCCTGACCGCGAGCTTCGCCGACAACGTGCCGCAGTTCCAACGCGGACGGTCGTCGAGCATCATCGCGCTCGCGCAGAACATCGCGATCCTCGCCGGCACGTACCTGTCGGTCTTCTTCGTCGCGAACCTGCCGGTGCTCTTCATCGCCCCCGGTGTGCTGGCCGTCATCACGATCATCGTCTACTCGGTCGTCGCGCGGGACGAGCTGCCGACCTACAAGCTCAAGCGGTTCACCTGGCTCAACCTCGTCTCGTCGTTCTGGACGAACCCGATCAAGAACCCCGACTTCGGGTTCGCCTGGTGGTCGCGCTTCCTCATCATCTTCGCGACGTTCATGTTCACGACGTACCGCCTGCTGTACATGCAGGACCACATCGGGATCACGGACGAGGCCGACGCCACCGCGGCCGTCGCCTTCGGCGTGCTGCTCTACACGATCGTCCTCATGGTCGCCGCCGCGATCTCCGGGTGGCTGTCCGACCGGCTCCGGCAGCGGAAGGTCTTCGTCGGCGGCTCGACCGCGCTCTTCGCCGTCGGCCTGGTCGTGCTCGCACACGCGGACTCGGTCGGCACGTTCTACGTGGCCGAGGTCATCATGGGCTTCGCCTACGGCATCTACTCGGCCGTCGACACGGCGCTCGTCGTCGACGTCCTGCCGAACGCCGACCGACCGGGCAAGGACCTCGGTGTGATCAACATCGCCAACGCGCTGCCGCAGTCGCTCGCACCGGCGTTCGCGCTCGTCCTGCTGCAGGTCGGCAGCCCGGACGCGCAGAACTACAGCCTCATGCTCTGGGGTGCGGGAGCCGCGGCCGTCCTCGGCGCACTCGCCGTCATCCCCATCAAGCGGGTCCGGTAGCCGGCCGACATCGGACGGGAGGCACGGTGCGGGCCCGCACCGCGCCTCCCGTCCGATGTTCCCGGACTACCGTGGACGGATGCTCGACGTCGCGACGACCACCCTCGACACCCCGGCCGGCCCGATCGTGGCGAAGGTCGACGGCGACGTCGTCCGCGCCCTCGGGATCCCCTACGCCCGGGCGGACCGTTTCCGCCGACCCGAGCCGCTGCCGCCGTTCGCCCAGCCCTTCCGGGCGCTCCGGCCGGCACCCGTCGCGCCGCAGCGACCCGCGGTGTTCGTCGACCAGCTGCTGCACCCCGTGCCGGACCTCGAGGTGGACGAGGACTGCCAGGCGCTCTCGGTCGTGCGCCCCGTGGACGTCGGACCGGACGAGCGGCTCCCGGTGATGGTGTGGATCCACGGCGGCTCGTACGAGATCGGCGCGGGCGACCTCGACATGTACGACCCGCACGACCTCGTGACCGAGCAACGGGTCGTGGTCGTCAGCGTCACCTACCGGCTCGGGCTGCTCGGGTTCCTCGGCGACGGCGACCGGATCCCGGCGAACCTGGGCCTGCTGGACCTCGTCGAGGCGCTGCGGTGGGTACGGACGAACATCGCGTCCTTCGGTGGTGACCCCGATCGCGTCACGGTGTTCGGGCAGTCCGCCGGCGGTGACGCGGCCGCCCACCTCATGATCAGCGACGGCACCCGAGGGCTCTTCCGCCGAGCGATCGTGCAGAGCGCACCGCTCGGGCTGTCCCACCGGCGGTCCCGGATGAACCGCGCGATGGTCCGCGCGGTCGGTGCGGTCACGGCCGACACCCCCGTCGAGGAGCTGCTCGAGCGTCAGGTCTGCGGGACGCGGGCCGCCGCGCCCTTCGGGCTCAAGGGCGGGATGCCGTACGGCACGCAGTACGGCCACGACCCGCTGCCCGCCGAGCGCGACCTCGACCGGGCGTGGCGTGCCGTCGCACCCGACATCGATCTGCTCATCGGTGCGGGCTCGGACGAGACCGGGGTCTACCTGTCGCTCGTCCCCGGGCTCCGGTCGCTGGCCAGGGTCCGCGCCGCTCGGCCCTTCCTGCGGTGGCTGCTCGTCCGACCGCTCTCACGCGTCATCTACGGTCGGGACGCCGAACGGTTCGCCAGGCGGCACCGCGAGGCCGGCGGTCGTGCGGTGTCGTACGTGCTGCGGCGGGGTGCGACGGCCCGACCCACGGGCGCCGTGCACATGAGCGACCTGCCGATGCTGCTCGGGACCCGCGCGTCCTGGGCCGGCAGCCGGTTCGTGCCCGAGCGCGACTGGCCCGAGGTCGAGCGGCGCGGACGTGCCCTCCGAGCCGTCTGGGCGGAGTTCGCGCGCACCGGCACGGTGACGGCGGCCGACGACGAGACCCTGACGTTCGACCGGGGCTGAGCGCCCCGCCCACCGGGCCGGGCGGCGCGTCCGGCCGTGGTCCCGGCCGGCCCGGGGCCCCCGGACTGGGCGCTGCGCCCGCCGCCGCCCGCGCCGCAGAATCGAGCACATGCCCGAGACCGACGTCGACCTGCGAGCGCGCATCGTGGCCGGAGCCATCGAGGCCTACCGGACCGCGGACTTCCACGAGGTCGGCCACGACCAGGTGTCCCGACGGTCGGGCGTCCCCGACGACGAGATCCGTCGGGTCTTCCCGCTCTGGGAACTGCTCGTGGTGGCCGTCATCGACCGGTGGAACAACGGCAGTCGCCGGGCGCTCTGGCCGATCGCCGAGCGCGACGGCGCCACCGCGTACCTCCGCGCACGACTCGAGGCCGGTCGTGCCGACCCGGCGCTGGTCCGCGTCCGCATCGCGCTCCTCAGCGCGGCGTCGAACCCGGAGCACGCCGCCGCCGGGTGGTTCCGCGGCCAGTACCAGCACGCCTTCGAGGACCTCACCGTGGCGCTCGTCCGGGACGTCGTCGCCGGCCGGGAGCCGCGCGGGACCTCGCCCCGGCACGCGTCCGAGCAGCTCCTGGCGCTGTACGAAGGGCTGCAGCTGCAGGCCATGCTGCGGGACGACATCGACCTGCTCAGCGGCTTCGACCGGGCGGTCGCGCGGCTGCGGATCGGCTGGGGCGAGGGCGACCGGGCGGACGGCGCGGCATCCGTGGATCGCGAGGCGGCAGCTGGCAAGGTCGGTGGATGGAGTACACGGACTACGACACCCGGCTCGCCGCGTACGGCGTGATCACCGAGGGCGAGCGGGTCCTGCTCGCCAAGCTCCGGTGGCCGGACGCGGGCACGTGGAGCCTGCCGGGCGGTGGCGTCGAGTTCGACGAGACCGTCGAGCAGGCCGTCGTCCGCGAGGTCCGCGAGGAGACGGGCCTCGAGGCGTCCGTCGGGGAACTGCTCGGGGTGCGGCACCACACCGTCCCCGCCGAGCGTCGGATCCACGCGAACGGCCGGCCGATGAAGGCCGTGCAGGTCGTCTTCCGGGCGCACGTCACGGGTGGGTCACTGCGGGACGAGGTCGACGGGTCGACCGACGAGGCCCGGTGGATCCCCGTCTCGGAGCTCCCGCACCACCGGCACGGGCTGCTCGTGCCGATCGCCCTGGGGTGGGCCGGGGCCCTCAGCCGCTGACCAGCGGCAGGGGCGGCCTGCCAGGATGGGGACGTGTCCGAGCAGCACCTCACCCTGGACCGAGCACTGACGACGGCCGTCGACCTGGCGGGTTCCGCACCGCGAGTGGTGCTCGGGATCGCCGGTGCGCCGGGTGCGGGCAAGTCCACGCTCGCGCGGCGCATCGTGACCACCGTGGACGAAGCACTCGGCGCGGGGACCGCCGTCCAGGTGCCCATGGACGGCTTCCACCTGTCGAACGCGGCACTCGAGCGGCTGGGACGCCGGGACCGCAAGGGGGCGATCGACACGTTCGACGCCGCAGGCTACGTCGCCCTCGTCCGCCGGCTCGCCGAACCGGACGACGCGGTCGTCTGGGCGCCCGACTTCGACCGCACGGTCGACGAACCCGTCGCCGGCAGCATCGCCGTCCCGCCGAGCACCCGACTGGTGGTGTCCGAGGGCAACTACCTGCTCGACGACGCCGCGCCGTGGTCCGCACTGCCGGACCTGTTCACCGAGACGTGGTTCTGCGTCGTCGACGACGCCGTCCGGCTCGACCGGCTCGTGGACCGGCACGTGCGGCACGGCCGCGACCACGACGCCGCCCGTGCCTGGGCGGTGGAGGTCGACGGCGTGAACGCCGCGCGGATCGCACCCACGGCGACCCGTGCCTCCAGGACGGTGCTGACGTGACCGAGGACCCGACACGACGACAGGAGCAGGGATGACCATCGCACTCACCGGGGTCACCGGGAACATCGGCGGCGCCGTCGCCCGGGCACTCGTCGGACGGGGGACGCCGTTCCGGGCCCTGGTCCGCGACGCGTCGCGTGCGCCGGCGCTGGCCGGGGCGGACGTCGCCATCGCGCCCTACGGCGACGGCGACGCAGCGCGTGCAGCGCTCGACGGTGTCGACCTGCTGCTCATGGTGTCCGCGGCCGAGTCGGCCGACCGGCTCGAGCAGCACCGGACCTTCGTCGAGGCAGCCGCGGACGCCGGGGTGCGGCACGTGGTCTACACGTCCTTCGTCGGCGCGGCAGCCGACGCGACCTTCACGTTGGGGCGGGACCACTGGGCGACCGAGGTAGCCGTCCGCGCGACCGGGATGGCGCACACCTTCCTCCGAGACTCCTTCTACCTGGACTTCGTCGAGGACCTGGTCGGTGCGGACGGTGTGATCCGGGGTCCCGCCGGTGACGGGGCGATGGCGGCGGTGGCGCGCGCGGACGTCGCGCGGGTGGCGGCGACCGTGCTCGCGGATCCGGGAGCGCACCGCGACCGGACGTACGAGCTCACCGGGCCCGAGGCGATCACGCTCGAGCAGGCCGCCGCGACGGTGTCCGAGGTCCGGGGACGGCCCGTGCGGTACCACCGGGAGACGGTCGAGGAGGCCTACGCGTCGCGCGCGCAGTGGGACCCCGAGCCGTGGCAGGCCGACGCCTGGGTCAGCACGTACACCGCCATCGCCGAAGGCGCCCTCGCCCGGGTCAGCGACGACGTCGAACGCATCACGGGCCGGCAGCCCCTGTCGCTCCGCGACGTCCTGGTCGGGGACTGAGCGCGCCGGTCGGTCGCGCGCGGGTCGTCAGGAGACGCGTCGAGCCGAGACCGTGCCGGCGATCCCGAGCGTGAGCACGGCACCGAGCACCACGAGCAGCGGGGTGGTCCAGTCACCGGTGGCGCCGTGCAGGGCTCCCGCGACCAGCGGACCGGCCGACCCGAGCAGGTAGCCGCCGCCCTGGACGAAGGCCGACATCCGCCGGGCGTCGTCGTCGCTCGACACGATGCGCACCACGATGATGAAGATCACCGTGATGCCGCCGCCCTGCGCTGCACCGCCGAGGACCGACCACAGCAGCCACAGTTCCGGCGCGAACAGCAGACCGAGCGGCATCGCCAACCACAGGAACGCGACGAGGGCGATGATGGCCCGGGGACGCCACCGGGACGCCAGGACCGGCACGCCCAGCGCGCCGACGACCGCCAGGATCTGGAACACCGACGAACTGGCCCCCGACGACGCCTTCGAGAAGCCGATCTCGTCGTGCAGGAGCGTCGGGATCCACGCCGTCAGCGCGTAGTACGAGAACGCCTGTCCGCCGAACGCGAGCGTGAGACCCCACGTGATGAGCCGCTTCACGGGCGCGGGCGTCGGTGTCGTCGCCTTCCGTTCGCTGTCCGTGTCGAGCACCAGGTCGATCGGCCCGGTGGTCGGGACCGGTTCGGTGACGACCGGGCGTCGCCATGCCGCCCGAGCGCCGACCGCGTACGTCCACGCGGCCGCGGCGACCACCGCGAACAGCGCCCAGATCGCGATCGCCACGGGCCAGCCCCACGCGGCGGCGATCGGCGCGGTCCCCAGCGAGGTGATCATCGAACCGACGTTGAGCGCTGACGTGTAGACCCCGGTGACGAGACCGACGCGCTCGGGCGAGGTGTCCCGCCGGATGACGACGGGGATCACCACGTTCCCGATGGTGATGCCGATGCCGATCACCGCGGTGCCGACGAGCAGTGCGGCGGACGAGGGCAACGACCGGACGAGCGTCCCGGCGAACACGATGACGAGCGACAGGGACAGCGCCCGCTCCGGGTCGGCCCTGGCGATGACCCAGCTCGCGAAGGGCGTCGCCAGCGAGAAGCACAGGACGGGGATCGTGGTGAGGAGCCCGGCGATCGTCGCGGTCAGCCCGAGATCTGCCCGGAGGTCCCCGATCACCGGCGCCGGCGCCACGATCGGGCCGCGCAGGTTCAGCGCGACCAGGACGATCGCTGCGGGCAGGACCCAGGCGGCACCGCGGAGCCCTCGCCGCGCGACGTCGTTCACGAGGACGGCAGCAGGATCGGCAGGAGGTCGAGCGGCGTCGCTGCGCGGGCGATCGTGCCCGCCGCTTCGTCGGGGGAGCCGTACCCCCACTCGGCGAAGACGACGGGGACGCCGTGGACGGTGGCGCCCTCGACGTCGTGCAGCCGGTCGCCGACCAGCACCGGACGGGACACGTCGAACCCGCGGGCGTCGAGCCGGCGGAGCGCTTCCTCGACGACGTCGGCCTTCGAGCTCCGCACCTCGTCGTCGCTGGCGCCGGTGATGACGTCGATGTCCCCGGTGAGTCCGTAGTGCTCGAGGATGTACGTCGCCGGGGTCTCGGGCTTGCTGGTGGCGGTCGAGATCGGCAGGCCGGCGTCGTGCAGCGTGCGCAGCACCACGTCGATGCCGGGGAACATCGCCGAGTCGAGCGCACCGTGCGAGAAGTAGTGCTCGCGGTAGACCGCCAGGGTGTGCTCGGCCTGGGCCGCGTCCATGCCCATCGCGATCCGGAAGGTGTCCATGATCGGGGGACCGACGAACGACATGAGGGTCTCGTGGTCCGGCACGGGCACGTCGACGGTGCGGAACGTGTGTCGGAGGCTCTCGAGGATGCCCGGAGCGGAGTGGCTGATGGTGCCGTCGAGGTCGAACAGGATGGCGGAGAACGGGCGCGTCATGTCGCCGCCAGCCTAGTGCGCGCAGCGCTCCGCCTTCCTCCGGGGTCGCGGAGGGGCTCGGGCTACGGTCGGACGCATGAGTGATGCGAAGGACGATCGCCTCGACGACTTCCGTGAGGCTCAGGACACCGACCACGAACCGGACCCGCTGGTCCAGGACCCCGACGACCTCCCCGTCGTCGACGACGACGAACCGGACGTCGTCCCCGACGAGGAGCGCGTCGTGCCCATCGCGGACACGGACGACCAGGTCTGACGGGGCCGAGCCGCGCCTCCCGTCGGCCGTGCCCGGCGCGGGAACCAGGTTCCGGACACCACACCGTGCAATTCCGCGGTGCTGTGTCCGGAACCTGGTTCCGACCGCGGCGCCGCTGCGTGCGCCGCCGCGTGCGGCCGTCAGAACAGGCGGGTGTGCCCGCCCTCGATCCCGCGCATCGCGTCGTAGTCGAGCACGAGGACGCGGATGCCGCGGTCCTCGGCCAGCGTCCGGGCCTGCGGTGCGACCGTCTGCGCCGCCAGCACGCCCTGCACCGGTCGGAGCAGCGGGTCCCGGTTCATGAGCTCGAGGTACCGGGTCAGCTGCTCGACGGCGTCGATGTTCGCGTTGCGCTTCATCTCGACCGCCACGCTCGCGCCCTGCTCGTCGCGCGCGAGGATGTCCACCGGCCCGATCGCGGTCATGTACTCGCGGCGGACCAGTGTGTGCCCGTCGCCGAGGAGCTCGATCTGTTCGGCGAGGAGCTGCTGCAGGTGGGCCTCGACCCCGTCCTTCACCAGGCCCGGGTCGACACCGAGGTCGTGGGTCTCGTCGGCGACGACCTCGTGGATCGAGACGATCAGCTTGTCCTGCGTCTTCTTCTGCGTCACGGTCCAGACCTGCTGGATCCCCGCACTCGCCTGTTCGTCGGTCGGCTCGCCCATCTCGATCGAGCACGGCGGGCTCATCCAGTTGAGCGGCTTGTAGCTGCCGCCGTCCGAGTGGACGAGCAGCGAGCCGTCCGCCTTGAGCATGAGCAGCCGGGTCGCGAGCGGGAGGTGGGCCGAGAGTCGCCCCGCGTAGTCGACGGAGCAGCGGGCGATGACGAGACGCACGCCCGGCAGCCTACCGGCGACGCGCCTCGTCGTCGGACGGGAGGCGCGGCTCGGCTCCGGCGTCCGGGCCGGCGTCACTCGTCGTCCCGGCTCGGTCCCGGCCGGCTGCGCCGGTCGACCGGGTGGCTGCGTCCCGCTCCCTCGCTGCTGCGCCGGTCTCCCGCGCCGCACCGGAGGCGAGGCCGGCGGCGACGATGAAGACGAACACGACGAGGAGTGCGCCGAGCAGGCCGATGTGCTCACCGAGGAACCCGATGATCGGGGGGCCCGCGAGGAACGCCACGTAGCCGATGGTCGCCACGGCGCTGACCTTGAGCGCTGCCGTCCGGGGGTCGTCGGCCGCGGCGGACATGCCCATCGGGAACCCGAGGCTCGCACCGAGGCCCCAGAGCACGACGCCGACGATCGCCAGGGGCACGTTGTCGATGAAGATGAGCATGCCCAGGCCGACCACGGCGACGGCGGCACTGACCCGGAGCACGGGGACGCGTCCGAACCGGTCGATGAGGGGGCTCCCGGCGACGCGCCCCGCGGTCATCGCGGCGAGGAACACCGTCAGCACCGCGGCTCCGCCGGCGTTGTCCAGCCCGTGACCGTCGATCATGGCGAGCGGGAGCCAGTCGTTGGCCGAGCCCTCCGCCAGGGCCATCCCGAGCACGATGACGCCGATGAGGAGCGTCGACGGCTGGGCCCAGACCTGCCAGCGGGTGAGCTGCGCCGTCGGGACGGGGCTGGTGTCGGTCGCGGTGTGCTCCTCGAACCGGTGTTCGTCCTGGAACCGCGTCACGGCGACGAGCATCGCGGCGCTCGACAGGACGACCAGGACCGTGAAGTGCCAGGCCACCGGGACCTCGAGCCGTTCGGTCAGGGCACCGAGACCCGCGCCGGCGAGGGTGCCGAGGCTGAAGGCCGCGTGGAAGAGCGGCATGATCGTGCGGCCGCCGGCCTTCTCCGCCGCGGCCCCGGAGACGTTCATCGACACGTCGCACAGGCCGTTGCCGAACCCGAACGCGATGAGCGCGATCCAGATGGCGGCGAACCCCCACCCGAGCGTGACCGCGAGTCCGGCGAACACCATGCCCGCGGTGAGGCAGAGCGCGGCGACCTGGACGCCCCGTCGGGCGCCGAGCTTCGCGACGATGTGCCCGGCGAAGGTGAGCCCGCCGATGGAGCCGACGGCCATGCCGAGCACGAGCAGGCCCATCTCGAAGGTGCTGGCACCGAGGGAGTCCCGGACGCTCGGGATCCGCCCCAGCCAGGTCGCGATGTCGAGCCCGGAGAGCGTGAACACCACGAACACGGCGATGATCCACGCCCTGGTCGTCGGCGTGGTTCGGGTGGACGTCGTCGTCATGGTGGCGCTTCCGGGTCGATCGCTGCTTGTCGAGAGTGCTGTCGAATCGATTCGATCAGCTGTGGTGGCTACGCTAACGGTCGATGGGCGAACCGGCAACACAGGACGGCGCGTCGGGGATCGGTCCCCAGCGCGGTGCTCGGCGAGCCGGTCGCCCCACCCTGGCGGCGGTGGCGCGGGCGGCGGGCGTCGCCCCCTCGACCGCCTCGCTCGCGTTCAGCGGCGCCGGTCCGGTGTCCGAGGACGCCAAGGCCCGGGTGCTCGCAGCGGCCGCGGAGCTCGGGTACGGCGGACCCGACCCGCGCGCGCGCTCCCTGCGTCGCGGTCGGTCCGGCGTCGTCGGGGTGGTCATGGACGAGCGGCTCAGCGACGCCTTCCGTGACCCGGTCAACGTGCTCACACTCGACGGGATCGCCGAGGTGGCCGGCGAGGCCGGCGCCTCACTGCTCCTCGTCCGGAGTCCGCTCGACGACGAGCGCGGCGCCGGTCCGCTCGTCGACGCCCCGATGGACGCCGTCGTGCTCGTCGGGTGCAACGTCCGCATCGACCCGGCCGTCGCGGTCCTCCGTCGC
>Ga0308167_1001649_pt1 | contig 24374 bp, 21 predicted proteins | sample PhyCR1_2_FD_202138 | JGI IMG/M metagenome (GOLD analysis project Ga0308167, IMG submission 202138) | Phyllosphere microbial communities from UC Gill Tract Community Farm, Albany, California, United States - DLSLRC.R1 | ecosystem: Host-associated > Plants > Phyllosphere > Unclassified | place... | reverse complement strand
TAACGTGCTACAATTGCATTTGATATAAGTCAACGAAGCGTTGTTTTTATGCTTATCGGTTGTAGTTGGTGCTGTTAGGTTGCTGTTAATGCAGTTAGGATATGCGCCATTATCTTTCTCTCACGGGGCATGCAACTTTCATCCTGACTGGCTGAGCTAATACTGTTGTTGACGTTGATAGAGGGCTTATCAAAATAGTATTTCCTGCAACGGTTCAGCACGGTCCGCCGCTCTCAAAGATGAAGAACGCCATACCGCTGTACGCCCTGTTTTTAATTTGTTGGCAAATTTTAGGTAGCTAAACATGCAGACCCCGCACATTCTTATCGTTGAAGACGAACTGGTCACGCGTAATACCCTCAAAAGCATTTTTGAGGCGGAAGGTTATGTGGTGTATGAGGCGACAGATGGTGCTGAAATGCATCAGGTGCTGACCGACAATGACGTCAATCTGGTCATTATGGACATCAACCTGCCCGGTAAAAACGGCCTGTTACTGGCCCGTGAACTGCGCGAACAGGCTAACGTCGCCCTGATGTTCCTGACCGGCCGTGATAACGAAGTCGATAAAATTCTCGGTCTGGAGATTGGCGCTGACGACTACATCACCAAGCCCTTTAACCCGCGTGAATTGACGATCCGTGCCCGCAACCTGCTGTCACGCACCATGAATCTGGCGCTGCCAGGCGAAGAGCGTCGTCAGGTTGAGAGCTATAAGTTCAACGGCTGGGAGCTGGATATTAATAGCCGCTCGCTGATCAACCCGAACGGTGAACATTACAAGCTGCCGCGCAGTGAATTCCGCGCCATGCTGCACTTCTGCGAGAACCCGGGCAAGATCCAGACCCGTGCGGATTTGCTGAAAAAAATGACCGGTCGCGATCTCAAGCCGCATGATCGTACCGTCGACGTGACCATCCGCCGCATCCGTAAGCATTTCGAGTCAACGCCGGATACGCCAGAGATTATCGCCACCATTCATGGTGAAGGTTATCGCTTCTGCGGCGACCTGCAGGACTAACCGGTCCGCTGGCAAAAAAAACGCCCTGCCGGGCGTTTTTTTTTGCCTTAGCGCCACGGCATAATCGGTACTGCGCTCAGGGCATTCTTCGGCGAGCCTTCCACCACTTTGTCGGAGTAGGTCAGATAGACTAAGGCGTTGCGCTTTTTATCGAAGAAGCGTACAACCTGCAGCTTCTTGAAGATCAGTGAAGTGCGCTGGCGAAACACCACGTCGCCCTGCGCTTTGCCCTGCACAATCTTCTCACTCAGCTCGACCGGCCCAACCTGCTGGCATGAGATGGCTGCGTCAGAGGTGTCTTCCGCCAGACCTAATCCGCCTTTAATGCCGCCGGTTTTCGCCCGACTGATATAACAGGTTACATTTTTAACATCGGGATCATCGAAGGCTTCAACGACAATCTTGTGGTCGGGTCCAAATATCTTGAATACCGTATCCACCGAGCCAATCTCCTCGGCAAGCAGCGGGCTGGAAAAGGTCAGAGTGGCAAATGCGGCGATCATAAGGCGAGATATTGTCATGGAGTTACCATTGCAAAGGGAATAGATGTGACTGTAATGTACTGTCAATCGAGTTAATGACCAAACCAAAACGGGTTTAAGCCCGCACTGATGTAGCACAATCTTCCTGAGAAAGCTGCCCACGCCTTTTGAGCATTTAGTGCTATTATTCGACGACTGCGTTTAGCTGCACCACCAGAGTATGAGGATGTTTTATGGACCAAGCCGGTATCATTCGCGATTTGCTTGTCTGGCTGGAGAGCCATCTGGATCAACCCCTTTCACTGGACAATGTCGCCCTGAAAGCGGGTTACTCTAAATGGCATTTACAAAGGATGTTCAAGGACGTCACCGGCCATGCCATTGGCGCTTATATCCGTGCGCGACGTCTGTCAAAAGCCGCGGTTGCATTGCGTCTTACCAGCCGCCCGATTCTGGATATTGCACTGCAGTATCGTTTTGATTCGCAGCAGACCTTTACCCGTGCGTTTAAAAAGCAGTTTAACCAGACGCCGGCCTGGTATCGCCGCTCTTCAGAGTGGAATTCATTTGGGATCCGTCCGCCGATTCGCCTCAGCGACGAGACGCAGCCTGAACCGAGCTTCGTCACCCTGCCGGAAACGGTGCTGGTGGGGCAAACCCAGAACTACACCTGTACCCTGGAGCAGATCTCCAGTTACCGCGACGAAATGCGCATCCATTTCTGGAAGCAGTTCCTGCTGGAGACCGACACGGTGCCGCCGGTGCTGTATGGCCTGCATCAGGTACGCGCCAGTCAGGATAAGGATGATGAGCAGGAAATTCTCTACACCACTGCGGTGCCGGCCGACAGCGCCATGAATCTGCACTCCGGCCAGAGCGTTATCCTCGAAGCGGGCGACTATGTGCAGTTCACCTACACCGGACCGCGCGTTGAGCTGCAGGAATTTATCCTGTTGCTGTACGGCACCTGTATGCCGACGCTGGGCCTGACCCGCCGCCAGGGACAGGATATTGAACGGTTTATTACCCACGGTGGTAAAAAACGCAGCGAACCGCCAGCGGAGATCCGCTGTGAATATCTGATTCCGATTCGCCACCAGCCCGCCGCCAGTTAAGCCATTCTGCCGTCATGCTGACGGCAGAAGCGGTTCTCTTTAGCGCTGCAACTCGTCGAGCGCCGGCGCATCAAGATGGGAAATATCCCCAGCCGTTTCAACCACCCAGCCCTGCGCCAGCCAGGCGCTCTGTTGATGATCCACGCGTGAGATCGAGCAGTTACGCAGCCGCAGCCGTCGCTCCGCATGGGCTGGCAGGCCGAGAATCGTACTGACCAGTACCCCCAGCGCCATGCCGTGACTGACAAGCAGTGGCCGGCTGCCCGCAGGCAGATCGAGACAGGCGTTCAGCGCCTGGTGCATCCGCGTAGCCATCTCGGTCATCGACTCACCGTTCGGGATACGTCCCCCTTCGGTACCGTTAACCAGCGTGGCGCGCCACTGCTCTTCTTCGGCGGTTAACCCGTCGAGAGGACGCTTCTCCAGCACCCCCATGTTCAGTTCGCGCAGACGAGGGTCGAGCGTCACCACGCAACCACAGGCATCGGCGATGATCTCAGCAGTGTGGCGCGTACGCCCGAGATCGCTGGCGATGATGTGTGTGATACCCAGACTCCTGACGCGTTCACCCACCTGATGGGCTTGTTGCTCACCTTTTTCCGTCAGCGGACTGTCGGACTGCCCCTGAATGCGGCGTTCCGCATTCCATACCGTTTCACCGTGACGAACAAGATAGACCTGTAGCATGCTTAGTTTCCGTTATACTGCGACAAAAATCGCCTTAGAGCCGACCCCATCAGGCGCTATTGTTGCAGACAGTCTGGACAGGGACAGCGCGGAACAACCGGAGCGTACATAGCGTACGTAAGGATTGTGTGCACTGCACAGGTTCAGACTGACAAATAAAATAGCCTGATGGGCCAGGCTCTTAATCACCTAAGGGTTCAACCAATTATGTACCATGTTGTCGCAGCCACCACCAACCCAGCGAAGATTCGCGCGATTGCGCAGGCATTCAACGACGTTTTCGGCGAGGGATCCTGCCATATTGAAGGGGTCGAGGTCGATAGCGGCGTTGCAGCACAGCCGTTAACCCATCTTGAAACGCGAACTGGCGCACGTCAGCGGGTAATGAATGCCCGACAGGTCAGACCTGAAGCGGCATTCTGGGTGGCCATCGAGGCCGGCATTGAAGATGACTGCGCCTTTGCCTGGATGGTGGTGGAAAATCAGAAACAGCGTGGAGAATCCCGCTCGGCCAGCTTCACGTTGCCACCGGTAGTTCTGGCTGGCGTACGGGAAGGCCGCGAGCTGGGCGAGGAGATGGCCCGCTTAACCGGCATTGAAAATATTAAACAGCAAGGCGGCGCGATTGGTGCTTTTACTCAGGGCCTGCTCAGCCGCTCCAGCGTTTATCATCAGGCACTGATCCTGGCGCTCTGCCCGTTTGTTCATCCGCTTTATCAGCAGTAATCAGCGGCGGCCCAGATGTGCTTCCAGCCAGCGTTTCAGCTCGGGCGGGGCCTCTTTCAGGCTGTTTGAGCCACGCGTGATGGTCGCAATACCGACCCCAAGCTCGTTTTTCAGCTCGCGCTGGCTCATCTCGCCGTTCATCAGCTCTTCAATAATCCGCAGACGGGTGCCAAAGGCCTCGCGCTCATCCGGCGTCATCATCAGCTGCATCAGCGGCAGCGCATGGCCATCCGCAAAGGCCTGCTGCATCAGCCCGACAAAGCGATGCCAGCTATCCTCTGCCTGGTGCGCATCGGTTGGGGAATCAGGTTGGGTCATGAAGAGGCTTCCGTACTCGCTAAAGAGTACGGAAGCTTAGCACAGCTAGTAACGGCGATTCCACTCAGCATCTGACAGGATCTTGTCAGGCTGGCCCATGAAGTGACGATAGTAGGCGTCATATGCCAGTACATTCTTCACGTAGCCACGGGTTTCTGAGAACGGAATGGTCTCAATAAACGCCACCGCATCAAGGTTACCGCCACTGACTTTCTGCCAGCTGCGTACCCGTCCGGGTCCGGCATTGTAAGCCGCCGAGGCGAAAATACGATTCTGACCAAACTGCTGATAGACATATTCCAGATACTGCGTCCCGATCTGGATATTAGTCTCAGGGTCCAGCAGCTGACTGGTATTGGCGTAACCCGGAATAGTGTACATTTTGACGGTATGCGCCGCGGTGGCTGGCATGATCTGCATCAGGCCGCTGGCACCGACCGGTGAACGCGCTTTCGGGTTCCACGCACTCTCCTGACGTGAAATGGCCATCGCGTAGCTCGGCGGAATCTGCTTGTCCTGGGTATTACGCTGATAGACACTCTGCCACGCCAGCGGGAAGCGCTCTTTCAGGCTGTCCCACATTTTCGCGGTAATGGTGGCCTGCACGCTGAGATCCCACCAGTCCTGCTCGTTAGCGTAACGCGCCAGCATCTGCTGCTGACTGTGCGGGCGACTGGCAATCAGGTTGGCCCATTCGCTGCGCGCCAGGTTATCCAGTCCCCAGTACATCAGCTCACGCACCCTGGCCAGCTCTGCGCCCTGTACCGTTGCGCTATCGGGCTTCGGCGCTTCATCGACCTGCAGCGGATAGTCCACGCCCAGGCGCTGCGCCGCCACCATCGGATAGAAGCCGCGGGCCTGCATCAGCTTATGCAGGATCTCTTCCGCTTCCTCTTTGCGATCTTTTTCAAACAACAGATCGGCCTGCCAGTATTGCCACTCATCCTTCTCTTTGGCTTCCAGCGGCAGACGCGCGATCCAGGTATTCAGGCCCCGACGGTCGTGCTGAGAGAGCGCCAGCCGCACCCGACGTTCCACCAGCGCGGTCGATTCACTGCTCATCACCACCGCATCACGCCAGCGCGCCTGTTCCGAGGTCAGGTCGCTGCCCATCATGCGCCACACCACGATCTCCTTCAGCGCCTGCTCATCCTCCGGCCCCATTTTCTGGGCCCGTACCAGAATCGGGATCAGGCTGCGGGCGTTTTCCATATCCTGGCGTGCCACCCGCGTGAAGGCGTAAATCGTTGCCTGGCGGGTAAAGTCTGTTGGCCCGACCGCGCTGGCAAAAGTGCTGACCGTCAGCGGGTCCTGCTGCAGCGCCTGGATCGCATCTGACATGGTCTGGTAATCGGCCGGCAGGGTTTTCGCCAGATAGCTCACCAGGCTGTCATTGCCCGCTTTCATCGCCAGCCGGATGCGTTCCAGAATGGTAATCGGTGAGAGCTGGCCGGAGGCTTGCCATACCGAGAAGAGTTTATCGCAATCATTGGGCAGCGCCGTGCCGCGCAGCCAAATCTGTTTGGCACCGTCAAAGGCCGCCTGCTGCTGGCCGGTGGCCCATTTGGCGTAGTACCAGTTACAGCGCGCCTGCACCGGTTTCGGCTCGGTCGGGCTGAAGTTAAGCACGCCCTGCCAGTCCTGGCGATGCGCCAGCACGTTGATAAAACGGGTGCTGAGCGAGCGCGCCGGTGGCAACGTCGGATACTGACGGATAAAGTTTTGTACCGCCAGGCTGGTCTCCTGATCGAGATCCTGCGCCAGAAGACGATACTGCAGATAAGGATAGAGTGGATAATCCTGTAGCGTTGGCAACAGCTGATCCACCGTGGCCATCTGGTTACTGTCCCAGGCTTGTTTAATTTGTTGATAACGCTGTCGTTGTTGATCAAGCGAATCGGCCCACGCGCTGCTGGCCGTGCCGACCAGGCAGATCCCTATCATCCAGTTACGCCACTTCACCACGTAATTCTCCTCTGTTGCTGGGCGCCGGCAGGTTGCCAGACTCCCTTCATGCTAACCAGGCCATCCGGCTCTTGCCATGTTCTTCACAAAATTTACGCACGCAGAGGTTAAACGCACCGTCATCGCCCGTCCGCTGCGCCGCAATTGTGCAAATAATCATCACAAAAACTTATGGCAACCACACTTAACGCGTTGAATCATAGCGTTAAAAAAATGGCACACCCTTTGCTCTGTTGAACCTCATCTTGTATACCAGCTGGAATTCAACGTATGGCTTCGACCTTTGGCTTGACCCTTCACGACTGGCAGCAACGCTATCAATCGGCACCGCAGCAGATTATTCCACTGCTGGAGGCGCATCTGGCGGCGCTGGACCCGCAGGATAACGCCTGGATCTATCTCGCCACTCCGGCGCAGCTAATGGCGCAGCTGGAACCTCTACTGGCGCAGTACCAGCGCGATCCCGCATCGCTGCCGCTGTTTGGCGTGCCGTTCGCCGTCAAGGACAACACCGACATTGCCGGCTGGCCGACCAGCGCCGCCTGCCCGGCCTTCACCTATATCGCAGAAAACGACGCGACGGTGGTCGCCAGGCTGAAAGCCGCTGGCGCGGTGGTGATTGGCAAAACCAACCTCGATCAGTTTGCTACCGGCCTGGTCGGCACCCGTTCGCCCTATGGCGCGGTCGCTAACACCTTTGATGCCGACTACGTCAGCGGCGGCTCCAGTTCCGGTTCCGCCTCCGTGTTAGCGCGCGGGCTGGTCGGCTTCTCACTCGGCACCGACACCGCCGGGTCGGGTCGGGTCCCGGCCGGATTTAATAATATTGTCGGCCTGAAACCCACTAAAGGCTGGTTTTCTGCGCACGGCGTGGTCCCGGCCTGTCGGCTGAATGACACGCTTTCCGTCTTTGCCCTGACGGTGGAGGATGCCTTTACCGTCGCCAGCCTGGCCGGTGGCTATGACGCCGCTGACGCCTACTCCCGTATCAATCCGCATACTGCCCCGGCCAGCCTGCCCGCTCATCCTCACTTTGCCATCCCGGCCAATCCCGAATTTTTTGACGATGCGGCGGCTGAAGCGGCCTGGGATCGGGCGCTGGAAGCGCTGCTGGTGGCGGGCGTAACGCTGCAGCCGATTGATTTCACGCCGTTTAGCCAGCTGGCAGCGCAGCTCTATTCCGGTCCCTGGGTGGCCGAGCGTACCGCTACGGTCGGCGACATGCTGCATCGTCCGGCGGAGATGGACCCGGTGGTGTACGGCATCGTCGCCAGCGGCCTGAAATACAGCGCCGTTGAGGCGTATCAGGCGGAGTACCTGCGGGCGGAGCTGACGCGTCAGATTCAGCAGACTCTCGCGCAGTTTGACGCGCTGGTAGTACCAACCTCGCCCACCATCCACACGCTGGCGGAGATGAAGCAGGAACCGGTGGCGTACAACTCACAGTTCGGCACCTACACAAACTTCACCAACCTGGCCGATCTCGCCGCGCTGGCGCTGCCCGGACCGTTCCGCAATGACGATTTGCCGGCGGGTATCACACTGATTGCACCCGCCTGGCACGATCGCGCGCTGGCCGACTTTGGTTTGCGCTGGCAGCAGCAGTTAGCGTTGCCGCTCGGCGCCACCGGACAGCCGCAGCCAGCCCGGTCGCGCGCCCTGCCGCCCTCCGCCGATCACGTGCGTGTGGCGGTGGTCGGTGCGCATCTCACCGGTATGCCGCTCAACTACCAGCTCACCAGCCGTCAGGCAGTGTGGGTGGAGGAGACGCAGACCGCGCCAGATTATCGCCTGTTCGCGCTGCTGAATGGGCCGATCAAAAAACCGGGCCTGATGCGCGACGATCGGGGTGCGGCTATCACCGTCGAGCTATGGGATATCCCGCTGGCGCGCTTTGGCGAGTTCGTGGCGGAAATCCCGCCGCCGCTGGGCATCGGCAGCCTGACGCTGGCCGACGGTCGGGTAGTGAAAGGCTTTATCTGTGAGGGGGCCGCGCTCAATAACGCGCTGGAGATTACTGAAACGGGTGGCTGGCGCAACTGGCTGGCGACACAAGGGAGTCACTAAACCATGTTCAGCACCGTATTAATTGCCAACCGTGGCGAAATTGCCTGTCGCGCCATCCGTACGCTGAAACGCCTTGGCGTAAAAAGCGTCGCGGTCTACTCCGATGCCGACCGTAATGCGCAGCACGTTAAGCAGGCAGATGTAGCGATTGCGCTGGGCGGCGATAAAGCCAGCGACAGCTATCTGCGCATCGACAAAATTCTGGCGGCGGCGCAGCAGAGCGGCGCTGAAGCCATCTGGCCGGGCTACGGGTTCCTGTCCGAGAGCCTGCCGTTCGCCGAAGCCTGCGAGCAGGCGGGGATCGCTTTTGTCGGCCCGACAGCGCAACAGATCGGTGAGTTTGGTCTGAAGCACCGCGCCCGGGAACTGGCCGCGCGGGCCGGTGTGCCGATGACGCCCGGCACCCCGCTGCTGGATTCGCTGGAGGCGGCATTGCAGGCCGCCGATAAGATCGGTTATCCGGTGATGCTGAAAAGCACCGCGGGCGGCGGCGGAATTGGCCTGACGCGCTGCGCCGATGCCACGGCATTAGCCAGTGCCTGGGAGAGTGTGCGTCGTCTCGGCGAACAATTCTTCAGTGATGCCGGCGTGTTTCTGGAGCGCTGCATCGATCGTGCCCGTCATGTTGAAGTGCAGATTTTTGGCGACGGTCGCGGCACCGTGGTGGCGCTGGGTGAGCGCGACTGCTCACTACAGCGCCGTAATCAAAAGGTGGTGGAAGAGACCCCGGCTCCGGGTCTGTCGGCCGCCACGCGTGACGCCCTGCTCGCCTCGGCAGTACGTCTGGGTGAGCTGGTCAGCTACCGCAGCGCCGGTACCGTCGAGTATATCTATGACGTCACTCAGCAAGCGTTTTACTTTCTCGAAGTGAATACCCGGCTGCAGGTTGAGCATCCGGTCACCGAATGCGTCACCGGACTGGATCTGGTCGAATGCATGTTAAAAGTGGCGGCGGGCGATGAGATTGACTGGCCGCGCCTGCAGCAGCCACCGCAGGGCGCCGCTATTGAAGTGCGGCTCTACGCGGAAGATCCGCTGAAAAACTTCCAGCCCAGCCCCGGCCTGCTCACCGCCGTCAGCTTTCCCGCGGGCGTGCGCGTCGACAGCGGCATTGAAACCGGCAGCGAAGTCTCCAGCTTCTACGATCCGATGGTCGCCAAGCTGATTGTGCACGCCGACAGCCGCGAGGCGGCGCTGGCAAAAATGCAGCAGGCGCTGAACGCTACTCAGCTGCACGGCATCGCCACCAACCTCGACTATCTGCGTCAGATCGTGGCGACCGAAGCGTTTCGCAGCGGCGCGGTCTGGACCAGATATCTTGATAGCTTCACCCCATCCGCACCGGTGATTGAAGTACTGCAGCCCGGCACCTTCAGCTCGGTTCAGGATTATCCGGGCCGCCTCGGCTACTGGGACATTGGCGTTCCACCTTCCGGCCCGATGGATGATTTCGCCTTTCGGCTGGCGAACCGGATTGTCGGTAACGACGAATCGGCGGCGGGTCTGGAGTTTACCCTGCAGGGCCCGACGCTGCGCTTCCACTGTGATGCGATTATCGCCCTGACCGGCGCAGACTGTGCGGCAACGCTGGAGGGCGAGCCGGTCAGCAACTGGCAGCCGCTGTCGATCAAAGCGGGACAGACGCTGGCACTGGGTCGCGCGCAGCAGGGCTGTCGCAGCTATCTGGCGGTACGCAACGGTTTCGACGTGCCGGAATACCTCGGCAGCCGCAGCACCTTCTCGCTGGGCCAGTTTGGCGGCCATGCCGGGCGGACGCTGCGCGTCGCGGATATGCTGACGATCTCCCGGCCTGAGCTGCCAGCCTGCACCACGCCGCCGCCGGTCAGCGCGCCACAGTCACCCGATCCGGCCATGATCCCGCACTACGGTACCGAGTGGCGCATTGGCGTACTCTACGGCCCGCACGGCGCCCCGGACTTCTTCACCCAGGCCGCTATCGACGAATTTTTTGCCAGCGACTGGCAGGTTCATTACAACTCCAACCGCCTCGGCGTACGGCTGGTCGGCCCGAAACCGAGCTGGACCCGCGCCAATGGCGGCGAGGCGGGTCTGCACCCTTCTAACGTCCACGACTGCGAATATGCCATTGGTGCCATCAATTTTACCGGCGACTTCCCGGTGATCCTGACGCATGACGGTCCCAGCCTGGGCGGGTTCGTCTGCCCGGTCACTATCTCCAAAGCCGAGCTGTGGAAAGTCGGTCAGGTTAAACCGGGCGATCGCATTCGTTTCCATCCGATCGCGGCTGATGAAGCACTGGCGCGGGAAAAGGCACAACAGCAGGCGATCGCCACGCTGCGCCCACATCATTCCCCCGCATTTGCTATCCCTTCTCTGGCTGAAACCGCGCACGGTTCCGCCAGCGTGCTGGCCGCACTGGACGCCACCGCAACCACACCGCAGGCGGTTTATCGTCAGGCGGGCGACAAATATGTGCTGATTGAATATGGCGACAACGTGCTGGATCTGGCGCTGCGACTGCGCGTTCACCTGCTGATGGCTGCGCTACGCGAACGGGCGGTACCCGGCGTCGAAGAGCTGTCGCCCGGCGTGCGTTCCCTGCAGGTGCGCTACGACAGCCGCATCCTCAGTCAGTCTGAACTGATGTCGCTGTTGCTGACGCTGGAAGTGACGCTGGGCGACGTCAGCACGCTGAAAGTGCCGTCACGCGTGGTCTGGATGCCGATGGCGTTTGAGGACAGTGCCACTCTGGATGCGGTAACCCGCTATCAGGAAACGGTGCGTGCCAGCGCGCCATGGCTGCCGAACAACGTTGATTTTATTCAGCGTATCAATGGATTAACCGATCGTGAACAGGTGCGCGACACCCTGTTCAACGCCAGTTATCTGGTGCTCGGGCTGGGCGATGTCTATCTCGGCGCGCCCTGTGCGGTGCCGATCGATCCGCGCCATCGTCTGCTGAGTTCCAAATACAGCCCGGCACGCACCTTCACCGCCGAAGGCACGGTCGGCATCGGCGGCATGTACATGTGCATTTACGGCATGGATTCACCCGGCGGCTATCAGCTGGTTGGCCGCACACTGCCCATCTGGAACACCTTCCTGAAAAACCCGCAGTTCGCGGCTGAAGAGCCGTGGCTGCTGCGCTTCTTCGATCAGGTGCGTTTCTATCCGGTGAGCGAAGCCGAACTGACGCAGCTACGGGAAGATTTCCGCGAAGGCCGCGCCAGCGTACGGATTGAAGAGACAGAGTTTGATTTCGCTGCCCACCAGCAGTTCCTGGCGGACAACGCCGATGAGATTGCGGCTTTCCGCCAGCGTCAGGCGACCGCGTTTGAGCGGGAAGTGACGCTGTGGGCAGAGGACGAGCAGAACGCGCCGCTGACGCCGGACGCGCCGCCGCCGGTCGCTGAGCAGGATGAGAGTGCGCTGGCGGTGCAGGCTGATATGAACGGCAACATCTGGAAAGTGCTGGTGCAGCCCGGCGACAGAGTCAGCGCCGGTCAGACGCTGGTGATCGTCGAGGCAATGAAGATGGAGCTGGCGATTGTCGCGCCGCAGAACGGGCGAGTGAAACGCATTGCCTGCCAGGCGGGCCGTCCGGTGAGTCCGGGCGAGAACCTGCTGTGGCTGGAATAAGGAGTCCCTATGACGATGCACTCCCCCCCCCCAAAGGCCCGGCCGGAAGCGCTGGCGGAACGGGTTTATCAGGCGCTGAAGGAGGAGATTTTCGCTTTTCGCCTGATGCCCGGCGATCGCTTCAGCGAAAGTGAAATTGCCGGTCGCATGGCGGTCAGCCGCACCCCGGTCCGTCAGGCGCTGTTCCGGCTGGAACGCGAAGGCTTCGTTGAAGTGTGGTTCCGCAGCGGCTGGCAGATCAGGAATTTCGATTTTGCCTGGTTCGAGTCGCTGTATGACCTGCGTACCGTGCTGGAGTGTGAGGCGGTAAAACGATTGTGCGCCCTGCCTGCGGCGCAGTGCAGCGCCCTGTTAACCGGACTGACGCGCTTCTGGTGCCAGGACGAGCGGCTGACCGCCGGCCTTACCGTGTCACAACACGATGAGGCGTTTCACATGACGCTGGTGGCCGCCGCGGGTAACCCGGAGATGGCGCGTATTCACGCCGAGCTGACGGAGAAAATCCGCATTATCCGCCGGCTCGACTTCACCTCGGACGATCGGATAACCGCGACCTATCAGGAGCATGAACAGATTTTACAGGCGATTTTTCAGCAACAGACCGAGGAGGCACAACGCATCCTGACCGGCCATATCGCCGTCAGCAAGGCGGAAGTCAGGAAAATCACTTTGCACCGGCTCCAGCAGGCCCGGCTTCAACCCATTGAATAACAAACACAACATTAAGGGGTTTTAACACCATGAAAAGACGTTCATTGCTCAAGGCTTTTGCGCTTTCCGCTACCGTTGCCAGCATGGGTCTCGCCTGGAGTGCGCAGGCGGCTGATACCATTAAGGTCGGCATCATGCACTCCCTGTCCGGGACCATGGCGATTTCGGAAACGCCGCTGAAAGATGTGGCGCTAATGACCATTGATGAGATCAATGCCAAAGGCGGCGTGCTGGGGAAAAAGCTGGAGCCGGTGGTGGTCGATCCCGCCTCCAACTGGCCACTGTTTGCCGAGAAGGCGCGACAGTTACTCACCCAGGATAAAGCGGCGGTGGTGTTTGGCTGCTGGACCTCGGTATCGCGTAAATCGGTCCTGCCGGTGTTTGAGGAGCTGAATGGCCTGCTGTTCTATCCGGTGCAGTATGAAGGTGAAGAGATGTCACCTAACGTCTTCTACACCGGCGCCGCGCCTAACCAACAGGCGATCCCGGCGGTGGAATATCTGATGAGCGAGGATGGCGGCAGCGCAAAACGCTTCTTCCTGCTCGGCACCGATTATGTCTAACCGCGCACCACTAACAAAATCCTGCGCGCCTTCCTGCACAGCAAAGGCGTAGAGGATAAAGATATCGAAGAGGTCTACACGCCGTTTGGTTACAGCGATTACCAGACCATCGTTTCCAACATCAAAAAGTTTGCTGCCGGCGGCAAAACGGCGGTGGTCTCCACCATCAACGGTGACTCCAACGTTCCCTTCTATAAAGAGCTGGCGAATCAGGGGATTAAAGCCACTGATATTCCGGTGGTCGCCTTCTCGGTCGGCGAAGAGGAGCTGCGCGGTATCGATACCAAACCCCTGGTCGGTCAGTTAGCCGCCTGGAACTATTTTGAGTCAATCGATAACCCCACCAACGCGAAATTTGTCGCTGATTACCGCGCCTACGCCAAAGCGCACAACCTGCCGAACGCCGCCAGCGTGGTGACCAACGATCCAATGGAAGCGACCTATGTCGGCATCCATATGTGGGCGCAGGCAGTAGAAAAAGCGGGCACCACTGATGTGGACAAAGTGCGGGCGGCGATGGCCGGTCAGACCTTTAAGGCACCAGACGGCTTTACCCTGACCATGGATCAGACCAACCACCATCTGCATAAGCCGGTGATGATTGGCGAAGTGGAAGAGAACGGCCAGTTCAACGTGGTGTGGCAGACCGATCAGCCGGTGCGCGCGCAGCCGTGGAGCCCGTACATTGCCGGTAATGACAAGAAACCTGATCACCCAATGAAAGCCGCGCAGTAAGTGCGTCAGGTGCCGGCCTGCAACGTTGCAGGCCGGCACCCCGCTGCGTGGATGGCACAAACGCAGATCGTCTGCCGCTTATCCCTTTAACGAGGTCTTCTCTATGAACCTTTGCCGCTGCCTTTTCAGCCTGCTGCTGCTGATGCCGCTGCTTGCCAGCGCCGGACCGGCGGCCGACTTCGCCGCTGCCAGCCGCAGCCAGCAGGCGACGCTGCTGCAACAGTGGGCCGCCGCGCCAGACAGCAGCCGGTTACCGTTGCTGGAAGCGCTGAACGCCGAAAGCGTGGTTATCGACCAGAATAAACAGCCGTTCAGCCAGCAGGGCAACCGGCTGCTGCCGCTGGATGCCCGGCCACAGCCAGACGGCCCTCTGAAAAAACTGTTTATGAATAACCGGCTGCGGGTGCTGGTTAACGGCGCGCTGGCGGCCCATCAGCTGGTGAGTGACGACGCCGATCTGCGGCTGCGTGCCGCCCGGCAGCTGCAAAATGATGGCGCGGCCGATCAGCTGCCGTTGATTAAGCAGCGACTGGCGGCCGAAAAAGATAGCCGGGTACATGCCGCGCTGGCGCTGGCGCTGGCCAACCTGCAGCTGGCGGATGCTCAGCCGATGGTGCGGCTCAAGGCGGTGACGCTGCTGGGTGAGTCCAGCGATCCCAATACTCAGGCCAGTCTGCAACGCTTAACCCAGCCGGCGAATGAACCGGATGCCACGGTGCGCGCCGCCGCCGCCGACAGCCTGCAACAGATCCAGAAACGCCTGATGTGGGGCGATCTGCTGGGCCAGGCGTTCAGCGGCCTGTCGCTGGGCTCGGTATTGCTGCTGGCGGCGCTGGGACTGGCGATCACCTATGGTCTGCTTGGCGTGATCAATATGGCGCACGGCGAAATGCTGATGCTCGGTGCTTATGCCACCTGGTGGGTACAGAGCCTGTTTCAGCAGTTTGCTCCGCACTATTTAGCCTGGTATCCGCTGCTGGCGTTGCCGGTAGCGTTTATGGTGACGGCCGCTATCGGGATGGCGCTGGAGCGCACGGTGATCCGCCATCTGTACGGTCGCCCGCTGGAGACGCTGCTGGCGACCTGGGGGATCAGCCTGATGCTGATCCAGGCGGTGCGGATGCTGTTCGGGGCGCAAAACCTCGAAGTGGCGAATCCGCAATGGCTGTCGGGCGGATTGCAGGTACTGCCTAACCTGGTGCTGCCGTGGAACCGCATCGCGGTGATCCTGTTTGTGGTGTTTGTGCTGGCGCTCACCTGGCTGCTGCTGAATCGCACCCGTCTTGGCATGAACGTGCGCGCCGTGACGCAGAACCGCGCCATGGCGGACTGCTGCGGCGTGCCGACCGGCCGGGTTGATATGCTGGCGTTTGGCCTGGGTTCTGGCATTGCCGGACTGGGCGGCGTGGCGCTGTCGCAGCTCGGTAACGTCGGACCGGAACTTGGCCAGGGCTACATTATCGACTCGTTTCTGGTAGTGGTGCTGGGCGGCGTCGGCCAGCTGGCGGGCACCGTGGTCGCCGCCTTCAGCCTCGGCATTCTCAATAAAGTGCTGGAACCGCAGATTGGCGCGGTGCTCGGCAAGATCCTGATTCTGGTGATTATCGTGCTGTTTATCCAGAAACGCCCTCAGGGGCTGTTTGCGGTGAAAGGAAGGGTGACTGACTGATGACGCAACCCATGACGCTCCGCGCTGCGCGCAAAGCGCCGCACCTGACTCTCAGCATCGGCCTGGTGGTGACGCTGGCGCTGCTGGTGATGCCGTTTCTGGCACTGCTGCCAGCCAGTCATCCGCTGGCGATCTCCACCTATACCCTGACGCTGGTCGGCAAAATCCTCTGCTATGCGGTAGTGGCGGTGGCGCTCGATCTGGTATGGGGCTACGCCGGATTACTGTCGCTGGGGCACGGTCTGTTTTTCGCCCTCGGCGGCTACGCGATGGGCATGTACCTGATGCGTCAGGCGGCGGGCGAAGGCTTGCCGGCCTTTATGTCCTTTCTGTCGTGGCGTGAGATGCCGTGGTTCTGGAGCGGCACCGAGCACTTCGCCTGGGCGCTCTGCCTCAGCGTGCTGGCACCGGGCCTGCTGGCGCTGGTGTTTGGCTTTTTCGCCTTCCGCTCCCGCATCAAAGGGGTCTACTTCTCCATCATCACCCAGGCGCTGACCTACGCCGGTATGCTGCTGTTTTTCCGCAATGAAACCGGCTTTGGCGGCAACAACGGTTTCACCGGCTTTACCACCCTGCTCGGCTTTTCAGTCAGCGCGACCGGTACCCGCATCGCTCTGTTTATCGCCACGGTAGGATTGCTGTTGCTGAGCCTGGCGATCGGCTTCGCGCTGGCGCGCAGCAAGTTTGGCCGGGTGCTGACCGCGGTGCGCGATGCCGAAAACCGCCTGATGTTTTGCGGTTACGATCCGCGCGGCTTCAAGCTGTTTGTCTGGACGCTGTCGGCAATGCTGTGCGGGCTGGCCGGGGCGCTTTACGTACCGCAGGTCGGGATTATTAATCCCGGCGAGATGTCGCCAGCCAACTCAATTGAAGCCGCCATCTGGGTAGCGCTGGGTGGTCGCGGTACGCTGATCGGCCCGCTGCTGGGTGCGGCGATCGTGAACGGCGCGCGCAGCTTTTTCACCGTCGCGTTTCCGGAATACTGGCTGTTTTTCCTCGGCCTGATGTTCATCCTTGTGACGCTCTTTCTGCCACACGGCGTGATTGGCCTGCTGCGCCGGAGGAAACATGACTGACGCACTCTTTACCCAACCTCATCCGGCGGATCGCCATCGGGCGCAGCGCGATCCGGTGTTGCAACTGGAGAAGATCAGCGTCTCGTTCGACGGCTTCCGCGCCCTGACCGATCTCTCATTGCAGATCGGCGTCGGCGAACTGCGCTGCGTGATCGGCCCCAACGGCGCGGGCAAAACCACGCTGATGGACGTGATCACCGGCAAGACGCGGCCCGATTCCGGCCGGGTAATCTACGATCAGGACAGCGATCTTACCCGCCTGTCGCCGGTGGAGATCGCCCGCGCCGGAATCGGCCGTAAGTTCCAGAAGCCGACGGTGTTTGAAGCGTTAACCGTGTTTGAGAATCTGGAGATCGCCCTGAAAGCTGACAAATCGGTGTGGGCCAGCCTGCGCGCCCGGCTCAATGGCGAGCAGCAGGATCGGATTGATGAGGTCCTCAGGCTGTTGCGGCTCGGCGCTGAACGGCAGCGCCGCGCGGGCCTGCTGTCGCACGGTCAGAAGCAGTTTCTGGAGATCGGTATGCTACTGGTGCAGGAGCCGCATCTGCTGCTGCTGGATGAGCCGGCAGCGGGCATGACCGACGCTGAAACGGACTACACCGCCGAGCTGTTCCGCGATCTGGCGGGTAAGCATTCGCTGATGGTGGTGGAGCATGATATGGGCTTTGTCGAAACCATTGCCGACCACGTGACGGTACTGCATCAGGGTCAGGTGCTGGCCGAGGGATCATTGCGCGACGTACAGGCCAATGAGCAGGTGATCGACGTTTATCTGGGGCGCTGAGATGTTACAGGTTACTGAACTGAACCAATATTATGGCGGCAGTCATATTCTGCGCGGCCTGTCGTTTGAGGTGAAAGTGGGTGAGATCACCTGCCTGCTGGGCCGCAACGGCGTGGGGAAAACCACGCTGCTGAAGTGCCTGATGGGCTTGATCCCGGCGAAATCGGGCGAGATCCACTGGCAGCAGCAGAAGCTCAACGGTCGTAAACCGCACCAGCGGGTACAGTCCGGCATCGCCTATGTGCCGCAGGGCCGGGAGATTTTTCCGCGGCTGACGGTGGAGGAGAACCTGCTGCTGGGTTTGTCCCGCTTTCCGGCGTCACAGGCACGTCAGGTCCCGGACGAGATCTACCAGCTGTTCCCGGTGCTGTTTGCCATGAAGTCACGCCGTGGCGGCGATCTCTCGGGCGGACAGCAGCAGCAGCTGGCGATCGGCCGGGCGCTGGCTTGCCGCCCACAGCTGTTGATCCTTGATGAGCCTACCGAAGGGATCCAGCCGTCGGTGATCAAAGAGATCGGCGCAGTGATCCGTCAGCTGGCGCAGCGCGGTGATATGGCGATCCTGCTGGTTGAGCAGTTTTATGATTTTGCCGCTGAACTGGCGGACAGTTACCTGGTGATGTCGCGCGGTGAAATCGTGCAGCGTGGCCGCGGCGACAGCATGGAAGCCGAAGGCGTGCGCGGCCTGGTAGCGATTTAAGGCCGCGCATCACGCTTACAGCAAACCGGTCTCGACGGAAAAGTGGCGTTGTGCGCCGCTGGCCAGGGTGATTAGGGTGCCAGCCTGCTGCGCCGCCAGAAAGCCTTCCGGCCGACAGGTGGCGGGCAGGATATAGGCCGCGACCTGTTGATCGGTGTTGTGCAGCAGCCAGCGGGTGGCGTGAGGAAACTGCGCGGTAGAGAAGCGCGTCATCAGGGCGTAGCCCGCCGGCGCGTGCAGCTCAAACTGCACCTCATCGCCATACTGCGGCAGGTCGTCGGCGAAAAAGACGATCTCCGGATCGCACAACTGCGGTTGATCGAGTTGCTGTAACGCCTGCGGATCCGCAGCCAGCTGCGCGGTGTAGTCGCGCCAGGCAGGCGTCGGTTTGAGATGGGCCGGGATCGAGCGACGCAGCTGAAAAGCCTGATCGGGGATCGACTGCCGGAAACGTCCCTGATCGATCCACGCGCTGTTAAGATGACACATATACTGCAGCGGCATCGGCGCGCCAGCCAGGTTAGTCACCGTCATCTCGATCGTCAGCCGGGGTCGATCGGCCTGAATGCGGACGGCGGGTGCCGCCAGGTAGTGATGGCCGAAGCCTTTGACATATTCACACTCCCCTTCCAGCGACAGCGTCTGATCCTCCAGCACCAGCCAGGCGCTGTCCATCCGGGCGCAGGCCATCTCACCGTGCAGCGGATGATCGTCCTCGGGCGACGGGCAGCCGTTCGCCAGCAATCCCGAGTGGAACGCGAAGCAGCCGTAGGTATCAATGATCGAATCGCCGGGCAGCGGCTGCTTAAAGCTGTTGCCCATGGTCAGGTTATGATCGTCGAACTGCACGTCCCAGATCATCTGACCAAAGAAGGGCAGCACCGTCACCGATCCTCGCCGGTTATGTATGCGCACCGCTTCAATCCCCGCCGGGTAGCGAAACAGCTCCACCCGGAAGTCATCGCTCTCCAGCAACACCTCAGGAGTAAAATGAAACTGCTCACGGCGTAACGGTAAATGAGTTTTCATGGTAACTCCTCCAGCAGACGACCGCCGGACACCGGTTTCTTATGGCGCAGCTCGCCATAGAAATAAAAGCCGACCCAGGCGAAGCAAAGCAGCGAAACGCCAAACGCCAGCTGCATCGAACCAGCCAGGTCAGAGACCAGCCCCTGTAGCGCCGGCACGAATGCGGCGCCAACAATTGCCATCACGATAAATGCGCCAGCCACTTCAGTATATTTATTGTCTACCGTCGCCAGGGTTCCGGCGTAAATGGTCGCCCAGCAGGGACCAAACAGCACGCTGACAAATACTGCGGCATAAACAGCGGTGAAGTCAGGCACCAGCATCACATACGCCAGCGTCAGCACGCCCAGCACCGAATAGGCGATCAGCACTTTCTCAGCGCGGAAACGGGTCATCAGGAAATTTGCCACGAACTTGCCGATAAAGAAGCAGATAAAGCTGTAGATCATGAAATTGGAGGCGTGACGTTCATTGGTCGCCCCCAGCGTCAGCGCCAGACGAATGGTGAACGACCAGACCGCGACCTGCATCCCGACATAGAGAAACTGCGTCACGATGCCGCGTTTAAAATGGCGGTTAGTCGCCAGATAGCGAAAGGTCTCCGCCAGCGAAGGCAGCGATGATTCGTTGCTTTGCGGTTTGCAGCGCGGATAGCGGGTAAACATAAACAGCAGCATCACCACCACTAACACCATCACCAGATATTTGTAGGGTTCCAGCGTATGTTCCAGCATCGTCAGGCGGAACGCGTGCGCCTGCTCTGCGGTCATGGACGCCATCTGACTCTCAAGGCTGTCGCCGTCCTGGAACACCAGATATTTACCCAGCACAATGCCCATCAGCGCGCCAATCGGATAGAAAGTCTGGCTGATGTTGAGCCGCAGCGTGGCGTGGTCGCGGTGGCCAATCATCGAGCTGTAAGTGTTGGCGGCGGTCTCAAGAAAGCTCAGGCCGATGGCGATAGCAAAAATCGCTGCGAGAAACATGGTATAAGTCGCCATGTGCGAGGCCGGATAAAACGCCACGCAGCCGAGGATGTAGAGCGCCAGCCCGGTCAGGATCGCCAGCTTGTAGCTGGTTTGTCGGATCACCAGTGATGCCGGAATCGCAATCAGAAAATAGCCGCCGTAAAAGGCACTCTGGACCAGCGCGCTGGCAAAGTCGCTTAACGCGAACACGCTTTTGAACTGGGTAATCAGGATATCGTTGAGGCTGGCGGCGCAGCCCCACAGCGGAAACAGGCACGACAGCAGGATGAACTGAAAACGCGGCGTTCGGTTCAGATAGCCATCAGATTGCTGAACAATTTTCTGTTGCATAGCGTGACCTCAGTGAAGGTTAAGAAAGCGCTGAAAACTCTCTGCGTCGGGATAGGCGCGCTGGGTGCCGCGTCCGGTGACGCTGCAGGCGGCATAGGCCGATGCCTGCGTCATGGCGGTCGCGATGTCGCCGGTTTTAACCAGCAGGTGAGCAAAACAACCAATAAAGGCATCGCCGGCCCCGCTGGTGTCGACGGCCTGAACCGGTGTCGCCGCCACCCGATGCACCCTATCGCCACTCATCCATACCGAGCCACGACTGCCGAGCGTGATAATCAGGTTTTTCAGCCCGCGCTTTAACAGCGACTGCCCGGCGAGGATCACCTCTTCATCGGTGCTGACCGGCAGGCCGGTGAGGATCTCCAGCTCGGTTTCGTTAGGCATAAAGAAGTCACACTTGCAGGCGTAGTGGATATTGAGATTGGCTACCGCTGGCGCAGGATTGAGGATCACTGTGATCTGATGCTGACGGGCGAAATCGATGGCGTAATAGACCGTTTCCAGCGGGATCTCCAGCTGCAGGATGATCAGCTGGCAGGCTTTCAGCGCCTCAGCGGCATCGTCGATATCGGCCGGCTTCAGCTGCTGGTTGGCGCCTTTAATAATCAGGATGCGGTTCTGTGACTGATCATCGACAAAAATCGGCGCGACGCCGCTGGAGGTGCCCGCCGCCGTGGTGACGAAGCGGGTATCCACGCCCTGCTGTTGCAGATTAGCAACGGTGTTGGGCGCAAACAGATCGTCGCCCACTTTGCTGACCATCATCACTTTAGCGCCCATTCGGGCGGCAGCAACCGCCTGGTTAGCCCCCTTGCCACCACAGCCAAGGGCAAAATCGGGCGCTTCAAGGGTTTCGCCCGCTTTTGGCAGGCTGTTGGTATAGGTAATCAGGTCGACCATATTTGAGCCGATGACCGCGATATCCATGACTGTTTTCTCCCGGATGTTTTTTAACCTTCAAATGTTATAAAATTAACAATAACAATTCTAAAAGGTTAAATATGTGATAAAAACCACATCCTGAAGCGGCAGATAACCCAAATTGTGCCGATAAAAGGCCGATTATCGTGTTACGATTGTAACAATCAGACATCAGAGCAGACCGCAGCAAGGGTCGCGGCATGACCGCGGTGATGCCACCACCGGACGGTGTCGCGTGAGGTTTGCGGGGTTAAGCAATTGCAGGTAAGATTGAAAATCAGCCTGCGGAGAGGACGCAACTCCTTAAAATCTGTGAGGTTTGTCGCGATGATTACGCCGGTTTCCGGTCCCTCAATCAGCCCAGCAGGATACTCAACAGACAGAGATGACCATGGAAACCCGGCGCGACGAACGTATTCATAAGCTGGCTCAGGCGCTTAAACGCACCGATAAACTGCATCTGAAAGACGCGGCGCAGTTGCTTGGCGTATCAGAGATGACCATCCGCCGCGATCTGACCGAGCCGGCCTCCAGCGTAGTGCTGCTGGGCGGCTACATCGTCAGCGATCCGAAAAGCCATGCCGGCCACTATTTTGTCACCGACCAGCACGGTCAGAATGCCGCCAGAAAACAGCGGCTGGCACAAACGGCCGCCAGTCTGATCGGTGAAAATGACACGGTGTTTTTTGACTGCGGCACCACGCTGCCCTATATCGTCGATGCCATTCCTGACGCGCTGCCATTTACCGCGATCTGCTGCGCCATGAATACCTTCCTGGCGTTAAAAGAGAAGCCAGCCTGTAACGTGATCCTCAGTGGCGGCGAATTTCATGCCGACAACGCGCTGTTTACGCCGATCGGTGCTCATTCGATCCTCGACGATCTCTGTCCGACTCTGGCCTTTATCTCGGCGGCCGGGATCGATAAAGATCAGGGCGCGACCTGCTACAACACCAATGAACTGGCGATGAAGCACCACGCAATGCGCCGGGCGCGCCAGTGCATTCTGGTGGCTGACAGCAGTAAATATGGCAAGGTGCTGCCTGCCCGCATCGCCGAACTGCGCCGCTTTGATCTGCTGGTCAGTGACAGCGCGCCCGATCAGGCACTGCAAAACTGGCTGGCGCAACAGGCGATTCCGCTGCGCCTGCCGTAAGTTCACGCCCAGCGATTTGTCACCGCTTCGCCGTCACGCAGGCGGCGCAGATTGTCACACACCCCGGTCAGGTTGCCCGCCAGAGAGATATCGGTAACACCGCCAATGTGCGGCGTGGCGATAACGTTATAGCGAAACACCTCATCCTGCGGATCGGGCGGCTCCTGCCAGAAGACATCCAGCCCGGCACCGGCCAGCGACCGGTTTTTCAGCGCGTTGAGGAAGGCCGTTTTGTCGATTAATCCACCGCGTCCAAGGTTGATCAGAAAGCTCTGCGGTTTCATCTGCGCCAGCGCTGCCGCGTCAATAATCTGGTGGGTCTGCGGATTATCCGGCAGGCTAAGCACCACAAAATCGGCCTGCTGCAACAGCTGCGGCAGTTGTGTCATATCACCCAGCCACGCCAGTCCGTGCTGGTGAGCAAAGGCCGGATCGGCTTCACGTCTGACGCCGATCATCCGCATGCCAAAGGGTCTGAGCCGCGCCGCCAGCGCTTTGCCGATGCCGCCCAGGCCGACCAGCCCGACCGTTTTGCCCTTCAATCCCAGGCCGACCGGCTGTCCCAGCTGCTGCTGCGCCAGGCAATCGGCGATTTCGTGATAACGACGCGCCAGCCCAATCATCATCCAGATGCCCAGTTCCGCCACCGAATCGGCATTGCCTGAGCTGTCGGACGGCACATTGGCAACCATGATGCCGCGTTGTTTTGCCGCAGCGATGTCGATCCCCTCCAGCCCGGTGCCTGCCTGCTGGATCAGAGCTAACCGATCGGCTGTCGCCAGCAGCGCCGCATCCACTTTGCACATGCCGGGGATCAGCGCATCGAAGCCGGCAAGGCTTTCGGCGGCATGGCCTGCCGAGGCAACAAACTCCACGTCCGGCAGCCGCTGACGAATAGACGGAATCAATCCGCCCCAGGCGTGTTCATCCGCTGCGATCAATACTCTCATCATCACTCTCCCGGTTTTTAAGGCAAAAAAGCAGCATAGTGCCGGGGTTGCGCGGAAATCAAACAGTTATCCCGAACTGCGGCACGCATCGGAATATTCGCCGCGCGCCGGCTGTGATTAGACGGTGAAAAAGGCTAAACTTCGACATCATCCAAATGACCAACAGACCCAGAGGCTCAATACAACGTGGCTCAATTCGTCTATAGCATGCACCGCGTCGGCAAAGTGGTTCCACCGAAGCGACACATCCTGAAGAACATCTCACTTAGCTTCTTCCCTGGCGCCAAAATCGGCGTCCTCGGCCTGAACGGCGCGGGTAAATCTACCCTGCTGCGCATCATGGCCGGTATCGATAAAGATATCGAAGGGGAAGCGCGCCCGCAGCCAGGCATTAAAATTGGCTACCTGCCGCAGGAGCCGCAGCTCAACCTGGAACACACCGTGCGCGAGTCGGTTGAAGAGGCGCTGTCTGAAGTGGTTGGCGCGTTAAAACGTCTCGACGAAGTCTACGCGCTGTATGCCGAAGAGGGCGCGGACTTTGACAAACTGGCCGCTGAACAGGGCCGTCTGGAAGAGATTATCCAGGCACACGACGGTCACAATCTGAATACTCAGCTGGAACGTGCTGCGGATGCATTGCGTCTGCCTGACTGGGAAGCGAAAGTCGCCACGCTCTCCGGTGGTGAACGTCGCCGCGTCGCGCTCTGCCGTCTGCTGCTGGAAAAGCCAGACATGCTGCTGCTCGACGAACCCACCAAC
>Ga0308167_1001648_pt1 | contig 24385 bp, 23 predicted proteins | sample PhyCR1_2_FD_202138 | JGI IMG/M metagenome (GOLD analysis project Ga0308167, IMG submission 202138) | Phyllosphere microbial communities from UC Gill Tract Community Farm, Albany, California, United States - DLSLRC.R1 | ecosystem: Host-associated > Plants > Phyllosphere > Unclassified | place... | reverse complement strand
ACCAAACTTCTTCCCAAAAGTTTGGCACTGAAAAAACGATTTCCAGATGTGGGGGTATAGCTCAGCTGGGAGAGCGCTTGCATGGCATGCAAGAGGTCAGCGGTTCGATCCCGCTTATCTCCACCAATCATTTATTGTTTTCAAATCAATACGTTAATAGGTTTCGAGTGAGTGACTTTACTCATACACTGCCACAGTGTTGTTAGTGGCAATTTGTGAGAGTAATACTCCTGCGGCCTGTAGTTAACTAGCTCGAACAGCTAGCCGTTCAAAACCCGAAAGCTAATAACGTGCCTCGTCTCAAAACACTTCTTACAAAACAGTTTGATCACGCGCATTAAAGCCCGATATGCGGCCTTTTATGGCCCTAAACAGGCTTATGGTGGTTGATTCTGGTAGCTACAGTTCCGGCTCTGCCAGCGTTTCGCTCACGCTTCTAAGAAATACACAAATATCCTGATAAGTTGTGGTCATTCTGGACAATTGATGAAGTCGCTACGCTCCCGTTATTGCCTTATCGCCAACGGGGCTGTATGGCTTCTATTGTCTTTTTATGATGGGGCTTTATGATAAGTCATCCTTATCGTTAGGGTATGTGTTGAAGGAGCCAAATATGGCATTAAAAGGAAAGTTCACTGTTAATGATGCAGACTACTCCCCTCTGCTAATGTATGGCGTAGGAACGTTTATGGCCTTCTCTGGTAATGGCGAATACCGCAACAGTGCAGGATGTATTGCAGTTCCAGATAATGGGCCAATACCTGACGGTCTATATCACATCGTTAAACGCCCAACAGGTGGTTGGAAAGGTGTTGTCAGAACTGACTTACACGATTTTTACTCGTGGCCTACTTCAACACCCGTTATTAAGTATGAATGGTTTGCTTTGTATCGTGATGATGGAAAGATAGACGATCATACCTGGATAAATAACGTAGAAAGAGGGAATTTTAGGCTTCACCCTCGCGGCCCTCTTGGAATTTCTTTAGGCTGCATTACCCTACAGCACAAAACCGATTTTACAGCCATAAGGCAAGCATTGCTCTCTACACCGCAAGTGAAATTATGTAATGGGCTGATGTCGTTTGGAACAATCGAGGTGGTTTTAAATGGAAGCAAAACGTGTCCCAACGGGGTTTAGAATCCTGATCGGTGTTGCTATTTTTATTATTACATTCTTGATAGCCAGACCTTCAGATCCCTCAACGCCGGGACAACAACAATTCTGGATTGCTGTGGCTAAAATCTTTGGCCAGCGTGACATTGAAGGCTTTGTTGGGATTGGATTGTTAGTGATTTGCACCTTAGTAACCGTGATTGGCTATCAGGTGATTGTTAGACTAATAGAGAAGAAACTCAACAGCATCCCGTGAATGTAAAAGATGCTCTGACTGGTTGGCAGAACTGTCCCTATATTAGGCTGGGTTATGGTCGCCTCAGACGTATCAAAAATTGCCTTCAATGCCATGACCAACTACAACCCTATAGCACGAGGTGATGATAAGTTATGGTAACTGATGAGCAAGTTTTAGATTTCTTCCGGCAAAAATTGCCGCAAATAAGAACGTTCAGCTTCAAAATCGTTCCACTTGAAATCAATGACACGTTACAGGAATACGCAGAACTTGATGATTTGGTTGAAGCTATAGAACATTATTCTGACCAATTTAATATTGATGTTTCAACGTTGAATATTGATAATTACTATCCCTGGAAGACGCCATGGTTTTTTCGTACGTGGTTTAAAAAAGAGTCAGTAAAACAAGACAGGCAGCCTTTAACAGTAAGAATGTTTGCTGAGTCAGCTAAAGCGGGAACGTGGTTGCATCAATGATAGCCACATAAAATCTTTGATTATTAATGTGTTAGTATTTCTCTGTGCGATTGTAAATAATGAAATGGGATAAGTCATGGCTTTCGCGTTCAAGAAATGGCAAGTGGTATTATGAAAAGTCTGATTAACACGCCTGGGGAAATAAGGTCTCTCTAACAGATTATAATTTTACGTTAATAGATGGTGAGAAATATATCTATCAATAAGTAATGCATTTTTCTGTTTGAGTTTCCTTCAATGCAGGAAATAGTAAAGTGTTACCATGCCAATATATCTTTATTTTCATTGTTGAATCTTAATGTAATCATGGTTGTTATTTTTTAAACGTATTTATGATTGGGCCGCTTATAGGATAAAGTTTCCAGATGGGGGGAAGCTACTTAGCTAACTTACTGAAAAGTAATTTTATAGCTCAGCTGGGAGAGCGCTTGCATGGCATGCAAGAGGTCAGCGGTTCGATCCCGCTTATCTCCACCAAATCTCTGGCTTTTCAGCCATTATCATTTTGTTCCTAGCGCTTGCTTATAAGCACATCTGTTATATATATCCCGCTTATCGCCTCCTGACATCTTTCAACTGCACTGCGTTGCATTCTCATTCCACTTAACGCCTGGATTCCGCCCCCGTTCAACCTAATTGCTGCAACAGCCATCGACTGAAATCATTAAGGCGTGAAGTAAATTCCGCAACAGTTGCCTGTGGCGTCTTGCTCTCTGCTAAAAAGAAGGCGATCGCGTCTTCACGTTCCGGATAAAGCGCAACGAATCGCACAACATGATCCTCCAGGCTGCGTGGCCAGTCGATATCGTTATCTGTGCGTAACATATTGGTTGAGCGAATCAGTTTTCTGGCCGCCGCACGCTGGTATTGCTGCTGCTCACGAGCCTGGCTGGCGCGGGATAATAACGTGGCATAGCCACTCAATACCGCTGCGACATCACCGTTTATTGCCCGTGCCAACGCGCGGGACGGGCGGAAGCGTTCAAAGTACACAGAGAGATCCTGGCCATAGAGGCAGCGGCAGTGGTGCTTTAACCAGTAGCCCCAGGAAAGGCGGTTTTCCGGCGCGAGTGCCTCATTGAACGTGCCGATATCAAAATCGACTTTACTCACCACAGGATGCTCTTCCGCCAGCGCCTGTTTTAACGCTGACAGTCTGTCTTGCTGCTCTTGCCGGAGTGGATGGCTGAAGAGTAAACACAGATCTAAATCCGATCTGCACTTGACGGCGTTTCCGCACGCCACGCTACCGTAAAGATAAATGCTGTGCAGGCCATCCCGATAGTCAGCGCTCAGACGGGCCACGGCTGCGTTGACGACAGCCTGAAACGCCGGCTGAATGTCAGCTGTCGGCAGCGTGGGAATATAGCCGTCGGGGTCCAGACTCATCATGGCTCCTGTTAAACAAACATAACCGATGGAAAGAGGGGATTCGCTCTGGATTATAATCGGGGCGCGCTCCCACTAGTCGGGCAGTATTGATGAGTGTGGTAAGCGTGATCAAGCATTGTGTCTGAACACAAGCCAGCAAACAGGCGGGATAAAGACAAAAAAGGCGAGTCATTTGACTCGCCTTAATGTTTTGCAGAGCGCTAACTCAGAATGCCAGTACCAGGCCTGCAATCGCCGCAGACAGCACGCTGACCAGGGTTGAGCCGTACAGCAGTTTCAAACCAAAGCGTGAAACCACGTTACCTTGCTCTTCGTTCAGGCCCTTGATCGCACCGGCAACGATACCGATAGACGAGAAGTTAGCGAACGAGACCAGGAACACCGACAGGATGCCTTCTGCATTGGGTGACAGCTGACCGGCAACTTTCTGCAGATCCATCATAGCCACAAACTCATTGGAAACCAGTTTCGTTGCCATGATGCTGCCAACCTGCAGCGCTTCGCCAGACGGCACGCCCATTACCCAGGCAAACGGATAGAAGACATAACCCAGCACGCCCTGGAAGGTGACACCGAAAATGAAGTCAAACAGCGCGTTCAGGCCGGAAATCAGTGCGATAAAACCAATCAGCATGGCCGCAACGATAATGGCGACGCGGAAACCAGCAAGAATGTATTCGCCCAGCATCTCAAAGAAGCTCTGACCCTGATGCAGGTCCTGCAACTGCAGATCTTCTTCGCTGTCTACGCGGTAAGGGTTAATGAGCGACAGCACAATAAAGGTACTGAACATATTCAGCACCAGCGCCGCGACCACATACTTAGGCTGCAGCATGGTCATGTAAGCACCCACGATAGACATAGAAACCGTCGACATCGCGGTTGCCGCCATGGTGTACATACGACGTTGTGACATTTTGCCCAGGATATCTTTGTACGCGATAAAGTTCTCAGACTGTCCCAAAATCAGAGAGCTTACGGCGTTAAACGATTCCAGTTTGCCCATTCCGTTAATCTTGGACAACACAGTACCGATACCGCGAATCACCCATGGCAGGATGCGGAAGTGCTGGAGAATACCGATCAGTGCCGAGATGAAGACAATGGGGCACAGCACGTTCAGGAAGAAGAAGGCGAGGCCTTTATCATTCATGTTGCCGAAGACGAAATTAGTGCCCTGAGCCGCATATTTCAGAAGATGATCGAAGAAACCGGCAAATCCTTTGACGAAGCCCAGACCGGCTTCTGAGTTCAGGAAGAACCATGCCAGAATGATTTCGATGACCAGAAGCTGTACGATGTAGCGAATTCGAATACTTTTTCTGTCGTGGCTGACCAGCAAGGCCAGCACACCGACAACCACTAGTGCTAAAAGAAACTGCAAAATATGGGACATGATTGCTCCAAATTTGAGGAGGATTGTATTTTGCTGCGTATTCTATGTAACGGCTTACCGAAAAACGAGATCTCTACCACAATATAAGTATTCAATATCGCCAAATTTCTCAGAAAACTCTCACCGATCACGCCCTGTAACCAAATTGTTCACATCATATTCACTTAAATCTATTGTCTGTAATTTACACAACACGTAGAGTGACGGAATTGCGCCTTAAGTTGTAGGGTTTTTACATACCCAGGGTATAGCAAAGGCTATACTTCATAGCACTATCTATTACAGCGATTACCAAAACCAAATTTCACTTGCGCCTGCGTCGCCTTAAGCTGCACAGGTAAAACAAAGACAGGGTAGCCACTATGTTTGAAAGCCGTGCCGCCGAGCGCGCCGCTCGCGGAGCCAGAAAAGTCAAACTCGCCCTGTTGGGGCCTGCTTTTATCGCCGCTATCGGCTATATCGATCCGGGTAACTTTGCGACCAATATTCAGGCCGGTGCCGCTTACGGTTATCAACTGCTGTGGGTGGTGGTATGGGCCAACATCATGGCCATGCTTATTCAGTTAATGTCAGCGAAGCTGGGCATCGCGACGGGTAAAAACCTGGCTGAACATATCCGCGATCGTTTTCCCCGTCCGGCGGTGTGGTTCTATTGGGTGCAGGCAGAGATTATTGCCATGGCGACCGATCTGGCAGAGTTCATCGGTGCAGCCCTGGGGTTCAAACTGCTATTGGGGATATCTCTGATGCAGGGCGCCGTGCTGACCGGCGTGGCCACCGTGCTAATTTTGATGCTGCAAAATCGTGGGCAAAAACCGCTGGAGCTGGTGATTGGCGGGCTACTGCTGTTTGTGGCGGCGGCTTACATTGTGGAGCTGTTTTTCTCACAGCCAAAAGTGAGTGAACTGGTTAAAGGCATGGCGCTGCCGTCACTGCCCAATACCGACGCGGTCTTTCTTGCCGCCGGCGTACTGGGAGCCACCATTATGCCGCACGTGATTTATCTGCATTCCGCCTTAACCCAGGGGAAAAGCGATGACAGTCAGGCTCAGCGCTATTCCTCAACCAAACTGGATGTCGCCATTGCCATGACCATTGCGGGGTTTGTCAACCTGGCGATGATGGCCACGGCCGCTGCCGCCTTCCATTTTAGCGGCCACAGTGGGATTGCCGAACTCGATCAGGCTTACACCACGTTACAGCCTCTGCTGGGGCACGCTGCCGCAACGGTATTTGGCCTAAGCCTGGTCGCGGCGGGGCTGTCTTCAACCGTGGTCGGCACCCTGGCCGGTCAGGTGGTTATGCAAGGGTTTATTAAATTCTATATTCCACTGTGGGTACGACGTGCAGTGACCATGGTGCCCTCGTTTCTCGTGATCTGGGCGGGCTGGGACCCGACGCGCGTGTTAGTCATGAGTCAGGTGCTGCTCAGCTTCGGTATCGCACTGGCACTCATTCCGCTGCTGGCGTTTACCGGCAACCGCGAGCTGATGGGCGATGCGTTGGTCAATTCACGGCTGATGCAAAATACGGGGCGCGTCATCGTGGTGCTGGTGGTGAGTCTTAACGCTTATCTGTTAATCGGTCAGGCAATGGGAATGTAACGCGTCTGCCTGATAAACGGTCAGGCAGGCGTCTGTTTTCGGTGTGAATGATATTGTCTTGAGGTTTATCCGCATTGGTTTATATTTTCTTCTGTCTTGATGATTCAGGAGCAGAATGATGCGGAAGCCGGATTATCCTTCAGAAGACCACGCAAAATGGGCCGCGGTCGACGACTATTTTTCTCAGTTACTCCTCCCTACCGATCGCCTTGCTCAAGCCGCGCTGGTTGCCAACAGTCAGGCGGGGCTGCCTGCCCACGACGTTTCTGCCCTGCAAGGCAACATGCTTGCACTGTTTATCAAAATGCTAAACGCAGCACGCGTACTGGAAATCGGCACGCTTGGGGGTTACAGCACCATCCTGATGGCGCAGGCGCTGGGCGAAGAAGGGAAAATCACCACCCTTGAAGCCGACGCCCATCATGCGCAGGTTGCCAGTGATAACATCCGCAATGCCGGGTTGTCTGGACGCGTCGATCTGCGCATCGGTGCGGCGCTGGATGTACTGCCTCACCTGCAGGGACCCTTTGATCTCATCTTTATCGACGCGGATAAGAAAAATAATCCCGCTTACCTGAATTGGGCATTAGCCCTGGCTCGTCCTGGCAGCGTGATTATCGCCGACAACGTTGTGCGCGGCGGGGCGGTAACCGATGCCGATTCCGCAGACATCAACGTGCAGGGGGTACGTGCGTTTTTCGAGCTGCTTTCCAGCGATGCCCGTCTGGAGGCCACAGCCATTCAAACCGTAGGTGAAAAGGGCTGGGATGGGTTTGTTATGGCAAGAGTGAAACACCTCTAACTCTAGCGCTATCGCCTCAGGTGATCTGCCGATGCGCGGGCCGACCGACGCGCTTTAGCGATAGCGTTCCGGATAACGGTGGTGCGCGCGGCGTTCGTGGTGCCAGTGGCGTCGTTCATGCTCCCAACGACGTTGCCGGTCGCGCGCGTGCCACTGGCGTTCGCGTTCCCACTGCTGATGACGTCGCCACGCTTCGTGTCGCCACCAGCGACGCTCTTTATACGCATAGCGATCGTTAAACCAGCGCGGCTCGCGCCAGCGGTTGCCGTCCCAGTAATAGCCGCGGCGGTCGCGATCGCCCAGATGAAGCGATACGCCCGGCGCAAGATTAATTGATGACCCTGAGGCCTGAGCGGTGTGCATTGCCAGCGGCGTTAACATGGCTACAAAGGCAGCCAGTAAAATTCCACGTATCATGATTTTCTCCTGACGGCAGCGTGTCTCCGCTGCTGGTTCGCTATTCTGTCGATATTGCGTCTGAGAAACCTGTGGAAACCGTCTGAAAAACCGCAAAAAATCAGGGTTTAAGAGTATTCCGGGATGGCCGCCCGGCGAAGCAGGCGGCGCATGTTACTGCAGGGCAGACTCAATGGCGGCAAGCTCGTCATCCGTGAGAGGAGCCTGATTCAGCATCTGTACTGCATCATCGATTTGTGCCGTTTTACTGGCCCCAATCAGCACTGATGTAATGCGTGGATCACGTAACACCCAGGTTAACGCCATCTGCGCCAGCTTCTGGCCGCGCTGTTGAGCAATGGCGTTTAGCTTGCGGACTTTTTCCATTTTTTCATCAGTAAGCTGATTTTCGTTGAGGAACTTGCTGCCGCTGGCAACGCGTGAATCCTGTGGAATACCCTGTAGATAGCGATCGGTCAGGACACCGCCTGCCAGGGGTGAGAACGCGATACAACCTGCACCATGTTCATCCAGTGTCTGAAGTAATCCCTGCTCTGGCGTGCGTTCAAATAACGAATAGCGAGGCTGATGGATCAGGCAAGGCGTACCCAGATCGCGCAGAATCGCCATCGCTTCAGCCGCCCGTTGCGCGGGATAGTTTGAAATCGCGGCATACAGCGCCTTTCCCTGACGTACGACATGATCCAGCGCGCGCATGGTTTCTTCCAGCGGCGTCTCTGGATCGGGACGGTGGTGATAAAAGATATCAACGTATTCCAGTCCCGTTCGGCGCAGACTCTGATCCAGGCTGGCCACCAGATATTTGCGCGAACCCCAGTCACCATACGGGCCTTCCCACATGGTGTAACCGGCTTTCGTCGAAATAAGCAATTCGTCGCGGTGTGCCTGAAAATCTTCACGCATGATACGACCAAAATTCGTTTCAGCTGAGCCAGGAGGCGGGCCGTAGTTATTCGCCAGATCGAAATGCGTGATACCGCAGTCGAAAGCGTGGCGTAATAGCTGGCGGCTGACATCCAACTGTGTGCTGTCACCAAAGTTATGCCACAGGCCCAGTGAAATCGCAGGAAGTTTCAGGCCACTGCGCCCACTGCGACGCCACTGCATATGCTGATATCGGTCCGGATGAGGGAAAGCTGTCATATAAGGGTCCTGAGTGAAAACGAATAAATGTGCCAAAACCGGAGGAGTGTATACGCTTACACTCAGTATTAATCCGCGTGAAGTCGCATATTCACGGAATAATACACGGTCGTAACGCGGGCTTGCCATGCAATAGATTGGCTAAATCTGCAGCCGTTCTCGCCAAATTTACGCCATGTCAGATACTTATCAGAACAATCCCCTAAAAGGAACGCGCTATGTCCGATTTTACGGTTGGTGATTATCTGTTGGCTCGCTTGCAGGAGTGCAGTGTCAGGCATTTATTTGGTGTGCCGGGCGACTACAATCTGCAGTTTCTCGACCGTGTTATTGCCCATCCGGACATTAGCTGGGTGGGATGCGCTAACGAACTGAATGCAGCCTATGCAGCCGATGGCTATGCGCGTTGCTCAGGCGTAGCGGCGCTGCTGACCACGTTTGGCGTGGGTGAACTCAGCGCGATTAACGGTCTGGCGGGCAGCTTTGCCGAGTATGTGCCCGTTATCCACATTGTGGGCGCGCCTTCGAGTCAGGCGATGCAGCAGGGGGATTGTGTGCATCACACGCTGGGAGACGGCGACTTTGGTCACTTCATCCGCATGGCGCAGGAGGTGAGCGCTGCCACGGCACAGCTTACGGCCGACAATGCCACGGCTGAAATTGACCGGGTCATCCTGGCCGCGCTTCAGCAGCACCGTCCTGGCTATTTAATGCTGCCGGTGGATGTGGCCCAGCGGCAAACCTCAGCGCCTGAGCAGCCGCTAATGCGCCGTACCGCTTCACCTCATGAGGTGCGCATCGCATTTCAGCAGGCGGCAGAGCGGTTGCTGGCACCTGCGAAGCGTGTATCGCTGCTCGCCGATTTTCTGGCGCAGCGCTGGCAGCAGCAACCGGCACTGGCAGCCTTGCGGGCGGGACGCGCCTTTCCCTGTGCCACCTTGTTGATGGGTAAAGGTGTGCTGGATGAACAGCAACCGGGTTTTGTCGGCACCTATGCGGGAGAAGGCAGTGAAGGTGAGGTGCGCCAGCAAATTGAAAACGCGGACGTGACGATTTGCGCTGGCGTACGCTTTACCGACACGATTACGGCCGGTTTTACCCAGCAATTCAGCCCGGCCCGGCTTATTGACATCCAGCCGCACAGCGCCAGCGTGGGCGGGCAAACGTTCGCGCCCCTGACGATGGCGGATGCGCTAAGCGCGTTACTGCCGGTGTTTGAACGACATGGTGCCGACTGGCAGGCCGCCTGTCCGCCGTCGGCCCCAGAGCCGGTTCCGGATGCAGCTATCATCAGTCAGTCTGCTTTTTGGCAGGCGATGCAGGCGTTCCTGCAGCCGGGTGATATTATTCTGGCCGATCAGGGGACGGCGGCTTTTGGTGCCGCGTCGCTGCGGTTGCCCGTCGGTGCGCAGCTTTTGGTACAGCCGCTCTGGGGCTCTATCGGCTATACTTTACCCGCCGCGTTCGGTGCGCAAACTGCCCAGCCTGCTCAGCGCGTTATCCTGATTATTGGCGACGGTTCGGCCCAGTTGACCATTCAGGAGTTAGGTTCCATGCTGCGGGATCAACAGCATCCCATTATTTTTCTCCTCAATAATGAAGGCTATACTGTAGAGCGGGCGATTCATGGTGCCGCTCAACGTTATAATGATATCGCGCAATGGAACTGGACAGCGCTGCCGCAGGCAATGAGTTTGCAATGCCAGGCGCAGAGCTGGCGCATCAGTGAAACCGTGCAGTTGCAGGCACTGATGACGCTACTTAAACAACAGCACAGGCTGTCGTTTATTGAAGTGGTGATGCAAAAAGATGACCTGCCGCCGTTACTGCGTAAAGTCTCAGCCTGCCTGAGCCAGCGCAACGGCGGTTGAGATTCGGAAAGTTGCCTCTGTGCACGCCAGACTAACGCGGTTAGGCTGTTGCACACACGAGTCAGACGCTCACCCATAGCTTCGGTGAGCGTTGTTGTTTTATCGGCAGGATTTTATAGTGTCCTCCAACTCTTTAAGACCCCCAAGCGGAGCACCAGAAGAATGACAACTTATGCCTTGGTCGGCGATGTCGGCGGCACCAACGCCCGCCTCGCTTTGTGTGAGGTGGAAAGCGGCAGCATCTCCCAGGCCAAAACATTCGCAACATCAGACTACGACAGCCTCGAAGCCGTCATCCGCCACTATCTTGATGAACAAAAGCAGGATATCAAAGACGGTTGTATCGCCATTGCCTGCCCGATTACCGATGACTGGGTTGAAATGACCAACCATGACTGGGCTTTTTCCACCAAAAAGCTCAAAGAGAACATCGGTTTTGAACACCTGGAAATTATTAACGACTTCACCGCGGTGTCCATGGCCATTCCCATGCTGGGCGCAGAACATGTGATCCAGTTTGGTGGCAAAGAGCCGGTTAAAGACAAGCCAGTGGCCATTTACGGCGCGGGGACTGGACTGGGCGTCAGTCATCTGGTGCATGTTGATAAGCGCTGGGTCAGCCTGCCTGGTGAGGGCGGCCACGTTGACTTTGCGGCCAACAGCGAAGAAGAAGATCAAATCCTGGAAGTGTTGCGGGAAGAATTGGGCCATGTGTCAGCCGAGCGCGTGCTGTCAGGCGCGGGTCTGGTCAATCTCTATCGGGCGATTGTGAAAGTGGATCAACGCGTTCCCGAGAATCTGAAGCCGAAAGAGGTGAGTGAGCGTGCGCTTGCGGACAGCTGCACAGATTGTCGTCGTGCGCTGTCGCTGTTCTGCGTCATCATGGGGCGTTTTGGCGGTAATCTGGCGCTGAACCTCGGCACCTTCGGTGGCGTGTACATCGCAGGCGGCATTGTGCCGCGCTTCCTGGAATTCTTTAAATCCTCGGGTTTCCGTGCGGCATTTGAAGACAAAGGGCGTTTTCGCGATTACGTTGCCGATATTCCGGTCTATATGATCACCCACGATCAGCCAGGCTTGTTAGGTGCAGGTGCACACCTGCGTCAAACCCTGGGCCGTATTCTCTGATAACCGCCATTGCCCTTCCCCAACGGGAAGGGTTCTCTCCGTCCTGTGGTTTCCCTACAAACGCATGAGCAGCCTGAAGGTTTTTACCTTGCTACGGCTGACGGGCACCTGAAAGTCCTTGTCCCTTAATTTGAGCAGATAGGTATTATTGAACCAGGGTTCAATCTCTCTGATCTTATTCAGATTAACGCAGTACGAGCGGTGACAACGAAAGAATTGCTGCTCGGGCAGGCGTGAGCAAAATTCGCTGATATTCATCGACATGACATAGTCTTCACGGCGGGTATACACGAAGGTTAACTTCTCATGAGCCTCGACGTAGTAAATATCATTCACGTCGGTCACGATGATGCGATCGTCTTTGGTCAGGTTAACCGTAAGGGGGTTTTGCGCGCTCGGTGCCTGGGTAATTGTGTGCTGCTGTTGCCAGCTGGCTTCCAGCTTGTTGAGCATCGTGATAATACGTGACTCATGATAGGGCTTCAGGATGTAGTCAAACGCCTCCAGCTCAAAGGCCTCTACCGCATGTTCTTTCCAGGCGGTAATAAAAACAATCAGAGGCTTATGCACAAACTGATGAATATTCTGCGCCAGTAACATGCCATCCAGCGACGGAATATTAATATCGAGAAATATCACATCCACCCGGTGCTGCTGCAGGTATTTCAGCACGTCGAGTCCGTCATCAAAGCAGGCTTCAATCTCAATGTTGCTGTGCTGCTGAATCATCCAGCTCAGCTCTTGCTGGGCAAGGAACTCATCCTCTACGATGATGGCTTTCATGCAAGATTTCCCACCAGTGGCTGTCCGGTTTTGCTCAGGGTAAAGGCGATTTCTGTCCCGGGTTGATGACGCACGATATGCAGTCCCTGGCCCGACAGCAATTTAACCCGGTGATGCACGTTTAACAGGCCGATTTTATTGCCCGGCATTTCGTTGCGTGCAACTCTGTCAATGACCTCATCGCTGATGCCTTGCCCGGTGTCCCGCACCGCAATGCGCACCCGGTCGCCCAAATCGCGCACGCTCAATGTCACCACACCTTTGCCTTTGCAGGGCTGAATGCCGTGCACAATGGCGTTTTCGACTAAGGGCTGAATAAGCAGGCTGGGCAGAGAAAAATGCAAATCCTCATCCACGTCGTAAATCATCGTGAGCTTATCGCCAAAGCGGGCCTGCTCAATGGCGATGTAATCCTTTACCTGCCACAGCTCTTTTTTGATATCGATAAGCTCATCGTCGTTCAGTTCGAGGTTGTAGCGCAGATAACGCGATAAATTGATGACTAACTGACGCGCCGTATCTGGATTGAGCCGGATAGAAGACGATATTGCATTGAGCGCATTAAACAGGAAATGCGGATTTATTTTGCTCTGGAGCGCGCGGAGTTCCGCTTTATTGGCCATTTCACGCAGCTGCTCGGTGCGGGAGACTTCAAGCTGGGTCGAGATAATCTGCGACAGGCCAACGGCCATCTCTTTCAGCGAGCCGGTAATACGGTGCGCGCGACGATAGTAGATTTTTAAGGTGCCGGTGACGTTGCCTTTTTCCCGTAACGGAATCACTATCATGGAGTGAATGTCTTTTGTTCTGTGGGCTTCATCATTGTTTTTAATGATGATTTTACCGCTGTGGATAGCCTGAGCCGTGGTGGGGCTGATGCCGTCATCGCCGTGCTGATAGTTTTGCTCGCCGTAACCGACATAGGCCAAAATTTTCTGCTTGTTGGTCATGGCGACGGCATCTGCTTTGATTTCTCGCCGGATAATGTCGCAAATGTTCCGAAGTGAATCGCTGTTTACCTGCCGGAACAGCGGCAGCGTCTGGTTAGCAATATCCAGCGCCAGCTTGGCCTGACGTGCCGCGCTGGCCTCTTTTTCACCCTCAACGCTCTGCACCAGTAACACGATTAAGCCAATGCTTGATGCGCCGAGGATCATCGGCAGGGCGATTTCGGACACAATCGCCAGCCCCAGGGCGACAGGTTTCGCCCATAACAGAATAAGCAGCATCGTCAGGCTTTCACAGAACATCCCGCCCAGAATGCCTACCAGCCAGCGTCGCTCGCGCTGCACCCGACGATTGATCCCGCCCGCAACCACCCCGGCAATGATGCTGGTAATCAGGCAGGGCACGGACGTCACGCCGTGAATATCAATCAAAAATCGATGCAGGCCCGCAATCACGCCCGTCACGATCCCCACCCAGGGGCCAAAAAGAATACCGCCCGCCATCACGGCGATAACCCGCACGTTAAGCAATGAACCTTCAACGTTAACACCTGACCAGGTACTGAATAAGGCAAACAGGGAAAAAATGGCAATGACAGCGCTTTTTTCCAGCGAGGTGTGCTCATCTTTTTGTAATAACTGACGAAAAGGCCGGGTTCGCGTCAGAAAAAACAGGCAAATCAGCATGAGCGCCGCGCGATCAAAGACGGCCAGGAGCATGTTAAAGTGTGAGGTCACAGGCGACTCTTCAGCTATGTTAAAGAACGCTATGATAAAAAATGTAATGATAATGCGCCAGCGCGCCCAGCGGTCAGCATGACTGTTCATGTTTTAGATCAATTTCTCTAAAACAGCGAAAAGGGGAAATGTTGACCACGATAAAGGGGAACGCTTATTTCCCTCTTTTGGATTCGGGGCGGGGTACTGAAGCCTGACAGAATTATCAGCGCAGTCGCTTTCCTTTGAGACCTGTCTGCCGGGAGCAGAGTATGCATCTGACCACTTCACGTTTGACGTTAACGACATTACGCCCGGAAGACTGGCAACTGTTCCGGGCGGTGCACGAAGATCGCGACACGATGAACTGGGTGAGTGAAATTCCTGACGAAGAGGATATCCGTGAACGGTTCAGCCAGCGTTTGGCACCCTGGCAGGTAGGCAGCTTTCACATGCTGTGCCTGGTCGCCAGGCGGCGCGACAGCGGAGAAGCCATTGGCTTATTTGGCTGTACGCCTGAATGGCAGCCCGCTCGCCAGGCCGAAATCGGTTACATGCTGCTGCACCGCTACTGTGGCCAGGGCTTCGGCAGTGAAGCCCTGGGGGCGTTGTGTCAGTGTTTGTTCGACGCCGGTTTCCTCAAGCTCAAGGCGCTGGTGGTGGAGGGCAACTGGGCATCACGGCGGATTCTGGAAAAAAATGGCTTCACGCTACAGCGCACGCTGCAAAATAATTATCTGTTAAATGACCGCTGGGTGAATGACTGGCTGCTTGAACGGCTCAATCCACAAATATAAAAAATTTTCTGCTCCTCTCGACAAAGTTGTTATCTGCAAGTTATGTTCTTGTAGAGGTCACCGCAGTGACCAGCGTCGCTCGGACGGTCCGGGCGCTAACGTTTCCCAGAGGACACCATGGCTGATAACAGCACAACCCGTCGTTTCACACGTATTGAACGCCTGCCGCCTTACGTTTTTAACATCACCGCTGAACTGAAGATGGCTGCGCGTCGGCGTGGCGAAGATATCATCGACCTTTCAATGGGCAACCCCGACGGGGCAACGCCGCCTCATATCGTAGAAAAACTGTGCCAGGCGGCACAACGCGAAGACACGCACGGTTATTCGACCTCACGCGGTATTCCTCGCCTGCGTCGCGCGATTTCTCGTTGGTATGAAGAGCGTTATCAGGTTGATATCGATCCTGAATCTGAAGCTATCGTCACCATCGGGTCCAAAGAGGGGCTGGCTCACCTGATGCTGGCGACGCTTGACCACGGCGACACGGTGCTGGTGCCCAACCCCAGTTACCCTATTCATATCTACGGTGCCGTTATCGCGGGTGCACAGGTGCGATCTGTACCGCTGGTGGAAGGGATCGATTTCTTCAATGAGCTGGAACGCGCTATTCGCGAAAGCTATCCCAAGCCCAAAATGATGGTGCTCGGTTTTCCCTCCAATCCCACATCTCAGTGTGTCGAACTGGACTTTTTCGAGCGCGTAATTGCGCTGGCGAAGCAGTACAACGTCCTGGTGATTCACGATCTGGCCTACGCGGACATTGTTTATGATGGCTGGAAAGCGCCTTCCATCATGCAGGTGCCAGGGGCACGTGATGTCGCGGTAGAATTCTTCACGCTGTCAAAAAGCTACAACATGGCGGGCTGGCGCATTGGCTTTATGGTGGGTAACAAAGAGTTGGTCGCCGCGCTGGCGCGTATCAAGAGCTATCACGATTACGGCACATTTACGCCTTTACAGGTGGCTGCGATTGCGGCGCTGGAAGGCGATCAGCAGTGCGTGCGCGATATTGCTGAGCAATATAAACGGCGGCGTGATGTGCTGGTAAAAGGGCTGCACGAAGCGGGATGGATGGTCGATATCCCAAAAGCGTCGATGTACGTGTGGGCGAAAATTCCTGACCACTATGCCCACCTTGGTTCGCTGGAGTTTGCGAAGCACATGCTGCAGGAGGCGAAAGTCTGCGTCTCGCCAGGCATTGGCTTTGGTGACTACGGTGACACGCATGTCCGCTTTGCGCTGATTGAAAACAGCGATCGTATACGTCAGGCAGTCAGAGGGATTAAAGCGATGTTTCGTGCGGACGGTATATTGCCGGGCAGCGTGAAAAACATGGAAGAACAAATCTAGTCCGCCACTGGGGCGACCGTCTGTCGCCCCCTGCGGAATGCTTGCAGATACTACAGCATCAGCACAAAGGTGCCGACCCAAAGCAGTACGAAGAAAGAAATTCCCATCAAAGCATATTTCACAAGCGAACTCCTCTGAGCGGTTACGATGTTGGCGATCCCGATCCAGCGCAACGCGGACAGATGGGACAAGGTCGCCGTTCAGGTCAACGGTCAACGGTCTCCCGGACGAACTGAATAACTCAGAACAGGATCGGGGCTAATCTACGCGTAATCAGACCGAAAAGAAATAGTTTGGTTCTGAGAGTTTGTTCACATTTTTTACTGAACGTTAATTTCTGGAACCGCAGACATGCCGACGCGTAACTGGGCCAGATTCGGCTGTCCCTCATCCAGCACAATTTTCACCGGTAATCGCTGAACGACCTTAGTGTAGTTGCCGGTAGCGTTATCAGGAGAAATCGCTGAAAACGTCGCGCCCGTGGCGGGCGCAATGCTGTCGACATGACCGGTAAAGACCTGATCGGGCAAGGCGTCGACCTCAATGCTAACGGGTTGCCCCGGACGAACATCCTTCAACTGGGTTTCCAGATAATTTGCCGTGATATAGGTGTGCTGCAACGGCACCACCGCCAGCAGACGCGTGCCTGCTGACACCCAGGCACCCAGGCGCAGGGTACGCTGTCCCACCATGCCGGCCACCGGTGCCACAATGCGGGTATAAGACAGGTTCAGACGCGCCTGATCGACGCTGGCCTTCGCTGCGGCGACATCGGCTTCTGAGGATCTGACCGCCGCCTGTAACACGCCGACCTGCTTAACCGCCGAGGCCAGGGCCGCTTCACTCTGGCGCACCGTGGCGCTCGCGGATCGTTGTGCAGAACTGGCTTTTTGCTGTTCATCTGCGGCCACCGTGCCGCGCTGATAAAGACGGTTATAGCGTTCCGCACTCTGACCGGCATACTGCGCTGTGGCCTGGCTGGCCGCGACGCTGGCCTTTTGCTGCGCAATCACCGATTGCTGCTGCTCCAGCTGTGCCTGACTGCTCAACAGTTTGGCTTCACTGACCTGCAGGTCGGCCTTGGCACTCTCAAGCGCCACCTGATAATCGCGATCGTCCAGTGTGGCTAACAGTTCGCCCGCCGCGACCTGCTGGTTATCCTTCACGTTGATACGGGCGATGTAGCCCGACACTTTCGGGGCGACAATGGTGTAATCGGCATTTACCCAGGCATCATTGGTGCGGTGATCGTTACGGGTCATCACCGCCCAGACCGCCAGCGCCATCGCCAGTAAAACCAGCAGCAGGAGGGAAAGCAGCAGGGTTCTTCTCATTGCTAAAGCACGCATATTCAGTTATCCCGACGTGGAGGTTGCAGGTTGGATCAAGGTTTGAGGAGGCCAGACCCGTTTGGGTACCAGAGCCGTCACCAGCAGCAGCAGTAGCGCAAAACCGATCAGCAGCATCCAGGTATCACTCAGGCCGAGTACCAGTGCCTGATGCTTGACCTGCATGGCAAAGCCGCGCAGATTTTCGACAGAGCTGGCGCTGCCGTCCGGCAGGAGCGGATAGCTGGCGCTGGCCTGGCTGCTGTCTGGCGCCGTCATCAACCAGGGCCTGCTGGCTGCCTGATTAACCAGAATGTTGGAGTGAAACTGCTCACGGTGGCTGACGAACCACGACACCAGCGTGGAGGCGGCAATGCTGGAAAAACCCCGAACCGTATTAAACATCGCTGAGGCAAACGGGCCTTCCGGTGGGGCAACGACGCTGGTGGCACTCATCAATACCGGCAGAATGACCATCGGCTGACCCACGGCCTGTAAAGCCTGAATCAGCCAAAAGTTGTCCCGCGACCAGCCCGTCGTGATCTGCATACCCAGCAGGCATGAGGCGATAAGAAAGATCAGGCCCAGCGACAGCATCCAGCGACAGTCGATCCAGCGAATATTCAGCAGGGCGGCGATAAACGGCGCAATAACCAGCTGCGGCAAGCCGATAGTTAAAGCCAGCGGCGCAAACTGTCCAATGCGGAATCCGTCGACCTGAGCAAAATAGGTTGAAGGCAGGGCCGAGCCGGATAACGACACAATGAGCACGCCCGCCAACACCAGTAAACCGTGCATCAAATTACGCCGTCTCAGCATCTGCAACTTAAACAGCGGCAGCGGATGAAACCACTCGTTAATCAAAAACACCACCAGGAGCGGTAACGCCGCGAAAAGCATTGCTGTAATAAGGGGGGAATCAAGCCAGTCCAGACGTTCACCCTGGCTGAGAACCAGAATGATCAGCGCCATGCCGCTACAGCCGGTGACCATACCAAACAGGTCGATCTGCTGAAAACGTTCAGTACGGAGCGGATCCTGAGGTAATCCCCAGGCCATCAGTAAGATGGCAATCAGCATACCGGGCACGACCTGCCAGAAGACGAACATCCAGCTGACTTCATCTGTCCAGAAGGCAGCCAGAGAAGCCGCCATATTGGGGCCAAAGGTGGCGGTCAGCGCGTAGGCACCCAGGCCGTAGAGCTTAATCGGCGGCGGCAAAAAGCGTAGCGCGACGGTCATCAGCATAGGCGGAAGCGCGCCGCCAAACAGACCCTGTACAACGCGTAACGCCATAAACAGAACAGGATTGGTCATGAGCGGCAGCAGTATGCCGGACAGTAAAAACCCCGCAGACATGATCAGCGAAAAACGCCGTAGGGAAAACGTGACGGCAAACCAGGGCGCAATCATCATGGCGGCGACTTCGGCAGCCTGATAGACAGAGACAATCCAGCTTCCCTGGTCGTAGCCGATGCCAAGGGCGGCACGAATATCGGCCAGGGCGATATCACTGACCCGATCGTTAAGTCCTGAGGTGAGCGCAGCGATCCACACGCCAAGCAAGCCTAATGCCAGGCGCAGGGTAAAGGGATGCAGCGTCGGCGCATTGCCGGGCCGGGTCGTCATAGCAGGTGGTCTCGTTATTATTATGATTCGATGTATTGCAATGCGATACAGCGCGGCGATATTACATGGCAATATGCTGTATTGCAATGCGGTACATGCTGTAAAAGGTGCGCTTTTCGGGTTACAGTAAGCCAGCTCAAAAAGGACGACGCTATGACTCATCAATCATCCAGCCGCGAGGATGAAAAAACGGGCGGCATTCAGGTTATTGCACGTGCGGCAAAAATTCTTAATGCCTTAGGCGAACATCCCAGTGGCATGAGCCTGGGCGAGATCGCACAGGTGGTTGATCTGCCGCGTTCCACCGTTCAGCGTATCGTTGCGGCCCTGGATAGCGCAGAGCTGGTTCGTAGCAGCGGTGCGGGTGGACTGCGCCTTGGCCCGGCTTTGCTTAAGCTCCTCTCCAGCGTCAACACGGATGTGGTGGATTTAGTCAAACCGCTGATGGAAAAACTCTCTGCGGATACCAATGAAACCGTATCACTGGCCCGCGCCAGCGGTTCACAGCTTGCCGTTGTGCATTACGTGGTGGCATCACGAGAGTTGCGGGTTGTTCCGCGTATCGGGCTGGATCTGCCGCTTTACAGTACTTCAGGGGGCAGAGCGCTGCTGGCGCTGGAAAGTGACGCTGACGTGCAGGCACGGGTGGGCGATGCCTGGCGCGAACTGACTGATAAAACGGTTAAGACGCTGGCCGAGCTCTTACAGATGATTCATGAGGTGCGTAAAACCAGTATTTCCTACGATCGCGGTGAAACGCTTGAAGGTATCTCGACGATGGCCTTTGCGCTGGACACGCTCTTTGGCCGTTTTGCCGTGTCATTACTGGTGCCCACGGCACGTTTTAAGAAACATGAGGCTCGTTATCGTGAGGAAATGTTGCAATGCAAACAGGCGTTGATTCGCGAAATTGGCAAAATTGCCGCTGTTGAAGGATGACTGCTCAATGAAAACAGTGTTGATGGCTATTGATAATTCTCCGGTGGCGAAGAAAGTGGTTTCTTTAACGATTGAACAAGCGCAGGCACACCGTGCGGAAGTCGTCGTTTTATGCTGTATCGATCCCGCTTATTCATCCTGCAGCCAACCTATTGATATTGATGCAGGCGAAGATCCGGCGGATTTTGTGGCGGCTCAGGATGAACAAAATACCGCTGAGATGGTGGTACGGCATGCACTGGCCCCGTTGCTGCAGGCCGGCATTAAGGCGCGTGGCATTATACTGGCCGGTGAAGCCGCTGATACCATCGTCGCCCAGTCGCAACAGCTAAACGCCAATATGATTATTATGGGGCGGCGCCATTTGTCACCCTTTAACCGTTTATTAAAAGGATCTGTGAGTGCCGCTGTTGTTGAACGCGCGCATTGCCCGGTACTGATTGATGTGCGTAAGGATTAACAACGTAGTATGACTTCCCTGCTTTTTATTACGCTAGTGGCCTTTGTGCTACTGGCGCTTATCATTGTGATGTTGGTCAGAACCACCCGGTTGCGGGTGTGGCAGGGCGTCGTGCTGTTTATCCTGCCGCTTATCCTGTCGAATATGTTGTGGTTCAACTGGATTTTGCCTCAGCAGCAACAGGAAAAACGCTATGAGCGGGCGGCGGACTATATGGCGCAGTCGACGGTTTATCGCGTGCTGCGCACCCAGGAACCCGCCCTGTGGCAGTTACTGACGCGCGAACTGTCTCACAAATTACGTGAAGGCGAGCCGATGATTCAGGCCGTCGGTGAACTAAGAGGCTGGCTCACAGATGTGATTAATCAGCGGCTGATGCGCGGCTCAAGTCGCGCCGTCGTTAATTATATTGGCGTTTCCGTCGACGAAATGCAGGCGCTGAATAAGATTGATCCCGGACTCTGTTTTCAATTCCTTTATCCGCAGGTGAAGGGCGGGGTGAATCTGGCCAAAACGCTGCCAGCCGCACTGAATCAAAAGGATGCAGAAGCCACCGAGTATTTACTGCTTAACAGTTTGACCGAAGAACAGCCGATGGATCGCGACCAGGCTCAGCACGACCTGAAAAATATCGTGGATCGCCTTTACCAAAAATGGGGTGATAAGCTGCAACAGCTCAATATGCCTGCAGACACGGCGGTTGATCGCTCATCTATGTGTGCCATGTCCATCGATCTCTACACGGCGATTCTCGCACTCCCTGACAAGCAAGCCGCCAATCTGCTTCGTAGAATGATTGCGCTTTCGGGCGAGGGATAAGCGAAAAAAAGCCCGCTAAACGCGGGCTGAATTGAGAGAGGCTTTTTTTTAGAGTAATGCCTGGTGTTGTGCTTTGAATGTTTTCCGTTGAATGCAGTTTCGCAGTTTAACGGCACATTATGCCAACTGTTTAACCGTATTGAATCAATTGGTAAAACTTCGTAAATACGCAACAGCTCGCGTACTATTCCTATAGATACCCATTTTGCCGCGCCTTACACTGCGACAAAATGTGAGGTAAAAATGAAAAAAATAGTTATTGGTGCACTGGCACTTATTCTGCTGAGCGGCTGTACTGCCAGCAAACCCGGGGCGTTTGAGCGAGTAGATGAAGATACTCATTCAAACACCGTACAGTACCGTTTCGACCCGTCAAAAGTTAATCGCGACGCGATGGAAATTGATGTGGCGAATTACTGCATGAATAAAGGTTTTGATAAGGTAGAAAATTTACCTGTTCAGGACAGCACAATACCAGGCTTAAAGAAAACCTGGTATCAGTGTAATTATGCGGTGAAGAGTTAACCAATAAAACGAGGTGGGATTTAATCCCACCTTCTTTTTTTTATATTATGCTGTGTGAAATCTTTGCCCTTCAGTGGTTCTCATCTCTTGCAGACCATTTTCCCTGTCGCTGCCTGTCATCCTTATGTCCTGATAGCATTTTTGGCCCGTTTATAAAATAACCCGCTGCGACCATGGGAAGGACTGTTGTACTTGTTTCTTTCATACGCCATCTCCTCTTTTTCGATGTTTTAGATATTACGCCGAAATAGTGGAGCAAACATGTAGCGATTGTAGAGTTACCTGCAGAAGTATTTCTTTATATTTCTTTTTCGGTAATGTCGACAAAGCAATTTTAATCTTCCCATCAGAATGGGATGAATAAGCGCAAGCAGAAGTAAGAACCGTCTTAAAAATACGGTGAAAATAGTTCTCCTGGGTCTGGAAATTGGCGCTACATTATTAGCAGGACAATAAATGGAGGCAAACATGGCTCACAAGGTAAAAAATATTCTGCAACTTCAGGCGGAGTTAGGGGAATGCCCGCTCTGGTCGGTCAAGGAACAGGTATTGTGGTGCGTTGATATTTTGGCTCCAGCTATTCATCGTTTTGATCCCATCAGTGGCGAACTGACGACGTTTCCCCAAGCGGAAGAGGTGGGGTGCATTGGATTGCGTGAGCAGGGCGGTATCATCGCCGCCCTGCGCGGTGGCGTGTGGCTGTTGGATGAGCAGGGTAAACCGCAGAAGAAAGTGGCTGATAATCCAGGCATCGCGGAGAAAAGCCGTTTCAATGACGGACGTGTCGATCCCTGGGGTAATTTCTGGTGCGGCAGCTTGTGGGAGCCACAGGATAAAAACGGAGGTTTACTATGCCGTGTGACGCCCGATCTGAAGCTTGATGTCAAAGCGCGTGACATCAAGATTTCAAACGGCGTAGCCTTCTCACCCGATCGTCAGTGGATGTATCACACGGACACACCGAACGAAGTGCTTTACCGCTATCCGTTGGATGCCCAGGGCGAACCGGGCGAACGTGAGGTTTTCCGACGTTTCGATGCTCGTGGGGGCTTGCCCGATGGTGCAGCCGTAGACAGCGAAGGCTTTTACTGGTCGGCATTATTTGATGGCGGTCGGGTGGTGCGTATCGATCCACAGGATGGCGAAATCGTGGATGAGATCAGTCTGCCGGTTAAGTGGCCAACGATGGTCGCCTTTGGCGGTCGCGATTTGAAAACGCTGTATATCACCAGTTCAAGAGAGAATCTCAGTAAAGAAGATCGGGAGCGCTATCCAGAGTCGGGTGATATTTTTGCGGTTGAACTTGATGTGGCCGGTATGGCGGAACCGCGCTTTCGCGGCTAAAAAAAGGGGCCAGCCTGGCCTGGCCCCTCGCGATTACTGACGCTGCAGCAGCGGCTCGCGAACGGACGGGCTCTGCGGCATACGAATTGTCAGTGACAGCAGTAATGACATCACCAATAGCGTCATGATAAGGCTGAACGTTACGGTAAAACCGCCAAACAGTGAGGCGACCAGCGAACCTAAAACGCTGCCAATACCGAATCCCAGATAAATCAGACCATAATTTTTGGTCAAATTATTGAGGCCGAAAAAGTCGCTGACCAGCGAAGGGAAAACGGTAATGGTGCCGCCAAAGCTGAAAGCGATGCAGGCCAGAGACAGGAAAAAGGTGGTTTGATTCATCTGGGTAAACAGTAATACGCTCATGCCAGCTAACGAAATCAGCTGGGCCAGCGAGATAACCCGGATACGAACCATTTTGTCAGACAGTACGCCCAGCACTAACCGACCACTCAGATTAGCCACGGCAATGACAGTCACCGCGTTAGCCGCCGTCTGGGTGCTGAGATGCACTAAGCCTTCCCCGATATCTTTAGCGACGCCAATCACGTACAGGCCACTCATGCAGGCCGTCAGGAACATCAGCGCCAGCATCCAGTACTGCGGCAGGCGCACTGATTCCGCCAGCGTATAGTTGCGGTTTGCCTGGTTTTGCACGGTCGACGGGCTTTGCAATGGCGCATCGCGCATCATCAGCGCCCCGATGATCATCATCGTCATGGCCAATAATCCCCAGATAATGAAGGTCTGTTCGAGCCCAAACTTAGCCAGTAGCGCGCCACAGATAAATTTGAACCCCAGGCTTCCTAGTCCGTAGGCGCCAATCGCGCAGGCGGATATCACCCCTTTACGTTCAGGAAACCATTTAACGCAGTTTGACAGCGTCATCAGGTAGCCTGCGCCATCAGCCAGGCCCAGCAGAATGCCTGCGCTGAGATACAGCATCATCAGGTTATCGGCATGGGAGGTCAGCCATAAACCCAGCGCCATCATCACGCCCGCGCCAATAGTCACCTTACGGACGCCAAACCGTTCCTGAAGTTTGCCAGCCAGCGAAGACGCCACCGCCAGCCCCAGGCTCAGCAACCCAAATGAAAAGGCCACCTCGCTGACCGATGCCGACAGTTTTTGCGACAGCTGACCGTTAAACAAACTCC
>Ga0308167_1001645_pt1 | contig 24499 bp, 18 predicted proteins | sample PhyCR1_2_FD_202138 | JGI IMG/M metagenome (GOLD analysis project Ga0308167, IMG submission 202138) | Phyllosphere microbial communities from UC Gill Tract Community Farm, Albany, California, United States - DLSLRC.R1 | ecosystem: Host-associated > Plants > Phyllosphere > Unclassified | place... | reverse complement strand
TGGTAGTCCAGCTATTGCCTTTGTTTAATAAAACAGGTGAACCAACCTCTTTGTCGTTACCGTATAATTGCACTTTTACACTATTTGGTCGTTTCCCATCTTGATTATTCGAATCTTTCCAAGCTTTCGTAACTGTTACACTTGTTTTACCTGGTGTATAAGAATTAATAAGATTAGAACCGGAGATTTCTGTCGAATACTCAGGTACACTATTTTCTGTTACAGTGTATATGATTTCTTCTCCATCTTTAAATTTATCCAAATCAGTAAATGAATAGGCCCAATTATCTTTTTCTGTTACCTCTTTGGAGGTAACAAATTCGCCATTCGCCAGAAGATTTACACTAATTTTTTCAGGACGTTTTCCGTCCTGATTATTTGAATCATTCCAGGTTTTGGTTCCCGCAAGACTCGTTTTTTCTGGGACATGAGTATTTGTAATAATGATGTTTCCTTTGTCTTGATCACTGATAATACTCTCATACCCAGCGGGTGTATCTACTTCTTTCACTGTATAAACAATCGTTTTACCGGTTTCTTTTTCTGGAAGTTCTTCCCATGTGGTAGTCCAGCTATTGCCTTTGTTTAATAAAACAGGTGAACCAACCTCTTTGTCGTTACCGTATAATTGCACTTTTACACTATTTGGTCGTTTCCCATCTTGATTATTCGAATCTTTCCAAGCTTTTTGAACTTTTATTTCAGTTTTATTATCCATAGATAACGTAATTACTTCAGTTTTAACTTCACTATCTAATAAACCAACTAGACCTTTATATTGTACCGCTGCATCTTCATAGCGTAATCCTGTATTATTAAATAGATTATTCCAATAAGTGTTTGGTTTTTTATGAACAACTATTTGTACTTGTTGATCTTCAAATTTTTGATTTGGTGTAACAGTAAGTTCTTTGAAATTTTCAAAGTCACTCTCTTGTAATCCATCTATTAAATTTAAATTTTTTGAAGCTTCTTTATCGATATAATGAATAAATTTTTGCTGATTATCTGGTATAGAAACTATATTTTGGGGTTTATTCAGATTTAATGTAACATTTTCACTGCTTATATATTCAGTGTTGTTATATAAATCAAATAATCCAGTAATATCGTTTATATATTTAGAAATATCGACTGGAGATCCAGATTTTGATACTGGTTTGAGTGTATTTGTACTTACATTGTTAATTCTATAATCAGGATTTTTGTTATACATTAGGGATTGTTGCCATCCTAAATATTGCCCGGCAAACATATATGCTTGTTGTTCATCATTTGTAAATTGGATAGGTATTTTATCACCGGTAGTATTTATAACCATTCCATTTTCCTCGGCTAGCATGATAGCCATTTGCATATATAAATTCAATCTATATACCGCCCCAGGTTCAATATATTCTGTCATATCAGAGTATTGCATCTTTCCATTCTGATATATTCCAATAGTGTGAAATAAATCAACACATGTAGCAAAATATGGTGGTAGATAGTTTCCTTGTTTATTATGTCCAAAAAAGTAATATGCTGGATATCTGTATCCAGGTGTCGGATTTACGCCTCTATAATTAGGAGAATCCTTAAGAATATCATTTGAAGACATCACTCTGTAATTAGTTATCAATATGTGCTGAGTCCAATAATCCACATCGTTTATTGGGTCTAACATAGGATTAAAAAGCCAATTAAAATTTCCGTCACCAACATCGTGAATAAGAACATTTCTCTTAATATTATTCCCAAAATCAATTACTTCATTATTAGTTTGTGGAACTGCAGAAAGACTGTAGTTAATATTATTAATATTTAAAATAGAACCTTTCGGAACAGCTGATTTGAATGTCAATAATAAAATATCATTGTCAGTAATTACATAGCCAACATTGTTATCTTTTTCGTCTTTCAATTCGTACTTCATTTTTTGACCAATAGTAATCTCTTTGGGTATACTAACCTCTACTTTTTCATCTGAATTTACTTGTACATCGATACTCAATTTTAAGTTTAAATATCCTTGCTCCCCTTCTAATCCTTCGGAAATAGGAGAAGAATCCAAATCCAGTAAATTAACATCCACAAAATGATACTTCCCATTAGTATCGTCGATAGCAGTCGATGTTTGAGTATGAATAAAAAAAATACATATAGTTATTAAAATAAAAATAGTTATTGAATATAATACAGTTTTCTTCAAGGGCTCTCATCCTTTCTTTATGTATACTATCAACTAATCTAGAGAATGAAAAATGATTTGCATCCAATAACACTTTGTTGACTGAATAGATAAAAATACTATTAATGTTTTATTTTTTTGTTATAAAAGTACCAACTAATACTTTAAATGAACACAATTGTTATTAAAATATAGGTTTTAAAGTATTTTGAAATTATTTAAATATTTTATGAACTCGTCCTAAAAAAACTTCGTTTTTGATAACTACTGAATTTGTTAATTTTCATTTTTTTAAGTATATAAATTTATTAATTTTGTACGATATTACCTCTAAATCTGTTGGACTAGATACATGAATATAAATTATAGCCAAGTAACATTTCTCCCTTTGTAAATATATGTTTTATAAATTTTAAAATAATAATTGTTATTTTATTTTGTCAAATTCTTAGAATCAAATTATTTGTAAAAATATTTTATTAGGCGTAATATACCTTTTTGTCAAAGGAGGAGAACTTATGGAGCACGTATTACAATCATTAACAATCGTTACCCCAATTATATTTGTCTTATTATTAGGTCTATTTGCAGGGAAAAAAAATGCTTTTGGTAAAGACGGAGATTCTGTTTCTGTTATTAATGAATTGGTTTTAACCTTTGCCTTACCCGCATCTTTATTCGTCGGAACTGTTAGTGTTACAAAAAAAGAATTAATAAATGAACTAGATTTATTTTTTTCCTTGCTTGTTTGTTTGCTCATTGCTTATTTTATTGGATTAGCGGTTGCAAAATTTATTTTTAAACGAAATATGGTAGAAGCATCTATCGCTGGATTAGCAGTCAGTTTTTCTGCAGGTCCTTTTTATGGACCTGCACTTTTAGGAAGTATTTATGGTACAAAAGGTGACGTTGCTGTGAGCATAATAGCATTAATACTAAATGTGTTTATTGTACCTTTAGCAACCATCATAATTAAAGTCAATATACAAAATAAAGAGGCAAATAAAAACTCTATTTTTAAAATGATTAGTCAGGCAATTTATCAGGCAATTTTCAAAACACCTTTTGTATGGGCTCCGCTACTTGGATTCATTTTAGTATTTTTAGATATTCAAATACCTTTAGTCGTAACAAATTCATTAGATATGATTGGAAAAGCTACTGCTGGTGTCGCTATCTTTGTTGCGGGCATGACTATTGCAGAACATAAATTTAGCTTAACTAAAGAAGTAATTTCAATTGCTTTATTGAAAAATATCGCTGTACCAGCACTCTTTATTGGCATTGCTCTTTTTTTCCATATATCTAAAGTATCTGCATCATTTAACCAAGGATTACTATTGGCCGCACTACCATCTGGTCCAATGATTGTTCTATTAGCGACAAAATACAAACAATATCAAAAAGAAGCATCTTCAATATTAGCGTTATCTACCATTGGTATGATAATAACTGTTACAGCTATTATCGCTGCTTTAAATGTTTAGATAAATATAATTATCAGATAGGAGAGAATAACCATGTCATTAACAAAAATTGAACGTATTACTGAATATGCTACTCGTGCAAAATTCGAAGATTTATCTCAAGAATCAATTGAACAAATTCCAATTCATATTTTGGATTCTATAGGCTGTCAGATTGCTGCACTTGGTGCTGGTCCCATCAATGCTTGTCATGATCAAATCACAGAATTTGGAGGAATGGGTACTGTTCCGTTAATCGCAGGAGGAATCTCGAACCCTGTCTACGCTGCTTTCTGGCATACTGCCTTAGTTCGCTATGTGGATGCTATGGATAATATTCTTGCTCCTACTGAAACGGCACATACTGCTGATAACTTTGGTGGCATTTTGACTGCAGCTGCTATTTCAAATGCTAGTGGAAAAGAATTAATGCTTGGTGTTGCTATTGGTTGGTCAATCCAAACACTTTTAGTAGAACATGCGAACTTCATGACAAAAGGATTTGATCATACATCTCAATTAGCTTTTTCAGTGACAGCAGCTGCAGGTCGTCTTCTTGGTTTCGATAAACAAACAATTTCAAACGGAATTGCAATGGCCGCTTCCAGTGATGCTTCTTTTGCAGGTATACGTTCAAAACCTCTTTCTGAATGGAAAGGACTCGCTTCTGCACAATCAACCTTTAGTGCGTTTAATGCGCTTTATTTAGCGAAAAGAGGCGTAAAAGGACCGCTAGCAATCGTGGAAGGTCCACAAGGAATCGAAAACTTACTAGGTAAACCAATTGATATTGATTGGGAACATGAAAATTACGATACCGTTCCTAAAACAACTATAAAAAAATTTGTAGCAATGATTCATACACAATCAGCCATTGAGTGTATCTTAGAATTATTTCAAAAAACACCTATTGCGGCAAATGATATCGCATCAATTGTTGCTGAAGTTCCACAAATAACCTTTGATTTTTCTGGCGGTGGATTATATGGAAACGCACAAAGTTCCATAACAACAAAAGAACAGGCAGATCATTCTTTACCTTACTTATTGGCCGTTGCAGCTATCGATGGCCAAGTGATGCAACAACAATTTACAACAGAAAGAATCAATCAATTTGACGTACAAAACCTTATGAATACTGTTACAATCAAAGCGAACAAAGAGTTTACAGAACGTTATCCTAAAGACTTTTGTGCTAAGATTACAATTACAACCAAAGATAAACAAACGTTCACTCATGAAGTAAGTAATTATCCTGGTATGCCAAGTCGTCCTTTTACTTGGGATGATGTAGTAGATAAATTTGATCGATTAACAGAAGGATATATTGACAAAGATACCTCTTCAAAACTAAAAGCCTTAGTAAAAGATATTGAAAACCATACAACTAAAGAATTAGTTGACATACTATCTTCCATCCCATACCCAAATAACATTTAGACCAAATTAGAACGAAAAGCTAGTTAATTTAAATTAACTAGCTTTTTTTCTCATTCGTCAAAATTTAAAGGAAAAATTTAATTTTTATTGTTCTTGCACTCCATTTACAATAGCAAGATATGATAGTCTTACAGGCTTAGCTTTATCACGGCACCTTCAAGCTATCAATATTTTAATTTTTAATAGCTTTTTATAAATTTAAGTTATCATTTTTTCACTTTAATATAATTAATAACGAGTATAGATTAAAACTACAATCAATTAGTGACTTTCGATAGCTCATCTTACGATGAGTATCCTAATTGAACTTATTTAAGAGGTTAATGTAAAACTGGTATCTAACAAACTTTTTATTTCCCCCGCTGTTACTGTTGAGTTGAGATCAATAGATATCCAATTTTCTTTATTCATGTGATAGGCAGGATAGAATCCTTTTTTTTGTAAATACGAACCTATAAGTTCTGATTCAATTTTCAAATCAATAACATCAGTTTCACCCTTATCTTCAATTCCCAATTTATTTTTAGGTACGTTCATGATTAATCCATACCACCTTTTATTAGTTTTATGTCTTAAAATACAGTAATTAGGAAATTTTTCAAATGTCTTCTCTGGTTTTGTTCCAAATTTTTTTCTACGTAGTTAAATATTTCATCTCTTGTCATCAATTTATTCACAACCTTTCAGTTTAAGTATAACGCTACCATATACATACTTAAAAGATTTAACCCTTTTTCTGTTAGAACTTTACTTATTTCGTTTAAAAAGTTACTTAAGCAATTGATAGGTATAATAGTGATTATTAACAGAGATTTTAGTGTACTGTTTTTTTATACTTAAAACCTTCATTTTTGATATAAGTGGAAAATTAATATTTTCAAACAATGTGTTCATTTTATATTTAATTGAATGCTAATAATAACAAAAATCCAAATTGTCCTTACTTACATTTTATAAATTTTTCAATTTAAGAAGTGAGGGATACCAGTAAGTATTGAAGTAGACTAATTTCATTTCACAAAAAGAACCCTGGCATCGTGTGATATCAGGGATACTCATTATAACTTCGATTATGTCATCTAGAGAGTTAAATAACTCATTATTCATTTTCTACGGAAATAGATACTTTTCCAGGGCGATCAGACATATTTTTTATTGTAATCATGTAGTCTTTATTATTTGTTGCATCAAAAGCTTTTTCTCCTGTAAAAGATATAATAAATTCATTGTATTCAAAACTTATATTTTCATCTTTATCTGGCTCAATAATTGATTTAATTAATTCCCCATCTGAAAAATCAACTTTTATTTTCTTCTGTGATGCTATGTCATAATAAAATTTTTTTGAAGAATCTGGACACATGTCAATAAAGTAGACAGTAAACGGTTCTGTTGTTTGTTTTTTAACTTTACAACAGAACCGTGAGAGTAGATAAAGAGAGTTACTTTATTTTTTAAACGTTACATTATAATCGTTTAATTATTGTCTTTCTGAGTCAAGATAATAATTGCAGGAAGTAATGTTAACGCAGAAATTAATGAATAAGCTGTATCTAAGACTGTAATTAAACCAAACGAACTTAACACCGGAAAACTCACAAAAATAATTGCAGCAAATCCACCGATGACGGTTAGTCCAGACACTGTAATTGCTTGACCAACTGATTGGACAGCATGAATAACGGCATCTTTTACATGTACGCCTCTATCAATTTCTTCTTTGTAACGTTCTAAGATTAAGATAGTAAATTCTGTTCCAATACCCAATACTAATGCACTTAAACCTAGTGTCAACGGATTATACGAGGTGTCTAACAAATAAAGTGTTAGCGGAGACAATCCTAACACAGCGATGATTGGTAATGTGGGTAATAATGCTAACTGGATACTGCGGTAAACAAGTGCTAAAATAATTACAATGATGGCTAATCCTGCGAACATCATTAATTCTCGATTAGATGATATGTTGTCAATAGCTGTCAACATCATAATTTGACTACCAGCAGGTGCTAATTTGTTAATGTGTTTGAATGTTGTTTTATTTGCATCAGCTGATATTTTTTTCATCAAATTATTTTGTTCATTTGATGATAAAGAACTATCAACTTTAAACTGAATTTGTGTATATTGTTTATTTTTACTTAAAAAAGTATCTTTCACAATCGAAGGTACAGCACTTAATGCAGTATCGATTTGTTGTTGTGAGTTTAATTCTTTATGGTTATTTAGTGATTGTATGGTACTCACTAAAGTTTCTGCACTTTCGATAGTTGAATATTTTTGTTTTTCTTTGTTTGCAAAATCGTCTATTTCTTGTAATGCTGCTTCTCCTGTAACATCGTCAGATTCTACTAAATACGTTAAAAAAGTTGTTGAACCAACTTGCTTCTGTAAATATTTGGTATCTTTGAGTGCAGTCATTTTTTGTGGAATCATTTTTAATAAATCTGTTTCGACAGGAATTTTGTGTTCTACATAGAATCCCAAACCTGCTAATACAACACCGATAAATACAATTATTTTTGCATGTTTTGTCACAAATAATGCATAGTTTTTTAATAGTTTACTAATAAAGCTTTCTTTGGAGTGTTTGTCTTCTAACACAATATTTTTACGGTCTAAAATACAAAGAAAGGAAAACATTAAAATGAGTTCAACAATATATACGGCAACAACACCAATTGCTAGAGTTAAACCAAATTGTTGCATCATCGGTGCTTTTGATAAAAACATGGTTAAAAAAGCAAATACCATAACAATAAGTGCGGTGCCTACCGCAGGCCCCATTGTAGAAATTGCTTTAGTAATTGATTCCTTAACATTTGCATTTTTACGGTATTCTTCTTCGTATCGATTTTGGAATTGAACACCGAAGTCTGTCCCTAGACCAATAATGATGGGTAAAGTAGCCATCGTAGCTAACGTTAAAGCGATATTGAACCAACCCATAATACCAAATGTCCAGATTAAACCGATCAATACAAATACTAGTGAAAGTAGACGGCGACGAACGGGGAAGATACCCAGTAAAATTAAAATCATTAATAATAATGATATACCAAGCATAATCGCCATTGTTTTAATTACCTCATTTTTGATTTCCCCGATAACGATAGGCTGACCTGCAAGGCGCACATCAAGATTTTTTAATTTTTGTTTTTTGATGACTTTATTCATTGTTTGTGTCACTTCAGTGAACATATCCATGTCTGTACCATCAAAACTCGCAATTACTAAAGCAAATTTACCATTTTGAGGTAACAGGTCAGCGAATGAACGGTTAACTTTTCCATCAGTTACAAGTAAATCTTGCAATAGTTCTGTCGTCATTTTTTCTACAGGAGGTAATCGTTTTATCACATCATTTGCTAAAGTAATTTGTTGTTCTTTTGTCAAATTTGACTGGATGAACTCCTGTACTTTAGTTTGTTGTTCAGGAGTTAATATGCTCTGGATATCTGATAATGTACCTTGCTTTATTAATTCTTGAAGCTGTGAAGGTGTTAAGAGTGTTTGTACAAAACTAGCAATTTTTTGCTGTTGTTCAGGAGTTAATGATGCCATTACGTTTTTTTGAATATCCTCATTATCTTGTGTGGATAAATTTATTTGAATATCTTTTTTTAATTGTGTTATTTTTTCAGAAGACAAGTTTTCTTGCTCTGTTAATTGTTTGCTGGCAGTTGATTTCAATTGTTCGTTTAAAATGGAAATAAGACTAGTCGTATGCGTAATATGATCAATATTCCCTACAGCATCTTCTAGCTTTTTTATTTGTTTGAAATTATCATGAGTAATAATAGAACCATCTTTAGATTCTATTAATACATAGGCATTATCACCACCAAATTTTTTTTGATAAGTTTCTGTGTCTTTATATACCTTTGAATGTGGAGATATAAAGACGTCATTTCCCATATTAATTTTAATCTTTGGCAATCCAATCGCACAAATGACCGAAGTAAACATAATGAGTGCAATCATTAATTTAGGTTTTGTAATGATAAGATTCGCTAGCTTTTTGCTTAGTTTCCCCATCGTTTCTCATTCCTTTTTGATAAGACTTTTTTTGAGTACAATGAATATATTATAAAAGATTGGTAACAAATAAAAGAAACAAAATGAGACTGATGTCGCATTTTAGACTGAAAGGAAAATAAATTTTGAAAAAATATGAACAAACACGTCAAAAAATTTTAGTTGCTGCTGAATCATTGCTGTCTAATCAGCGAGTTTCAACCGTGACAATCGATCAAATTACTGAAAGAGCACATATCCACCGCAGCACATTTTATCGGTATTTTCCTACTTTTTCCGATTTAATTCTTGCTTTAGTTGATCAGAAGTTAGAAGATAATATACCAAAACGTTCTGGTATAGAAGAGACCACACTGCTAGTCTTGAATTTATTTGAACAAAACTTTCTATTTTTTAGAAATATTTTATTGGGTGGGGAAACATTGAATTTAAATTTTCAAACAATTTTAGTCAACCGTATGGTTGACTTACAATCACCAACAATTCAGAAAGTAGACTATGCAAATACAGCTGAGATAGAGATGTTGTATCAAACGGTTGTGGCAATCTTTATTTGTTGGGTATCAAAACCTTATTTGATAAAAAAGGAAGATATTCTGCTGTTTTTAAAGAAGTATTTCAAATTTACAGATGAAGATTAGGAAGGGTTCTGTTACAAACTTCAAAAACAAATGAGTTTTCTAGGTTTTGTTGAAAAGTTTAAAAATCAGCAAAATTTATCTGAAAATGTTAATTATTAATAATTGAAATATTGATTTAATAGATTTTTAGATTTTTTTCTTTGCTCATTTTAGTTGCTTTTTAGGGGAAAATAAAACTTTGCAACGGAACCAAAACAATAACTTCATTTTTTAAGCTCATCTAACCATCCTTTTTAAACAAGTCTATTGAACACTTGTAATCCCTAGTATACTAACAACTTTAAAAAGTTCAATAGCCTATACTCTAGTAAACTTTAGTGTAATCGATTCTGCTATTGTTTTACGTATCCATTACCCAGACGTAAAAGAAATCCATCGATTATCTATGGTATACTAATCACTGGCAACTGCCCCGTAAGGGGGTGTTTTAATGCTTATAAGTATTCTTTCGTTAATTGTCGCACCTACTTTAGTAGGGATAGTTCTTATACTATTCGAGAAATGGTTAGATAATCGAGGCGATAATTGAGCAGTTGCTGTCTAACTCACGATTTATTTGTAGTCGCAACAAATAAAAAAAGCCAATCCTAGTCGCATAGGGTTGGCTTTCGTGTTTTAATGCTAAGTTTCTTTCGCTTCGCATAAAAAGTATACCATGGTTTATCTAAAGGTTCAAATTCAAAATCTATCAAAAGTCACTATTTATTGATGACTATTTTTGAACGTAACTTTGGGTAAGACTCTCACTATTTTGTTATCAATCAAAAATTAGTAAGTTATTGCCTATCAACGTGCTTTTCAGACTGGAGAATCCTTTTTACATTTATTTGCCTTTTTCTCTAAAGAAGATTAGTTGTGTGTGATCCGATTCTTAGGTGTGACATCTAGGTGACATTTCAGAGTTTTTGATTGTTTTATAAAAAAATCCTCTAATTAATAAGCTTTTTAGGTTCTTTTTGATAAAAAGCAGTCAATGTCACCCCCATGTCACATCTACTTTATTGTTCTATTATTTCTGTTTTATGTAAATATGATTCTCCACGTCACTTAAAAAGAGTTCTCCACGTTGGAGAATGACTTTTACACTTTTCTCGTTTTTTTCTCAGGAATAATCTCGTAAGAAAAAGTGTAAAAGCAATTCTCCTCCTTTTTTACTTCGTCCAAGTAGAACGTTTGTTATAAATGGGTCGATCTTTTTCTATCTGAATCGCTTCCTGTCGTTTTCTTTCTTCCTTCTCTTCTTGTTGACGAATCTTTGCTCCTAGACTAAAGTGATTCTTGTAGGTTGTTCGCCAGACATACCAGGTAATCAAAAGAAACGGCCCAACGAATAAAAGAAGAGCAATTAAAAAGAAAAATCCTCCGATTATCAAGTCTTTATACCTAAGCATAATAAGAAATAATATGCCTGCCACAATCCAAACCGTTTTCTTCATGTCATCGTTCCTCAAAGACAAAATGTTGCGCTAAAATTTTTTCTGTTTCTGGCCAATAACAATCGGACACACAAAAACCGTCACCAATCAAAGAGATCGTTCCTAACGATAGTGTATAGGTCGTGGCGTCTCCAAACCAAGGATGTTTGGTTTCCAATTTTACCGGAGAACCGTTAGCTACTTCTTTGGCGGCCATTAATTTTTGCCATTCTTCTGGGGTAAAACAATCTTCAAACTGAACCATGCATTGTCCTCCTATGTAAGAACGAAGAGATCTCAGCCTCTCCGTTCATTGTGTTTTTTAGTAAAATTCTGCAATCCATCCATAGCCATTCGTGCTAGCTACATAATTTTCTGTCCAAGTACCATTCGCTGTATTCTCTGCCCAATGTGCTTGAATATAGGCATCCATTTCGTCTCGGTTTGTCCATGTGCCAATGGCACCATTGTTTACGCCCTCAATAAACTCGCCTCGATACACCTTTTCTTCAGGTACTTCTGGTGTGGAGGGGTCGGTTGGTTTTTCCGGTGTCGTTGGGGCTGTGGGCGTTCCAGGTGTTTCTGGTTTTGTTGGCGTCGTTGGTTTTTCTTCTGTATTTCCTGAATTCCCAGGAATAGCTGGTTGTGTAGGCGTAGCTGTTCCCGTAGGGGTTGTAACGGCTGGATTGACCGCTTCTCCTACACTTTGATTTGGATTTACTTTCTGTTCATTTGTGATTGTCGCTTCATTTACAACAGCTCCTGTTGTGTCCGTTACTGTAACTTTGTCCCCATCAAATGTAAGAACACGGCCAACAGGTAAATTGTATTGTTCCCCTGTTGCTAAATTGATTGCATTGACCTCCGCTAATCGTTCCACCGTAATGTTCACTCGTTGGGAGATTGCCCATAACGTATCCCCTAATTGCATGGTGTAGCTTGTTTGACCCGTGGTTAGTTGTAGTGATTCAGGTGCATTGGCTGTCCAATTGCTTGCCTCTGTTTCTTGGGTGGTGAAAAAGAATCCCCCTAATACTGCCGTACTGACGAAACCGGTTATCATCATTTTTTTCATTATTTCTTGTTCCTCCTCTAATTATGGAATTTTATTTTGTTGAGTACATAGGCCTGCCTTCAACAAGTTAACAAAAACGAGAACACAAAAAAGAGCGAGACACATAAACATGTCTCTCGCTCTTCTCTTGTATAACAAACAGCACACAATACTCAATAAACAATTCCGCCAGGTAAAGATAGTCGAAACCACTGAAAGGACACTTACAGTAGTTGGACACACCAAAGAATCAAGGATTCTTGCCAGTACCGGATAAAATTGTGTATAATGAGACGTTGTGACACTTGTTACAACAGAAAGAGGCCGATCCATTTCATGTGGTTATGACATGAAGCTGGTACCTAGTGTTTCCGCTTGACCTTGTAACAGGACGGCAATCCTGTTACTTGGAAGGGAGCCTAGGGGCTTCTTTTTTATTTATTCTCGTTTTTGCTAACTTCTTACAGTCAGATTTATTTAGTTGACTATTCGTCTAAAGACTATCATATATGGCCGTTGCGTGCAACTACCTTGTTGTATTACTACAGCATTTTCTAGAATCTGTTTTGGTTCCTCTGTCAATAAAATAAAAAGGAATTAGCATAACAATAAATTCATCATGCTAGTTCTTTTTTTATTCTACCGTTGTATAGCCATAACCTTCATACAATTTCAAAACAGATTCTAAAGAATAGGTATCATCTTTGGCTCCTATGTCAAGAATCCGAACAAAAAAAGTCGAAAGAATGACTTAATTATTCGTAAAACATAAGGAATGAGAGTAAATGGTGAGTTATTGAGTATAATTTAGGTGGTACGACTCCTAACGAAAAAGAAGAACAATTTTAACTTTTTATAGTCATTTTACTGTCTACTTTATTGACATGTGTCCAGCAACAAAACTAGCTGAACTATTAGACATTAAAAAAATAATGGAACTAGCTGGAGATACTCAAACAGCTGACTCAATAGAATATCAATACAAGGCTTATATTAACCAAAAAAATTATAACCCAAATGAGGCACTCACACCTGATAAGTGATAAGTAATGACGACATATAATTATGTCGTTTTTATTTTACCCAATCATGCATAGCAACTGTATCTTTTGTTTCACATGTCAGCAATTTCCACTTGCCTAGCTTTTGGTCGAACAGATTTTTAAAAGCGCCGTATGTGTAGTTATCAATATTTTTAATCGTCGAATCTGTTTTTCGTTTTTGATAAATACGGTGCAACGTTTTTCTAATGTCTTCTTGAATCGCTAGTGTTTCATCATGTAAATAACCATCATCGAGAATTAAAACAGCGTCTTGTTTTTTCTCCACCTCTTTTTTTGCACGCAATATAATCCCCTGCATGTTTTCAGCGTCTGCTAGAGAGTCGCTAAATAGTCCAATAAGTTCTAAATTCTGCTTGTTTAAGAATGAGTGTTCTTCGTGGGTTTCTGCAAAATGATTAAGAAGATAGATTTCTTGTTGCTGTTTTTTAGTATCTATTTCTTTAGTATCTTCTTTTAATGTATCTAGGTCTTGTTCTTTATATAGATTGTTTTTGATTTTCAAAAATCCGCTATTATCAAGGGTTTGACTGTCATTTTCACGTATTTTGATTTTCAAAAATCCGCTATTATCAAGGGTTTCTTTGGGGTTATTCGGAATTTTGATTTTCAAAAGTCCGCTATTATCAACGTTTTTCAATTGGTTTGTTTGTTTATAAACATCACTAGCTAGAACCTCTGGTTTTAAAAGATATAAGCGATTTGCTTTATTTACGCCCATTCGTCGTTGATATAAAAGATTGACATTTTCTAACTCTTTTTTAATTTTGGTTACTTTTTGTGTACCACAATTAAGGATTGAACATAATTCCTCAACCGTAAATATAAAATAAATAGTCTTATCATCATCAATCCAGTTGTTACGAACTGAATAGTTAAAACGATCTTTAAGAATTGCAAAAGCAACTTTTGCGTCATTAGACAGACTAATATATTTTTTATTTGTAAAAAATACTTTTGGTAATTGAAAATAGGTTTCGGCGTATACATCTTCGGTTGTATAACAGTTTTGTTTATTCATCATAGTTTCTCCTTGTTAGTATATGTATTAAACTTATATTACTAAAAAAAAAAGGAATGCAAAGCCCCCGTTTAATTATATAGTAAGATAGTATAATAGTAAGATAGTGTAATAGTAGAGTAGTATAATAGTAAGATAGTATAATAGAATAATAGTAAGATAGAATAATAGTAAGATAGTATAAAAAAAGTTATATAATTTTTTTTAGACAATAAATGCTTATATAAAAGGGTTTATAGATTAGTGTTTACTAGTTCACAATAGTTAAAATAGTAAAGTAGTAAGATAGTAAAGTAGTAAGATAGTATAAAATCTGATAATAAAGATAGTAAGATAGTAAGATAGTAAAGTAGTAATATAGTAAATTTTTCAAAATAATATTTGTAGTAAGAAAACATTTGTGTTAAAATAATATTTGTAGTAAGAAAATATTATTGAAGAGGTGGAAAGAATGACAAAGAAAATAGTTTTTGGGAATTTCAAGGGTGGAGTTGGAAAAACTACAAATTCCGTTATGGTTGCATATGAACTAGCAAAAAAGGGTTATAAAGTGTTAGTCTGTGACTTAGACCCACAAGCTAATTCAACGCAATTATTACGAAGAACCTATGGACTACAAAATGGAAAAGAATTAACAATTGAAGAAACGATGATGGTTGCAATTGAAAAAGGAAATATTAAAAATGCAATCGTTAATATCATGCCTAATCTTTATTTGTTACCATCACATAAAGACTTTGTTAATTATCCAGATTTTTTAGAATTAAAATTTACCCCTAATGAAATAGGTTATAAAGAAAAGCGTATAGCCTACTTTAATGAATTAATAAAGCCTTTTGAAAATGAGTATGACTATATTATTTTTGACGTTCCTCCTACATTATCAATATACACTGATACAGCCCTCTATTTATCTGACTATATAGTAATTGTTTTACAAACCCAACAACGATCTTTAGATGGTGCAGAAGCATTCTTTGAGTATTTACAAACACTATATGATACTTATGAATCAATTGATTTCGATATAGCGGGGATTTTGCCAGTATTACTAAAAAATGATTCAGGGATAGATAATCAAATAATAGAAGATGCAAAGGAATCGTTTGGAGTAGATAGTATTTTCAATACAATAATACGTCACATGGAACGTTTAAAACGGTATGATAGAAAAGGTATCTCGGAAGAAGGGTATACCCCTCAATCTGATTTTCATGATAGAAAAGTTCATGATTTATATAATACTCTTGCTGATGAAATTGTGGATAGAACGAAAGAGGTTGATTAATTATGAGTAAATTTGAGTTAAAAAAAGACAAAAGCAGAAAACAAACTAAACCCATAGAAACCACCCCGATTTCTGAACCAAATACGACTTTTGACTTAAATACGTTTACAGAAAATATAAATAGTGAACCCTCAATAAATAATAAAATTGGTAGACCAAAAAAAAATAAAATATATTCAACTATAAGAATACAAAAAAGGAATATTCATAGAATTAATGCTTTACAAAATACGCTTGACTTTGAAACACAAGATGATTTAATAGCTTTTATGCTTGATAGATTGGACAACACGCTAGAATCTGAACAGAGAGTCATGTTTGAAATGTATATGAAGACTTATCAAGCAAGGGATAAAAAGAAAAATAATTGATACAGTCTTAATTTGTACATTCATATATGAAAAGAAGCAAGCCTTTTGATTTAGGCTTGCTTCTTTATTGGTGTGGCGGAAAACCGCTGAGTAGATAATAGCATTAATCCTCTTCACAAGCTAGATAATCAATCAATTATTGCTTTAGTGCGTCGATATTTTTTTAAGTGAAGCAGGTAGTCGTCCTGCAACGTAAGCAAATCAGAATAAACGGTATCCATAGATTTGCCTGCTGTAAGAGAAAGGGCATAAAGAAAATGAATAGGTAGGGTATCGATTTTCTTATTGCGAGAGATCCACGAGGAGATTGTTCCTTGTGGAATGGAGTGAAGTTCACAAAATTCTTCTACAGGAATCCCTAGTTGCTTGATAATAAAGGTATTGATAGGGTGTGGATAAACAAAGTTATTCTTAGACATGGTGGGAAAGACAACTCCTTTATTTATTAATTCGTATGCATTAATAGTTTATCAAAAGACAAGCAATAAGGGAAGGGCGTTACTCGATAAAGTCCCCATCAGTAAAATAGTCTGTACAAAAATCAGTGATCTCTTGATCAATTTCTAGCGTTTCAAATGGATTCGCGTGCTTCTACGTCCGACCATTTAGTGGAGTCTACGGAGTGTATATGGCGTATGTCGTCATAGTCTATTGTCTCATTCCCAATAATCATGGTATGCCAATTCTTAAAGCCTCTAAAGGTTCCCTGAACGTGTGGCTTCACACGTCCTAGTTCATCCAATGTATTCAGTTGAATATCAAGCAGGCGATTGTATTTAATTGATTCATCCAGGAGATAGTCAATAGTAGCTGCTGACTGTTGCGGTAGTCGTGACACATTACGTCCTGATTCTTCTTTCCCTTTATTAATGCTCTGCGTTAGTTCACCTAATTCAAATGCTGTACCCCATTTTAACGACATGCCACGATCGACGTACTCATTATAAGGAATAAACTCTTTTCTTGTCCGGTGCTCGTCACTCATTCTAAGCCCTCCAATCAATTAAAGGAATTGAAACCATACCTACTTTGCATAAAAAAAAGCCAAAGATACGGGAATCTCTTTGGCTTTTCAGTCGTTCATGAAATTAATCAATTATTAAGTATCCCAGCTTAATTTTGAAACAATTAAGTAAGAATCTTTTTTTATTTTAAACTTTGCAACAGAACCTGGATATATACTAAAAAAGTGGACAGTAAATTAACTGATATACTGTCTACTTTATTGACATGTGTCCAACCGAATGCCCTATTACTTCTTAATTTTATTGCTAGGTTTTCAGAAGTATACTTCTGTTTTGTTTATTAGAATTATTGAGCTTATTTTTTTTTACGGTATGGTTTTTCCTTTACTGGTTTAATAATGTTCAAAGACACTTCTCTTTTATGCTCTTTGACTCTTTTCTTGTATTTTCGTTTGTTTTTGATTCCTTTTTTTCTCTGTCTATCTTTTTTTTTACGGTAAATGATAATGAGAATACCACCTAAGATGACTCCTACAACGGCCAAAATGATCCACCACGAAAAATCTTTTGCTTCTTCTGCGTATAAATTCTGACTGTTGACTTCCTCCGCTTTAGCTTTTGAAATTGTAAATTCTTTTTTTAAGTGGAAGGTTTTTCCATCTGCTACTATGGTAAATTCTGCAAGATAGTTCCCCTCTTTTACCTTCGAATTTTGTAAATCAAACCCATAGTTAAATGAGGAATTTGGAGCCATCTTATACGTTAATTCTTTTCTTTCTACCAGTATTTTATTGTCTTTTTTCGAGGTAATCTTTCCATTAATTTCCATCGTACTAATATTAATGGGGGCCTGATTCACTAAGGTCGCTTCGATATAAGGACGATAGTTCCTTAACCCTGGTTCCACATTATCTAAAGTTAGCTCTGGCTCAACCTTTTCCTCACTTTCAAAAAGAATGATAGGAATCGCATATTGAAATTCGTTCACCACCGATTGCCTTTTTTCTTCACTTGTCAGTTCTCTTTTTTCAGAAATCGTTAATCCACCAATGATTTTACCTTTAAATGCTTTCGTCGGTACTTTTAAATGAACACGGATTCGTTCGCTTTTTAATGCTTGAATCGTCACTTCTTTTTGATCTAAGGTGGCGATGTCCGTAAAAGGAAACGGAGTGCTTGGATTGACTTCTTTCTCTTCGTGATATGTAATAACCCCTGCATCACTAGTTGCCGCCTGTAAATTCGTGATATCCGCGGTCACTGCTTGACTGGAATTGTTTTTTATTTCAAGTTCTATGTCTTGTTCTTGACCAGGTGTCACCTGTAAATTGAAATAACCTGTTTCTCCACCCGTTTGATTCTCAGGATAAATCGGTTTTAGTCCTAACGAATCACCTTTGATGGCTATGGTTTCTAAGGGAGCAATCATTAATACTCCAAGAAAAACTAACAAGCAAGTGAGTCTATACATTTTTTTCATGTTCATGTCCTCCTAAATAGAAAGAGCACCCTTTTCACGGTGCTCTTTCTTCCTATTTTTCCTAAACTACAGGTAACTTATAATACTGGTGCAAGGGTCCATTGGAAGGTAGCGGTATATTGGCCATCATTTACTGCCGTACTTTTTGGCAAAGTAAATTTGACCCCATCAGTTGTCCCATCTGATTGTTCTGTTCCTAAAGCTAATGAATACATCCCAATCCCTTGATTACCATCTGCAACTGTGCTAGAAGCGTCTGCTGATGCTACTGTAACGGATGTATTAGGTTCTAAAGCAATTGAATTGCTGGCAACTTTTGGGCTTGTTGCTGTAGCCGCTGTATATTTCGCGCCTTCTAAGCTAACAACTGCTCCTTTAATTTCATGGTTACTTGCATCTTTAAAGGTACTTGCATTGACTGTTAAAGCCCAACCTTTGCCGCGTTCTGTACGCATGTCTTTCGTAGTAACAAACGGTACTGATTTAGTTGCCGGATCTGCTAAATCAATCATTTGTGCGTAGGCAGTAATACCAGCAACGCTTTTTTTATGGCTTCCAAATGCAAAATCAGGAACATAAACAAGTTTTAAATCGCCATCATTGGTATTTGGATTTACTGGTTTAACAGGTGTATCTGGATCTGTTGGGTTCGGTACTTGACTGTCATCATCTCCACTAAAACTGATGCTTCCATCACCTGTTCCGTTTATCGCATCTGTGTATGATTGAGCATTGACTGGCTGTGCATTAAATCCTGCAGCCATAATCCCTGCAACTAATGCACTACTAATTAATAAATTTTTTCTTTTCATTTTATTCTCTCCCTTATTTGTGTTAATTAATAAACGCTAGATTTTAGGTGTTAACATCCAGACAATTTCGGTTTGATACTCTCCTAAGCTTCGTGCTGAATTCTTAGGGACAGTTAAATTGACACCAGAACTTTTTTCGTCACTGGTGATGTCTCCTAAAGCAAGAGACCACGAACCATATAAACCAGTGGTACTTGATGAAACAAGACTTGGTGTACTTGAAATTTCCACATTTTTATTAACAACTTCTGGCTTTTGCGTTGCCGGTCCATTGTATTTAAAATCTGAAAGTGTCATGTAAGCTCCTTTTAGGCTGGTATTTGTCGTTTGATTGACAAAATCGGCCGTTGAAACAGATAAATCCCAACCGGTTGGCGCTTTGCGGTCATCATTAATGGAAACAAAGGCAGGCACGTTTTTAGTTGCTCCATCTTCGGTGCTTCCATAGTCCCCTTTACTTAGAACACTATTACTTGATAATAGATTTCTAATATTCGTACCAAAATCAAACCCTGACACATATTGAATACGTAACCCGCTATCTACCGTGTTTTGTTTTAGCGGTTCATTTGTTTTAGGATCCTCTGGAGTAAACGACGTTTCACCATCAGTTGGGTCTACAATCGCTAACTCTGGTTTTGTTAAGGTTAAATGAATCGTTTTTTCCGCATCATTTACAGATAGCTTGATGGGATAAGGAGTATCTGTATCCTCACCAATTAGGGACGTGTCCACGGTAAACTTCACCACATCATTCGTCACATCTATTGCAGTTTCTCCGGAAATGTCATAGGCCTTGACTTTCCCTTCAGAGATTGTCAGATTTCTTGCATATTCTGCATCAAACTCTTTGGAGTCCATGTTGTAATCTTGACCTGTTATTAACCCTGTTTTGCCAACAATAAACGTATCATCATAAACAAAAATTTGAGTGGTGATAACAGCTGAATTACCTGATGCATCCGTCAATTTGATTTTAAGTTCTTTCGGACCAGTCGTGGCAACTAAAGAATCAACATCCTGCTTCTCATCAAGTTCTGCCGTAATCGTTTCTACTGGCGTGACATTATCCGAGACTTCTGCTAAAAAGGTTTTTAAATCAACTGCATCACCTGTTATAGCAGTAGAATCCCCTTGTTTAACTGGCGTCACCTTTGATTTTGCTTTAGGTGGTATCGTATCTTTTACTGTCACTTGAATAATCGTTGACAAATCTTCTGATAGTCCAGCATCGCTTGCCGGCACGCTAAGTGTAACTGGATATGATTGGGCTTGTACTGAGCTGATATTCGCAAGACCACCTAAATCCGAAACAATAATCTTATTAGTCAAATCCGTTTTTGTGCCATCTTTTACTACATAGGCAGTAGGTGCACTATGTAGTAAAATATAGTTTTTTAGCTCTGCTTCCGATAACTCTTTAATATCTTCATACAACACGTCAAAACTAGTTCCGGAAATGTAGCGACTATACGGATACACAATTAGTGTCGAGGCAATCGTAGTCACATTTCCAGCTTCATCTGAGAGATCGACTTTAACCGTATATTCTCCAACCGTCTTCATATAATTTTCTACAGTACTTTTAGGTGTTTCTGCATTAAATGCATAACTAAAGTTTTGTGGTGTTGGATTAGTATCCGTTGGATTTTTAACAAAGACACTAGCGTCTGGAAGAGGATTATCCGCACCAACTTCATAGGTAACTGATTCTCCAGATGGAGGAGTCTTATCTAAAACCGTTTGGATTGTAAAATTATCTTTACCATTACCCCAAGCATATGCTTTTATTTTTTCTCCTGCTTGTAAACTAACATCCTCTGGCAACGTAAAGCTAAACTTTCCATTTGAATCTGCTACTACATGAAATTTCCGTGTATCTCCTTCAATAAGAGAAGCTACCGTTGGATTGGTTAAAATAATATCCTTACTGCTATCATTTTCATCTACAACTTTGTAAAAGAGTAGCGAAGCATTATTATTAACTACACCGGTTAATTTTTGTCCACTACCTATTTTTTTATTATCACTTGGTTGGTCTAATCCGATAACTACATCCGGAATATAATCATAAAGTATTCTAGAAAATTTTTCCGTTCTGTAATTAGCCCAAAAATCATTTTGAATCTTATTCGTCACACTGTTCCCAGTTACGTTTATTGTGTTAATACCATTATAGGATACATTCACACCATACATTGGCGTCCAATTGTAAGTTGGATCTGTTTTAGCAGCATCTGCTTTACTCCAAGCAGAAACCGCTTGGATATCTGCTTTAAAGGTTCCCGGATTACTCATGTTAACGATATTAACATTCGTGTTACCACGAGCATCCAAATCAACTTTTTGTGCATTAGCAAATTGGAACGTCGTATTGGAACCAAAATTTAGCATATTTCTAATTCCTGTGCCATCTTTAATTTGTACTTCAAACGTTCCTTTGTCACCAATAGTAAAATTAGAGCCATCACCCGCATAAAGTAAAGAATTAGTGGATGAACCTTCACCGGAAGAATTAAATTTAGCTACGCCATTTTGATCAACAAAAAATTTCGAACCACTAGACATATTCAATAAATTTCCGTTTCCATTTTTTTTATTTATTTGTAGTACACTATTTTCTGAGATAGTAAAATTTGAATTTTGTCCCATTGACACAGCTGGTAATCCAGAATTCATGTCATTAATATCCATATTTAACTTCGAACCACTATCCAGACTAATTAAAGCATTCTTATCCATCATTATTGCTGCAGTCGCATTTGCTGTAGAAACAGGTCCGTTGCTTTTAATATTTAATATACTGTTCTTTTCTTGCATAATACTTGGAATCCATTGAGACAAAGCAGGATTGTATCCTAGTCTTACAGGAACCCTTGTTGTGCCCGGTGCTGTCTCGACATCTAGCTGAGAATTTTCCCCGACTTTAACAATACCATTGCGTTGTATATTAATTGTCGAATAAATCATTGGTCCCCAGTTAGGCATGCCCCAGGCTGTTGTCTCTCCAGTATTACCTGATGTCTTAATCTTTACCTTACTATTTTTTTCCATAGTTAATGATGGTTGGATAGATGAAACTGGCGCCTGATCAGCTAGATAACTACCTAATATTAGCCCATCCCCATTTGATACTTCAATAGTTGTATTTGAATTTTCGGAAAACAATGCAGTATGAGCTTCCAATCCACTTTGATTCGGATTGTTCATAGTTCGTATTGATCCATCATAGGATGTATATTGAGTAGCTTCTGACTTTATATTATTTGTTCCTTCAAAAATTATTTTATTTTGAAATGACGCGGTAACTTGGGATCCCGTGTAATTTATATTTCTAAATGTAACTGAAGAATTTGGACCGTTATGAACGGTTAATAATGGTCCATAATAGTTTCCACCATACAAATCTGTATAATCAATTACAAAATTATATTGGTTGGTAATATTGTCAACATAATAACACCATCCTGTAAAATCTAAAGAATAACCGTTTCCAAGAATAACTATTTTATTTTTATTCGTAGGCATTAAGTTATTTATATAGCCGCTTATAGTTGGATTCGTTATATTTGCTTGAATATCTAATATAACTTGAGAAGAACTCATCAAAGCTGAATTTAATTGACTCCACGTACTTATTTTTGATACATTACCAATGTAAACAATAATCTCACTGCTTAGATCACTTCCAGTTCCTGAAACATTTGCCGGTACAACTAAGGTTATACGAAACTCTTGCAAATTATTTGATGAAACAGTGTCTAATCCATTTAAATCGGCTATTCGAATTTCGTCTGTTACATCAGTAACGTCTCCTTTTTCTGACAATCCATAGGCTTTAGCACCTGATTCATTAATAATCATTTGTTTAATTGTTTCTGTATCACCCTTATACCCTTGAATATCAGCCATTGTTTTCGCTATATTTTTAGCTACGATCCCAGACCCATCGTTTGTTAAACTAGATTCGTGTAAGTTGCTCATAGAATGGATGTATCTCGTTGCAGCATCTTGTTTATCAGTACTTTGTTTACTATCCAGTGTAGAATCCAATATATCTTGGCTATCAGATGAAGACACAGCTGATATTTTTTCAGATTTTTGCTGTGTATATATCGTTTGCTTCTCAGATAAACTATCCGCTTTTATTGGTGTAGCAGACCTTATTAAACTAAATGCACTCACTGTAGCGATTATAACTATCCCTGTTACTAATTTTTGTCTTTTCACTTTCTTCCCCCTTTCTCGAATATTTTATGAATCAAATGTATTTTTTATCCCTCCTCCCCCCCACATACAAAAAAAATTCAATGGTATGATATCAACCACTAATTATCCGTCTTGATTCAATGAATTAATAGTTTCTGTTCATTTACTTATTTATTTTAGATACTATTATTTTATAGTAATTAATAATAATAACTATTTTATTTTTTATAAAAAAACTATTTTACACATAAATTATCTTCTCGCATAGATTGTTACAATAACTTTCCTCATAAAATTATTGTAACATTTTTTTAATTTGCTTACGGTTTTACTGGATCTGTCGCTGTATCTGATAGGTTCCAACGAACAGTACTCTTATATGATTGATCTGCTGATACTTTATCAACATCTTTTACTTTCAATTTCACATTGCTAATTGCTGTTGCCACTGCTAAGGTTTTCTTATCCGCTGTTGCTCCTTTGGTATAGCTTAATACTTCAACAGAAGAAGTCCCATTTGCAGTCAACGTAACAGTTGAGTTGCCTTTGCCTAAGGCATAGTTTCCTTTTAAATCACCTGAAGCGAAGTCCGTCACTGCACCTGCTGCAGTTGGTGCTGGGGATGCCGCTTTCCCTGCATCTGAATCAGCGATATTGATGTTATACTCTTGCGCTTTACCTAAATCCATGCTTAATTCAGCACTTGCCAATGTTGGGGCTGCTGACCCATCTGCTGGTGTCGTTGTACTAGTAAATTGATCTAGCGTTGCGGAAACGTTCCAGTTGGCTTTTTCAGCACGGTCATCAGAAACTGCTAAGTATTGTGTTTTTGCAGGTGTTACTTGTTGATACGTTAACGCACCTTTCACACCGGTAATGTTATGATTCCCGAAGTTAAATGCAGCGGGTACGTATGCCAACGCTAAGTTGTCTTGGAATGGTCCAGGTCCAGGTTTGTTATCTGAATAAAACCCAATACTTGCATCGGTATTCATTTGTGTTGCAGAATCAACGTTTTTTGCTTCTTCAGCGAATGCTGAGTTCGCGGCTAACGTCACGGTGCTCAAT
>Ga0308167_1001644_pt1 | contig 24511 bp, 19 predicted proteins | sample PhyCR1_2_FD_202138 | JGI IMG/M metagenome (GOLD analysis project Ga0308167, IMG submission 202138) | Phyllosphere microbial communities from UC Gill Tract Community Farm, Albany, California, United States - DLSLRC.R1 | ecosystem: Host-associated > Plants > Phyllosphere > Unclassified | place... | reverse complement strand
CTCAGCACGCCGCCGTCGAGGGCGACGAGGCGGAGCTGCGGCTCCTGGAGCTCGCGGGCTCCTTCAACGTAGCCGTGCGGGACGGCCGTCTCGTCGGCACCGGTCGTGCCGGCGTCGTCGGCGGAGTCCGGGCCGGGGCTGCATGCCGCGAGGGCGAGCAGCGTGACGAGGGCGACGGGGAGGAGGGCTGTTCTTCTGGTCACGAGTGCGGGGTCGCTTCCTGTCGCGCCGGGGGCGCGAGGTCGAGGGTCGGGCGGTCAGGTGCGGGGTGGGCGGCGAGCACGAGCGTGGATGCGGTCGCCGCGGATGCGGGTGCGTGTGATGGTGCGGGTGCCGTCGCCACGGATGCGGGCTCGGGTGCCGTCGCCGCGGATGCGGGCGCGGTCGCGATCGCGGTCGCGGATCCGGAGTTCGCGTCAGGCGTCGGTGCGGAGGAGGCGCGGTCCCCGACCACGGCACGAGCCGCGGCCGACAGCCCGGCCAGCGCCACGGCGCACGCGGCGATGCTCGCGCCCGCCGCCGTCGAGGCGTGCCATGAGACGAGCAGCCCGGCGAGCACTGCCAGGGCGCCGACGAGGGCGGCGGCGGCCATGGTGGTGGGGATGCGACGGGTCCACTGGGCGGCGGCCACGGCCGGGGCGATCAGCAGCCCGACGACGAGGAGACTGCCGACCGCCTGGTAGGAGGCGACGACGACGAGGGTGACGAGCCCGACCAGCACGACGTGGGCGAGCGCCGGACGGAGGCCGGACGTGCTCGCGACCCGGGGGTCGAAGGCGAGGGCCACGAACGGGCGGTGGAACGCGGCCGTGACGGCCACCCCGACGACGACCGCGACGGCGATGAACACGAGGTCGCCCTGGTCGACGGCCAGCACGTCGCCGAACAGCACCGCCGTGAGGTCGGTCGCGAACGAGCGGGAGCGGGAGACGACCACGACGCCCACGCTGAGCATCGCGACGTAGAGCAGGCCGATGGCGGTGTCGGGAGAGACCCGCGAGCGTCGCGTGACGAGACCGACGCCGGCGGTCATCACGGCGGCGCTGACGGCGGCGCCGAGCACGGCGGGCAGCCCGAGGAGCGCGGCCAGGGCGACGCCGGGCAGGACCCCGTGGGCCATGGCCTCGCCGAGGAACGCCATGCCGCGGACGACGACCCACGTGCCGACGACGCCGCAGAGCACGGCGACGAGCACGCCGCCGACGAGGGCCCTGAGCATGAACGCCGTGCTGAACGGGTCGAGGAGGAAGGTCACGAGGCACGACCATACATGAAAACGATTATCAGTATGATCAAGGCATGGACATCGCACCGGGACCTCGCGCGCCGGCCTCCGGCCACCCCTCGCGCCTCCCCTCTCGCCTCGCTTCGCGCCCCGACTCTCGCCTCGCAGAGCCGGCCTCGGGGACGGTCGCGCGCCTCCTCGGCGTCAGCGCCCACCACGACGGACGCACCGCGCTGCGGGGCGTCGACGTCGACGTGCTCGGCGGCCGGCTGACGGTGCTCGTGGGCCCGAACGGCTCGGGCAAGTCGACGCTGCTGGGCGTGCTGGCCGGCACCCACCGCGACGTGGAGGGGCAGGTCGCCCTGCCTGCGTCGGGCACGACGGCGTTCGTCGTCCAGCGGAGCGCGGTCACCGACCGCCTGCCGATCACCGTGCGCGAGACGGTCGCGATGGGGAGGTGGGGGTCGCTCGGTGCGTGGCGGCCGCTGGGGCGTCGGGACCGTTCCGTCGTGGACGACTGCCTCGAGGCGCTCGACGTCGCCGACCTCGCACGGCTTCCGCTGGCGGCGTTGTCGGGCGGGCAGCGGCAGCGCGTGCTCGTGGCCCAGGGGCTGGCACGCCAGGCCGACCTGCTGCTGCTCGACGAGCCGACGGCCGGGGTCGACGCCGCCGCCACGGCGCTGATCCGCGCAGCCGTCGACGCCGAGCTCGCCCGCGGAGCGACCGTCGTCGAGGCGACGCACGACCACTCCCTGCGCGGGCCGGGCATCGACGTCGTGCACCTCGTGGACGGTCGCCGCGTGGCGTGAGCGCGGCTGCACGCGCTGCACGTGCCGCGTGGCTGCGGCGCCACGCGCGGCGGCGCCGCCGGACACCTCTCGACGCACCCCCGATCGTGCACCGCACCCTCGAATTCGGGGGTGCAGTGCACGATCGGGGGTGCAGCGCGTCGTCGGGGCTGCACCGCGCGCGGCCCCAGCTGCGCCCGCACCCCGCGAACCCGCGGCCACCCTCGCGCGCGCCGAAGGGTGTCCGCGGGTCCGCGGGGTGCGGGCGGCGCGCGATGATGGTCGGTGTGCAGCGATCGCCGAGCGCTCCCTCCCCCGACGCCGACCCGGACTCGACCTCGGGTTCGGACTCGCGCGCCCACGCCCACGCGGACCACGACTCGGTCCGGGCGGCCTACGCCGACCGGGCCGCCGAGTACGCGGCAGTGCTCGGCTCGATGAGCGCCGTGCACCTCGACGACTCGGCCCTCGTCTCACGTTGGGCTGACGGACTCGACGGCCCCGTCCTCGACCTCGGCTGCGGGCCGGGCCACTGGACCGCGTTCCTCGCCGGGCACCGAACGGCGGACGGCGGCGGGGATCGCGGCGGGCTCGACGTGTCAGGCGTCGACCCCGTGCCCCCGTTCGTGGAGCACGCCCGGCGCACGCACCCGGGCATCCGCTACGAGGTCGGCACGGCCGAGCACCTATCCGCGGACGACGGCAGCCTGGGCGGGGTGCTGGCGTGGTACTCGCTGATCCATCACCGTCCCGACGCGATCGGGGAGCCGTTGCGCGAGATCGCGCGCGTCCTGCGTCCGGGCGGGCGCCTCCTCGTGGGCTTCTTCGAGGGGCCGGTGCTCGATGCCTTCGACCACGCGGTCGTGACGGCCTGGCGCTGGCCGGTCGACGAACTGGCGGCACGTCTGGAGGCTGTCGGGCTCACTGTGCTCGAGACGACGACCCGCACCGACCCCGGCTCACGCCCGCACGCGGCGCTTATCGCCGAGCACCGCGTCGCCCGCTGACCGGGCAGCCCCTGCGCGGCCAGCATCGCCAGGGGCTCGGACACCGCCGAGTGAACGCGACACCGGCCAATGAGGAGGTGTTCCGTTCACTCGGCGGCGTCGGCGGAGAACCGGCAGCAGGGAGCAGGCAGCGGGCAGCCGGGAAGAACGCTCTCGGAACGAGGGACGCCCCGCCGCCGGGTCGGCAGCGGGGCGTCCGAGAGACGATCAGCGACTAGTACGAACCAGCCCCCGAGGAGGCGGCAGCCGAGTCGGCGAGGAGAGCTCGCGACCCCGAGACGCCCAGACGCGTCGCTCCCGCGGCGACGTACTTCTGCGCGTCGGCCAGGGTGCGGACGCCGCCCGAGGCCTTGACGCCGAGGCGCCCGCCGACGGTTTCGGCCATCAGCCGGACCGCGTGCTCGGAGGCGCCGCCGGCCGGGTGGAAACCCGTCGAGGTCTTGACGAAGTCGGCGCCGGCCGACTCGGCGGCCCTGCACGCGCCGACGATCGCTTCGTCGCTGAGGGCCGCCGACTCGATGATGACCTTGAGCACGGTCGGGGCCGGGACGGCCTGGCGGACGGCGGCGATGTCCTCCTCGAGGGAGGCGTAGTCGCCCGCGACCGCGGCGCCGACGTCGATGACCATGTCGACCTCGTCGGCCCCGGCACGGACCGCCTCGGCCGCCTCGGCGGCCTTGACCGCGGAGGTGTGCTTGCCGCTGGGGAACCCGGCGACGACGGCGACCTTGAGGTCGGTGCCCTCGGGCAGCACGAGGGGCAGCATCGACGGCGAGACGCAGACCGAGTACGTGCCGAGCTCGACGGCCTCGGCGATCAGGGCGTCCACGTCGGCGCGGGTCGCCTCGGGCTTGAGCAGGGTGTGGTCGATCAGGCGCGCCGCGTCGGCGCTGGTGAGGGTCGTCTCGGTCATGAGACCAGGGTACGGCGGTCGGCCGCACCGTTCTGCGCCGCGTCTCCGTCGGCCCCGCCGTCGCGGACCTCGACGACCGAGGCCGTCGGGTGCTGGGCGAGGAACCGGTCGGCCGTGCGGAGCGACATGGCCATCTGCAGCAGGGCGGGGTTCGCCACGACGGCGCTGGGGAACGTCGAGTTGTCGCAGACCCACAGGTTGGCCACGTCGAAGCTGCGTCCGTCCGGGTCGACCACGGCGTCGGCCGCGTCGTCGCCCATGCGGCAGGTGCCGAGGGTGTGCGCCGTCCGGGCCAGGACCCGGATGTCGGTGCCGCCCGCGGCCTCGACGATCGACGTCATCGTGCGGATGGCGTGCTCGTCGATGGCCTGCTCGTTCGGGCCCGCCGTGAACGAGATTCGCGCCTTGGGCACGCCGACCTCGTCGAGCTCGTCGGAGAGCACGAGGCGGTTGTCGTCGCTCGGCAGGCACTCGGCGTTGATGCCGATGCCCGACAGGTGGCGGTAGCCCCCGATGACGTCGGCCAGCTCGTCGCCCCAGAGCCCGCCGCCGCGCACCAGCGTCGTGGCGAGCGTGAGCGGCGGGACGCCGAGGCTCTGGATCAGGTAGCCGCCCACGAAGTCGGCGTCGGCGGGCGCCCTCAGGTCTTCGGTGATGATCGACGACGGGTAGCCGCGGTGCCCGCGCATCTCGCCCTCGAAGGTGCCCCAGACCTGGGTCGCGCCGTGTGCCATGAAGTTGCGACCGACCTGGCCGCTGCTGTTCGCGAGGCCGGTGTGCAGCAGCAGCCGCGGGGTCTCGACGCCGCCGGCGCACAGGAACAGGGCGGCGGTGCGCTGCCGGTGCTCGACGCCGTCGTGCACGTAGACGACCGCCGTGACCTCGCCGCTCTCGTCGGTGTCGATGCCCGTCACCGTCGAGTCGGGCCGGATCTCGGCGCCGTGGGCGACCGCGCTGGGCAGGTACGTGACGTCCATGCTGACCTTGGCGCCGTTGCGGCAGCCCTGGTGGCAGCTGCCGCAGCTGACGCAGGCGTGGCGGAGGCCAGCGTGCTCCTGGTGGTGGTCGTGCGTGATGAGCGCCTCGGGGGCGTCGGCCGTGCGGATGCCGACCGCGTCGCAGCCGCGCACCATCATGTCGGCCGCGGCGTTGCGCCCCGCGGGCGGGTAGGCGTAGTGCCGTGAAGGATCCCACGGGTAGTCGCTCGGCCCCGAGACGCCGACGAAGGCCTCGACCTGCTCGATGTAGCGAGTGACCTCGGCGGAGTCGACGGGCCAGTCGACGCCCTGGCCCGTCACGGTCTTCAGGTGCAGGTCGCGCTCGTCGGGCCGCGGCACGAAGGCGCCCCAGTGCAGGGTCGAGCCGCCGACGCCGCGACCCGAGTTGTTCGGGCCGAACGCGTTCGGGTCGTCGCCGTCGCTGAGGCGCTCGTCCATCCAGTTGATGGCCGTGCCCGCGTCCTCGTCGTTCGTGTACAGCTCGGGGTCGAAGTTCGGCCCCGCCTCGATCGCGACGACGCGCAGGCCGGCCGCCGCCAGCTTCGCCAGCAGGGGTGCGCCTCCGGCGCCGGTGCCCACGACGACGGCGTCGACGACCTCGTCGTGCCCGTAGGTGGTCATGTCGTCGAGCTTCATCGTGTTGCCTCCATGGTCGGTTCCCACGCTTCTCGGGCATCGGCGGCCAGGAGCTGGAAGCCCTGGAACCGCGGCCCGTCGCCGCCGTTCGCGTAGCCGTCGTAGCCGATGCGCGACATCGTCGCCGGGTGCGACAACCACGTGCGGACGAGGTCGACCCGGCAGTCCTCGAACCAGAGCGTCATCTGTTCGGCCGTGAAGTCGTCGGCGCGAGGCTCGTGCTCGCCGGCGATGATCGCCGTGACGAGGGCGTCCTGCTCGGCCCGCGGCAGATCGCCGAAGCCGGCCAGCTCGTCGAGCCCGCGGCGGTAGGCCTCGGGGTCGGGCGGCAGCGCGGCGTTGCGCCAGCCGTCGCCGCGGCCGGAGCCGACCTGGGCGTCGACGCGGGCGGCCAGGTCGATCGCCTGTCGGGGCTCGGGCGCCCGCTGCGGCACGACGCGGTCGCTCAGCTCGCGCAGGGTGCGCAGCTGCACGTCGTCGAGCACGGCGGGGGCGTAGCGGGGGTCGTCCGCCAGGACGCGGCGCGCGTGCAGCGCCCGGGTCTGCGTGCTGACGCGGGAGGAGGCGAGGGTGCGGACCACGTCGACGGGCACGACCGGGCCGGTGCCGGCCTCGTCGCGCCAGAAGTCGCGGATCGCGGCGGCGACCTCGTCGGGACGCTCGAGGGGCAGCAGGTGACCCGCGCCCTCGAGCACGTGGACCTGGGCCCGCGGGTAGACGCGGCCGTTGAGTTCTCGCTGCGCCGCCTCGCCGAGGTCGCCGTCGCCGCCGCCCGCGAGGATCACGGCGGGCACGTCGAGCACGCCGACCGTCTCTGACCAGTCTTCGCGGCTGCCGCGGTCGAACCAGGCCGTCCAGGCCTCGGCGGACGCGCGCTGCACGTCGGCGACCGCGGTCGCGTCGGCCGCCGGGTCGAGCGGCGCGCCCACGTTCGCGTCGACGAACGATCGCGCCGACGCGGCGTCGAGGGCGCCGCCGTCGGCCATCGCCCGCTTCTCGGCGCGGTCGTCGTCGCTCATCGGCTCGGGGGTCGGCGGCGAGGCCGCGAGCAGCACGACGCCGGTCAGGCCGAAGAGGCCGTGCTCGCCGGCGAGCGCGCGGGAGGCCACGACGGACGCGACCTTGCCGCCCATGCTGTGGCCGACGAGCAGCCAGCGCCCCGGCGCGTGGCGACGGACCTTGCGGACGACCAGGGCCGCCATGTCGTCGACCGTGACGCCGGAGGCGGCGCTCGCGTCGCCGAAGCCGGGCAGGTCGAGCGCGACGACGTCGCCGGTGTCGGCCAGCCGGGCGGCGACGCCGTCGAACTCGCGAGCGCTCATGCCGAGCGCGTGCAGCAAGAAGATGGTCGGACGGGACACGTCGACGGGTGTGTTCACGGTTGCTCCTCGGGGCCTCGGCGCGGTGCCCCGGGGACGGCGGGGGCGAGACGGACACTACGAGGCACCGCCGACACTACGAACGTGCGGCTGACGGACCTCCCAGCCAGCTGCCTCCCTTCGGGGTACGCCTGCCTCCTCGAACCGGGTGTCGGCGGGTCGCCGTGGCCGCCGGCGGGTCAGCGCCGACCCGCCAGGGACGACGGGGACCCGCCGACGCCAGTTCCGACCCGCCCGGCATGACGGGAACCCGCCGACATGCGGAGGTCGGGTCGCGGGTGGGTCACGCCCGATCGTGCGGCTCAGGCGGCAGCGGCGGCCGGCAGCGCCGCCAGCCGCCGCTCGAGCTCGTCGACCGTGCCGAGCCGCCGCTCCGGCGACACGTCCCGCAGGCGCCCGACGAGCCGGCGCGCCGCCGCGACCACGGCCGGCTGGTCGGCGCCGTACGTCTCGACGCCCGCCACGACCGAGTCGACGAGCGACTCGACCGACGGTAGCCCGACGACGACACGGAGCGCCCCGTTGGCGTCGCGGTGCCCGGTCACGCGGTCGCGTCCGCGCCACACGGGCACGAGGACCGCCGTCGACATGTCGAGCGCGCTCACCGCCGTGTAGGGGTCGTTGGTGCCGGAGGCCAGGCCGCGCACGGCGATCTCCACGAGCTGTTGCAGCGCGTAGTCGACGTCCTGGTGCGGGGTCCGCGACGAGCCGAGCGTCACGCAGGCGCGGATCGCCGTCGCCGTGGCGGACGGCGCGGTCGTCGTCGTGCCCACGAGCTCGTCGCCGACGATGACCCAACTGCCGGGCATCGCGCGCACGACCACGACCGTGTCGGCGTCGGCCGCGACGCGGACGATCCGGGGCCAGTCGACGGCCTGGACGTAGCCGTCCTGGTCGGTGCGCACCGAGGCCGTCGTGGCAGGCGCCTCCTGCGGCTCGGTCGTGACGCGGTCGCCGGGCGAGGCCGGGTAGGCGAGGTCGGCCGCCGTCCGGAGGTCGCCGAGCACCTGCTGCTGCAGCGACGTGATCTGCACCGACGTCGCGATGTGGTGGATGAAGAAGACGAGCACGCCGACGTCGACCACGCCGAGCAGCACGGCTCCGTGCACGGCGAGCAGGGGCACGAACGCGTCGGCGCCGTCGACCTCGGTGTGCACCGAGCGCATCACGACGATCGCGTAGAGGAACGTCGAGGTGAAGGCCGCCAGCACGAGCTGGTTGGCGCGGTCGGCCATGAAGTTGCGGACGAGCCTCGGCCCGTAGGTCGACGACGTCGTCGCGAGCACCGAGATGGTGATCGAGAACGAGGTGCCCGCCACCGTCAGCATCGACGAGCCGATGATCGAGAGCAGCGACCGCCCGCCGCTCGCGCTCAGCGCGTCGAGGAACGGCAGGCCGACCGTGCCGCCGCCGATCAGGCCGCGGTCGACGGCGACGAGCAGCTCGGCCGCGACGATCGCGACGACGCCGAGCAGCGCCGGGAAGAACCAGAACGACTCCCGTGCGCGGAGCAGGACGGCCCTCACGGGCACGTCACGAGGGCGGAGGAGGCGCGGACACGGCAGAGGGGCATGCCCCACACTGTGCCCGGTCGCGCCCCCGACGGCCCGGCCCGGGTCGCGCACGCAGACGAGGAGGCGCGGCGCGGCAGGGTGCCGCACCGCGCCTCCTCGACGCTGGTCGGGCCGTGGCCCGGGGGACGGGTCAGGCCCGGTGGGCGCCGTCCCCGTGGTGCCGGGTCGACGTCTCGGCGTCGACGGGCGCCTCGGCCGCGACGTGCGACACGGCCTCCGACGAACCAGAGCCGGTGCCGGAGCCCGGGCCCGAGCCCGCACCGCCGTCAGCACCCGCAGCCGGGTGCGACCGCTCGAGCGACGCGCCCTCCACGTCGACGTCGGGCAGGATGCGGTCGAGCCACTTCGGGATCCACCACGCGGCGTCGCCGAGCAGGTGCATCACCGCGGGGATCAGCAGCAGGCGGACGACGAACGCGTCGACGAGCACGCCGAGGGCGAGCCCCAGGCCGATCGACTGGATCATCACGGAGTTCGAGAACACGAAGCCCGAGAAGACCGCCGCCATGATCAGCGCCGCGGCGATGACCACGGTGCGTCCGGCGTGGACGCCGCGCTGGACGGCGAGGCGTGCCGGCGACCCGTGGGCGTACGACTCGCGCATGCCGCTGACGAGGAACAGCTGGTAGTCCATCGCGAGCCCGAACAGCACGCCGACCATCAGGATCGGCAGGAAGCTCAGGATCGGCCCGGGATCGTGCACCCCGAACACCGGCCCCAGCCAGCCCCACTGGAACACCGCCGTCACGCCGCCGAACGCCGCGAACAGCGAGAGCACGAAGCCGAGCGTCGCCGTCACCGGCACGAGGATCGACCGGAACACGAAGATCAGGATGATCAGCGACAGCCCGACGACGACGAGCAGGTACAGCGGCAAGGCCGCGGCGAGCTTCTCGCTGACGTCGATGTTGCCGGAGGCGTTGCCCGCGACGCCGAGCGACGAGACGCCCTCGACGTCGAGCGAGCGCAGGTCGCGGACGAGCTGCTCGGTCGACTCGGCCGTCGGCCCGCCCTCGGGCACGACCTGGAACGCGAGCAGGGTGTCGTCGTCCGAGGCGCCGATCGGGGCGATCGCGGCGACGTCGTCCTGGGCGGCCAGCTCGGTGCCGACGCGCACCTGCTCGGCGACGAGGTCGTCGTCCGAGACGGCCTGGTCGAGGTCGGCGACGACGAGCAGCGGCCCGTTGACGCCGGCGCCGAACTTGTCCTCGACGATCTTGTACGCCTGGTAGGCGCTCGAGTCGACGGGCTCCGACGACCCGGCGGGGAGGCCGAGGCGCATCGACAGCGCCGGGATGGCGATGATCAGCAGCACGGCGACGCCGGCGACCAGCGTCAGCACGGCACGACCGGTGCCCATCGGCTTCGAGGGCACCTTCACGGCGCCGGTGCGGCCGACCGCGGCACGCGCCTTCTTCGTGAGGATGCGCGGGCCGACGAGGCGCAGCAGTGCCGGCGTCAGCGTGATCGCGATGAGGATGGCGACGAACACGCAGACGGCGCCGACGGTGCCCATCAGGCCGAGGAACGGGATGCCCGTCAGGTTCAGCGCGAGCAGGGCGATGAGCACGGTCGAGCCCGCGAACACGACGGCGTTGCCGGACGTGCCGTTGGCCAGCCCGATCGACTCGTCGAGGGGCACACCCGCCTTCAGCTGCGTGCGGTGCCGGTTCAGGATGAACAGCGAGTAGTCGATGCCCACCGCGAGGCCGAGCATCACGCCCAGCACGGGCGTGACCGAGAGCATCTCGACGGCGCCCGAGAGCGACAGCGAGGCGAGCACGCCGACGCCGACGCCGACCAGGGCGTTGAGCAGGGGCAGGCCGGCACCGATCAGGGTGCCGAGCATGACGAACAGGACGATCGCGGCGATGATCACGCCGCCGACCTCGCCCGGACCGAGGATCTCGGGGATCGTCGCGGCGATGTCGTTCGAGACCTCGACGTCGACGCCGGCGATGTCGGCGTCCTCCAGGTGCGAGACGACCGCCTCCTTCGCCTCGGAGGGCACCAGGTTGAGCGCCTTGTCGAACTGGACGGTGGCGACGGCCGTGGTGCCGTCCTCGGACACCTGGCGGATGCCGGACGAGAGGTCGAGCAGCGAGGCGCCGTCCTCGAGGGTCGTCTCCTGCGTCTCGAGCTCGGAGAGGCTCGAGTCGAGGGTCGCCTGCTGCGTGTCGATCTGCTGCTGACCCGCGGTGATCTGCGCCTGCTGAGCGTCGAGCTGCGCCTGCGCCGCGGCGAGCTGGCCGGCGGCCTCCGCCTGGGCGCGCGCGGCGTCGAGCTGCTGCTGGCCCGCGGTCAGCTGCGCCTGGGCGGCGTCGATCTGCGCCTGGCCCGACTCGATCTGGGTGCGGCCGTCGGCGATCTGCTGACGACCGGCGTCGATCTTCGCCTGCTGGTCGGCGAGCTGCGCCTGCGTGGCGAACGGGTCGACCGTGCCCTTGACGTCGTCGAGGTCGGTCATGCCGCCGAGCAGCGAGACGATGTCGGCCTGCTGGTCGGCGGTGAACGCGCTGTCGTCGCTGGTCGTGAACACGACCGAGCCCGTGCCGCCGCTCGCCTGCGGGAACTCGTCCGCCAGCTGGTCCGACACCTCCTGCGTCTTCGTGCCGGGGATGCTCACGGCGGTGGTGAGCGTGCCGCCGAAGAGGGCGAACGAGCCGCCGGCGAGGCCGAGCACGACGATCCAGGCGGCGATCACCACCCAGGCGCGTCGGGCCGAGAGCCGGCCGAGTCGGTAGAGCAGGGATGCCATGGGCGGTCGTCCTCCTGGTGGTGCGGTGGGCCGGGGTCGGTCCGTGGGGTGGTGGAGCCTCGCGTCGCGTCGTCGGGAAGGAGGTGGGGGTCGGGCAGGTCGGGCAGGTCAGGCAGGTCGGGCGGGTCGGTCAGGTCAGGCAGGAGGCGCGTAGCCGCTGCGCACGGTCGCGATCAGCCGGTCGAACAGCTCGGCCCAGACCTCGCGGGAGGCGTCGTCGAGCGAGCCGTCCGTGCGCCTGATCCAGTGAACGGCGATGACCGCGATGCCGTGCATGACCGAGCTGACGAGCAGCTCGACGTCGAGCTGGTCGACGTCGATGCTGCGGCGGGCCGCGTCGGCGGAGAGCTGCTCGGTCGCGCGCGAGAAGACGTCCTGCATGACGTTCGGCGCCCCGTTACCCTCGGCGTCGCCGTCGAGCACGCGCCAGAGGTAGGCGATCACGGCGGGCAGGTCGATCCCGCGGAGGGCGAGCGCGACCTCGTCGAACAAGGAGGCGCGGGTGCCGGCGACGGCAGGCGTCGCGACGGCCGCGGTGGCCGACTGGAACTCGTCGACGGCGTCGGTGATCGCCACGGTGCCGAGCGTCATCACGACCTCGTCGAGGCTGGCGAAGTGGTTGAAGATCGTGCGGCGCGACACGTCCGCGCGGGCGGCGAGCTCGTCGACGCTGAAGCGCGGGGCGCCCTGCTCGGCGATCAGCGCGTCGGCCGCGTCGAGGATCGCCTGACGGTGGCGCGCCTTGAGGGCGGCACGTCGGTCGAGGGCGGGAACGGTCGAGGGCACCTGCCTACACTAAGTGCAGCGACGCACTCGGTGCACGGCGCCCAGGTGGGGAATCCCTGGGAAGTTCGGCCGGACTCCTCAGCGGCCGAGGGCCCGCGCGAGGTACGGGGCCGTGCGGCTGGCCGTCGACGCGGCGACCTCGCGCGGCGTGCCCGTCGCGACGACCTGCCCGCCCGCGTCTCCCCCGCCGGGGCCGAGGTCGATCACGTGGTCGGCGGCCGCGACGACGTCCATCGCGTGCTCGACCACGACGACCGTGCTGCCCGCGTCGACCAGCCGCTGCAGCTGCGCGACGAGCAGCTCGACGTCCGCGGGGTGCAGGCCGGTCGTCGGCTCGTCGAGCAGGTACAGGGTGCTGCCGCCGCGCATCCGCTGCAGCTCGGTCGCGAGCTTGATCCGCTGCGCCTCGCCGCCCGACAGCTCGGGGGCCGGCTGCCCCAGCCGCAGGTAGCCGAGGCCGACCTGCCGCAGCGTCGAGAGCGCACGGGAGGCGGCCGGCACGTCGCCGAGGAACCCCTCGGCCTCGTCGACGGTCATCCCGAGCACGTCGGCGATCGTGGCGCCGTGCCAGGTCACCTCGAGCGTCTCGGCGGTGTACCGCGCGCCGTGGCACTCGGGACAGGACGCCCAGCTGCCCGGCAGGAACAGCAGCTCGACCGTGACCGAGCCCTCGCCCTGGCAGACCTCGCAGCGGCCGCCGACCACGTTGAACGAGAAGCGTCCGGCGCCCCAGCCACGGGCCCTCGCCTCGTCGGTGGCCGCGAAGGAGGCGCGCACCGCGTCGAAGAGGCCGGTGTAGGTCGCGAGGTTGGACCGCGGGGTGCGGCCGATCGGCGCCTGGTCGACCTGCACCACGCGGTCGACCAGCGGGTGCTCGGTCGCGCGCTCGGCGAGGACGCCGCCGACGAGGCTCGACTTGCCTGAGCCGGACACGCCCGTGACGGCGGTGAGCAACCCGAGCGGCACGTCGACGTCGAGGGCACGGAGGTTGTGCCGGGCGACGTCGCGCAGCTCGAGCCACGCGGAGGGGACGCGCGGGGAACGGGAGGCGGGCGTGTCCTCGGCGGTCTCGCGCGCCTCCTCGGCGGTGTCGCCGTCGCCCTGAGCAGACGCGGAGCCCGCGTCGCGACGCGGCGTGAGGAACCGGCGGGTGACCGACGCCTCGACATCGGCGAGGCCCTCGACGGGGCCGCTGTAGAGCACCTCGCCTCCCCCGGTGCCGGCGCCCGGCCCGACGTCGACGACCCAGTCGGCGCGACGGACGATCTCCATGTCGTGCTCGACGACGAACACGCTGTTGCCCCCGGCGCGGAGGGCCTCGAGCACCTCGACCAGCGACTCGGCGTCGGCCGGGTGCAGGCCCGCGCTCGGCTCGTCGAGCACGTACACGACGCCGAAGAGCCCGGAGCGCAGCTGCGTCGCGATCCGCAGCCGCTGCATCTCGCCCGGCGAGAGCGTCGGAGTCGCGCGGTCGAGGCTGAGGTAGCCGAGGCCGAGGCCGGTGAGCACCTCGACCCGCGACAGCAGGTCGCGCGCGATGGTGACGGCCACCTCGGTGCCCTCGCCCGAGGAGGCGCGCGAGGTCGCCGCGGTCGCGTGCGCCAGCGAGGCGGTCGGCCTCAGCACCTCGGCGACCTCGGACAGGGGCAGCCCGTTCAGCTCGGCGATCGTCCGCCCCGCGAAGGTCACGGCGAGCGCCGCGCGCGTCAGTCCGGTGCCGCCGCAGAGCGAGCACGGGCCCGACTCGACGAACTGCAGCACCTTCGCGCGCTGCGTCTCGCTCGGGGAGTCGGCGAGGGTGTGCAGCACGAAGGCGCGGGCACTCCAGAAGCGGCCCTTGTACGGCTTCGCGACGCGGTCGCGTTGGGGGACGACCTCGACGACGGGCTGCTCCTCGGTGAAGAGGAGCCAGTCGCGGTCGGCCTTCGGCAGCTCGCGCCACGGCCGGTCGATGTCGTGCCCGAGCACAGCGGTGACGTCGCGGAGGTTCTTGCCCTGCCAGGCGCCGGGCCAGGCGGCGATGGCTCCCTCGCGGATGCTGAGCGAGTCGTCGTGCACGGCCGACGCCTCGGTGACCTCGTGGGCGATGCCGAGCCCGTGGCAGCGCGGGCAGGCGCCCGCGACGGTGTTCGGCGAGAAGGAGTCGGACTCGAGCCGCTCGGCACCCGCCGGGTAGCTGCCCGCTCGCGACCAGAGCATGCGGGTCGAGTTCGAGAGGGTGGTGAGGGTGCCGACGGTCGACCGCGAGCTGGGCGCGCCGCGACGCTGCTGCAGGGCGACGGCCGGCGGCAGGCCGGTGATGGACGCGACGTGCGGGGTGCTGCCCTGGGCGATGAGGCGGCGGGCGTAGGGCGCGACCGACTCCAGGAACCGGCGCTGCGCCTCCGCGAAGATCGTGCCGAACGCGAGCGACGACTTGCCCGAGCCGGAGACCCCCGTGAACGCGACGATGCGGTCGCGGGGCACGTCGACGTCCACGTCGCGCAGGTTGTTCGCGCGCGCGCCGCGGACGCGGACGAAGCCGTCCGTGACCGCAGCCTCCGGTGCGGCCACGGGAACGTCGGCAGTCGCGTCGGCGGGCACGGCGACGGTCGCGTCGGCGGGTGTCGAGGAGGCGCGCGAGCGTGAGGAGGGCATCCGGGCGATGGTAGGCGGTGCTGCGACAGCGGGTCCGGGTCGGCGGGTCGCCGTCGCCCTCGGCGGCTGGGCGTCGCCCTCGGCGGCTGGGCGCGGACCCGCCGCAGAACGCTGTGACCCGCCGGTGCCGAGGGCAGCGGCGCCGGGGGACGAGGCCGACAGCTGGCTGCGAGGCGGGCGGACAGCCTTGTCCGCCCGCCGCGCCGTGGCTAGCGTGGGGCACGGCGCCTGGGGGGTGCCGGACGCGAGGCAGCCCTGCTGCTCACCGACTCGCGGGCACGACGGATCAGGGAGACGGACCATGTCGACGACGACGAAGACAGGCGACACAGGCACGGACGACGCGGGCCCGACCGGCGCGACCGGCGCGACGAGCGCCCGACGGGACGACGTCGCGGGGGCCGCCGGGCGCCTCCTCCGCTCGCCCGTCTCGGCCGCGCGGTACGCGTGGCTCCGCGCCAGGGCGAGCTCGACCCCGCGTCCGCGCGACGTCCCCTTCGGCGCCGGGGCAGGCGTCGACCCCGACCGCGTGCTCGTCGTCGGGGCAGGTCCTGCCGTGGGCTGGGGGGTCAGCTCCCACGACCTGGCGCTGCCGGGCCGTGTCTCGCGGAGACTCGCCCGCCGCACGGGGCGCGGCTCCCACGTGGCGGCGTTGGCGGAGGCGACGCACCGGCTCCCCGCCGTCCGAGCCGCCCTCGACGACGTCTTCCTCGAGAACTGGGACGTCGTCGTGGTCACCCTCGGAGCGGCTGACGCCCTCACGCTGCGCTCGCCGCGCCCCTGGGCCCGCGAGCTCGACGCCGTCGTCGTGTCGCTCCTGGCACGACTCCGGCCCTGCGCGCGGGTGGTCGTCGTCTCGGCTCCCCTGGGCGACGCGCTCTCGACCTTCGGGCTGCGCGCGTCCGCCGCTGCCGAGCGCCACGCGCGGCTGCTGAGCGACGCCGCCGACGAGGTCTGCTCTGCCCACGCCCGCGTGACGCACCTCGCGCTGCCCGCGCTCCCGCGCCTCACGCAGGACGACCGAGCCGAGGAGGCGCCCCCCGCCGTCGACGACCCCACCGGCCGTCTCTACGAGCGGTGGGCCGACGCACTCAGCGAGCACGTGGCACCGCTGCTGCACGCCCAGCGCGCCCGCACCGACTCCCCGCAGAAGGCGCGCAGCCGCCCGCAGCCCGAGCGCGTCCGGCTGGACGCGATCACCGCCTCCGGGCTCGTCCAGGCCGAGCCGACGGCGGCGCTGCACGACATCGCCGACCGCGCGAGGGAGGCCTTCTCGACCGACGGAGCCGCGTTCGACCTCGTCCTCGACGACCACCAGTGGGCCGTCGTCAGCACGCTCGGGTCCGCGCGGGCGATGCCGCTGAGCGAGTCGTTCTGCGTCACGACGATCCGCTCGGAGGAGCCGTTCGTCGTGTCGGACGCCTGGCAGGAGGGGCTCGACCTACCCCGCAACGACATCCGCTTCTACGCGGGCTGGCCCGTCCACACGGCCGACGGCACGCGCATCGGGGCCCTCTGCGTCTTCGATCCGCAGCCCCGCGACGTGTCGGACCTCCAGGTCGAGCTGCTCCGCGGCTTCGCGCTCGACATCGAGCGCGAGCTGTTCCGCCGAGCGGCCGCCTGAGACTTCGTCACGTCCGCCTAGACTGACGCCGTGCTCCGTCGCCTCGCCCCCCTCGCTGCCGTCGTGCTCTCCGCCGCCCTCCTCGCGGGGTGCTCCACCGCCGACGACGGGCCCGACCGTCCGTCCCCGAGCTCGACCCCGTCGGCCACCGCACCCGCGCCGAGCCCGACGCTCAGCGCCGCCCCCGCCGTCCCCTCGACGTCGACCGTCGCGAGCGTGACGGGACGTTCGGTCGAGGTGCACGACGCGCCCGACGGCGCCGTGACGACGACCCTCGACAACCCGCAGGCGTCCGGGGCGCCGCTCGTGCTGCTCGTGCTCGGCCAGGAGGGCGACTGGGTGAAGGTCTCCGTCGCGCAGCGGCCGAACGGGAGCAGCGGCTGGGTGCCGGCCTCCGCCGTGACCCTGACCACCACCTCCTACGCCCTGGTCGCCTCGACGACGAGCAACACGCTCGTGCTCTACGACGCGGGCGTCGAGAAGAAGTCGTTCCCGGTCGCGACCGGCACCGGCGGCACGCCGACGCCGACCGGCTCGTTCTACCTGACCGAGCTGCTCGCCCCGACGAACGAGGGCTACGGGCCCTTCGCCTACGGCCTCTCGGCGTTCTCGGACGCCCTCAACTCGTTCGGCGGCGGCCCGGGCCAGATCGGCCTGCACGGCACGGACGACGAGGCGAGCATCGGCCAGGCCGCCAGCCACGGCTGCATCCGCCTGTCGAACGCCGACATCAGCGAGCTCGCCGCGTTGCTCCCGCTCGGGACGCCGATCACCATCACGTAGCGGGCCGGCCGCGCGCGCGTGCTCGACGCCGGGCCCGGGCTCCCCCTGCGCTTGGGGCCCGCAAATGCCGACCGTTCGCCCCGCACGGGCCCTGCAACACCCGGATTTCCACGTATTGCAGTCCCCCCGGTCGGCATTTGCGGCGCCCGAGCCCGCCATGGCCGACCGACACGCACCACCTCAAAGGACGACCAGCACCACCACGACCGCAGCCGCGACGACGACCTCCAGCACGACGTCCGCCACGATCCGCCGACGCGACCGGTCGGGCCGCAGCCACGGCAGGCCCGGCCAACGCAGCACGGCGCCCGCCACGCCGGCCGCGACGAGCAGCACCGGCAGCAGCCAGAGCGCCACGGGGACCGAGCTCCAGGGCAGCAGCTGGTGAACCACCACCAGGACCACCGCCGAGTTCAGCGCGGCGATCAGCAGGTCGACGCGGCTGCGGGTGCGCCGCGCCTCCTTGTCGGTCCAGACCGAGAACGCGAAGGTGCCCGACACGAACAGGGCGAGCACGCCGACGACGACGGCCGAGATCCAGGTCACTTCTCCTCCTCCAGCAGGGCGAAGGCGAGGTCGTCGAGGCTGACGGCCGAGCTGCTCAGCACGACCACCGCACGGTCGGAGTCACGGTCGAAGCCGACGAAGCTCGCGTAGCCGCCCGTCATCCCGTTGTGCCAGGTCGAGGTCCCCCCGGGCGCCGAGCCCTCGTTCCCGTCAGCGCCGTCGCCGCCGCCGTCGCGACCGCCGTCACCGTCGCCGTCGTGCGGCGTCGTCATCCACGCCCAGCCGATCTCGGCGCCGCCGCCTCCCGCCTCGACGAGCGGCTGGGTCGCGATCACCCCCGGAGCCCGGTCGTCGCGCTGTGCCACCGTGTAGGCGACCATGTCGTCGAGGGTCGAGCGGACGCTGCCGGCGGGTCCGAAAGCCCGCATCGTCCAGGCGTCCGCGTGACGGCCGCTCGCGGTGAAGCCGGTGGGCGCGTCGGCGCGGAGCCCGTCCGGGTCGCCCGGCGCGTACGTGTCGGCGAGGCCGAGCGGCTCGGCGACGCGCTCGGCGACGAGCTGCTCCCAGGGCGTGTCGGCCGCCGCGGCCAGCGCCTGCCCGAGCAGGGCCATGCCGAAGTTGGAGTAGCCGTACGGCTTCTCGTCGTCGACCTCGGCCCGCGAGGCCTGCCCGACGAGTGCGGCGACGTCGTCGGTGTACGGGTCGGCACCGGAGAGGTTCGAGAGCAGCACCCGCCCCGTGAACGGCAGGTCGGCGGGGAGACGCGGCAGGCCGCTGTGCTGCGTCGCCAGCTCCTCGAGGGTGATCGAGGAGGCGTCGCCCGTCACCCCGAGGAGCTCGCCGAGAGTGCTCTCACGCTGCACCTCGCCGCGCTGCTGGGCCAGCGCGTACATGGAGGCGGTGACCGTCTTCGTCACCGACCCGATCTCGAACTCGTCGGCCCCCGGCCCCGTGGCCGTGCCGAAGTCGGCACGGGCGACCTCGTCGCCGTCGACGACCGCGACGGCGAGCCGGTCGAAGGCGCCGGCGGGCAGCTCGTCACGGACCCGCTGGATCAGCGCCTCGTCGCCGGTCGTCTCGGCCGAGAGCGCCGGCGGGCGCGGGATCGCGGCGGCGCCCAGGGCGAGCGTGACGACGCCCGCGACCACGGCGGCGGCGACGCGGCGTCCGCCACGGCCGGCGCGACGCTCGACCCCGCTCACGAGGTCCTCCCCGCTGCGCCGAGCACGACGAGCAACGGCACGACCCGCTCGGGCGGCACGGCGTAGCGACCCCGCCCCACGGCCACGAGCCACCCCGTCGCGACCAGCTGACCCAGGTGGTGGTACAGCTGCCCGGTCGACCCGAGGCCTCCCTCGGCCGAGATCTGCGCGACCGTGTCCGCACCTCCCACGACCGCCTGCAGCAGGCCGAGCCGCGTGGCGTTGCCGAGCGCGGCGAGCGACGGGGCGGCCTGCGACCAGTCCGCGGCGAGCAGCCCGTCGGTCGTCAGCGTGATCTGCCAGTCGACGGGGCCCGCGGGCACCGCGACGGAACCGGCGAAGACGATGCCTCCCGGCGGGTCGAGGCGCCGCTTGACGCCGTCGAGCGCCCAGAACACGTCGGCCGAGGAGCCCGCAGCAGCCGGAGCCGAGGAGGCGCCCGCCGGCTCGTCGGCACCGGCACTGGCACCCCCACCGGCCGCCTGCTGCTCGAGCACGTCGAGGCGGGCCAGGGCTCCGGCCAGGGTCGCGCGGAGCTCGTCGAGCTCGGCACGGACGGGATCGTGGGGCGTCATGCCTCCACCATATCGACAAACCCGGAACAAGTCAGCGATTCTGGAGAAGTTGGCGGGCCTGGGGCGCAAAGCGACCCGGAAGCGACAAAGCGACGCGATGTTCCGCGGAGGCTTGTCGCTTTCCCGTCGCTATGCGGCCCCGCGGGACTCAGCGACCGACGACGAACGCCTCCACGGCCGCGACCGCCGCGCCCCGCGCCCACCGCGTGAACCCGGTCGCCTGCAGGTCGACCGTGACCGGCTCGGCGTCGGACGCACGCCGAGCCCGCATCGCGGAGTCGACGACGTCGCGGCCGGCGAGGGCGACCCCGATCCCGTCGCCCGTGACGACGATCGCGCGCGGCCAGGCCAGGTCGGCGACGAGCGCGAGCAGCGCGCCCAGGGCCTCCGCCGCCTCCTCGACGACGGCCGTCGCCCCGGCCTGCCCGGACGCGTGCGCCGCCAGCAGGTCGTCGAGCGAGACGTCAGCGCCCCGCCCGAGGGCCTCTGAGGCCCGGCCGAGCACGGCCGGCAGCGCCAGCACCGAGGAGGCGCACCCCCGGTGGCCCTCGTCGCAGACCCCGTCGCCGATGCCGAGCGGCACGTGGGCGATCGGGCTCCGGGCGCTCGACGGCAGCTCGAGGATCTCCCCGCCGACGACGAGCGCGTAGCCGAGGCCGGCGCCGACCGTGACCAGGGCGAAGCGGTCGAGGCCGCGCGCGGCCCCGAGCCAGCGCTCGGCACGGACGAGCGAGACGACGTCGTTGTCGACGACGACGGGCAGGTCGAGGCGCTGCCGGAGGGCGGCACCCAGGTCGACGTCGACCCAGCCGAGCAGCGGCGCGACCGAGACGCGGCCCTCGGCGTCGACCTGTCCGCCGACGCTCACCCCGACCCCGTGGACGGCCCGGTCCGGGCACCGGGCGAGCAGCCGGCGCACGAGATCGGCGACCGCGTCGACGGCGACGCCCGGATCGGTCGAGGGGAGCTCGACCGACGCGTCGTGCAGCACCTCGCCGCGCAGGTCGGCGACCACGCCCCAGACCCGCCCCGTGGTGATCTTGACGCCGACCACGACGTCGCGGTCGACGACCAGGTCGAGCGGGGTCACCGGACGGCCGAGGCCGGGGCCGGGCAGCGCGTCGAGCTCGGACACCACCCCGGCGTCGAGCAGGGGCCGGACCGCGCGGGTCACCGAGCCCGGCGTGAGCCCGAGCGCGAGGCCCAGCTCGCCGCGGGTCAGCGGGCCGTGCAGCAGCAGCTCGACCACGACCTGGTGGCCGGTGCCTCGTCGCGGCAGGAGGGAGGCAGGTGTCGTGGCAGGCGTCGCTGCAGGGCCCGTCCCCGTCTGCTCGCCCACGGTGCCTCCTCCGACGATCAGCAGTGTAGTGACGGCCCTCCTCCTTGACCGATCAGATCGTTGCGCACTACAAATAAACGTCGAGGTCGACCACCTCGGCCGCACGCGACCCTGCCCGAGGAGCACGATGACGACGCCGTCCGACCCCACGACCACCCCCGCGACCGCCCCCGCCCCCGCGACCGCGGCCGCGACCGCCGAGCCGACCGCGACCGCGGTCCCCTCGGTGGTCCACCTGACCTCCGGCGGCGTCAGCGTCGTGCTCGACCTGAGCGCGGGCCGCCTGCCCGTCGTCGCCTGGTGGGGCGCCGCCCTCGGCGACCTGTCGGCGGACGAGCTCGACGCCGTCGTCCGCGGCGGCCTCGCCGGCGTCGTGCCGAACGAGCTCGACGAGCCCGAGGTAGTGGAGCTGCTGCCGCTCGCCTCGGGCGGCTGGCGGGGCCAGCCCGGGCTCGAGGGGCACAGCGCCGGGACGTCCTGGACGCCGCTGTTCCGGGCGCAGGCCACGACGCTCGCGGGCCGCGTGCTCACCGTGCACGGAGTCGACGAGCAGTCGGGCCTCGCGGTCGACGTCGTCGTCGAGCTGCTCGGGTCGGGGCTGCTGCGCAGCCGTGCGGCGGTCACCCGCACCTCCGGCGACGAGTTCGTCGTCGACTCGCTGCAGGTCGCCCTGCCCGTGCCCCGGCGCGCCCAGGAGGTGCTCGACCTCGCCGGTCGGTGGGGCCGCGAGCGCGCCCCGCAGCGGCTGCCGTTCGCCGTGGGCGCGCACCTGCGCGACTCGCGGCGCGGACGGACCGGGGCCGACGCCTCCTTGGTGCTGGCCGCCGGCACGCCCGGCTTCGGCTTCTCGTCCGGGGAGGTGTGGACCCTGCACGTCGCGTGGAGCGGCGACCACCGCGAGTACGCCGAGCGCATGGCGAGCGGCACGAGCGTGATCAGCGGCGGCGAGCTGCTGCTGCCCGGCGAGGTGCGGCTCGCGGCCGGCGAGACGTACCAGGGACCGTGGGCCTACGCCTCCTGGGGGCGAGGCCTCGACGCCGCCGCGGCGCGGTTCCACGAGCACCTCCGGTCGCGCGCCGGGCACCCCTCGTCGCCGCGGCCCGTCGTCCTCAACACCTGGGAGGCCGTCTACTTCGACCACGACCTCGACCGGCTCGTCGAGCTCGCCCGCGCGGCCGCCGAGGTCGGCGCCGAGCGGTTCGTGCTCGACGACGGCTGGTTCCGCGGGCGGCGCGACGACACGGCCGGCCTCGGCGACTGGTTCGTCGACGAGACGGTCTGGCCCGACGGCCTCGAGCCGCTGATCGGCGCCGTCCGCGAGCTCGGCCTCGACTTCGGCATCTGGGTCGAGCCCGAGATGGTCAACCCCGACAGCGACCTGGCCCGCGCGCACCCCGAGTGGATGCTCGCGCCGGCCGGCCGGCTCCCCATGACCGGGCGCAGCCAGCAGGTACTCGACCTCGGGCACCCCGAGGCGTACGAGTACCTGCTCGAGCGGCTCACCGACCTGCTCGGCTCGCACGACGTCGCGTACGTCAAGTGGGACCACAACCGCGACCTGCTCGAGGCCGGCCACTCCCCCACCGGCACGCCGGGCGTGCACGAGCAGACCCTCGCGCTCTACCGCCTGCTCGACGAGCTGCGCGGGCGGTTCCCGGCCGTCGAGATCGAGTCGTGCTCTTCCGGAGGGGCCCGAGCCGACCTCGGCGTGCTCGAGCGCACCGACCGGGTCTGGGCCAGCGACAACATCGACCCGCTCGAGCGCCAGCAGATCCAGCGCTGGACCTCGCAGCTGCTGCCCGGCGAGATCGTCGGCTCGCACGTCGGCTCGCCGCACTCGCACTCGACGGGCCGCACGCACACCCTCGCCTTCCGCGCCGGCACCGCACTGTTCGGCCACTTCGGCATCGAGTGGGACGTCTCCCGCGCCTCGGCCGACGAGCGCGCCGAGCTCGCCCGCTGGGTCGACCTCTACAAGGAGGTGCGACCGCTCGTGCACACCGGTCGCGTCGTGCGCGCCGACCATGTCGACGAGTCGTCGCTGCTGCACGGCGTGGTGTCGCAGGACGGGTCGGACGCCCTCTTCGCCTTCGTCCAGCTGACGACGCCGCTCACCTCGGCGACGGGTCCTGTGCCGCTGCCCGGGCTCGACCCGGCACGCCGGTACCGCGTCGAGCTGCAGGCGCCCGGCGACGTGCCGCGCACGCGGTCCGACTCGCCGCCGCCGTGGATCACGGACGGAGGCGTCGTGCTGTCGGGCGGCGTGCTCGCCGAGCAGGGGCTGCAGTTGCCGGCGCTGCACCCGGAGCAGCTGCTGCTGCTGCGGGTGACCGCTCTGTAGGAGGCGCGGGCCGGCCCTGGCCTGCCTCTCGCGAGGTGACCACCGCCTCCTGCGACCTGGGTGTCGCCCTCCGGGACGCGGCGTACGCTCGCGCCCATGACCAACGACGATCACACCACTCGCCCCTCCGAGGCGAAGCACGAGACCGACGACCCCACCACCTCGACCGCGACCAGCGAGGAGACCGTGGAGGAGATGCAGTCGACGCCCGTGTCGGACTCCCCCGCGATCGACGACGACATCGACCAGGACGCCGTCAAGACCCTCCCCGGCTCGGGCGGGCCCGACGACGTCGGCACGATCGAGGTCGACCCCGCCGACCTGAACCTCTCGGGCGACTCGATCCCCGGGCACCCGAAGCCGGGCCCGCCCAAGCACTAGTCCGGCGGAGGCGCGGACCTCGGGCCCGGCCCTCAGGCCCCCACGCCGTCCCGGAGGAGTCGGACGACGCCGTCGACCGACTCCTCCGTCAGGTCCCGCCGCGTCACGATGTGGTAGCTGAGCAGGCCCACGAGCGCCTCGACCGCCGTCGCGATCGGGGCGTCCTCACGTACCTGGCCAGACTCGGCCGCGCGGTCGAACCGCGCCTCCAGCGCCACCCTCGTCACCGTCGTGAGCTGCTCGTCGTACCGGGCCGCCACCTCGTCGTCCTCGGCGGTCGCCGCCGACGTCGCCCTGAGCAGGGCCGCGGTCGACGGCGTCGCGAGCGCCCGCCCGAAGTCGCGCAGCCACCCGGCCACGTCGGCCCAGACGTCGTCGCTGTCGGTCTCGGGGCTCGGCACGGCGAGGCCGGGCATGAGGTGCCCCTCGAGGACGCCCTCGGCCACGAGCGCCGCCTTGGACGACCACCAGCGGTAGATCGTCTGCTTGCCCACGCCGGCCGCGGCCGCGACCCGGTCGAGCGAGAGCTTGTCGTAGCCGCGCTCGGCGAGCTCGTCGCGGGCCGCCAGCAGGATCGCGAGGCGCGCCTCCTCGCTGCGGGCCCGGCCGGGTCGTGTCGTGGTCATGCGTCCAGCTTCGCTCATCCGCGGCTCGTGACCGCGCCGCCCTCTCCTCATTCAGGACGTTGAGTCCTGAGTTCGCGTTGCGCAGGACTTCGGGGCCTGAATCGTGCACAGTTCAGGAGGCGGCACGCGCCATCTCCTGATCTGTGCGAGCACCGCAGTCCGCGGCCTACTGCACCGACCAGCCGCCGTCGCTCGCGAGGATCGCACCGTTGACGTTGACCGCGTCGTCGCTCAGCAGGAACGTGATCGACGCGGCCAGCTCCTCGGCGGTCGCGATGCTGGGGATCGCCGCCTGGAACGGCCGCAGCCGCGCCGACCCGACCTCGGACACGGTCGCCGGGAAGGGTATCCCCGTCGCGACCCCGCCGGGAGCCACCGCGTTGACCCGGATGCCCTGGCCGGCGTACATGAACGCCGCCGACTTCGTCAGGC
>Ga0308167_1001643_pt1 | contig 24513 bp, 25 predicted proteins | sample PhyCR1_2_FD_202138 | JGI IMG/M metagenome (GOLD analysis project Ga0308167, IMG submission 202138) | Phyllosphere microbial communities from UC Gill Tract Community Farm, Albany, California, United States - DLSLRC.R1 | ecosystem: Host-associated > Plants > Phyllosphere > Unclassified | place... | reverse complement strand
CTCGCAGCGAATACTGCGGATAGTCTTGTCACGAAGCATTCGGGTGACATGGTAAGCGGCAACGCAGTCCTGAAAAAAGAAACCGTGCTTGGCGGCTACTCCGCCTGAATCATTCGACTCCATTTAGACATCCGTGACAATTTTTCGAAAAGTAAGAAGATGTTATGACACAGTCCAATAGGATCACTGCATCATTATCAGTGATCTAAATACTTCACAGCCATTCTCGGACGCAGGTAGCAAGCTTTTCAGGATTCCATAAATATTGGAATCCTGACGTCTAATTTGGTTATATAACATACTGCTCCAACTCACGTAAGGTAGGTACAGCTCTAATTGAGTTTTGGTTTTCAAATCGTTCAGAGCTGTACCACCAAAGTCACTATGGCACAGCCAGCGCTCGTAATCACACTTGATATTATAAAATACAGTTGCACGCATTATTTCCCAGTTGGTAAGGGCATATCTCAATGCTCCTTGAGCAATGTAAACATCGCGTGTTCATGGCTTTCTATGTTGTTGATGCCCTGCCCACCCGGACCCCACTCCTCATAGCTCATCATGATGGCTTGCTTTAGACTCTCTGCTCGCTCTGTTTCGAGGTAGAATTTTTTTTTGTCTGCCGGCGAATAATTACTGAGCCTGGAGTTGCTACTTGGAGAGATCAGGCATAGGTTGCCGAAACGATGGACATCATCCCCCATTTGGTTTGCGCCAGAGGGGTCGGTTTGAGGAAAGTAGTGCTCAACTGACGTTCGACTCGGTGAAAACTGGAAGCCTTCAAAATGCTTCTTAATCTCGGGATTGTTAAGCCCTTTACCATCAAATGATTTGCCAGCATTAAGATCACGCCACAAACGATAATCGAGCAAATTGAACACAAAGTTCTGCACACCGGTACCACGATGCAGCGCTTCGACATTGAATTGTTGCGTTTCACCACAAATCTCAGACAGGAACTCGTGGCTGAGTCGCTCAAGCTCCCTGAGATAAGCAGCTCCGTCAACATTAAGTTGGTCTGAAGTCAGGGTATTCAAGATGGTTAGCGAGCGATTGAGCCATCGCTTATAAACATAGGCCGGATGCGAGACATGGAACATCGACAAGATCATCGCTAGTTTTTTATTTACACCAGACAATTCATCTTGATCGAAAGAGTTGTTATAGCTAAAGCTTGAATTACTGTCTCTGGCATAGTACTCAAGCGTCAGCAAGCTCCACTTCTCATCCTGATCGCGCTTAATTATATAGCGGTCAAATAAGACTCTAAACTTCAGTAAGTTAAAAGCAAATTGGGTAATTTTTTTTCGGTCATTTTTTATGATTTCAAAGGCATGAAGTAGCTTTTTATCGTCCAAAGACACGTCATTATCCACTGTCACTTTTAGCACATGCAGTAGGAAGTTGGAGAAATCGATAATCGAATCAAAACGCTGCTCTTTTGCTTTTTCATCATTGTCATCAGTGTGATGAAAGCGTCGCCTTTCGATAATATCCCGTATAGTCAGTTTTTCGTCTGTATCACGATTAGTTTCTATCGCGCATTTTATCATCTCAAAACTCGCCGGAAATCCTAACCACTGCTCACCAAATAATGCTTTGCGAGCCTTTGAGCTAAAGCCCAATTGCACATAGCGATTCATGTCAGCGCAGGCATCCCATATGGCAGAAAAGCCGTTTCTTGTGGCAGTTTCACCGTTGTAAACTGACATCAAATTCGCTTTCAACACTTCGTGTTTTTCTAGCTGTTCACCTCGGTTATTCATGATCTCAAAGTAGTGGTTGAGATCAGTTTCTGTAGGCACCGGAACCCGCAAAATAGTGACGCGCTGGAGTAGATATCGGCAAAAGTTGTTGGTGTCTATGTTCTCTTTGTCAAAGTAGCGTCCAATAATAGTAAACGCCGCTCGGATTGAGGGTTCTTCAGGATCATTGCTCTGAGCCTGGTGAAACAGGTTTTGTAGTGTTCGAGCTGATTTAGGACGGCTGTCAAAGTCGAGGTTTAGGTGAAGCGGGGATAAATCTTGTTCGCTGCAGCAAGCAACTTTTTTTAAGTATGCGAGCAAAATCGACAGCGTTGTGTACCTTTGCTGTCCATCAATTGTTTCATAGACTATTACGCCTTGGTGTGTGCTATCAGCGCCATCTCGGACATATACTACCAAGCTGCCCAGATAGTATTTCGGGTCTTCCTGTTGATCTGCATTTTTAAGGGCTTCAGCAGCATCGGCAATGTCTCGAATAAGCTGTTCAATCTCCTGCGCGCCCCAGGCGTAGTTACGCTGATAAATAGGGATAACATAATGGCTATTAGCGCTGAATAACTGTTCGATGGTCAGCAAGGCTAAATCGTTACTCAGTAGCATGTACATCTCCCTGCATCTGAGCGATTGAATCTTCTACGGGTTTGGCATTTTGAAAACGAGTGTTTATACAACGCTTTGGCTGAAAGCGTAGGACTTGTTGTGGGTGGATCGCTTTATCGAGCACTCTCAATAGCCCTCGAGGCTCACGCGCATAGCCATCAACACTGTCCATGCCGATTTTTTGATATTGCAAGCGCAAGTAGTAACTCCAACAAAAACAGATTGTTGCGGCTTGAATTAATTCTTTATCGCCAAACTTATCGTAATAGGCCATTACTGCACACATAAAGAGATTTTTAATATACATATCCCCTTTGCGTGAGCTGCCAGCGTAACGGGTATGTTTTTTTAAGAAATTGCCAAGCAGCGCGTTTTCACCTTCAAATAGGGTGTGATGCAAGGATTTGTAGTGCTGGATATACTCAAAAAATCGCTTTCCGTTAATTATTAACTGATTAACCTGAAACGGATAAGGTTTATTCTGCTTGTCCCACTTCCTAATAGGGTCGCTATTGTAGTGCTCAATTGCAAAATCCAGAGCGAGTAGAGACTGCAGATAATGATAATCAGAGGTGGATAGGTTGACGCCTTTGAAAACCTCAAGATTGTGGCGGCTGAACTGAACGCCATAATCGCCATCCAGCCATCGGCGCAAGCGGAACAAATACTCGCCCATAATGAGGTGAAGATTAGCGGATTCATTATTCGGACTGACACCCTGTTCCCACAGGCTAACGTGATGCAGTCGTTCCGCTTGCTCAGTAGCATCCATCATTTCGCGCAAATGGTATGCCTTAAGCAAGTCATGGGGCGCAAGGGCCTTACCCCTGGCATTTTGCGAGTCGAAAAACTGAAAGGCTTCGCTCAAATCATCGAGCGTCACTTCGATCAGTTCACACTTATCACACACGAAGTGAAGTAGTGATCTGCGCTCGTTATCATTTAGTTCCGCAAGGCGATTCTCAATGACTTTGGCATTGTGCTCAAGATTATTGATGCTAACCCTTGAAGCAAAAGACTGTTCCAACAGAGGCGTTGAAAACTCACCACCTTGATCGAGCACTGAGCAAAGCAAGGTTAAGGTCAAAAGGCGCTGCTGACCATCAACGATATCGATCTCACCTTTATAAGCTGGTATTAACTTATTCCGGTGCAACACCACAGTCCCAAGGCGGTAGCTCTGTTTATTTTGGTGGGTTAATACATCATCAATTAGTTGATTGACGTGTTTTTGTTGCCATTTGTAGGGGCGCTGGTAGGACGGAATAGCGAGGCGCTGCTCTAGCAGCATCCCGATTTTTTTTACCTGATAGGATACCGTTCCCATGACTACAATGCCTGTTCAACAATCATAACTGTAAGTTGGGGTCTATTTTGCTGGCTGTTTTCCAGATATATTTTTTGTCTATCGCAGAAGGTCATTTACTCATTTCCTTATAATGACATGTGGATCCATGTCCGGAGTGCTGCGCTCACAGACAGGTTATCAATGCATATATCCTTCAAACACCCACGCTTAAATCTGCCCGCCTACTCCCTTAAACTTCTCAATGAATGCGACAATTTTCTGAAAAACTGACTGCTTTTTCGTTTTATATTGCGGGTTTAACGGGCTGAGTTTTGGTAACGTCTCGTTTAGCTCAGTACCATTTTCGGTGGCATACTCTCGTTTCAGGGACGTACGGATATAGCGTTTGGCAGCCTCTTCATTCAGGTTTTCTTCTTTTATCAATGCGTCTGCCTCACGCTGCTGTTCGCGCTGAGCAAAAGTGAAGAACGCATCAATAATCCCGGCCTTATCTGGCAGTTCATCAAGGTTCGTCTGCTGAATAAAATCAATGACCAGCCCTTCTTTGGCACGGTTGCCCAGGCTTGAGCGGATAAGACGTCTGACTTCTTCGGTCAGCCCGTCTTTACTCTTGTTCTGTTTGTTGTGCTCAAATATCAGACCGAGGATATAATCCAGGTTAATCTCCTGAGACTTCAACAAATCTACCTCAAACACCACATCATCCCAATCGGTGGTTGAGTCATCCTTATCATTCGCTGCCTTTTCGCGCCGCTGCCAGTCGCGGATGTCATTGTAGGCTGAACGGTAGTCCTGAAGCTTGCGTTCGGCTGGAAGGCGAATAGTCTTTAATTCAGCGAGCTTCTCATCATCGAGATAATGCTCGGTCTTGAAGGCTTCGAGTGCCTCCGGGTTACTTGTATCGACCTTTTGGAGCGCTTTTAGCGTGGCAAATTCGTCATAGTTTTGCAGAATGTTTTCCGCTCTCAGATACTCACCAAACAGCTTCACGAAGGATTTTCTCTCTTTCTCGCTGTCAATATTCGCCGGGTCTGGGAACCGGTGCTCCAGCTCTGAGACTACAGTCATAAAACCACGTTTCGCTTCACCGGTGACGATATCGTTAAAGCCCTCCATGTACTCTGTGTAGCTCTTTTCCAGCACCACGTTTTTGGTATTCTTATCACCAAACAGCGTGATAGCGTCAATCGTCGCGTGTTCCAGATTACGGAAGGTCACGATATTGCCGAAGGTTTTGGTGGCATCATAAATGCGGTTGGTGCGTGAGAATGCCTGCATCAAGCCGTGATAGCGCAGATTCTTATCCACAAACAGGGTATTCAGAGTTGGAGCATCGAAGCCGGTTAAGAACATGCCCACGACAATTAACAGGTCAATATCCTGAGTCTTCACGCGCTGTGCTAAATCACGATAATAGTTCTGGAAGCCATTGCTGTCGGTACTGAAATTGGTTTTGAAATGACGGTTATAGTCGTCAATGGCCGCATCAAGAAATTCTTTGGCACTGCTGTTCATGGCACTGACATCGAAACTTTCGTCGGTAATGTCACCGACCGCATTCTGTTCTTCATTCGCTGCGAATGAATAGATAGTCGCGACCCTAAGTGGTTTACGGGTGTCAGTATGATTGTCTGGCCCCTGCTGTAATTGCTTAAAGGCTTCATAATAGGCTTTGGCTGCATCCACACTGCTAACCGCAAACATGGCGTTGAATCCTTTTGCCCCCGGAAAAGTACGATGGGTTTTCTGACGGTAATTGGCAAGAATATATCGGGTAATTTCCTCAATACGGCGCGGATGTAAAAAAGCCTGATTGTTTTCAGCTGCCGTGAGTTTCTTGTCGTCGGTTTCGTTTTCCAGCGCCTTAAACTGCGGGCGGACATCGTTATAATCCACTTTGAATTTCAGCACTTTTTCATCACGAATCGCATCGGTAATCACGTAAGAGTGCAGCTCGCGACCAAACACGCTGGCGGTGGTTTCTGCGCCCAATGCGTTTTGCGGGAAAATGGGCGTGCCGGTGAAACCAAACTGATAAAAGCGTTTGAATTTCTTCTTCAGGTTCTTCTGGGCCTCACCGAACTGGCTGCGGTGGCACTCATCGAAAATGAAGACGACCTGTTGCTGATAGACCGGTAAGTCGGCTTCCGCTTTCATCAGGTTATTCAGCTTCTGAATTGTGGTGACGATAATTTTGTTATCGTCTTTATCCAGATTCCTTTTAAGGCCTGCAGTATTGTCAGAACCATTGACGCTGTCCGGGGAGAAGCGCTGATATTCCTTCATGGTCTGGAAATCGAGGTCTTTACGGTCGACAACAAAGAAGACTTTATCAATAAAGTCCAGTTCGGTCGCCAGACGTGCGGCTTTAAAGCTGGTCAGGGTTTTACCTGAGCCGGTGGTGTGCCAGATAAAACCGCCGCTTTCCGGGGTTGACCAGTTTTTGGCTTTATAGGAGCTGTTAATTTTCCATAAAATTCGCTCGGTGGCGGCAATCTGATAGGGGCGCATCACCAGCAGCGTCTGGCTGCTGTCAAACACGCTGTAGTCAAACAGCACATTGAGCAGGGTATGCTTCTGGAAAAAAGTGGCAGTAAAGTCCTTCAGGTCTTTAATCAGCGTGTTATCGGACTTCGCCCAGTTCATGGTGAAGTCGAAACTGTTCTTATCCCGCTTTGTGGTATTGGCAAAGTAGCGGGTATCGGTGCCGTTGGAAATGACAAACAGTTGCAGGTATTTAAACAGGGAGTTGTCACCGTTAAAGCTTTCCTTGCTGTAACGGTGTATCTGATTAAAGGCTTCACGAATTGCCACACCGCGTTTTTTCAGTTCGATTTGTACTAGTGGCAGGCCATTGACCAGGATGGTGACATCGTAGCGATTGGCATGCGTGCCGGTTTGCTCGAACTGCTTGATCACCTGCACTTTATTGCGAAGAGTGTTTTTTCTATCCAGCAGATAGATGTTCTGAATACGGCCATCGTCGAAGACGAAATCATGTACATAGTCGTCATGAATCTTACGGGCTTTTTCGACAACGCCATCGCTGGGCTTGTCCATCCAGGTTTCCACAAAACGACGCCATTCAGCTTCCAGAAACTCTACATTGTTAAGGGCTTGCAACTGTTCCCTGATATTATCCAGTAAAGCCCTGGCGTTGTTCAGGGTTGGCAGGTATTCATAGCCTTGGTTAACCAAATCCTGAATCAGCTCACGCTCTAGATCACCTTCACTCTGGTAGCTCTCGGTAATCTTCCATTCTTGGCTGTATGTATCCAAAATGATGAAGTTATTGGATTCAGTAATTGGCTTGGTGCAATCAACCATTTTTTTTTTCCTGTTGCCAGAAGCCACAGTTGTTCTTCAAGTGATCGAGCAACAGTTTGACAGTTGCTTTCTCCGCTGGCGTTGGTTCTGCAACGGCTTCATTCGATAGCGTGCTGTGGCTTGTGAAATTGATGATTCTGCTCAGATAAAGCTGTTTGTCGTCAGGCAAGAGTTCAGACCATTTAGGGTAGCCCAGGAAGCTGGCCGTTTTCTCATAAAGATTGCGCAGTAACGTGAAGTGATATCTTTCAACGTTGTTGTCAGCAATTGCCTGTTCGATTGTTTGCTTTAGGTGGAGATGGTAAGAAAAACTCTTGTTAGAGTCGCCATGTTTTTCTATGAGGGCAAATGTACCATCCTCAAAATTCTCCAACATGTAGCACGCTTTACCGTTCAACTCATTGAAAAGCACATTATAAAATATTGGACTATGCGTCGTGATAATGAACTTCAAATCGGATTTGCTGGATTTGATCAGCCCTGCAAGATTAACCGCCAGTTCAATCAAATGGTTATCATCAAGGGAGCTGACGGGATCATCAATGAACACATATTCCAGCTGATCAAATGCGCGGTTCTCGCGCGCATCCGGGTCGGCGACATTGAGAATTGTTACCACTTGATCCAGTAGGGTGTAAAACACACTCCAGATGAAGTTGCTTTCTTCACTTTTGGATAACTTGATATGGGCGGAACGCTCATCGTTGCCGCGCTCCATGGAAAAAGTGACTTCGGTAAAATCTATATTGAAGTGTGGCGTTAGCTTGTCGTTCGAATAGTGCTGGAAATAACGGACGATATTGCCATCCTGTCCCAAATCTTTAAGCAATGTCAGCAACCAGTTTGTATAGGAATTAGGCTGCACCTTCAGCTTCTGTTCGGCATCTTCTTGCAGATCGTTATCCCAGTAAAACAAGTCCTCGGTGAAGGCATTGTAATAGAGGATTTTTTTGCGCGACAACTCGGGTTCTTCAGTTTCATTATCACCTTCTCCGCCATTGATTTTGGGCGCAATCAGTTGCTTGAAATCCCGAGAAAGACGAGTCTTTCCCGTGCCATTGAAAGCGTAGATTAACTGCACCTTTGGCACGGGCTTGGTCTCTTCAACTTCCTTAGTTTTTTCAGAGACAGTTTTCTTGACTTTCTTAGGCGTACTTAGCTGTTGGGCTATTTCCAAGAGTGTCTTGCTCATGTCACGCCTCTGCCACATCCGGCCTCGGGAAGCTAAATAGCATGTCCCGATAATATTCGTACTGCTTTTGACGCAACTCGATTTCTCGAGGGAGACCTTCAGTGATGGAGTTAGTCAGTGTGTCGAATTTATCCAGAATGGCAACAATACGGGCTTGCTCAGCTTCACTTGGGATGGGAATCTTTAATTGATGTAGCTTGCTACCTTTTATCCCTTTGACTGTTGATCCTGTCGCTGCTCTCATCAATTCACCCTGAAATTGACTGCCCAATAAATAGTGTTTTAAAAACGTATTTGATAACTGTGTATTTTTGCTTCTGTATTTTATAACTCGCTGAGCTAAAGCAATATTTTCTCGATCAACTTGAGCTACGAAACCACAAGGTGCCTCAGTAGTTATCAGGACGTCACCTTTTTTTGGAAGCCCTCGCCTCATCACAACTGCATAGCCCACTTCCGATATAAATTCTTGCGAAGCCTTATAATCGATATAACCCATGCGAATATTTTTCGCCGTCACCAAGAATATTCCACTCTCGGTTTTTGTTGGTGTTTTCCCGCGATAATCTACATAGTCACATGCCTCAAGCAACGTCTTCCACTCAACCTCACTCTCATCAAAACTCAGCAACTGGTCGCGATAGTAGTTGTACTGTTTTTTACGTGCGGTAAGTTCAGCGGTAAGCTCAGCGGTAAGGGCGGTAAATTTATCCAGAATCCGGACGATTTCCGACTGGATGGCGAGGGACTTTTCTGGATTGTCCGGGCAGGGGATAGGGATTAGTAACTTCTTCAAACTACTAGCATTCAAAGCAGGTATGCCGTCAAAAGTGCATAGCTCCTGTATTTCCTTTTGCATCTCAAGCAAGAGATGATACAAATATCTCACATTAACGCTTTGTTCTTTATTTATCGTAACGGAATAATTGAGATTTCCTCTGAAATATTTACCGTTTTGCCACGTGACAGAACCTACACCAGCCCCCCTGGTAGTTATACCCATTGGGTCATTGTCGGTATTCCAAGTGTCTATAAATCCTAATGGCTCTCGGCCACTGTTAATAACAGGATATTCGCCGGGATTATCTGAAATCATATTTTTATTAACAGATTGACCCGTTTTAATCGTTGTTATGTTGCCTAATGGCAACCACTCAACTTCTACCCCATCCAGCAGCTTTTTCAGATAACTCAGATCACTCATGCCTGCACCTCGCTACCTTCGATTTCAGCCACAATCGAATCAATGTCCTTGCGTAACTGGTCAATTTTGCTGACGGTGGTTTTCAATTCGGCATTCAGTTCGGTGATATCGACGATTTCACGGGTATTCAAGGCTTCGACATAACTGCTGACTGACAGGTTATAGTCATTGGCGGCAACAGTCTCAAACGGTACAGATTTCGCCAGATGGTCGGTATCTGCCTTGGTGTCAAAGGCCTGCATAATCTGTTTGATATGCGCATCGGTCAGGATGTTGTTATTGGTTTCTTTCTTAAACAGACCACTTGCATCAATAAACTGTACGCTGGTATCTGTTTTGTGTTTTGACAGTACCAGAATGTTGACCGCAATGGTGGTGCCAAAGAACAGATTTGGAGCGAGTGAAATCACTGTCTCAACATAGTTGTTATCGACTAGGTACTGGCGGATTTTCTGCTCTGCGCCGCCACGATAGAAAATGCCAGGGAAGCATACGATCGCAGCACGGCCTTTGGCTGAGAGATAGTTCAGCGCATGAAGCACAAAGGCAAAGTCGGCCTTCGATTTCGGTGCCAGCACGCCTGCAGGAGCGAAACGCTCATCGTTAATCAGCGTCGGGTCGTCACTGCCAATCCATTTCACCGAGTAAGGTGGGTTAGAGACAATCGCATCAAACGGTTTTTCATCACGGAAATGTGGATCTTTAAGAGTATCACCCAGCTTGATATCAAACTTGTCATAGTTGATGTTGTGCAGAAACATGTTCATACGCGCTAGGTTAAAGGTCGTATGGTTAATCTCCTGCCCGAAAAAGCCTTCTTCGATGATGTGATTATCGAAATGTTTTTTCGCCTGTAACAGCAGTGAGCCAGAACCTGCCGCCGGGTCGTAGATCTTGTTTACATGGGTCTGACCGTGCATTGCCAGTTGAGCAATCAGTTTTGAAACGTGCTGTGGTGTGAAGAATTCGCCACCTGACTTACCGGCATTAGCAGCATAGTTAGAAATCAGGAATTCATACGCATCACCGAACAGGTCAATCTGGTGTTCGTTAAAGTCACCGAGTTTTAACCCTTCAACGCCTTTTAGCACGGCGGCAAGGCGGGTGTTTTTATCTTTGACGGTGTTACCCAGACGGTTGCTGGTGGTATCGAAATCAGCAAACAGGCCTTTGATGTCAGCTTCAGACGAATAACCGTAGGCTGAGCTTTCAATCGCGACGAAGATACTATTTAAATCGGCGTTCAGCCTGTCGTTGGTATTTGCTTTAGCGGCAACATTGCAGAACAGCTGGCTCGGGTAAATGAAATAGCCTTTGGTTTTGATAGCATCATCTTTGATGTCATCGGTAATGATGCTGTCATCCAGTGCAGCATAGTGGACGCTATCGTCACCGGCCTCAATGTAGCTGGAAAAATTTTCACTGATAAAGCGATAGAAGAGCGCACCAAGGACGTATTGTTTGAAATCCCAACCATCGACCGACCCCCGGACATCGTTGGCAATTGCCCAGATTTGACGGTGTAGTTCTGCACGTTGTTGAAGACTGGTCATTTTTATCCTGCTATTGATTTTGGTTACGGCCATTGATGCGATTTTATCGCAATTTGTTCTTATCGACTGTATCTATATGCCTTTTCTTGGTAAACAGCTTCGCAGGCTCTGAAAGGTTCTACCCATCCCCCAAATCTGCGAGCATAAAAAAATCTTCGATCTATATAATTCTTTTGAACATACCCGATTAACGGCAGAACCTAACGGTTCTGCAGTTTTTGTTTTCATTTTCAGAGGAGTAGTGATGAACAATTCTGAAGGTCTGCAGCCGCCTCAAAACTCACTTGCTGGCTTGCCGCAATGTGTGTCTGAACGCATTCTGCATTAAGTAAGCCAGCTAACCAGCCATAAACAGTGAAAATACCAGCCTCAATGCCGTCTGCAGCCTGGCGCAGAGGTCAGTTATAGGGTGGCAAAAGGTGCATGATGGCACGTTCTTTCAATTCAGGGTTTATGGGTTTGTTGGCCATTATAAGTTCATGCCCTCTAAGGAAAAAATGGGGCGACAACTCCCCTGACACAGGGGGAGAGCGGATTAATCCATCCCGTACACGCGGGCGAATTTCAACCACCAACGGTGCGAATTGCGGCGTATCTGATGGAGGCACCAACGCGTCCAGCGACTACATCAGTTCACACCGCTCATTGTCGAAACTGAGGATATGACGGCCAAAGCCTATGGCATAGCACCAGCAGGCGCATATCCGGCACGGGTTGCCGCAGCAACATTTTCAGGCGTTCCAAGATCACTTCACCCGCGCGCATTTCACTGAGATAGCGAGACTAAGTGGGGCAGATAACCAGACAAGGTTGTCCTGCTGCGAAGCACTGTTGATGACGATTTGGTCGAGCAAGCCACACCTGGCGTAAAGCATGTAGTGAATGAATTCATCAACGGAATGCTGGGCTTTAAGCTGCTGTTTCAGAGTTTCAATGAGTTTGCAGGCGCGACGATAGAAATCGTAATCACACTGCAGCGATGTGTTGTGAAGGACATCCATCACGAACAGGAAAGTGTCCTGCAACAGGCTATCAATTGAATTTACGGGATCGGTGACTTCAGTACCGCGAACGGTAGGTGGCAATGCTCTTCTCCCTGAGGATGATGTCCCTACTTCAAACATGGATTTAATCTATCGGTATTAATCAAATCATAAGTATAATCACCTAAAATAGTATTTCCATATGTAAAAATTGCAATTTCTTTTTGTATCTGCGCGTGAGGTTAAATTGCGGTAGCTGAAAAAAGCCGCAGGGATAACTTTAATTACAAATCACAATGTACGATTAAATCATTGATTTAAAAGTAAGCCTGTTGTTGATGGAATACTCATCAATGGATTTTATTCTGAGTACGTTTACGTGTGACAGCATCCTCAAACGCAAGTTTGATATCGATGTTCTTTAATGACCATACTTTAAGGATCGTGTTTCTCAATGCATCAAAGTCTTCGTTGAAAGATTTAAATTTACGTTGTAAGTCTTGCTTAGGAATATTCAGCGTTTGAACATACTCCCAGAGAGGAATGAGAAGGTCGTCTACTGCCGCTTCCTTACTTTTCCAACCCTCGACTGGCTTTAGCTCGGGAATCAGTTTCAACAATCTCGATTGAATTAAACGTGATGTCTCAGATTTAGCTATTCCACCCGCTTTCCCAGCCTTCGTCCTGATAACATGCAAACCATTTCTTTGGTCAATGTATGGTTTTGCCAGCAATATTCCATAAGAGATATCGAGATATTCTGATGCTCGCTGTAACGCTTCAACTGCAACTTGTATATTAATCTCTCTCAAAGAAATGCCCCAATAATAAAAGGTGCTGCCATAACATGCATACAAACAAAAAATTTGATCCAGTGGAGCTTCAGTAGATACATATTTGAGGATTTCGGAACTGTACATTCTGTCAAAGTATTTCCAGCACAGTTCCAGAGTCTGTGCGGTGATTCCATATGCGTTCTGAGCGGATGAAATTTTCAGTTCAGATATCAACTGGGTCCTAAATACAGCGGAATGAGGCTGTGATTGTGAATAATTTTTCCAGCGATGCTTATTAAATTTACCTAATATTTTAAGCAGGTCAGGATCGTTTTCAGAAAAAATCGAAGCGTATTCACTCCAGTCAGGCAAATGTTTAATGATGCTGAGTATATGACTGATTTTTTGACGATTTTTTTCATGAATGAAAATAATCTCTGATTTTTTATTTGTAAAATCAGACAGTTGAATTGCATTTTTCACTGTAATCAAACTCGGTTTGGTAGACGGATTCTTTTACAAATATCATCCCGGTAATCTCATCGCAACTGATACAAACCGATGAGAGACAACAAAATGCAACCCCAAGAAGCTCGGATGTTACGGCTCAAGGCCGTAATCACAAAAACAGGCGTAGCCCGCTCAACCATCTATGACTGGCTAAACCCCAAATCCCCACGATACGACGATTCTTTCCCTAAGCAGCGTCGTCTTGGACAGCAATCTGTTGGTTGGCTGGAATCAGAGATTGATGAGTGGCTGTTACAAAGAGAGGAAGTAATAAAACCTAAATTGTCAGGACGGTTTGATGATGCCGAATAAACTTAATTAATAATGAGGGAAGATGAGTAAGAAGACAACGTTCATCCAAAAAAATGAGTTAACAAAAAAATCATTAAAAGAATGGAGCCTTGTAAAGAAATGTTCATATTCTGAATCAATTAACTTTTGGTTAGATGTCGTCAGCCCTTTAATTATGGAGGCAAACTTTCATCACCAGACAGCTGTCGAAATAGAAAGAAATGCCGTGCTCGCCTTAAAGGAGATCATAAAAAACTCTTCTTTAGAAGAAGAAATTACTAGAGCAGAAGTAATACTGCAGACCATATGGGATGAAAACATTAGGCGGAAAGAGGAGATTTTAGATGACAATGTTTACCTGCATAAACTAAAGGGTAATATAATAGGGAAATATGAAATGGAGGAGATTGAATGTAAAGCAAAAGAAATCATTGAAAAGTTTGGTGCGGAAAGGCTGATTTGGATCTATACCGACAGAAGAGTTAACCACAAGCATCTTAAAGCCGGCGGGATCTCTAACTTAATAATCATTAAAAAATTAAACTATGGGGGATACTATTTTGATATCAATCACGTAATCATTTTATCGCTAATTGAAATTTCAATGCATGGAGCAGACAAAGCGATAAAGAAGAAGGGGGTTGTTTTACCACACTCCTACACATGTTGGATTCCAATCTATCATACCAACAACATGGTAGTGATGCTTCCAGTTATTGAAGAAAGTATGAAACATAAATCATGTAATGAAAAGAGTGTTTTAACTGTAATAAATCCATTTAATGAAGAGGTGAAAAACGTATAACTGAACTTACGCTCGGTGTTCCTAATATCATAGGGTTGCCTTAATCACCCATAGATAATTTTCTGGGAATATGCCCTACCATCAATAAATTTTGGAGATGCCAACATTTCGCTTTAGCAAGAGAAATGGTGTCATAAATAGTTAATGAACCATGGAGGAAGCATTTTGGCCATTTATGCTTACGCTTCTAGAGAAGATCAGATACTAAATGATGCTCAGTCAGAAAATGGAGGGTCTGAGTTTTTTAAAATCATCACCGGATTGCCAGCCAATAGAATGATACTTGAACACGTAAATCTGGTAAGTGCGTCATTAATTCATGAGGGTGTGAGCAATTTGATTTCAGCAAGGATTGGATGTGGAGACACTCTTTTTCTCTCTGGCTTGAGAAGCCTAGGAGATAGCATCGATGATATTGAAAAGGCTTTTATTTTTTTTGCTCAGAGAAATGTCATTGTTCGTTTTTTCGAAGAAGCACAAGGGATAAATGATAAAAATAGATATTTCATATCATATTCGATCGCGCCAAAATCTTTTAAATACAGAGGAGAAATGAACTATCTAGTCAATAAAAGCGATAATCGTGTGGGCCGGCCTTTCGGTAGCAAGCATATAAATGACATTCAGAGTTACAAATATGCAGGTTATACACAGACATTCACAGCAATGATATTGAAAGTTAGTTTATCAACCGTGAAGAGGTATTGGCGATAATTAGTCGAAATTTAAAGAGGTAAGTGCAGAGCTATTTCTGGGCGGTTATCCCTTCTGCCGTGTGCAACCAAATGAATTATAGATGTTGGAAAGATAATATCTTCCAAGATCTAAGCTAGAACTATGTTCTTACATCTCATAGGCAAACTATTCATATCTGGGAGATGGTTAAGAACACACAGTGGCAACTATGCAGCAATAATAAACACAATGCAGATCTATTACCAAATTATGGAATTAAAATCAAGAGAAGTCGAATGAACTTATACAAAGGTAGGCACGGTTACCATGTGTTAGAATATAGGACAACCATAGACTTATTACTGCATACTGCGTCAATAAAGTATAATAGACTGATCGCAGTACGAGTTGATCTACATCTCCCTCCAATTATTGATAATGGAGATACTATAGTCTGCTTTCACAATAATTCACCAGGGGAGATATCTCGCTTTAGAAATTCGTTAAATGCGAAGGTAAAAACGGACCAGAATCGTAAGCGCAAGAAAGGCACTAGAGTTTATGATTCTCGTATTTATATAATATGGGCACGAGAGTACACTAGAAGCGGAAAGCGACACTATCATATATGCCTGTTATTTAACAAGGATGCATATTATCACCTTGGGGATCTTGATCAAGATGGTACTTTAAGATGCATGATCACTGGAGCTTGGTACAGTGCGCTTGGGCTTGATGAAGACGATTACAATGGATTGGTACACTATCCAGCTAACTGCCGATATGTTTTAAACATCAATGCTCCTGATTATGATAATCAATATGATGCTTTACTAAAAAGACTGGATTATCTGACAAAGGTTCATTCTAAAGTATTTGGAGAAGGCGAACGCAACTTCGGATGTAGTCAGTTATAAGACCGATTGAAAGCTCTGAATTGGAATGTAACGATATACTAGAAATTATCAACATTATAAATTTTTTCAGATAGATATCATCAATGTGAATACCCTAGGTTCATTCATGTGGCTAGGGTAAGCAATTAACATGAGATATCGCTATGAATAAATCTGAAAGTACAAAGGCCATTGAAAACACATTGGCCTTTCTCCCTAATGAGCTTAATCGCCTCATTCTTGATAAAATTTTATGCCTAACCACTTATGAGCCGACTATTGGAATTATGGGTAAAACTGGGGTGGGCAAGAGCAGCCTCTGCAATGTTCTGTTTCAGGGCGATGTATCGCCAGTTAGTGACGTAAGGTCATGTACGCGTGATGCTTTGCATTTTCGTCTACAAGATGGAGAACGCTCTTTAACGTTAATTGATCTTCCGGGCGTGGGGGAAAATCAGCATCGCGACAGGAAATATGCATCGCTTTATCGACGCCTTCTACCAGAAGCTGATTTGATCCTTTGGGTGATAAAGGCAGATGATCGGGCGTTAGCAATAGATGAACATTTTTACAGATATGTACTAGGCGATGAGTTTCAAAGCAAAGTGTTATTTGTCATTAATCAAGCGGACAAAATCGAACCGTGCCATAAGTGGAACTCCACCAGCAACCAACCTTCCCCCCTTCAAATCGCTAATCTCGATCTCAAAGTTCAGGACATCATACGGTTACTGAAGCCAATCAATCCGGTCTGCGCCATTTCGGTTAAAGCTAAATGGAATCTGAATAAGATGGTTGAAACCATGGTGGAGTGCCTACCCGAAAAATCCAGCAGCCCTGTGTCAGCACAACTACATCGCCATCTAAGAACTGAGCGCGTTAAAGAGACGGCAAGAAACGATTTTGGCAGCGCAGTTGGTGGAGTACTGGATGTTGTAGCTTCGCTTCATGTTGTTCCCAGGCCAGTGAAATCGTTGATTCATCAAATTCGTGATGCAGTCGTTTCAATCGCCCGTTGCGTATGGGATTTTTTCTTCTAACAATTAGTCGTCAAGTATTCGCACGAAAGGCCCCGACGCTCATGCGTCGGGGCCTTTCGTTTATTATGCAATAAGGAGTAAACCTTAGTTCGTCTCGCTTCGTGCTTAGGCGCGATGGGTTGTTTCGCATTACGTTCAGCATTTTTCATCAGAACCATGCACAACCCTGATAAAGAACAATTAACAAATTACGGACACACCCTGTCCGCATTGATCCTGACCTGATTTACTCAACGTAGGCAAAATCCGTTGTATCCCGCCTGCAACCCCGCGTCAGCAAATCACAAAATTTTTTCTCGTGCGGTCATAACCTGTCCGACCTCGCCTTTAAAATAACCCTAATATTTCAGAATGTTAATTACGGAGATGACCTATGTGTCAGGCCGAACGTCGCTATGACAAACTTGCCGTAAGGTTGTCGTTAATCATCAGTCGCCTGGTGGCTGGAGAGACGCTGAACCTGAGCAAACTGGCGGTTGAGTTCGGTGTTTCAGTACGAACTCTGCGGCGTGATTTCCGGGAACGGCTGATATATCTGGATCTTGAATATCACAATGGGAACTGCCGGTTGCTTACCGGGGGTAATGTTGTACGGCGTGAGCACATCGCGCTGGCTTTTGCCCGGCAGAGTGGTGTGGCTGGATTATTTCCGGGACTCGATCACCGTCTGGTAAATACCCTGCTCGAAAGCAGTATCGAAGCGCCGTGCATTGTCTGGCAACCTGCATCATCAATCGGTGAAGCACCTCAGGGGATTTTTCAGCGGATTACTTCCGCTATCACCGGGCGGCGGCGCATCACGCTGCTGGCGGAAGGACACCGTTGTGAAAAACTTGCGCCATATCGCCTTATCTCTCTTGAAGGTCGCTGGTATCTCACGGGTGAGCTCAGAGGCCATGTATCGGTATTTACCCTGACTGATATTCAGACCATCGCGGTCAGTAATGAGAACTTCACCATAAATGAGCCTTTGCTGACGCTTATTTCAAATTCTGAATTTATCAGAGCACTTCCCCATTTTCGTTTCTTTCAGTCACTACTCGCTGGATCCGATATCCGGCTAATACCTCACAAGGACAACTAACAATGAAATTTTCCCCTGCTAAGGCATTGATTGCCTCGTTAATGCTTACCACAACATTTCAAAGCAGTGCGGCAATAACCGGAACGGTTAAGGCCTGGCCCTACATGCAGTCTGCTGGCTGGACGTCAGCCGATGGGTACGATTTTGATAAGATGCACAACGCGCTGTATCAGGCGGAAATCATCGATAACTATCCGTGGACGAAACAATTTTTGCTGCGTGTTCGCGGCGGCGGTTCTTTCTATCTGGCGGATAAAAAGTCCAAAACGGTGCGCCATCTGAAGATTAAGTCGGTGAGTGGTTATAGCTCTGATTTAACTTCAATTTATCAGGGTCAAAATAACGGCAAGGGATGCTTCTTTGCCGTTATTGATGGAAAAGCGCTGGCGCTTAACAAAGCTGAAGATGACATAACCGCCAGCTTTCCTCCCCGGCCAAATGCGGCTCAGGAACTGGCTCAGGTAAGGGAGCAGTTTAAGCCAGAAGTTGTCGCTGTTTTTCCTGATAACTGCGTGAACAAGCAGCAGGAAGCGTCTATGAATGCCAAACGCTCGTCTGATGAACGCGCATTGCAGCAGTGGGTTGCTAAAGAGAGCCTTAAAGAATTGTGCCGCAGGACAGGCAATTGCTAATCAGGGAGAAAGCCAATGGTTCATTTTCCAAAACTGCTGGTTGCAGTTACCTTAACGTCTTCAGTGCTGCTGACGGGGTGCGACAACAGTGATGATGGTGGTATTAGCACGATTTCTAAATACCAAGATCTGACACCGCCACCCTTCAGCGATTTCGTGTCGTCGAAAAGTGATATTGCCTACCAGTGGATTAAAAAAGATGCATTTGGTCAGGAACAGTATCGGGTAATCAAAACGGTGAAATCACCGGATGGCTGTAAATCAGGTCATTATTATTACATCGCAGATATGCGGGAAAAGACCGTTCAGCCCCTCATGTCTGCGCTGTGTCTGTCCGATAACATTACGCTGAGTTTCAAAGAAGAAACCGATAACTATACCGGTGAAAAATCCGTCGTTTATTCCCATGATGGAAAAGAGATGGGGAAAATCTACATGCCTAAAAATCAGGAGGATCATAAGTGATAAAGGGAAATTTTGCCGTCCTGGCGACTATGTTGTTGTCGCTCGCCAGCATTGCAGCCGCATCTGCAGAAGAACAACGCTACATCATCATCCGTAATACCGATAGTGTCTGGGTGCCCGGTGGCGTATGCGCTCTGCAGTTCCGGCTGGACAATGGCGGCGGCGCTCAGGGATTCAACAAACTGGCCGTAACTATGCGGGTCAAAGATAAACAGGGAAAGACTCTTGAAGAAGGCGTTATGGATGTCGAGCCGTTCGGCGACAGCGATGCAACGCGTTCTCAACATGCTTTTCTTGAAACCAACTGCAATGATGAAGCCAGCTCAATTGAGATCGTGAAAGCCACAGAAGAAACCGACGGCAAAGAGATTAAACTGCCATTATCCACGTTCGATCCACAGTATTACCAGCCACTTGCGGTAAGCATTACTAAGTAACCCTCGCCACAACTCACGCACTAATTAACCGGCCCCCGCTGCACATGCAGCGGGGGCTTTCTTTTATTCGTCGCAATAACAATTCACCGCTCAGGCGGGTAACTTTTCGAAAGGAGCTTTTCATGATGAACGATGCCCCGATTGTGAGCACTGCTGTAGCCGACGAGGATCAATTGCAGTTCTGGCCGAAATATTTCGGCTCCGTAGCCCGCTGGACCAGTCTTGAACCACAGGTTTTCGGCTGGATGGATCACCTGTGTGAAGACTATAACGGTGGGATCTGGAACTTTTTTACGCTATGCAACGGCGGTGCCTTTATTGCGCCAGACTGCGACTCATGGTGGTCAATGCATAACGACATGAACGGCAACAGTGCGGAGATGAGCAGCGAGGCCGCTGGCATCGCCGTGTGTCTGCTGAACTGGAGCCATCACGCCTGCAGAACAGAAAGCGAAGCGATGACGGATCACTACTACCGTCTGCGGGAATATGCGCTTAGCCATGCTGAAAGTCGCGCCATTATGCGCATCATCGACTGAAGCCGGAGTACACGATGGAAAGTAACGTGATCACCAACTCCACACTGCCTCTGGCATCCCAGCTCACCGTTAAACGCGCCATCGCACTGATTGAAAATCACCTGCGTGAACCGGGCGTGGCGTTTACCTCTGCAACGGCCGCCCGCGATTGGCTGCGATTAAATCTGACAGGTCTGGAGCGTGAAGTGTTTATGGTTCTGCTGCTGGATAACCAGAATCGATTGCTGGCGCACGAAACGCTTTTCAGCGGTTCAATTAACAGCACAGAAGTGCATCCTCGCGAGGTGGTCAAAGCGGCGCTGCGACATAACGCAGCGGCAGCCATTCTTGCTCACAATCACCCATCCGGACATGCAGAGCCCAGTGATGCAGACAGGCGGGTTACCGAGCGGTTGAAAAAAGCGCTGGCACTGGTGGATGTTCGCCTGCCGGATCACTTTGTGATTGGCAGCAAAGAAATTGTGTCATTTGCCGAACGTGGCTGGCTGTAATCAGGAGAATGTATGAATGAAAACGAATGGGGGCTGAAACGCAGTATCACTCCGCGCTTCGGTGCCCGGCTGGTGCAAGAAGGCAACCGGCTGCACTATCTGGCTAACAGGGCTGGTATAGTCGGTGAATTCAGCGAAGAACAGATTGACCGTATCAATCAATCGTTCCCGCAAATGATCGGCATGCTCGAACATCTGCTAACCACCGGTGAACTCAATCCCCGTCAGCAGCATTGCGTCACGATTTATCACAACAACCTTAACTGCGAAGCCGACACGCTCGGTTCGCACGGCTACGTCTATATCGCGGTTTATCCGACAACTCAGTAGCTCCTTCTGAAGGAAAATCCATATGCCAACCTCAGCAATACATCCAGGGCGGGCGGCATCGTGCTGCCTGTCACCCGTAGCGCACTGGCGAACACTGCTGGTCTACTTGCTGGAAAAGCACTTCGGGCTGGAATTAAACGATACGCCATTTTGCAGTGAGTCAGCCATCCTGTAACACATTGAGGCGGGTGTTACCTTGGCCGATGCCATCAATTTTCTGGTGGAAAAATATGACCTGGTGCGCATTGATACCAACAGTGATACCTATTCAGAGCCAGAAATCTTTCTGACCGCTGCTGACATCATGAAGGCAAGTCATGCGACCGGATTAACCCAGCGCAATTTCAGTTAAACCCTGCGCACCGGATTCCAGATTTACCTTTCTGGAGTTCTCTTCCTTATCTGACAACGCATAATGCCCCTGCCATCACCGGCAGGGGCATTTGCTTATATGGACTTTTTTGCGATGCAAACAGAACCTGAAGTACTCACTGAACATACTGAGCTGATTAACTCAACCAACATTGAGCGCATTGTCACAGGACGTGATGCAGCACTGGTACAGATTGAGCAGTTGATTCAGCAGCTCAACGCCATTTCCCAACTCACTAATAGCATCGGTGGCGGCAGCGCCACTGACTGGGCGATGAAGTCAGGGCATCGCTATGACTGCTGGCTGATGGAAAAACCAGAGAAAGCAATGCCAGTGATCACCCACAACATTGACCGCATCCTGTGGCGCGATCTGATGCTGAAATCCGGCATGCTCTCGCTTATGGATGCGCAGGCACGCGACCAATGGCACCAGAACTTAGAAGATGGTGATCTCCCGATCATCAGTGAAGCGAATATTCTCACCACCTTTGAACAGTTGCATCAGAATAAAGCTGAAGTATTTGAGCGGGGCATCATTAACGTATTTAAAGGACTGTCATGGGATTACAAAACTAACAGCCCATGCTTTTTCGGCAAGAAGATCATCATCAATAATCTGGTGACGCACAACCGCTGGGGCTTTAGCCTGACTTGGGGGGGCAGACGTGATCAACTTGCCGACCTTGAAAGAATGCTGTATTTGCTTGATGGCAAAGCGATACCTGACAATCGCGGTGATATCTCCATTAATCTGATGAATCACATTCGCGACAACCCAGCCAAGGATGTTTACGACGACGCATACTTCTCCATCCGCTACTTTCAAAAAGGCACCGCGCATCTCACGTTCAAGCGCTCAGAGTTAGTGGAGAAGATGAACGACATTATCGCCAAGCATTATCCAAACCAGCTCTCGCGTTAGACTACTCAGTCGTTGTAAGATGATGGGAGACGGGCAAATAAAATGAATAAAAGTTTTAGGCACTTTTTTAGGCACGAACGAATAGTTGAATTGAAAAAGTAAGATTTTAATTCAGGTGGTTAGCGGACCAATTCAAACTCCGCCAGCCCACCAAAATTCTCCATCGATGATTACCAGAGTCATTCGATGAAGTCCTAAGAGCCCGTATGGCGCAAGCCTTACGGGCTTTTTTGTATCTGGACTCTTTCAAGGCGACTCGCATGAAAATCCCAAACCGACTCCAGCCTCTCGTCGATGATGGCCTGGTAGATGAAGTACTACAAAGACTAAGAAGCGGCAAAGAAGCTGACGTTTATACCGTGTTAACGGGCGGCAAAATCCAGTGTGCGAAAGTGTACAAGGACGCCACACAACGAAGTTTCAAGCAGGCCGTGCATTATCAGGAAGGGCGCAAAGTCCGCAACAGCCGTAATTCACGTGCGATGCAAAAAGGGTCGAAATTCGGGCGCAAGCAGCAAGAAGAGACCTGGCAAAGCGCGGAAGTTGATGCGTTATTCCGCCTGGCGAATGCTGGCGTACGCGTCCCGCAGCCCTACATTTGCATCGACGGCGTTTTGTTGATGGAGCTGGTCACAGACGCAGAAGGTCTGGTTGCGCCACGCCTGAGCGATGTGTTCCTGACTGAAGAGAACGCCTTGAAGGATTTCGATACCATGATCCGCAATATCGTGCGCATGCTGTGCGCCGGCATTGTTCATGGCGACCTGTCAGAATTCAACGTGCTGCAGGATGCCAACGGACCGGTGATTATCGACTTGCCACAAGCGGTTGATGCCGCGGCAAACAACCACGCTGAATCGATGTTTGAGCGCGATGTGAACAACATCACCGCCTATTACGGGCAATATGCTCCGCAGATTTTGCAAACGCGCTATGCGAAAGAGATCTGGCAGTTATATGAAGATGGAAAGCTGACGCCAGAAACGCCACTCACCGGTCTCTTCGTAGAAGAGGTGCATGAAGTGGATATGAACTCATTGATGGATGAGATCATCGCCGCCGAAGATGAGTTCTATGATCGTCAGCGCGCCGCTAAAGAGCGCGACGAAGAGTAGAGGCGGCTCCACAGCTCAGGCAGGCTGGCGATAAACGCCTCGACTATCGCGTGTTTATTGCCACCCGGATTCCACAACGTTACCAGCGTAACGTTCAATCCCTGATTGCCAACCTCGGTACGCAACCGTTGCACGTTGCGCCACTGCTATGCTGCGCCAGGCAGATAGCAGATTAATATTGCAGAGCCACCGCTCAGGTGGCTCTTATCCCTTCCTGCAACAACCTAAAATGCTATCTACTGGTGATTTTGCCAGCGAAACTAGACCTTTTTCATTCCTGGTTTATTCTTAAATCTTTCCATCCCGGCCTGTGCCAGGATGATTACCTGAGACGACATATTTCATGAAAGAGGGAATTATGAAAAAGACCATTATTGCACTGTCAGCCATTCTGATGGCATCTTCGGCTTTTGCCGCGACCACACATGCAACTGATGAAACTGTCGCTAACGCGCAGGCCGGTGCGAATACCGCTAAAGAAAAACTGCATCAGGCGCAGAACGAAGGTAAAGAGCAGCAGCTGAAAGCGAAGCATGCGGCAGAAGGTAAAAGCGATAACCTGACCAGCAAAGCCAGCGAAGGTACGCAGAAAGCCTGGAACAAAACCAAAGAAGGTTCTGAGAAAGGTTGGGATGCCACCAAAGAAGGCACGCAGAAAGGCTGGAATAAAACCAAAGAAGGTGCCAGCGATCTGAAAAAGAAAGTGACTGAATAACGTTCGTCGCTCAATCCAGGGGCCGCGTTTGCGGCCTTTTTTATTGCCTGTTTTCCTCAACTTTGCATCTTTAACGCTATCCCCTTAGACTTTACCCAACACTCCATTAACCAATAATGCTCATGTCTGACACCTTTACCCGCCAGCCGCTGCCCTTACCCAACGGTCATAATAAAGTCCTGTTGCACTCCTGCTGTGCGCCCTGCTCGGGCGAAGTGATGGAAGCGATGCTGGCTTCCGGCATCGATTACACCATCTTCTTCTACAACCCAAACATTCATCCGCTGAAAGAGTATGAGCTGCGTAAAGAGGAGAATATCCGCTTTGCCGAGCAGTTTGGCGTGCCCTTTGTTGATGCCGATTATGATAAAGACAATTGGTTTGAGCGGGCGCGTGGCATGGAGTGGGAACCGGAACGTGGCGTGCGCTGCACCATGTGTTTCGACATGCGCTTTGAACGCACCGCGCTGTATGCACATGA
>Ga0308167_1001642_pt1 | contig 24519 bp, 18 predicted proteins | sample PhyCR1_2_FD_202138 | JGI IMG/M metagenome (GOLD analysis project Ga0308167, IMG submission 202138) | Phyllosphere microbial communities from UC Gill Tract Community Farm, Albany, California, United States - DLSLRC.R1 | ecosystem: Host-associated > Plants > Phyllosphere > Unclassified | place... | reverse complement strand
GACGCTTCCAACTGGAGCGTCCGTGGAGCGACAGGCGTAGCTAACGCGAACGACCGCTGATAGGTACCTCATGTTTGTCGCGCTGCCCCATCAAGTCTGCCGTCCGGCGACAGACCGCTCACAGCCTAAAGCCGACGTGCTTCGCAGGTGGTCCCCGATCCAACGGCATCACGGCCCACGCCTCCCTATGTTCCAGCGAGTATTTTTATGGCACTGTCGACTGACTGCCGCTTCTTCCAGAATTCCCTCCAGGGATCTTCCTGCTGAAAACTCAAATACTCCCGCGCCGTCGCAATCGTCCACTGCGCGCCGCCCTTGAGCTCCTTGAGCTGCTCCCAACCCACCGGCATCGAAACCCCCATCCCAGGCCGCGAGCGCGCTGAGAAGGCGCACGCGGTGGTCTGCCCATGGCCGTTGCGAAGGTAGTCGATGAAGATTCTCCCGACGCGGTTTTTGCCGCCCATCACAGAAGCGAACCGGCTTGGGATCACCCGCGCCATGTGCTTCACCACGCCTTGCGAGAACGCTTTCACCTCGGTGTAGTCGTGCTTGGGCGTGATCGGCACCACTACGTGCAGTCCCTTTCCACCGCTGGTCTTGAGCCAGCACTCCAGCCCCAGCTCGGCGAGCATCACGCGGGTGAGCTGCGCGGCCTCCTGAAGCATCGGCCAGGTGACACCCTCTCCAGGATCAAGGTCGAGCACGAACCGGTCCGGCTGGTCGATGCGGGCGACCTTGGAGTTCCACGTGTGGAACTCAACCACGTTCATCTGCGCTGCCGCAGTCAGCGCGTAGGCGGAGTTCACAGCCAACAGCGCCTCGTGTCCGGGCCACAGGGCGGGGTCCAGCTCCTTGAGCCCCGGCATCTTGCTTTCTGGGTGCTTCTGAAAAAACAACTGCCCCGTAATCCCGGTTGGCGCTCGGACCAGCGATGCCGGGCGATCCTTGAGATGGGGCAGCATCCACTCGGCAACGCTCTCGTAGTAGCGCACAAGATCAATCTTGCGCAATCCCGTGGTGGGGTCAATCACCCGGTCGGGATGGGTGATCTTGACCTTGGAGATCGTCCGCGCTGCCTTGGACTCTGTCGCAACGGGGGCAAGCGCTGAGGCGGATGGGTTCTTCACGCGCTCGCGGACGATCATCTTCGCCGGCTTGTCCGTGCGGATACCTCGGAACACCGCGTGCCGAATGCGTTGGTCGAGGGTCCATTCCCCAAACGCCACCTCCACCACCAGGGCGGGACGGACCCACCGCGCGGCACCGACCTTGCGCTTGGACCACCGGCCCGGCTTGAACTCGGCCGCGTCCAGTGGCGGGTCCGGAACTTCGAGCTTCACCAATCGGGCATGCAGTTTGGCCCCCATCGAGGAACCCCATCCCGTGCCGACGGATCCGGCCGCCACAAGCTTCCCCTCCTCGTGATAACCCAGCAGCAGACTACCGACCTCTTTGGTAGCGCCAGTGCGGTCGGTGAAGCCCAGAACCACGAACTCCTGCCTGTGCTGGCACTTGAGCTTCATCCAGCTGTCGGTCCTCCCGGATACATACGTTGCATCCGCCCGCTTGATCATCAGGCCCTCCAGCCCCATGTCGCAGGCGGCGCCCAAAAGCTGGGAGGGCGCGACCTCGAAAGCCTGGCTGAACCGGACGGTGCTGCTCTCGCGTTTGTCGAACAGCTCCTGGAGCAGCTGCCGCCGCGCTACCAGCGGTACGCTGCGAAGGTCCTGATCGCCCAGGTAGGGCACATCGAACACGAACATCACGATGTCCCGCGTGCGAGCGTTGTCGATCGCGTTCTGAAGGCGGTTGAAATCCGGGATACGGGCGTCATTCAGCACCACGATTTCCCCATCAAGCCAAGCGCGCGTCAGGCCAAGCTCGGCGATGCCATCGGCTACCTGCTGCAGCTTCTCTGTCCAGTCATTACCGTTGCGCGTATAGAGGCGGACCTCGCCCCCCTCCACGCGCGCAAGAATGCGATAGCCGTCGAACTTGGTCTCGATGATCCAGTCGCCATCAGGGACCGACGACACCAGCGTGGCGAGTTGCGGCTCCAGCTTGGCAGGAAGGCGGGATTTTCTGGCGTTCGCCAGCGGTTGAGATGTGGCGCCAAGTGCGGATCCCGTCGTGCCAACGACCGGCTCACGTTCCTCCGCGAGTCGCGGCGGCGTCTCGACCACGCTGTCGGGCAGCGCGGCGATGACGTCGTACTCCGTGCTCGGCCGTGCCCAGGCGTCGCCGCGTTTCTTGAACAGCATCCACTGATCCTGCTTTTTCTCGCCAGGCTTCGAGATGCGCACAAGTTCCCAAAGACCCGCAAGCTTTTGGCCGTGGAGGTGGAACATGATTTTGCCCTTGGCCAGCCCGTCGCGAGGATCGCCCACGGGCTCCCACGTTCCGCGGTCCCAGATGATGACCTTGCCGGCGCCGTACTCGCCTTTCGGAATGGTCCCCTCGAAGGTGTTGTAGTCGGTGGGGTGGTCCTCGACATGAATGGCCATGGACTTGACCTTGGGGTCGAACGATGGACCTTTTGGCACCGCCCAGCTCACCATGACGCCGTCCATCTCCAGCCGGAAGTCGTAGTGCAGACGGGACGCCCAGTGTTTCTGGATCACAAACTGCAATGGATCCGCCGCGCCCTTTGCGCGACGAGGCAGCTTCGCAGCAGCGCCGGCGGGTTCGGAAGTCTTCGTGAAAACGCGCTTGGCCTTGTACTGTGCGAGCGGTTCAGGAGTGGATGGGGGTTTGGCTTTCGCCGTCCTCTCGGCCTTCTTCGTGGCAAGCGATTTCTTGGCAGCTATGGTCGGTTTGCGCACCGCTCGTGCTTTCTCGACAGTGAGCTCCGCCCACACCGGGGCATGGTCGCTCGGACTCTCCTTGCCGCGCTCCTCGCGTTCCACTCCCGCGTCCAGCAGCTTCAGCGAGTGTCCAACGAGAATGTGGTCGATGCGCAGCCCGGCGTCGCGTTCCCACCGCTTGCGCCGGTAATCCCAGAACGTGAAGGGCACCTTGCGATGGACCTTGCCGATGGCATCCGTCCAACCTTGCGCCAGGATGCTGGCAAAGGCGGCACGCGCCTCCGGCTGCAACAGCGCGTCATCGCGCCAAGTATCGGGTTTGTAGATATCTGCGTCCGTGGGCACAACGTTCCAGTCCCCCAACAGCACCACAGGGTGCCCGGAATGCCAGAGCTCCTCGGTCCGGCGCCGTAGGCGCTCGAACCAGCGAAGCTTGTAGTCGAACTTGGGACCCGGCTGGGGATTGCCGTTGGGCAAATACAGGCAGGCAAACAAGATGCCAGTGATGGCCGCCTCCAGGTAGCGCGCCTCCTTGTCTGCCGAGTCACCAGGCAACGCCATGACGATGGGCAGAGGATCCGCATTGCGGCTCAGTATGGCAACGCCGTTCCAGGTGCGCTGCCCCACCACCAGGCTGCTGTACCCGGCCTCCTGCAGCGCGGCGGTGGGAAAATCAGCCGTCGGGCATTTGATTTCCTGCAGCGCGACCACATCGGGCTGGGTGCGTTGCAGCCAGTCCACCAGCAGCGCTACACGCTTGTTGACGTTGTTGATGTTCCACGTCGCGACGCGCACAGGCTCACCGGATGCCCTTCAGGTGTTCCTCGACAGCCGCAGCATCGTTGCCCACGGCGCGGACAGCGGCTTCGAGTTGTTCCGGCGTCACGTTGAACTTCTTCGCCCAGTCGCGAACCTCGTACTCTTGGGAGAGGCTGATGCGTTTGCGGTCCTGGCCGCCGGATTGGGATTTGTCGTCGGGCATGTCGACTCCTGGGGTGGAAACTGCAGATCAAGCGGCTTTGCGTTCAGTGTCGGACTTTCGCGCGGCAGACTTGGCCGGTGCCTTCTTGGTGGCAGTCTTGGTGGAGGCCTTGCTCGCCTTCTTGGCCGGGGCTTTGGTAGCCGACTTGTCGCTGGGCTTTCCGCCGCCTTTGAGGCTGCGCTGCAGCAACGCGGTGAGATCGATGACATCGGCGGACTGAGGTGCTTCCTCCTCAGGTTCGAGCACCGTCTTTCCTTCCCCGGCCTTGGCTTTCTTCTCGACGAGTTTCATGACCTGAATGCGGAACTCATCCTTGAAGTCGGAGGGGTTCCACTTTCCGGACATTTCTTCGACCAGCTGGGTGGCCATCTTGAGTTCGGCTGCGCTCACGGACTTGCGGCCCTCCGCAGGGAGATCGAGGCTGTCCAGAGTTTTGACTTCGTCGCCCCAGCGCAGCAAAAACAGCACCAGCGCTGGTCCGGAAGGTACGAGTGCCGCGAGGTGCTGCTTTGTCGCAATCACCACTTTGGCCAATCCGATTTTTCCGGTGGAGATCAATGCTTCCCTCAGGAGGGTATAGACCTTGTCACTCTTGTTGATCGGCGCGACGTAGTAGGGGCGCTCTAGGAAGACAAACGGCAGTTCGTTGGCTTCGATGAACCGCTCGATGGTGATGGTTTGTGTGGTCTTGGGAAAGACCGCTTCTATCTCTTCGGGGCTGATGATCACGTACTTGTCATCTTCGTACTCGACGCCCTTGACGATGTTCTCTTTGGTGATTTCGCGGCCGGTGCGCTTGTTCACGCGCTTGTAGCCCACCGGGTCCATGCTGCGCTTGTCCAGCCAGTCAAAGTCCACGCCTTCCTCTGTAGCCGCTGTGTGGAGGCCAACAGGGATGTGAACCAATCCGAACGTGATGGCACCCTTCCAGAGGGTGCGGCTGCCAGTGGCCATGGAGCTCTCCGCAGTTTGACTGCAGAAAGTTTGCTCGGCTGCCTTGTGGACGGATGTAGGCAGCGACTTAACGTTTCCGTAGGTTTGGGCACATTCCAGCATCAGTTGTCCGTGCCTATACTTCGGCATGGCCGATGTACTACGCCTCCTCGCCGTTCATGTTGCGGAGCCTGACCCCGGGATGTTTGAATGGGTCATCACTGAACGCGTGAACGAGGATCAATGGAAGGAAATCGATTGCGCCAAGGAAGGATACAAAACCTACAAAACCGCCATGGCCAGCGGACTGATGGCATTGGAAGAGATGATCGCCGACTTGGATGTGGGGCCGCGAAGAGACGCAGAGCAGACCGACCGACCGCAGACCCCACCTCAAGGAAGGATTCAGCCAGCGACATGCGATGGGAAGGATGCTGCCGCCTCGCCCAAGGGGCCAAGGAACGCTGCCTACTTTGGATTCGGCCCCATCCGGTAGATCCGGAATCGCATCCAAACGATGCTCACCCCTTATCGCGCCAGTGTGGCAGGGCGGCCGAGCACTCGAACCCGCCCCAATGTACGTCCGAGGCTTCTTTCCTCAACGACTTCCTGCCTAGGCAAGCCACTCTTTCCATCGCGTCACGACGATGGATCCCTGGTCACCTATAGATCACCGGCCCGGGCTTCGAACCTCGTTCGCGCCCGCTGTAGTGCAACAAGCCGGCACCGGTGGCAGCGCGGCTGCGCTCGATCCCAGCGCGCGGCATGGCCACGATGCGACGAGAGCTACCAGGCTGGACGGCGGCCTGGTAGTCCAGCTCGGACCTTTCGCGGCAAGTTCTGTGTGCTCCTGCAGGCCGCACTTCGCCGCCGACCAGTGCGGCTGCGCACCGAAAAAACTAAAGATCAGTGGCGGAATAACCAATCTGTAATGGTGTTCAGTAGTCGGGATTCAGGCTTGCGCCGCTCATAGCTGGAGCGTACTCTCGACCCTAGGGTTAGGCCGCAACTGTCATAGAGATGGCCCATCATATCCTCTGGTCCTGTTGTGCTCCTGTTGAAGTTCTAACCCAAGCTGCCGCTGAAATTCACTGAGGCTTAGGCACTCGACAACATGGTTGTCGGCATTCACTCCGGCCACTAAAGAATAATCTTCGATCGTCATTCTGCTTCCACTGCCGCCTGCTTGGCACTTTTTGAGTTTTATGTATTGCTCAATGTATCGACTAAAATCTGGGAACTGCTTTCCACTACTCAGCATGTCATTTAAGTTGCGCGCTACGCGGGAAAAATAGGTATGTGCGTAAAGTTCCAGCTTGGCAGGCACAAATGAACTTGCCTTGCCATAGACTATGTAATGGTGAGCGTCGTAGGGTAATAGTATTTCCCTCGCCTTGTCATACTGTATGAACTTTTCCATCTCAGATCGTATCGCCGTGGAGTTTTTTTTGAACTCGATAAGAAGCCAGCGATTATTGGCAGAAAAAATAGCATCACCAGCCTGCTCGTGCTCACCATCAAGGGGTGCAAGGAATAATTTCTTTTGACTTGCAACCGACATCAAGAATTTATATTCGACGGTCTTTTCCCACCACCTGACGCTCATGCCTATCCTTTCGTTGGTATTTATTCTGACGTGTTCTCTGGAGTCTTAAACGCCTGGTTGGCCCACTCAAGCTCCAGCAGCCGACTGAAATTGAGTTTACTCGGCTAACTCCGTGCGGTACGCCACTGAACACGCAGCACGTCATGGAGATAACTCGTTGATTTCTCCCACCCTTGCAAGCGATGCGCCATCTGTACTTTAGATTTTTTGGCCAGCAAGGCCGATGCGCAAGCGCCCAGGGCCGATGTGTGGCGGCGTCGCGGGTTGACAAAGGCTCTCGTGTGGCAGCTAGCGACTCATTGCAGCCGCTCAAACCAGTGATTACTGTCAGACTTCCTAAGCAAACCTAGTCGTCTTCCATGGCCTTGTCTAAGACGTGAGCGTGATAGCTGCAAAGGCCGCCGTTGTCTTGGTCACCAGGCCCAAGCGCCTCTCCACAGACTGTGCATTTCTTGTAGTCGAGTTCCGCGTCGCACCACAGGCAATGCTGCTCGGGTATTAGAAATGTAGGTCGGCCGCAGTCATTACAGTCCTCGATACAGTGTTCTTCACCATCACGAGGGTCATAGTCATAAGCGTCGTTGAGTGCCTTGATAATTAGTGGAGCAATCAGATTCGAGTGGGCACAGGCAACACAAATGTATTTGAACGAGTCGTCCTGATTTTCAACGCTGGCTCCTTCCTCTATATCTTCACGGCTTGGACGGAGCAGTGGAGAGCCGCATTCCTCACATTGGCAATGATCTAACCACGGCTGCATCGATTCAGGGACACCAGCATCGTCCCACGCATCTCTGCATGTAGCCATGGTGTTGGTGAAGAACTCGTGGTGCGCAAGCATGACTGGCCAAGCCGTAGCAAGTATGTCGGCCGGCTGCTCGTTTAACTGAGTGTGAATGAACTCGCTCAGCAAAGGGAACAGATCGGCAACAAACCCCGCCACCTCACCCAAAGTATTGGCCGGGTGCAAGTGCTCAAGGTGATTACGACACTCCTGCATCCTATCGATGGCTTTCCAGTCAACATCAATATCGAACCCTTCGAAGCGCTTCTTGATGGTCGCGACATCGATGGTGGTCCTTTTGAACTTGCCGACGGGCTTCCACTCAATACCGCCATTACCATCAGCATGAGGCATTACTTCAGGCGGGTTGAAGATTAGAGTAGGTGCATCTTCAGGATCATCGACTGAAACTGCGATCTTGTACTTAAATAGAAGCAAGATGCCTGCGAACAAGTTTCGTACAGCCGAGAGGGCTCGTGCTTCATCGCCACCCTGCTCTTGCGTTTGCTGGCTACGCTGGAAGTCCTCAATGCCAAGGCGAATCGAGGTCAGCGCGTTCTCCTTTAGTTTTTCTGCATCCAACTCTGCCATTGTTGTTCCTTGAGATTGGGAGTCACCTTCGTGCTTTTTAAATTGCAGCCCTCTGAGCGTCAAATTGCTAATCGCCCCTAACAGTTTAAAGGAGCGCGTCGAAAGACGGCCTCGGGCCGAAGGCAGTCCTTGCACGAGGGCAAGCCTTTCCATGGAGCGCTAAGCGCCCCAGTCTCGCACAAGTCTCCCCCTGTAGCGGGTCGCACGGTGGCCGCGAAGTCCCTGGGAGCGTATCACCCAGGCTCGATTTGAGCCATCCAATCGATGCTCACCTCTCATCGCGCCAGTGAGGCAGGGCGGCCGAGCACTCGAACCCGTTCCGCATTGACCAACGTCTTCGCTCCTCAACGGCTTCCGACCTGGTCAAGCTCCTCCTTAGGACTGGCCCGTCATCGCGCCAAGAAGTCGGAGCTTCTCTCCCTCTTCACAAAGGGCACCAGCCGAGGCCTCGATCCTCGCTCGCGCCTGATCTAGGGCAGTCACTCTGCAGGGCTGGCTGATCTTGGGCGCGCTCAGCCCCACGGCCAGGGGCCGCCCTCGATGCGACGTCGGGACACAGCCCGCACGGCTGCATGGTGGTTCAACGCCAGCCTTTCGCCGGCAGTTCTGTGTGCTCCTGCAGGCTGCGCTTCGCCGGTGACCATCGCGGGTGCGCCCCGAAAAAACTAAAGATCAGTGGCGGAAAAACTAATGTGTAGTGGCGTTCCGCAGTTCCGCACGCAACACGGGAGCCAGCCATCGGCTGAAGTACAAGGGCTCAGGGTCGAGGCGCAACGGCATAGTGGCATGGCAAGGGTTCGCATGTGTCTGCGATCGTCCCAAAGAAGCCCAACCGACGTGATCTCCTTGTCAGCAGGAATTTTCGGCGAGATATCTTTGAATTTCACCCCAATCACTATCGTCAAAGCCGAAATATTTCCTACCTGCTGATTCCAAAGCTCTATTTATCTGCGAGAATGAAACCTCCTCCGATTTAACTATCCTAACTATACTGTCATCTATCACGCAATAGCTCAAACCTTTCCCTTCAACCTTGTTTTCATATGATAGCAATTTGTGGCCACTGAAATTAGCTTCTAGAATGAGCCATTCAATCCATTTTTCTGAATAAGGTTCGAGGCCCTCCTTCATTGCTTTTTGAAAATATTCGTCGCGAAAATGCTCCTCTCGTCCAGTTTCGCTGCAATACCAATAAAGCGCTGCCTGAGGCTTTGGGCTTCCCCAATCTTTAATGTGGAAAACTTCGGATTCTTTGCATACAATGTTGCAATCGTAAATTGTTGGAACTCCATTTGCTCTATCTAGGGCGGCGTGAGTAACTATCGAGCACAAACCTTGTATACGTGAACCTAAATGCGAAGTTGGCTTGAATTTCTCTATTTCGCCTGCAAGTGACCCGTGGTACACATTTATTGATCGCATGAATACTTAATTCTTATATTTAGTCGGCATGCAATAGGTATTCTGCGCTATCGAAATCGCAAAACGTCCTTAAACACTCGGCGCCTTGCACTGGTAAGACGCTGATTTCGCACGCCCTCGCAAGCCATACGACATCGATCTTTTGAGAGATGCGTCACTGTACTTCATCTGTACGGAAAACGCGCCACTGAACTTTAGACTTTTTGGCCAGCAAGGCTGAGGAGCGAGCTATCGTCCGAGGCGCAAGCGCTCAGGGAGGATGTGGTGCGGCGTCGCAAATTGCCGAGGGCTCTCGTGTGGCAGCTACCGACCCAAAGCGGTCATGGTCGTCGTTTCTCCAGTCGGATGTCTCCGCCACCAATCTCGACCTCACTATCCCATCCTAGGTGACGATAGAGTCGCGCAGCGCGGCTCCCGGCAGCGGTTTCGAGCCATGCGGCATGGTGCCGCTCAAACAATGCGGCTTCACATGTCTGAGTCAGACGCGTACCTATACCGCGACCCTCATGTTCAGGCAACACAAATAGTGCAAACAGGCACGCGTCGTCCAAGCCGACCATCGCAAAGCCAACAACCTCCTCATCGATGGTCGATACCCAAGCGCAAGGTCCGCTTTCGATGGCCTGGGCGATGGCTTCCGGCGTGACGCCTATCGCTGAAAGCTCGTCGGCAGTCATCGTGTTTTCCCCAACTGATGCTCTGACTTTGAACATTGCACTCACGTCTGTGACAGACGCAGGTCGAATTCTTGAAGGACAAGTTTTCATGAGGAAATGGTAGCGGCGACCGTCTGTTGCGACCGAAAGCGAGCGCATTGAAACCCGTGAGGCGCTTTTTCATCTGAGGTTCGCACCATCTATGAGAACGACCGGTATCTCGGTGAGATCTACTCCCTGTAGACAACGTACATTCACAGCCCATCCTTCGAATGGAAGCTTGCCCTCAGCCAGTTCGTCTTCCGTTGGGTTGCTTGGGACACGAAAAGGCATGATTCCGCAACTTGGACAGAAGTAGTCCTTGCCCGTCCTTGTACCCCATTCATACACGCTCAGACTATCCAAGCAGCTCAGCATTCGTAGCGCTTTTTTGGGAACCCGGTGAATCAGTGCACCTCGGCGTATACACACAGAACAATTGCAACTTCGCACGTGGTCGAGATCAAGCTCAACCTCGAAGCGACACGCGCCGCAGTGACATGAGCCTTCGTAGGTTTTCATGGACAGAATTCTCTCCTAGAGCCGTGTCTGAAGGACCGCTCCTGGCCCGCGTTCTCCCGGTCGCAGGACTGCTCGAGCCGCAGCTCATCCGCCACGCTAAAGCTCCTTGCGCATCAGGGAATTCTGGACGGTCACACCCCGAAGCACTGGTAGTCGTCGCTCGACGACCTTGAACCCGTGTAGAGCAAAGAACGGCTCGGCAGTCGTGCTCACGTCCGACGCCAGCTCGCTCAGACCAAGCGACTTGGCCTCTTCATGGATACGAGTCATCAGAAGTGTGCCAATTCCCTGTCGCGGATGGGCGCCTGACACGAAGAAGTGGTCGACGTAGCCGTCCGGCTGAACGTCCCCATAGCCGACGATTTCACCGTCAAGCTCGACCACGAAGGGTCGGATTCCTTGAACTTTGTTCGCCCATAGGTCCATGTCGAGGTCCGCAGGCGCCCATGCCTCCACTTGCTCAGGTGAGTAGTTGCGAGAGGCGACCTCATGAATGGCCGTGAAGTACACACGGAACAACGCAGCTTCATCACCATGCCTGAACCGACGAATCTCCATGAGGTCCTCAATACGCCATAAAACTAACCATGAGTCTGTCACATCTAGCCCGAGACGCGAACGTCCGCACCTGGCCGTTCCTAGCTGCTAGCGAGAATATCTCCCGCCGCAAGCCTCCCGAGCTGGGGTGCAAGGATCACGCCAGGGTGCGCAACCACTGCATACAGACTCGAAACACTGTCCACGAACTCTCTCAGCGGTGCGCCATCGAGCGTCATGGCCCTCATTGCTGACCGCACGGAGACGGTTGCCAGCTGCAATGGGGGCTTGATCAGTTCAGCAATAGCCGAAGCTGTCCGTGCCTCAAGCTCGGGGAGGCCGTTTTTGCCGGTATCCGGTAGATCTGCTGCAGACACCAACCCTCCCGAGCGTGATGGACGAAGTTCCAATCCCTGGCCATTGAGCAGGTGTTTGATCGGGCATGGCGAGCTCGCGAACTGCAGCAATACGGCAGGCTTCTCCACAATCTGCAGTCTGCCTCCCGCTGTCGCCGCCAGCGGTCCAGCAGACGCTGCGTTGGCAAGCACGACCACGTCAGCGGGCACCGTGCCTGCCGACGTGTGAACCCCTGTGCAGCGGCCGTTCCGCGTTTCCACCGACTCGACCTGGCATCCATACCGTATGCAGGCGCCCAGCGCCTGGGCTGCCGAAAGCAGTTGTGCCGTCAGCTCGATGGGCTCCACGGCGAAGTCGTCCGGCATCCAGGCCGCAAGCGCAGGTGGCTTTGCCAGGCTAGGCTCCATGGCCTCCACCGCAGCGCGCCCGATCTCCTCAATACGGACGCCCGCGGCCCGCTGCTCCGCGACAAATGCAGTCGTTTCGGTCTCCGACTCCAGCCATACCAGCGCGCCACGCGCCGCCACTGGTAACGGTCCCAGTGCTTTTTGCAACGTCGAAAATTCGGGCAAGGCCGCTTGCACCAGAGCGAAGCGCGCAGGATTCTCCGAAGGTAAGGTGCTGCCAGTGCCCACCCATCCATAGGACCAGCGGGTTGTTCCACATGCGGGCACTGCTCCCCGCTCGAACAATGTGACCTGTGCGCCGGCGCGTACCAGGTACCACGCCACCGCAGCCCCAATGACGCCCCCACCCACCACAACGACCCGTAGCGTTCTCACAGACATCTCCCACCTCTTCCCATAACCGCCCTAATGTACCCAGACCCTTGCGGGTCGCTCGCATCTCCTTGCTTTGGGTGGCGGGCGTTCATTGGGGGTTACCGGGGTCGGCCTTGCAGCGGTTGCCGCCCTTCGCGCCGGTGTGCCGAGCGGTGGACCAGCGCTACGAATGGACGTCCGCGGGCCTTGTTCCACCGCTGACGCTACGGTTGGCACTGTAGAGTGAGACGTCTTTGCGTAGCGTACCGTCGCGATATCGCGTCATGTCCGCGACAGGGGCAATTCTTTGAATTCTTCGCCAAGGAACCGAAATTTGTGACGGAAAAGTCCGGCGAGCTTGGTATCTGCGGTCGCAAAAAAAATCTGTCGAGACCCATTGATCGCCAAATAGCGCAGATGGTCCAAGAACGACAGGACGTTGATGTCGTCGACGTGTGCAACCGGATCGTCGAAGAGCAATACTGGCGGGCCGGAGCGAAGACGGCCGTTCATCGCCAGGAAAAGTGAAAGTGCGAACGCGGCGCGCTGTCCGGTGCTCATTTGATTGAGTTCCACTTTGCCGCCCGTCTTGCGGCGCACGATAGCCAGCGCGCCGCCGTCGACCTTTAGTTCAAACTCATTCGGCATATGAATGCTGGCAAACGTGCGCGCAATCTCCTGTGCATTCTCGGCAAGAATTTGCTTGGTCAGTTCTCCGCCTGAGCTTTGTTGCGTCAAGGTATCTAGAACGCCTTCGGCATCTACCAGCCGCGTGATCTTCGTATCGCAAACCTCGATCTTGGCAGCAAATTCTGCGACTGCCTTTGTTTCCTTGTCGAGTGCTGCATCGTTCGAACTTTCCTGTGCGACGGCGGTATCGACCTTTGCCATAAGCTGTTGAGTAGTGGAAAGATCGATTGAGATTTCGTTGGCGGTGATGTTTTCGCCGATTGTCATGATCGACGCGAGCACTTGCCGAGCGCCGAGCGCGGCTTCCATGTTCGAGACCTGCTTCCGAACCGCCTTCGCGAGCGCGTCGGCACTGTCGGGCAGCTCGATCAATAGCTGTTCGGCCAAAGCTTCGCATTCGCGCTCTATATCAGCCGACTCTTCGAAGCCGTTCCTACACGCTTCTTGAGAAATCGATAGCGCCTTCGTGTACTCCGCTTGCGCAAGATGTAAATCATCGAGAGATGGCAGTTCAGCCAGACGCGCTGCTAGCAATCTGTCCGAGAGGTCTTTTTCAGAGAGGCCATCGGCCTGCAACTGCTGAATCTGGCTCTGCACCATCGCAAGGCTTGTACGTTCACGTTCGAGCAGTGCTTTCTCCTGATCGATTTGTGCGAGCGCTTCACGAACGGCGGTCGAGCGAGCGCCGTCCCCCAGGAATGCCCGAATGGGCTCGAGTGCCGACTGGGCCGAATGGATAACGACCAGTTCCTCGTCCGCCCGCGCAACTTCCGCTTGGAGCAGCGCCGCCTGCGCTGACGTGTTGCTGTCGACCTCAGAAGTCATCCGGATGAGCAACTGACCGCTTTCGAAATCCGTGTGGCAAACCGGGCAGTGGTCGGGATTTGGGACCCGCTGCAAGATGTCTTGGGCTGTCGCCCGCAGGCGCTGCATGAGCACCGTCAGGCTGCTCTGGGTTTTCTGCAAGGCCTGAAGAGACGCTCGGGCTGTGGTTGCCTGACTTTGAAGCTCCTGCACGCGCACGTGGACTGAAGAAATAGCTGCCTCGACGCCCTGGTCCAACAGGTGCTCCGCAACGTCCGCTCGCACGTCGTTGACTAAGGGCGCTAGCCTTGTCGCGCGTGTTCGGAAGCTGTCTTGCCGCTCCTGCACTTGCTTGGCCAACTGCGCAAAATCCGTGCGCCCGTATGGCAACAGCGCCTCGACCGCAGCCAGCCTGTCTGCTGCAATCTGCGTGGCACGCTGGGCCTTGGATTGCTCCAGTCTGGCAGCCTTGGCGCGTTCTTCCAACGCCGATGCCTTGCCGGCCTCTTCGTTCAGCTTCGCTAAGAGCTGCAGCGAGCTTTGCGGATCGCTATGCAGGATGTCGACCGACGAATAGCGAAGTAGTTCTGTTGCGGAGATCGCTTCCTGCAGCATCTCGCGCAAGGTAGCGATACTGCCCTTGTCTTCCGGAGGCTGTAGCCATCCCAGCCGCTTCACAGCTGCAAGCAATTCCAGGAACAGACTGTCGGAGAGCTTGGGCGCATTCTTGATGGCATCGACACGGGCGGAAGCCCCCGCCTTCAATTGATGATGGATTTCGTTGTCGCGGCGTAGCCCCTTCAATTCGCCCCGCACTTGTTCGACTACCCGTCGAAGGCGATCGGCCAGGTTCTCAGCAGCCGCTCCGAGCACAAGGCGGGTGACGTCGGCGCCGATCTGATCCGAACTCGCCGATACGCTGAGATTTACGGCAGCATCCGTATCGAGAAAGTTGAACTTACCGAAGCTGTCCTGAATGCTGACCTTTTTGAGTTCGGTCTTCGCATACCAGTTCGAGTGGCGCGCTCGCAGTCGCGCCGCGTCGCTCGTGGAGGTGAGCGTCTCTGCTGTGTCAGCTAGCTCCAAGGTCACAGCGGTCGGGTCCAGCAAGACGGAGGAACGTCGGTTTCGCCCGCAGTATGCGAATTCGATCGCTTCGAGTAACGAAGTCTTTCCCACGCCGTTGCTTCCGACAATAAGATTGACCCGCCCCAAGGGATGGTCCTTATGCTCAGGCTGAGGCCGAAATCCCTTAATGATCAGCCGTTTCAGAAAGTGGCCGGCGGCCGCCTTTTCTGCCTCTAGTAGCGCCATTGGAGAGACCGGTCTTGCAGCCTTGTCCTTTGAGCCAGCAACGATACGACGAACGGAGTCGGGTACCGAGATATCGTCGTCCAAAATGAACCCTAGCCCGTGCTGCTCTAGCGTTCGCGACCAAGTAGTCGCCAGATCCACAGGCAATGCGCCAGCGGGCGCAGTTGGGCTTCCATTGGCAAGAAGTGTGGGCACGTCGGCTTCCCGTACGACATGCTTACGGGCATATTCCCGATCCGCCTCAACTGTGGCTTTCTGTCGGCCGAACTCCCCGCGCGCTGACTCTGCGTCGCTCGTGACGAAATAGAGGTAGTGGCTCCATCGCAGATCCGTAGCGACCTGTGTAGAGAAGTACATCGGCGAAAGCACTTCTTCTTGATATCTCTTGAGAGATCCGGCAGTTGTCGCCAGCCTATCGTTCAGATCGAAATAGCGGATTGCATATTCACGCGCGCCAAAACGATCAACCCCCCGAAACACTCCGGGGCTCACGTTTTCGAGATCGGGGTATCGACCCCTGAGCAACGCTTCCACCTGATGGGCATTGATCATGACCTGTCTTCCGCGAAATCCACCGGCGAAGCGCCGGCGGGAATGTCGATAAGATTCGTACCTTGCGGCCCACGAGCGCCATAGTTGTTATCTCTGCGAAAGACAACGCACAGCCGATCCTGCGCGCGAACGATCGCATCCGTGAGTTCGTCGCCGCTCTTGCCGTCTCTGATGGCGACACTGAGTGCATGGCCTACGATGGCCTGTGTGAGCTTCTGGTGAACGATATCGATCTCCGCATCGTCTGCCTGATCAGCCAGAAAGACGAGCGCGGCCGATCCGCGCCCTCCGGCGGACGGCTCTACGTTGTGGTGCGGCGCCTCCCGACGCCAAGCAAAGCGGAAACCTTCAGCCAGATCTCGCACAGGAGCGGGCCATGGCACAGGACTCTCGGTCAGCCTGATCGCGTCATGTGCGCGCTGCAGTCGCTTTCTGCGAAAGGCGACGCCCGGTCTCGTAGGTTCGATCTCCTGATGGACAGTCACCCTTCGAATCGATTCCTCGTCCCGGTCCAACTGGAACGCGTCGAGCTCGTTGACTGCGTACCAAGTCGTTGGATTCCCACGAGGGCCGAAAAGAATTTCTATGGCCCTCTCTACCGCAAGTGGGCTCGCTTGCGATGTCTGCTGTAGAGGACCTGCAATGGCTTGATAGCTGGTCAGTGCGATCGCGAACCCGTCGTGGGCAATCGCACCGGCTTCCCAGGCGTCCGCGGCATAGTTCCATGTCGAGCGCTCTTCGACCGCGACAAAGTTCTTTGGCACGATGGCTTGTTCGCCTGCAAAGAGCAGCTTCTGCTTTTGCAGTTGAAGGATTTGACCTTCGTAGTTCAGGAAGAAGGAATGCCATCGTTGAGCCAACACGCTGTAGTAAAGCCCTCGTCGGTGCAGTTCGTCGATCAAGCTATCGTCCGCGCCGAACTTCGATGGCGGCGCATACCAAGCGGACCCTGCGACGTTCTTCCACTCGGCAAACTTACCGCCGCCTTTCACCTCATTGACATTTTTGGCCCAATTCAAACACAGCAGTTCGACATGGCTGCTGGTGCCGACGGTACATAGCCGCGCACGATATGCAGCATAGTCGGCGTGAGCGGGCTTGGGATTGAGCTGGATGTGGATGAGCAAGCAGTTGAGGTGAGCCTGATCTACGTGGTTGGAAAAATCGAAGGCGTCGGAGCAGATGATCGACAACAGACTCATCTTGCCGGCACCACGATTGAATGCGTATATAGCCTGTCCGACGCACAGCGAGGTTTGCTCGATATCGCGGTAATCCCTGCACGCGACGGTTTTGAATTGCGCGAGTAGAAATAGCACCTCTTGCCCATTGGCGTCCTGGGCCCAGAAAACGTAGAGCAATGTGTCCACGTAGCGCCGTTGCGCCACCTGTCGCGGGTCGAGTGGCTCGTGGTGAAACACGCACTGAGTCCCCGCGTTGCAGCGCTCAGCCAGTGATTGGATATCCACCGGGGGGATACTTTCGCAACCGAGAACCCAGAGGGCGCCTACCGGCGGGCGATGTTGACCCGAAATAATTTCGTCTACAACTGACCAGGGCACGCAGTATTCAGGCGCGACCACCAAATCTGCGTGAGCTTGAACTGCCGCAGCGACAAAGCCGCTGCAAAGAGCATGGCCCAGCCTCGCGTCCGCGTGGCCGACCCGCACGTCATTTGCTTCGATGACGCCGGAGGGCTGAAGCAGAAGGGCACGATATGGTTCCCGCGCGGGATTGAGCGCCTGCAGCGCAGCGAGCGTAAGCGGGTACGGCCGCTGAGCCAATACATCCTCAACGTCAACAATTGTGATTGCCACTGAGACTCTCCTCCGGCAGGCGGCAATTTCGCGGCGCTGAGCGAGGTTCGCATCCCAGCGGCGACTTATGCCTCTTGTTTCTTTGGTTGCTCTCGGTGGAACGAGTCGTTCAAGCGTACTCAATTCAACTTTGAGCGTCTTTTCCGTTCCAAGAGGGCAAATTATTGATTCGTCGTGCCAGTTGAAGTAGACGGGTAAACCCAAGCCTTATAGTCACCATTCGAGGCTGTTGGGCAAGGGTGCCACCGCTGACTGGCAGTCCAGTTTCGAGACAAGTAGCCTCGGGTTGTGAGTTCTGGATAACGACTGGTCCCGGCGACAGCCCACACTTAGCCGCCAAATCTGAACGACCGAGATCAGCCTGAAGCAGCCGGCCAGACGGGCGTCGCTGCTGACTACTCCTGGCCGACAGCAGCCTCTACTTGAGGACCAGACTTTTCAGGGCCGTACCGTCATCCTGCCGAGCGCCGTAGATGGCTCGAATAAAAATGCACTGTAGGGGTGGTGTGGCCGCCGCTAAGGCCCAGGGCGCTTCACCCGCGCCCGAATTCTAGGCATTCAAACGATGCACACCCTTCATCGCGCCCGTGCGCCAGTGCGGTAGGGCTGGCGGAGCACTCGAACCCACTCCGCATAGGTCAACGTCCGAGCCTTCGATCCTCGTTCGCGCCCGACCCAGCGCATTCGCCCTGTACGGCCAGCTCAGCGTGGATGCCTTCGACGCCGAGGCCTCGGGTGGTCTCGATGCGTGGGACCCACTCACGCCAGGCAGCCCCTGGTGACCCAGCTCAGCCCTACCGCCACGAGTTCTATGTGCCTGCAGGCAACGCTTCGCCGCAGTCCATCGCGGCTGCGCCCCGCAAAAACAGCAGGTCAGTGTGGAAAACTAATGTGCTGTGGGCTTCCGCCCGAGTTAAGAATTTTATTGTGTAGTTCAGTCTTTTTGTGGAATCCACAACGGCCGAGAGTTTCGTGAACACCTTCAAACGTGACTACGTGGCCCGCATGGACCTGCGTGACGCGCAGACGGTACTGGCGGAACTGCCAACGGCCTTCGAGTACTTCGACTAAGTGCATCCGCATTCTTCGTTGAAAATGCGTTCGCATCAGGAGTTCAGGCGGCAACAGGCGGCATGGGCTGACCAGGCGCCCTACTGCGAATAGGGCGGGGGCGGGAATACGGGGGGCAACATCATTTTTTGCTAGTTTTTGGTGTTGGTAATAGTGCAATTCGACGAAGCTTGTTCAGTTCACTTCTAAGTCGAGATAGTTCACTTTCCTGTTCTTGTCGCTCTAAGCGCGCTTTCTTGGACTGCGCAGCGGACGCATACGATAAAAATTGAAATGGATTCTTATGTCCAAGTCTCATGGCGACGGCGGGTGCAATTGACATCGAACTAGTGTCCATACCAGCGCTTAGGCGTGTCTCTACTTCTTTATCTACTGCATCCGAAGTGAACTTCCCTCGGAAACTATGAATTGAGGTGCCTTTTTCGAAGCCAAGAGATCTCATTGCCTTTGCAATGAGCTGGGTCATGGCCCGATCAGTTACTGGCTTACCACTGCGTTCAGATAAGAAGATTCGACCTTTGTGATCGGTTTTTTTTATCCGTTTTTTGATTATTAATTCAGCCCTTTGGTTTTCTATGAAACTTGATATCTGTAGTGCAAGATCCTTTGGAATTGGAAATGAGTTGGAGTAATTTTTCTTCTGTTTTGAAGGTGTAATCCAAAATTCATCTGTGGAATTGGCTATGTCTTCTGCAAGAAATTGGTTGGTGTTTAAGGAATTTATTGATCCTCTTCTTAAGCCGACGCGTGACGCGATGTCGATGAATAGCGAATTTCGATAAACTAAATAATTGCTTGAGGGTGATGCGAAAAAGTATGCATGAAGATCGTCGACAGTCCTTTCGGTTGGTAGTTGTCTGGGGGTGACGTGAGAACTGTTCTGAAATGAAGTCCGGAAGCAGAGCGGGGTGCTATAATAATTCGCCGCTTTCCATGAAGAAGTTTGCAAAGAACGATTGCTTGATTGCCTAACCTCGCTCCTGACTGAGCCTCTAGGCCCAATTAGATTTGACCTACACATGCCGCTGCTTTGTAACCAGTGGAGCCAATGATATATTCGGCGCAATTTTGCATTAACTGTTATTTTTGATTTTTCTTCTACACCTCGATGGGATCTCGCAGATATTGTCTTCTTGAGTAAATTATCTCGATAAAGAGCGAGATTCTCGTCATTCAAACTGTCAATCTTCAATTTTCTCGCGCGTAGATAGTTCTCAAGTTCCACTAAATGTCGAAGTTCTTGCTCGATAGTGGACGTGGAGAGCATTCTACTCTTCATGGCCAAACCGTAGTTGACGATATTTCTCAATATCGTCATGTTACCTATGTCATAGCAAATAAATTCAGTACTTTGGGCATATGAAACCTTAGAAAGGATGATTTCATTCATTTGATTCTGGAGATTTTGTTTCGTTTTAGATTTCCATCTCTTAGGGCTTTTAGAGTAGATTTAAGCTCCTCAATTTCTTTGTCTCGAGACTGAAGTAGCCCCCGAAATTCGCATGCGACCGAGGTAAGTTGACTCTCTAACTCTTCAATCTTTGCATTCGCCTTGAAGGTCTCACGTATTGCGTCGATAAGTGCTCGCTCGGCAATTTCACGCAGTGTCCGATGAAGATTTTTCGAATTTCTAAGTGTGGCAATCCGCTCGCTCTTGGTTTTGGAGGCATGTCGGAATGCGTTGCCATCTGCAAGAATGGCAATCAGCGTTGCTTTGATCTTTGGGTACTTATCAAGCGTCGCAAGTGCGTTCTTTTGAAATGATAAATTTGTTATATCTTTTGGAATTTCTTGAGATGCCCACAAGTTGAATGCGCGAATGCTCTTAGGAATCTTAAGGTCCTCAGGCAAATTCTGCATACTCTGTAGACTGCGTAGTGCCTGAATTTTAGTTGTGATATTTAATTTGGCATTATTTTTGTTTGTTTCTGAAATATGGCTAATCCGTGATTTTGAATTAATCATTGATTTCAATTGGAGCTCCTAAGTCTGTCTCTATGGAGATGAATAATTGCTTCAAGGTTTTGAAGGTTGGTTAGATAAAGTCTGTATTTAATTGAGTCGGCTTGAAGTTCGGCGATTTCTCTTTTCATTAACTTGTGTTCATGCTCGAGTCCGTCTAAGTGAACTGAAGTGCAACGGTGGTATGGGCAGTTATGGCAGATATGTGGAGAAGCATTTTCTTGTTGAAGCAACTTGGTATTTCGGCTGTAGCAACGGGCTGCTGGTCGTGCTATGCCTGCATTACAGTCCCCATGCCCAAATGGTATCGTGCTATGCCCTCGATCAAGAAGCAATTTTGAGAGCCTGGCTGACTGGTTTCGCAAGTCAGAGTCTCGGTAATCAAGCATATTGGATAATCGACTGTGAAATTTCTGAATAAGTCGCATAAAACCTCCTGAGCTTCTCGCGGTACCTGAAAGAATCTCGAGAACGACGGATTCAATCTTCTCCCTACCAACCTCATTAACTGCTTCCTGCAACTCGTTCGCGTGGGAATTCCTTGCACGACTGATTTCTTCCTTGGGTATTTTCCAGAGGAACTCCGCGCGATCATTCAATGACCGCGTTCCAGGGTCAAAAACGTAGTGCAGAGTTTGATTGAGATCGCGATGGCGCAGTTGTTGCGCGAGAGCCTGTAGGAGGGCATTTTCGTAACGATAATGAAACACAATTGCATATGCTCTCCTAAACATATGAGGATTTATGTCTGGTGCTTCGGAGGTTGAATAGGAGCGCTTGAGAAAATGTCGAGCATCTCCTTTGCCAGTAGTCGATGCGCGATACCATGCGGGTTTTGGGGAGGCACCTATGAAATTTAAACATATGAACAAACTATGTTCTTCTCGTGGCGGGGAGCCGTGGGAATTAAACCAGGCATTTTTCGATAATTTCTCTAAAATCTTGAACGCTTTGTAAGTAATTTCATTGACGTAAAATGGTATGTATTGCATATCCGTCTTTTCTATGTAGAAAAGACATTCGTACAGGCTCAGAGTTTTATCAATCACCTCAAGACTCTGGGTCTTCAGTCCTACGACTTTGCCTGCTACTTCATCTCGTCGCCGGCCATTCATTATCGCGATAACGAAAAAGCAAGCGGTCTGCAGCATTTTGGAAAGAGACACGACGGATGTCTCGGCATCAAAACGATCGGATTGAAGTGAGGTTACTTTCACGTTCAGGAGTGACTCAACTACTTCTCTTTCTGCAATACTCTTCAATGCAATAGTGCATTTTTCTCGATGAGAAAGCCCCTCTTGTTTCATGCAATGCGCTGATTCCACTAGAGATACGTTCATTTTCAAAATAGCCGGCCCATAGGTTTCAATCCATTTAAACCCTTCTGTCAGTAATGTTGCAAGCGAGTCGGGAGAGATATTTTTCGTTCTATTAGGCGGTTTGCCATTTTTTTTGGCAAAATTATTTGCGCTGAACGCGGGAATATTTTGAAGGCCATAAGGGGTGGGAAGATCTGCAAGCTTAATCAGCTCAGTGCACAGCATTAGTACGCGCTTATAAGACATCCCTTCTCGTACTGGAGGCAGCTCTTGATCAAGGTGATAGCCTAAAACATGATATCGAGACATTATCTCCGTACGAATTGGGCGAGTCTCTATCTGACTTACGCTGGTCCCGAGTAGTCGCGCGACTTCTGTCCGTTTTATATTAATAGACTTGTCATTCCATCGACTTATTTTGTCCAGATCTTGTTTGGACATGCCAGATATCGCTTTATGGGCCCGTTCGGAAATATCTAAGGCGAGGGACCACCCTCCTGCACTGTATTTTTCTAATAGCTTGTCCCACAATGCGCATGGCCAATCGGAGAATTTATGAATGTTGTTAAGCCAGCAGTACTCAGAGAACTTGACGTAATTCAACGCGAGCTCAGCTGCGACCTCCGCGGTGGTTTTACACCAACGTTGACGCAGCAAGTGCGCATCTAAAGTCATTGCAATCGCTATGCAAATATGGGGGTGTTGTCGAAGTTTGGTAGGTTGTTCTGAAATAAGTGAGGCCGGCATCCATGAATTTCCAATGTCAACTGTTTTCCAATTATTTTCACCTTTAATAGAGTGGAGTATCTTAAAATTGAGCACCCATTCCCCAGAAATTTTAAAATTCGAGCAGACAGGGGTAAATGGCCTTTCTCTGTCTTTCTCAAAATATTGAATGTCAACACTTTGACTACTCTTCTGTGACTTTGTCTTCATAGAATTTTGCAATGTGACGGTAGGGGCCCGTTTTGAGTGTTTCACACAATCCGATTGCGAAGAGCATTGATTGCAAGTGGAATTTCTCGAATGCTGCTGGGTTTCGATTAAGGATTCTCTGCCAGTTGCGCTCGTAAAAGTGCTTGCTACGGAAGGCTTCCTCCATCCGCTTATGGTTGATCTCAATTCGGCGATTGCCGCATCCATCGGCGCTGTGGCAGTGGCGAGCCGAGCAGGATAATCCATCGAGCCAATCCCTAAGGGGCGGATCTTCTGGTGCTATACAAGAACTCCCGTCCCCAATTGGAATGAGAGGTACTGTCGTATCTGCTGATGCGGGATCCATTGCATATCGTACGGATGCCTCCCAACGCCGTTGGAACTCTAGATTAGTAGCCGCATTGAGGCGCTGATGAAGAGTGGAATCCAAGTATGCTGCTATCGACCCCATCCCACGGTGGCCTGCTGCCTCCATCGCTGCGAATGCGCCATCCTGCCCGAGCGCTACTAACGTAAGTGCTTGGGCGCGCACATCCTCGAGAGAGAAAGGCTGAAGATTATGTTTCTCTCTAAAATTTCGAAGATGAAAGCCCCAGTGTGCCCTGCGTCGTGAAATACCAGTCTTTTGGTCCAAACTTGCGGTTAGCCAGAATCTCTCTTCTGTGGCCTGGGAGTAGCCTCGCTTGATAGATTGGTCGAGTGATCGCTCGACTAGTGAGATAGCCTTCATGGCGAGTTCATCTGTAGTCTCAATGACTACAGCTGGTGTTTCGTTGAAGACTTTGGTTTTAATGGATTGAAGTTGTACGAATGATCGGCTGCGAGTGATTGATGATTTCCTCATTTCTATAACTGAGCTGATGTTCCATTTTGTTCGAATTTGAATGACAAGGGCGCAAGCAATTGCCGTGTTCGCCGGTAGAAAGGTGTCATATCTCAATAGGTTGGAGAATCCCCCAACTTGTTGAATTTCTAAGTGCTGACAGATATAACGGGTTATTGCTTGCCCGTAAGGATGTATAAATCCTTGTGGGGTGCTTTTATTTTGTACTGCTTTGAGGTCTGTCTGTAGGTAAAGCGAAAATAGTCCGATTAAATCTCTTTCGCTTAAATCGGTCCTCATCGGGTGACGATAATTATCTCGGATAAATGTTGCATTTTTTGGAATGGGGATCTCACGTAGAAGTGCAAGCTTTTTACATGCCTTTTCGTATGAGTTAATTTCATTTAGACATGCTGTCTCAATGTGCTTAATATCGAGTTTAAGTCTATCCTCGACTTTTTCCTTAAGATCTTTGGCTGTGCTGTGTCGCAGTGCGCTAACTGGCGGCGTCGGCTCTCCGGTGGATGGGTCAATAAAAATGCCATCGCTTATAATTTTCTGCGGATTTTTTTGCCTAAGCAGTTTTGTTTTGTAAACAGTCTTAATTCTTGAAATACGTCCTTCGGGGTTGTATGCGATTAATGCGTCACGAACAAATTTTCTTGTGACTATTGAAGCTTGGCGCGCCATTGAGTGAGTACAGTTTTCGAGGAGGTATGTCTCCATGTTCTCAAAGAGGCGGGCGAGGGTCTCTGGCTCGACGGCATTGAAGACCTCTGCACTTTCAACTGACCAGTAGAGATCCTTTTCCAACGCATGCAGGCCGATATCAAGAGAGTTCCATGCCGAAAAGTGGAGTGGCTCCAAGGCTGTGGCTTCGGATAAGTTGACTAAGGTAGGCCACGCCCAGATTGCGAAGGCTGTATCCCAATCCTGAAGACGGAGGATGCGCGTCCGTATGGACTCTCTCCCGTACCTACGCGCGTAAGTTCGCAGCTCAAGGGTGCCGGACGTCACCTTGTTCGAGCTAAGTTCAGATATCTTTGCAGCCACTAGGTGTGCTCGCATGTTGATCAAAGTTCATGCTACATCGAACAAGTGATGCAGATCGCCATGATCGCGGCGAACTTCTCGGCGGGCGATGCCGACGAGCTGCGCCGCTCCATGGCCGCCTGGCGGCGCAAGGGCGGCGTGCACCGCTTCGAGCGCCCATTGATAGACGGCATGCTGGCCAACG
>Ga0308167_1001639_pt1 | contig 24547 bp, 23 predicted proteins | sample PhyCR1_2_FD_202138 | JGI IMG/M metagenome (GOLD analysis project Ga0308167, IMG submission 202138) | Phyllosphere microbial communities from UC Gill Tract Community Farm, Albany, California, United States - DLSLRC.R1 | ecosystem: Host-associated > Plants > Phyllosphere > Unclassified | place... | reverse complement strand
GACCCGGCGGTCGAGCCCTTCGTCGAGCTCGTCTTCGAGACGGGTGCCGGGCTGTACCGCGTCCGACGCACACCCCAGTACGACCGACCGAAGCAGCGCGGCAGCGGCACCGTGCGGCAGCAGGCCTCCGCGCAGCTGTACCGCCTGGCGACGCCGACCGACGTCCCCGGTGAGCCCGTGTCGTCGCGCATCCCCGAGATCGGCCTCGAGATCACACGCGCCGTCGGACTCGACCGCGCCCAGTTCCTGCAGACCGTCGTCCTGCCCCAGGGGGAGTTCGCGCGATTCCTGCGGTCCCCGGGCGAGGACCGCCGCAAGCTCCTGCAGTCCCTCTTCGGCACCGCCGTCTACGACCGCACGGCAGAGGAACTCGCCGTCCGGCGGCGGGCGGTGCAGGCCGAGGTCGAGTCGGCCGACGCGGCGGTCCGTGACGCCCTGACCCGCTTCGCGCAGGCGGCCGGCGTCGACGACCCGGACGAGTCGACCGCGGCCGACACCGCTGCGACGCTGCGCGACGCTGCCACCGCGGCCGCGCAGGCCCGACGAGCAGCGGCTGCCGCCGCGGACACCGCCGAGCAGACCGAACAGGACGCGGTCGCCCGCACCCGTGCCGCTGAGCGTCGTGCGGGTCTCCTGCAGCGTGCGGCAGCGCTGGACGCCCGAGCCGAGTCGGTGGACGACGCACGCCGTCGCCTCGGCCTGGACGACCGCGCGGCCCGGGTCGCTGCGATCGCCGACGGTCTGGACACCGCTCGAGCCCGCGCCGACGCCGCGGCCGCACGGGCTGATGCCCTCCGTTCCGAGCACGGCGTGACCACGGCGGCCGCACCTCTCCGGGCCGACCGCGATCGCCTGACGACCGCGGTCGCGACCGTCCGCCCGCTCGTCGACCTGGCCGCGGGACTCGACGCCCGGCGTCGGGCCGTCGACGCTGCCCTCGCCGACGCGGCTGCCCTGGACGAGCGGGTGACCCTGCTGTCCGCCCAACTGGAGGCTCGACCGGCCGAACGTGCACAGATCGTCGAAGCGGCCCGCGCCGCGGCGGCCGCGGCGGCCACGGGGACCGCTGCACAGCACGACCTCGATCGTGCCCTCGCACTCCGCGACGACCTCGCGGCCCGGTCCGCCGTCGCCGACCGGGTGACCGCGGCGCAGACAGACGTCGACCGTCTCCGTACCGTGGCCCGGACGGCCCTGCACACCGAACAGCGGCTCCGCGAACGCCGTATCGCCGGACTCGCCGGAGAACTCGGGGCCGCCCTGACCCCCGGCGCCCCCTGCCCGGTGTGCGGCGCGGCGGACCACCCCGCCGTGGCGCAGCCGCAGGACGACCATCCGAGCGCCGAGGCCGTCGACGCCGCTGCTGCCGCCACCCGCGCCGCCGACCAGGACCTGGCCGCTGCCGCGGCGGACCTCGCCGTCGAGCGTGCCGAGCTCGAGCGTCTCACCGGGCTCCTCGCGGGCCGCACCGCGGAAGACGTCGAGCGTCTCCGGGCGGATGCTGCGTCCCGCGTCCGCGCTGCGCACGACGCAGCTGACGCCGTGCGCGACCTCGAGCAGCGTCGACAGACGCACGACGACGCCACCCGTGCCCTCGAGCGTGAGCGGAACGACGTCGACACCCGTCGGGCCGTGCTCCGGTCGACCGCTGCGGCCGAGACGGAGCGGCTGGACACGGACGCGGCCCAGGTGCAGGCCGCCCTCCGCGCCGCGGCCGAGCACCTCGATCCCTGCCCCGACACGCTCGGTGCCGCCGTGCACGCCCTCGCGGCGAGGGCCGCGCTCCTGACGCAGGTGGTGGACGCCGACGACCGGTCGGCCGCAGCCGCCGACGACCTCGCGGCACGGGCGGCCGAGACCGGTCGTGCCCTCGCCGAGCACGGATTCCCGGACGTGTCCGCGGCACGCGCGGCGGCCCTCGCACCGGACGAGCGGGACCGACTGCAGCAGGCGGTCGCGGACGCCGAGCGCGAGCGCGCCGTGGTCGACGCCGGGCTCGCGGAGCCCGCCGTGGTGGCTGCGGCCGACGACGACGCGGCCGGCCTCGACGTCGACGCCGCCCGGGCGGAGCGAGCGCGCGCCGTCGCGGCGCTCGACGATGTGACGCGGCGCGCGACCACCGCCGCGGACCGGGCAGACGCTGCCGAACGCTGTCTCGTGGACCTCGTCCGGGCGGTCCGGGCGCGGGACGACCGTTCCGCGCGGAGCCGGGCGATCGTGCGTCTGGCCGACGTGGCCGCCGGCGTGACCGCCGTCAACCCGTCCGGCATCACCCTCGGCACCTACGTGCTCATGCGCCGCTTCGAGGACGTCGTCGCCGCGGCGAACGACCGGTTGCGCGGCATGCTCGCCGGCCGCTTCACACTCGAGACCTCGGACGAACGCGAGTCCGGTTCGCGCGCACGCCGGACGGGCCTCGCGCTCGCCGTCCACGACCACACGACCGACACCGTCCGCGATCCGCGCAGCCTGTCCGGCGGTGAGACCTTCACCGTCTCGCTGTGCCTGGCGCTCGGCCTGGCGGACGTGGTGCAGGCCGAGGCGGGCGGGGTGTCGCTCGGGACGCTCTTCGTCGACGAGGGCTTCGGCACGCTCGACCCCGAGACGCTCGACGACGTCATCGGGCAGCTGTCCCGACTCACCGCGGGCGGCCGCCAGGTGGGCATCGTGAGCCACGTGGAGGAGCTCAAGCAGCGGATCCCGGAACGGATCGAGGTCCGCCGCACCGGCTCAGGCGGCTCGCGCGTCACGACCACCGTCTGACCCGGGCGTGATGCACCCGGGCGTGATCCACCCGGGCGCGATGCACCTGGGCGTAATCCACCCGGGCGTGATCCACCCGGGCGTGATCCACCGGGTCAGGGAGCCGGAGTCGTGTCCACCGTGCCGTCGGGCGGGGGCAGGATGTCGGCCGCGATCCACGGGAACACCCACGTGAACAGCACGAACACGATCGCGGCGAGCAGGACGAGCAGCTCGACGACCTTGAGCGCGACGGGACCGGGCAGGATCCGCCAGATGAGCGGGAAGATCACTTCGACGTCTCCGAGAGTTCCTTCGGGGTGCCCTCCGACGCGGGCATCCAGTAGTCGAGCTTGGCGTGCGTGACGTACCGCTCGGCGGCGGACCACATCGGGTGGCAGGCGGTCAGCGTCAGCCAGCGGTCGTCGGCCGTGGGCTCGGTACCGGGCTGGTTCGGCACCGGCGCGATCGTCTCGACCTTGTCCGGCGTGACGATCTCCGAGTCCGTGACCTTGTAGACGTACCAGACGTCGAAGTCCGAGTCCTTGTCGGTCACCCGCACCACCACGGCGTCGTCGGTCTTGAGTTCGGCGATCTGGTTGAGCGGCTTGCCGTACGTCACCCGGTGCCCCGCGACCGCGAAGTTGCCGGTCGCGCCCGGCATCGCCGTGTCCTCGTAGTGGCCCAGGCCGATCGTGTTGAGCACACGTTCGCGGTCCGTGCCCTCACCGATGGGCCGCTCGTAGTCCGCGCCGAAGCGAGGGATCTGCATGGTGCCGAACACGTCCGTGACGTTCGGTGGTTCCGCGAGCACGGGGGCGGGGCCGCGGTGCTCCGTCCCGGTGCCGGAGGTGTCCCGCTGCCCGAGCCCGTCGACGAGCTTCGTCTGCTCGTTCACCGCGACGACGTCGGTCCACCACGCCGTCCACAGCACGTAGAGTCCGGTGCCCGCACCGGCGATGATGAGCAGTTCCGCGACGAGCGACACGATCGCGCCACCGACCGTCTGTCGTCGCCGTGGGGACCGCCGCGCGGACGGTCGTCGTGCCCCGTCGTCGCGGGCGGCGCGACGTGACGGGAGGGTCTCGTGTGCGGTCACGTCGCTCCTGGTCCTGCGTGGTGTGGTCGGACAGGTCTATCAGACCACGGCGACGCGCCGGTGACGAGGTTGTCCACAGCACCGCTACCGTGATGCGGTGCAGTACGTCATCCGGCCGTTCGTCGTCGCCGACACCGAGCAGGTCGTCGCGCTCTGGGACGCCTGCGGGCTCGTCCGGCCGTGGAACGACCCGCGACGGGACATCGAGCGCAAGCTCACCGTCCAGCCGGAGCTCTTCCTCGTCGCCGTCGAACCCGAAGCGGGTGCGGTCGTGGGAGCGGGCATGGCGGGCTTCGACGGCCACCGCGGTTGGGTGAACTACCTCGCCGTGCACCCGCAGCTGCAGGGCTCGGGCCTGGGCCGGACCCTCATGGCCGAGTTCGAACGGCTTCTCGAGGAGCGGGGGTGCCCGAAGGTGAACCTGCAGGTGCGGGCCGGCAACGAACGGGTCATCGGCTTCTACGAGTCGCTGGGGTACGCCCCGGACGGTGCCGTGACGCTCGGCAAGCGGATCATCCCCGACGCCTGACCGCGCACGGCTGCCGTCCTGCACGGCCCGGTACCCTGCTCGGCGTGAGCGTTCCCTACCACCGCCTGCCCCGTGTCGACGCCCGCTGGCGGTGGTGGCGTCCGTTCGTGGCGCTCGCGTTCCTCGCCGGGTGGTACCTCGTCTCCCAGCTCCTCATCGTGTTCGGGTTCATCATCCCGATCGGTCAGATCGGGGGCGTCGACGCGGTCCTCGACTTCCAGGACAAGCTCGCCGACGCGGCGCTCGACCCGACGGACCCGCTCGTCCTGTCCGTCTCGCTCGTGTCGCTCGTGGTGCTCCTGCCGGGCATCCTGCTCGCGGTGAAGATCGCCCGGATCGGGCCGGCGGGCATCCTGTCGTCGACGCGGTTCCGCGTGCGGTGGGGCTGGACGGCCTGGTGCCTGCTGCCCACCCTGGTGATCGCCGTCGTGATGTTCCTGCTGCAGTCCGCCGGCATGTTCACCCTCGACGGCGGCTTCGGGTGGAACACCGCCGAGATCGGTCAGTCGACGGTCTCGGTGTCGACCCTGACGTGGACGATCGTGCTCGTCGTCCTGCTGGTCCCGTTCCAGGGCGCGGCAGAGGAGTACGTCTTCCGCGGGTTCCTCATGCAGACCATCGGGTCCTGGATCCCGGTGCGGATCGTCGGCACGGTCGTCGCGGTCGCCGTGTCCACGGTCGTGTTCGCCCTGCTCCACATCCCGAACGGCTACAACGTCTGGGGGATCCTCGACGTCGGCAGCTTCGGCCTGGTCGCGGCGATCATCGTGCTGCGGACCGGCGGCATGGAGGCCACCGTCCTCCAGCACGCGTTCAACAACATCATGATCTTCGTCCTGCAGGCGCCCGGCTGGTCCCGCATCGACCTGGACTCGTCGAACGGTTCCGTCGACGGCTGGCTCCTGACCCTCGCGACGTCCCTCGCCTACTGGGGGATGATCGAGCTCCTCGCCCGCTGGCGGCACCTGGACCGCCGTTTCGCGGGACACCAGGCCCCCCGGTTCCGCGGACGTCCGCCGGCGTGGGCGGGTGGCCTGGTCTGGACCCGGCCTGGAGGCACGGGCTGGGCAGCAGCACCGGCCCGCGTCGACCGGGTGGCCGGCTCCGCCGACGGTGCTGTGGACAACTCGCAGGATGTCACCGACCGCCCGTAGGCTCGTGGCATGAGCTCCACCTCCGCTCCCGCGGCCGTGTCGCCGTCGCGTGCGGCGGCGCTCGACGTCCTGCACCGGGTGTGGGGCTACGACGACTTCCGCGGGCAGCAGGCGGCGATCATCGACCAGGTCGTCACGGGCGGGGACGCCCTGGTCCTCATGCCGACCGGTGGCGGCAAGTCGCTCTGCTACCAGGTCCCCGCCCTCGTGCGGGACGGTGTCGGCGTCGTCGTGTCGCCGCTCATCGCCCTCATGCAGGACCAGGTCGACGCCCTCGCGGCGAACGGTGTCCGGGCCGCCTTCCTCAACTCGACCCAGGGGCCTGACGAGCGCGCCCGCGTCGAACAGGCCGTGGTCTCCGGGCAGGTCGACATGCTCTACCTCGCGCCGGAGCGCCTGCGGCTCGAGTCCACCCGTGCGCTGCTCGACCGCGCCCGCATCGCGCTGTTCGCGATCGACGAAGCACACTGCGTCGCCCAGTGGGGGCACGACTTCCGGCCGGACTACCTCGAGCTGAGCGTCCTGCACGAGCGCTGGCCGTCCGTCCCGCGGATCGCGCTCACGGCGACGGCGACGCCGCAGACCCACCGGGAGATCTCCGGTCGCCTGGGTCTCGACGACGCGAAGCACTTCGTGGCGGACTTCGACCGCCCGAACATCCAGTACCGCATCGAACCCAAGACGGGGGCGCTGCAGCAGCTGCTCACCTTCATCCGGACCGAGCACAGCGGCGATGCCGGCATCGTCTACTGCCTGTCGCGCAACTCCGTGGAGCGGACCGCTGCGGCGCTGTCGGAGCAGGGGATCCCGGCCCTGCCGTACCACGCGGGCCTCGACGCGAAGGTGCGCGAGCGCAACCAGTCCACCTTCCTGCGCGAGGACGGCGTCGTCATGGTCGCGACGATCGCCTTCGGCATGGGGATCGACAAGCCGGACGTCCGTTTCGTCGCGCACCTCGACCTGCCGAAGTCGGTGGAGGGGTACTACCAGGAGACCGGCCGCGCCGGGCGTGACGGTCTCCCCTCGACGGCCTGGTTGGCGTACGGCCTCAACGACGTCGTGCAGCAGCGCCGGATGATCGATCAGTCCGACGGTGACGCAGCACACCGTCGGCAGCTGAGCGCGCACCTCGACGCCATGCTCGCGCTGTGCGAGACGATCGAGTGTCGGCGTGTCCGGCTGCTCGCCTACTTCGGGCAGGAGTCGACCCCGTGCGGCAACTGCGACACGTGCATCGCGCCGCCCGAGTCGTGGGACGGCACCGTTCCGGCGCAGAAGTTCCTGTCGACGGTCGTCCGGCTCGACCGGGAACGCGGGCAGCGCTACGGCGTCGCCCACCTCGTCGACATCCTCGTGGGCAAGCAGTCGCCGCGCGTGCAGGAGCTCCGTCACGACTCCCTCGCCACCTTCGGCATCGGGTCCGACCTGTCCGAGGGGGACTGGCGCACCGTCGCCCGACAGCTCCTGGCGCAGGGGTACGCCGCGGTGTCCGGGGACGGCTACGGGACCGTCGTCCTCAGCCCCACGAGCGCCGACGTCCTGTCCGGCCGTGTGACCGTCCGGATGCGCCGCGACCCGGCGAAGGCCCCGCGGGCCGGTCGGGCGCGGCGCACCGTCGTGACCGACATGCCGCAGGAGTCCCTGGGCCTGTTCGAGGCACTGCGGGCCTGGCGAGCCGAGCAGGCCCGCGAGCAGGGCGTCCCCGCGTACGTGGTCTTCAACGACGCGACCCTGCGTGGGATCGCGGCCGTCCGTCCGGCCGACGAGGACGAACTCGCCGAGATCTCGGGCGTCGGCGCCGCCAAGCTGGAGCGCTACGGGCGGGCCGTCCTCGGCGTGGTCGCCGCTTCGGACTGACGCATTCCGCAGTCGGAATGTGACCCGGGACGGTCTCACTACACTCGGAGGCTCCCGTCACGAGGAGGCCCGGTGTCCGGTTCGTCGAAGTTCGCCACCGTCCTGAGTCGCGCTGTCGTGACCCCGCTCGCGCGGCTGGTGTGGCGGCCGAGGATCATCGGTCGCCGGAACGTCCCGAAGCACGGACCGGTGATCCTGGCGAGCAACCACCGGTCGTTCATCGACTCGCCCGCGATCACGCTGATGGCTCCCCGGAAGGTGTCGTTCCTGGCGAAGCAGGAGTACTTCACGGGGACCGGGTTCCGGGGTGCGGTGTCGCGCGCGTTCTTCGGCGGCATCGGAGCGATCGGGGTCGAGCGGGGAGCGGGTCAGGCCGCGCAGCACGCACTGGACCTGGGCCTCGAGCGGCTGCGCGCGGGTGAGGCCTTCGCAATCTACCCCGAGGGCACGCGCTCCCTCGACGGACGTCTGTACAAGGGGCGCACCGGCGTCGCGTGGCTCGCGCTCACGAGCGGCGCCCCGGTGGTGCCGGTCGCGCTGACCGGCACCGAGGACGTGCAGCCCGTCGGCTCGCGGGTCCCGAAGCTCGCACGGGTGACGATCGAGTTCGGCGCCCCGATCGACCTGTCGTCGTTCGGCGATGCGTCGTCCGGACGTGCGCGACGTCATGCCACCGATGCCGTGATGTCCGCGATCCAGGCCCTGAGCGGTCAGGAGCTCGCGAACGCCTACAACAACCCGCCCGCCTCGATCGTCGAGCGCGTGCGCCAGGTGCTGCACCGCGACGATCCGACCGAGGCGGTGCAGCCCGACTGACCTCGGGCGCGGAGTATTGCGCATACGAAATATCAGTGGTTGAATGGAGTCGTGCCCACGGCACGGACCCCTCCGGACCGACCGAACGGTCCACCGTCCACCACTTGATCGGAAGGCAAGCAGCATGTCCTCCACGCCCCTCTTCGACTCCGTCGCCCGTCGCCGCGAGCGCCTCGCCCCGACCCCCGCCGTGACCACGGCGCCCGCGGACCAGGCCCCGACGTCGCCGCTGTCGGCGCCCGTCGACCCGGCCCACTCGACGGCCGTCTCCGCCGCTCTCGTCGCAGCGATCGACAGCATCCCCGCGCACGTCGCACCCGCCGTCGTCGGTCGGTTCCGGGTCGAGGACGAGCAGCTCGCGCTGGTCGAGGCGGTCGCCGACGCACTGACCCGCGCCGTCGTCGACGCCGTCGTGCACGAGCTCGACCGGATCGTCCGCGATCGCGTCGTCCGCGCCTGACCCGGTCCGGACCCGACCGATGACCACGACGACCGACTCCCTGCCGATGCGTCCCCGCGGCGCCCACCGGCACGCCGCAGCGCCCCTGGGGGCTCGACCCGCTCGACCCGCGATGGCCGCTCCCGGAGCTGCGGTCGACCGGGCGACGGACGCCACGCGAGCGCCCGACGCCGCCGCGTTCCCCTCCCGCCGAGCACGTCGCGCCGCCGAGCGGCAGACAGCGACCGCTCCCGTGCCGGTCGTCCCCACACCGGTGACCGCAGGCCCGGTCACGCACCTGTCCACCGTGCCGGCGGTGTCCGCTCCCGCGGGCCCGGGCTCCACCGCAGCGGACCGGACGAGCACGGGCGTGGGGGCGGTCCCGGCGGATCGTGCGACGCGCGGCGACGCCCTCCCGTCCCGTCGGTCTCGCCGTGCTGACGCCGCGCGGCGACCGTCCGGACCGCAGGGCGCCGCACGGCTGCTCACCCAGGCGCTCTCCCTGCCCGTCCGCTCGATGGCGGACGTGGCGACGTCGGCACGGGCGCTCCCGGTGACCGCGACCGCCGTCGTCGCCTGCCTGTTCGTCACGGTCGCGACGCCCCAGACCGCGACGGCCGCCACGGTCGGAGCGCCGGCGCCGGCGCTCGGCGTGCAGGAGTTCGTCGTCACCGACGGCGCCACCCTCCCCGTGGAGCGCGACGCGTTCACGATCGGACGCGTGCCCCCGAAGCCAGCGCCCGCCGCTCCTGCAACGCCCGGTGCGGCCGACTCCGCTCCCCAGGTCAAGCCCTCCGCCCGACCGGTCGCGGGCACCATCCCGACCGCCGGCGGATTCGGGGCACGTTGGGTGGCCGGTTGTGCCGCCTGCTCGACGAACCACCAGGGGCTCGACTTCGCAGCAGCAACGGGGACCCCGGTGTCGGCCGCCATGTCCGGCCGGGTCGTCTCCGCCGGTGTCCTCGGCGGCTACGGGAACCAGGTGCTCCTGCAGCACGCCGACGGGACCCGGACGCGCTACGGCCACCTGTCGCAGATCGGCGTCTCGGTCGGCCAGTCCGTCACGGCCGGTCAGCGGATCGGCGCGGTCGGCAACACCGGGGTCTCCACCGGCTCGCACCTGCACTTCGAGGTCATCGTCGGCGGCGTCCCCGTGGACCCGGCCCGGTGGCTGCAGGAGCGCGGACTGCTCTGAGCCGACGGCGACTCCGGACGCGTACGGTCGGGGTCATCGGGGCAGGGAGTCCCGGTGGGACGGAGACGCGCGTGCGGGTGACGGTGCTGGGGACCGGGGCGATGGGGGCGGGGGTGGCAGCGTCGCTGGTGCGAGCCGGGCACGACGTCACCGTCTGGAACCGCAGTCGGGCACGGGCGGAGCCGCTCGGCGCACTGGGTGCGACGGTCGCGCCCGACGCGGCCACGGCGGTCGCCGACGCCCAGGTGGTGCTCCTGACGCTGTTCGACACCGACGCCGTGGTCGACGTCCTCGAGCAGGCGGCAGGGGAAGCCCCGGAGTCCGCGGTGTGGGTGCAGTGCTCGACCATCGGTGTGGCCGGGACGGAGACCGTCGTCCAGCTCGCCGCGAAGTACGGGATCACGCTCGTCGAGGCGATGATGCTCGGGACGAAGGCGCCGGCGGAGCAGGGGGTGTTGACGCTCCTCGCCGCCGGTGCACCGGACGTCCTCGACGTACTGGCCCCCGTGTTCGAGGCGGTCGCGGTGAAGACGGTCCGTGCGGGCGTCGACGTGGGGGCCGGGACGTCCCTCAAGCTAGCGGCCAACGCCTGGATCGCCTCACTCACCGCAGCGACGGGTCAGTCCCTCGCGATCGCCCGCGCCCTCGGCGTGGACCCGCGGCTCTTCCTCGACGCGATCGAGGGCAGCGCGAGCGACTCGGCCTACGCGCACACCAAGGGCGCCGCGGTCCTCGCGGGGGAGTTCCCGCCGCAGTTCGCGCTGGACGGCCTGCGGAAGGACATCGCGCTCATCACGGAAGCCGCGCGGGGAGCCGATGTGTCGACGGTGCTCCTCGAGGCGCTCGGTCGCGTGTACGCCGACGCCAGCGCGGCCGGGCACGGCGGGGACGACATCGCCGCCGTGGGCACCGCGTTCTGACCGGCACCGCCGGACGTCCCGCGACCTCGGGGGATCAGGAGCGTCGGAACCACCGACGGACGCGTGCCCCGAGTCGTCCGATCGCCTCGTCGTTCATCGTGTTCGCCAGGTCGAAGGCCTCGCGCGCGGGATCGGCGCCGTCGCGGATCCGTCGGAGCGCCGCGTCGGCCCGGGCTCGCGCATCGAGCTCCGCGAGCGGCATGTCGTCCTCGGGGTCGTGCGCCGACGCGGTCATGGCGTCAGCGTACGTCAGGCGTCTGCCCCGACGTCCACGTGGTCCACGACGCGGACCATCTCGTCGAGGAACGCCACGATGACCGCCATGTCGGCCGGCGGGAGGTGCTCCGCGACCTCGAGGGCGCGTGCGTCGAGGCCGTCGATGACCTCGAGTGCCTGACGCATCGACCCGCCCGACGCCGTCAGGATCACCCCGCGTCGGTCGTCCGGGTCGGGGTGGCGCTCGACGTGACCGCTCCGCACGAGGCGGTCCACGAGGGCCGAGGTCGACGCGGCAGTGATCTCGAGCTGCTCGGCGAGGTCCTTGGAGTTGACCGTCCGACCGGCACGCTCGGCGTCGATCAGCACGCGCAGTGCGTGCAGGGCGTTCTCGCCGATGCCCAGGGCCTCACGCGCGCGTCGCTGCGCGGCACTCTCGGCGCTGCGGTACCTGCGGAGTGCGTTGAGCACGTCCACCGCGTCGACCCTGGAGTCCTCGTGGTACCAGAATCCCGCGGTGCTGGTCGTCACCTCGGAAGTCACACCACAATGCTAGACGCTCTAGTTAGATTGTCTAGCGAGCAGCCGATCCGCGCTGTCGGCTCCTGCAACACCCGTGACCCCGTCCCGAAACACCGCCGCAACCCACGGTCGGTACGGTCGCCGCATGCAGGAGCCGACGTGCTGAGCCGACTCGCGGGCAGTGTCTTCCGGGTGGGGAGTGCGGTGGAACGGACCGACGTCGTCGCGCGCCTGCTCGACGTCTACCTGGTCCGGGGGGATCCGGAACCGGACGCGACGAACGCGCTCCGTGTCGTCGTGGGAGCCGCGCCGACCGATCCGCCCGGGGACCGCACGGCGACGCTCGACGCCCTGGCCCTGGACCGGCACGAGCCGGCCTCGATCGCGCACGCCGTCGCCGTGGCCCGGGACGACGCCCGGCGCGCACGCGAGGTCGTCTCGACGGAACTGTGGGACTGCCTCGACGTCACCCGGTCACGCATGCCCCGCAAGGTGGCGGTCGACCGCGCGCACGAGTTCCTCGGTTGGACACGGGAGCGCAGCGCGCTCGCCATCGGGGTCGTCGAGGGTGACGTCAGCCGTGACGAGGTGTGGGAGTTCTTCTCGCTGGGTCGTGCCCTCGCGCGGTGCACGGTGACGGCGCGACTGCTCGCGTCCGACCTCGTGGAGACGGCCTCGGCCGCGTCCTGGAGCACGGCGCTGCGGGCGTGCGGGGTGGGCGAGGCGTCCCGCCGTGGGCTGGACCACGCGCCGGACAGTGCCGAGGCCGCCGCGTTCCTGCTCCTCGACGAGCACAGCCCGCGGTCGCTCCGGTTCGTCGCGCGTCGTGCGGACGCCTGTCTCACGGACGTGGGGCCGTCGTGCATCGGGGACGAGGTCGCTGCCTTCCGCGCGGCGCTCGACCGGCTCGAAGCGGTCGGGGCCGCCGAGGCAGCCGTGCTCGCGGCAGCCGTCGCCGTGCCGTTGGCCACCGCTGCGGAACGCGTCGTGGCGGCCCTCGACGCGCGGGTCTTCGCCGCACCGGCACCGGCCGCGTAGGCCCGGGTGCTCCACCGAGGTCGCGCCCGGCACCAGCAGGTGGTCAGACCGCGCTCGACCGGTCCGCGACCGCCTCGTCCCGCTCCAGGTCCCGGCGGAGCGCCGCCCGGGCGTCGCGTCGGCTGACGACGGGGACCGAGCGGGTCACCGCGAGGTGCAGGCGTGCGTCGGCGTCGTACCGGAGACGCACGTGCTGGTGGCGGACGAGCCAGACGAGCGCGATCGCGAGCGCGACGAAGCCCGACGCGGCGCCGACGCCGATCGCCCAGCGCGGGCCCCAGGCGTCCGCGACGGCACCGACGATCGGCGCACCGATGGGGGTCCCCCCGGCGAAGATCGCCATGTAGAGCGCCATCACACGACCTCGCATCGACGCGGCCGTCGTGGTCTGCACGAGCGCGTTCGCCGTGGTCATGAAGGTGAGGGACGCCAGGCCCACGAAGACGAGCACCACGGCGAAGGTCCAGTAGCTCGGGGCGACCGCCGCCGCCGTGCAGGCCAGGCCGAACCCGCCGGACGCGACGACGAGCGTGCGCATCCTCGGGACGTCCCGTCGGGCGGAGAGCAGCGCGCCCAGGACGGAGCCGATGGCCATGACCGAGTTGAGGAGCCCGAACTCGCCGGCGCCCTTGCCGAACTCCACCCGCGCCATCGTCGAGGTGAAGATCGGGAAGTTCACACCGAAGGTGCCGACGACGAAGATCATGCAGAGGATGACCACGATGTCCGGTCGGGTGCGCACGTAGCGGAAGCCGGCGGCGATCTGCCCCCTGCCGCGCGGGGCCTTCGGCCGGTCGGCGAGCTGCGTCGGGTCGACGAAGCGCAGCGCCACGAGCACGGCCGTGAACGACGCGGCGTTGATGACGAACACCCAGCCGGATCCGATCGCGGCGATGAGCACCCCGGCGACCGCGGGGCCGATGAGTCGGGCTGCGTTGAAGGACGCCGAGTTGAGCGCGACGGCGTTGGCGACGTGCTCGCCCTGCACGACGTCCGAGACGAACGCCTGGCGGACCGGGGTGTCGAACGCCGCGACGATGCCGAGCGCGAGCGCGAACCCGTAGAGGGACCAGAGCGTCGCCGTCTGCGTCAGCACCATCACGCCGAGTCCCAGGCCGAGCGCGCCCATCAACCCCTGCGTCAGCATGAGCACGCGACGCCGGTCGAACCGGTCGGCGACGAGCCCGGTCAGCGGCAGGAGCAGCAGCTGCGGCCCGAACTGCAGAGCCATCGTGATCCCCACGGCGACCGCGTCGTCGTCGGAGAGCTGTGTGAGCACGATCCAGTCCTGTGCCGTGCGCTGCATCCACGTGCCGACGTTCGACACGAGTGCACCGGCGAACCAGATGCGGTAGTTGCGTCCCGCCAGGGACCGGAACATGGCTGTCACTGCTGCGCGAGCCTCCGCATGATCTCGGTGGCGTCGGCGAGGGTGGTGCGCTCGGCCGGGGTCAGGTCCGCGAGACGCGGGCTGAGCCAGGCGTCCCGTCGTCGTCGGGTCTCCTCGACGAGTGCGGCGCCGGCCTCGGTCGTCCCGATGAGCACCTTGCGTCGGTCATCGCCGTGCAGGTCCTTCGACACCAGGCCACGCTCGACGAGCGCGTTGACGGTCTTCGTCATCGACGGTGGGGTGACGCCGTCCTGTCGGCTGAGGTCGGCCAGGGTCATCGCGCCGTCCCGGTGCAGCCGTGCGAGGGCCGAGAACTGGGCGTCGGACACGGACGAGTCCGCCTTCTGGTTGCGCAGCGTCCGCGACAGGCGGTTCACGGCGATCCGGAGGTCGGTCGCGAGCGACGTCCGGGCGGCGACGGGCGACATGGTCGTTAGCCTAGCAAATTAGTTCAGCGAACGAACTGGTGGGCTCGTGGAATGGACGGGCGAGGTGTACCGTTCGGACAAGTAGGCAACACCTGTTGTTGATCCTGAAGGGAAAAGAGGAGAACATGTCCGAGTTCGAGGGCAAGGTCGCCGTCGTCACCGGCGGTGGCAGCGGCATCGGTGAAGCGGTCGCGAAGGAGCTCGCCGCTGCCGGAGCGTCGGTCGTCGTCACCGACATCAAGCTGGAGTCGGCCGAACGCGTCGTCGCCGAGATCACCGAGGCCGGCGGCACCGCCACCGCGGTCCAGGCGAACTCGGCCGTCGCGGCGGACAACGAGCGCATGGTGCAGCACGCGGTCGAGACCTACGGTGCGCTGCACCTCGCCGTGAACAACGCCGGCATCGGTGCGGCACCGCAGCCGATCGGCGAGTACGACGTCGACGCGTGGGACCGCGTGCGAGCGGTCGACCTCGACGGGGTCTTCTACGGGCTCCGCTACGAGATCCCGGCCATGCTCCAGGCCGGCGGCGGCGCGATCGTGAACATGGCGTCGGTGCTCGGCTCGGTCGGCATCGCGCAGAACGCGGCGTACGTCGCGTCGAAGCACGCCCTCGTCGGCCTCACCAAGGTCGCGGCGCTCGAGTACACGGCGCAGGGCGTCCGCACGAACGCGGTCGGCCCGGGCTTCATCGACACCCCGCTCGTGCGTGCGTCGCTCTCGCCCGAGGCCCTCACCGCCCTCGAGGCCGAGCACGCTGCGGGGCGGCTCGGCACCGACGCAGAGGTCGCGGCCCTCGTGCTCTTCCTGCTGAGCGACAAGGCATCCTTCATCAGCGGCAGCTACCACCTGGTCGACGGCGGCTACAGCGCCCACTGACACCGACCGTCGGACGGGAGGCGCGGTGCGGGTGAACGGACCGGCTCACCGGCACCGCGCCTCCCGTCCGGTCTCAGTGGAACTGCGGGATCGTCAGCCAGATGCCGGTGAGCACGGCTGCACCGCAGACTGCGAAGCACGCGGCGGCGCCCGCGAGTGCGGCCGGAGGCGTCTTCCCGGACCGCGGGGTCTCCTGGCGGTACGCCGTGTGGTCGCCGCCCGGGTCCGTCGGCTGGCCCGTCCCGAGCAGCCGCAGCCCGAGCGTGTAGAGCAGCACCACGCCCACCGCCGCCACGAACCCCACCCACGCGACCGTCGCGATCGCTCCGAAGTCGATGTCCATGTCGTCCTCCGATCAGGCCGCGACCGGCTGCGACGCCGGCTGGTCCTCGTTGACGTCGTCCTGCGTCACCGGCCGGCGGCGCGCGAGGAAGAAGAACCCGAGCCCGGCTGCGAGCGCGAGCACCGCGACGACCACGAGCCCGATCGTCGAGGTCGCCGCCACCGCCGTCGCGAGGGCGCCCACCACCGCTGCCGCCGGGAGCGTGACCACCCACGCGACCACGATCCGGCCGACGACCGACCAGTGCACGTCCGCGAGCTTCTTGCCGAGGCCCGACCCGATCACCGAGCCGCTCGTCACGTGGGTCGTGGACAGGGCGAACCCGAGGTGCGACGACACCAGGATCGTCGCGGCCGAGCTCGTCTCCGCGGCGAAGCCCTGCGGGGACTGCACGTCCGAGATCCGCTTGCCGACGGTCCGCATGATGCGCCAGCCGCCCATGTAGGTGCCGAGGCCGATCGCGAGCCCGCAGGCGAGGACCACCCAGAGGGCCGGACCGCTGCCGGACGGCTGGTAGTTCGCGGCGATGAGCGTCAAGGTGATGACACCCATCGTCTTCTGTGCGTCGTTCGTGCCGTGCGCGAGCGACACCAATGAGGCCGAGATCGTCTGCCCGTGCCGGAACCCCGTCGCGGCGCCGTGCGTGGTGGCGTTCCTCGTGAGGGCGTACGCGAGGTACGTGGCGACGAGGGCGATGAGGCCCGCGATGACCGGTGAGAGCAGCGCCGGGAGCACGACCTTCGACACCACGGTCGCCCAGTCCACCGAGTCCAGCCCGGCGCCGATGATCGACGCCCCGATGAGACCGCCGAACAGTGCGTGCGTGGACGACGACGGCAGGCCGAAGTACCAGGTCGCGAGGTTCCACAGCACCGCGCCGACGAGCCCCGCGAAGATCATGGTCGGGCTGATGTGGATGCCGTCCTGGCCCTCGCGGATGATGCCCTGCGAGACGGTCCTGGCGACCTCGGTGGAGAGGAACGCGCCGACCACGTTGAGGACGGCGGAGATGAGCACGGCGGTCCGGGGCTGCAGGGCTCCGGTGGCGACCGAGGTGGCCATGGCGTTCGCGGTGTCGTGGAAGCCGTTCGTGAAGTCGAACACGAGGGCCACCACGATCACCAGCACGACGGTGACGAGGACGTCCATGCGCGACAACGGTAGGCCCGCTCCGAGCCCGCTGCGTGAACGCCGGGTGAACACGCCACGGAACCCGTGCGACATCGGTGCGTCTGCGAGGATGCAGAGGTGCCGACCTTCTCAGCAGCCCGAGGGGACTCCTCGTTCACCGACGCGCACGGCGTCGAGATCGTCTACTCGACGTGGCGTGCTGCACGGCCGAAGGGCATCGTGCAGATCGCGCACGGGGTCGGCGAGCACGGGCTGCGCTACGAGCCGCTCGCGCAGGACCTCGTCCGCGCCGGGTACACGGTGCACGCCAACGACCACCGCGGGCACGGGCGCACCGGGCTCGCGCAGTGGGAGGGCGACCACACCAAGCTCGGTCGGCTCGGGCCCGGGGGACTGCGCGCGGCGATCGCCGCCGTGGAACAGATGACCGCGGTCGCGAAGGCGGACACCCCCGGCGTCCCGCTCGTCCTGCTCGGCCACTCCTGGGGCTCCCTGATGGCCCAGCGGATCGTGAACACCTCGTCCGACCGGTACGACGGCGTCGTCCTGTCTGCGACGGCCTACCGACTGCCCGGGTGGATGAACAGCGGTGACCTCAACGCCCGGCACGCGGGTTCCGGACCGACCAAGTTCGAGTGGATCACCCGGGACCGCGCCGTCATCGACGCGATCGCCGCCGACCCGCTGGCCGTCGAGGCGGACGTCATCGGGCTCTTCGGCGTCCGGGACGCCCTCCGGCTGCTCGGGGTGCCGCGGCGGGGGATCCCGCACGATGTGCCGATGCTGCTGCAGGTGGGGTCCGACGACACCCTCGGCGGGCCGCGGTCGGTGGAGCGGCTGGCGCAGGCGTACCGGCGGCGGGGCAGGTTGTCGGACGTCGAGGTGCGGGTCTACGACGGAGCGCGGCACGAGGTCTACAACGAGACCAACCGGGACGAGGTCGTCGCCGACCTCGTCGCCTGGCTCGACCGCCACGTGGGTCGCTGACGCGGGGTGCGGCCGCCGGAACCAGGTTCCGGCGTGGGTCCGCGCGGCCCGCGGGAACCAGGTTCCGGACACAGCACCGCGGAATTCCACGGTGTGGTGTCCGGAACCTGGTTCCGGGACGGGAGGCGCGTGGCGGGGCCGCACCGCGCCTCCCGTCCGCCGCGGCGTAGGCTCGTGCCGTGCACGGTGAGTACAAGGTCCCAGGAGGCAAGCTGGTCGTCGTCGACCTCGAGGTCGTGGACGGGAGCATCCGCGACTTCCACCTGGCGGGCGACTTCTTCCTCGAACCCGACGACGCACTCCCGCTGATCGACCGCGCCGTCGAGGGCCTGCCCGCGACGACCGACGCTGCCGGCATCGCCGCCGCCGTCCGGGCCGCGCTGCCGGAGGACGCCGTGCTGCTCGGCTTCACGCCCGAGTCCGTCGGCGTCGCCGTCCGACGGGCGCTCTCACGGGCGTCGACGTGGCAGGAGTACGACTGGGAGATCATCCACGAGGGGCCGATCAGTCCCAACGAGCACCTCGCGCTCGACCAGGTCCTCACCGAGGAGGTGGGCGCCGGCCGCCGCGGGCCGACCCTGCGCATCTGGGAGTGGGACCAGCCGGCCGTCGTCATCGGGTCGTTCCAGTCCCTCAAGAACGAGGTCGACCCCGAGGGTGCGGCGAAGTACGGAGTCGAGGTCGTCCGCCGCATCTCGGGCGGCGGCGCCATGTTCATGGACGCCGGCGCGATCATCTCGTACTCGCTCTACGTGCCCACGGACCTGGTGCAGGGCATGACGTTCGCCGACTCCTACGCGTACCTCGACGAATGGGTCATCGAGGCGCTGAAGTCCCTCGGCATCGAGGCCTACTACCAGCCGCTCAACGACATCTCGTCCACGAAGGGCAAGATCGGCGGTGCGGCGCAGAAGCGACTCGGGACCGGTTCGCTGCTGCACCACGCGACCATGAGCTACGACATGGACGGCGAGAAGATGGTGCAGGTGCTCCGGATCGGCCGCGAGAAGATGAGCGACAAGGGCACGACGAGCGCCGCCAAGCGCGTCGACCCGCTCCGCTCGCAGACGGGCCTCACCCGGGCCGAGATCATCGATCGGCTCATCGCGACGTTCACGAAGCTCTACGGAGCGCACGAAGGACACGTCACCGACGCCGAACGGGCGCGGGCACAGGAGCTCGTCGCGACCAAGTTCGCGACCAAGGAGTGGCTCGAGCGCGTCCCCTGACACGACGACCCTGGTGCGGCGGCCGGAGGAGAGGGGGGAACCTCCGGCCGCCACGGCACCAGTGTGGGCGTCGTCCTGATGAACCACATGTGTGGATCGGGAGAATCCCCCGCGCGGCGGATGTCCCGGCCCCCGAGCGCACGTAGCGTCGACGTCGTGAACTGGTTGATCATCCTGGGGGCGGTGGCCGTCGCGGTCGTCGTGGTGTGGTTCGCCGATCGCGTGGGCTGGATCGACCTGTCGAACAAGGCCACGCGCAGCGGGGGATCCGGCGGTGTCGTGTCGATGATGGACGAGGTGTTCGCCCCGACGCGGCACGAGTCCCAGACGGAGTACGAGCGACAGTCGCGCCTGCCGCAGGAAGCGCCGACGCCGGCCGACGACGACCACGACCTGCTCAGCGGTACGGTGCTCATCCGGGTGCCCACGGTCCGGGGCGCCGGCACCGGTCGTCGCGAAGCACGGCCCGGCACGCACGACCGCTCCTACTGAACGGTCCTCCTGTGCGACGTCGCTCGTGGACGTCACCCGGACCGTCGACGGGTCAGCGCGTGGTGAGCTCCTGGTAGTCGGGGTGCCGCTCGATCCACGCGCGGACGTAGCTGCACTGCGGCACCACGCGGCGGGACGAGTTCGCCCGCACGTCGTCCAGGGCGTGCTGCACGAGGATCGATGCGTGTCCGCCACCGCGGTGGGCCGGGTCGACCTCGGTGTGCACGAAGCGGATCTCGTCGCCGTCGACCTCGTACGCGGCGAGGCCGATGACCTCGCCGTCCTCGACGAGGGAGTACTGCTGCTGGTCGGTGTCGTTGCGGACCTCGGGTGCTGCCATGCTGCCGACGCTACGCCCCCGGCCCGGACGGCGGCTCCGCCGCGGCTCGGGACGGTGGCTCGGCCGCGGCTCGGGACGGCGGCCGAGGCTCGGCTGGACGGACGACTTCCGCGTGCACGGAGCCGCGTCGTGTCCGCCCGAGCGAGGCTCGGCGGCCCCGAACCCAGCGTGCGGATGCCGGAACGACCACCGGGGGCGCACTAGTCTCGGTCCGTGCAGCACGACGCCCTCCCACCCGCCGCGCCCTGCACCGGCGACCGGGATCGAGGTCCGGACCGCGTGGTCCACGGTGACAACCTCGACGTCCTGGCGACGCTCGACGACGGGTCCTTCACGCTCGTCTACCTGGACCCGCCGTTCAACACCGGCCGTCGCCAGCGTCGGCACGCCAGCACGGCCGTCCGCAGCACGGCGCCGGGGCCGGAGGAACGAGGACGCCGCGAGACGGTGACCGGTTTCCGGGGCGGCACCTACGAGCGGGTCCGCGGGGACCTGCTGCGCTTCGACGACCGGTTCGACGACTACTGGGAGTTCCTCGAACCCCGGCTGCTCGAGGCGTGGCGGGTGCTCGCCGACGACGGCACGCTGTACCTGCATCTCGACTACCGCGAGTCGCACTACGCCAAGGTCCTGCTCGACGCGCTGTTCGGCCGAGACTCCTTCCTCAACGAGATCGTGTGGGCGTACGACTTCGGCGCGAAGTCGCGCTCACGGTGGCCCACGAAGCACGACACGATCCTGGTGTACGTCAAGGACCCGACCCGGTACTGGTTCGACTCCGCGGCGGTCGACCGGGAGCCGTACATGGCACCGGGGCTCGTCACCCCCGAGAAGCGTGAGCGCGGCAAGCTCCCCACGGACGTCTGGTGGCACACGATCGTGTCGCCGACGGGCCGCGAGAAGACCGGGTACCCGACGCAGAAGCCCGAGGGAGTGCTCCGCCGTATCGTGCAGGCGTCGTCGCGCGAGGGGGACTGGGTCCTCGACTTCTTCGCCGGCAGCGGCACCACGGGCGCGGTCGCGTCGGCACTCGGCAGACGCTTCGTCCTGGTCGACGACAACGCGACCGCCATCGAGGTGATGCGCCGCCGGCTCCCTGACGCGGAGTTCTCCCGGATCTCCTGACGGCGACCCGGGCGGGCGCCTACTCGGCGGAGTGGCGGCCGTGCAGGTGGTCGTCCCCGTCCGGCCGGGAGGCGCGGCTCGCCTCCGCCGCCTCGTCCGTCTGCGGCGCCGTGGTCACCGCCGGGTCGGGCGCCGGGTCCGCCGGGTCCGCCGGGTCGGTGGGAGCCGCGTGGGCCGGACGGGTCCGGATGGTGCCGGTCGTGGTGGGCGGCTCGTCCACGGGCGCCGCCGCGGAGTGTGCCCCGTGCGTCGTGGCGTCCGGCAGGGGTGCGCGGGTGCCGCTGTCGGGGGCGGCGGCGCGTGTTCCCGTCGTCGAGGAGACGTCAGGTGAGGCGGGGACCGCCTGCATCGACCCGGTGTCGGGCGACACGAGCGCTCCGGACCCGGCCGCCGCACCCTGCGCCGTGACCGTGAGGCGGTCGCTGTCCTTCGCCGCGTCGGCCTGCTCCTGGAGGGCGGAGACCTTGCGCAGCGGCGGGACCCGGAAGAACCAGGTGAGGACGAAGGCCAGCAGGATGACGCCGAGACCGACCCAGTACACGACGACGGCGGAGTCGCTGAAGCCGACCAGGAACGGGCGCGTGAGCCGCTCGTCCGCACCGTTGAGGAACGAGGTGTCGCTCGTCGCCGAGGCACTGGACGAGTTCGTGTCCCCGTCCTGCAGCTGCCGTACCAGCTCGGGCGCGACCTGGTCGACGACCGCCTGGCGCTGGTCGGCGTCCGAGTAGTCCACCCGGAGTGCGCCGTCGACGACGTCGGCGTTCGCCTTCTCGGCGGCGGTCTCGAGGGCCTGCTGCTCGGCAGCGGGCTTCGCGGCCGCGACCTGCTGCGCGATCACCTGCTGCTCGTTCGCCGCCGGGACGGTGCCCGCGGCGACCTGGGCCCGCACCTGCGCGGTGACCTGCTGCGTGACCGCCGCGTCCGCTGCCTGCTTCGCAGCGTCGGTGGCTTCGTCCAACCCCCTCTGCACGTTCTGCTGCACGGGGTCGACGATGCGCGACCAGATCTGGTCCATCACGCCCTTGTTGGCGGGAGCATCCGCCACGGACGGCGTGAGCGCGGCGTTGAGGGCCGGCTTCAGGTCGTCCTCGTCCTGCATCGCCGAGGTGATGTTCGTCGGCATGAGCGTGAACAGGACGGACAGCAGCACGGCGGTGCCCATCGTCCCGCCGATCTGCCGGAAGAACGTCGCCGCACTCGTCGCGACGCCGATGTCTCGCGGACTGACCGAGTTCTGGGCCGCGAGCGTCAGCGTCTGCATGAGCTGCCCGAGCCCGAGACCGATCCCGAACATGCCGAGCATGAGGAACCACAGCGGTCGGTCCGCGGTCAGGAACGTCAGGACGGTGAAACCGATCGCCGTGAAGGCGGTGCCGGTGATCGGGAACACCTGGTAGCGCCCGGTGCGCGAGATGATCTGGCCCGAGGCGATCGACGAGATCATCAGGCCGAGGACCATCGGCAGCATCGCGAAGCCGGACTCGGTGGGGGTGACTCCCTTGACGATCTGCAGGTACAGCGGGATCGTGAGCATCGCACCGAACATGCCGAACCCGACGAGGACCGACAGGACCGCGGACATCGAGAAGACGTGCGAGCCGAAGAGCTTGAGCGGCAGGATCGCGTCGTCGCCCATCGCGCGCTCGACGATCACGAAGGCGACCAGGCCGACGGCGCCGATGACGTAGCAGGCGATCGCCCCCGGCGACCACCAGCCCCAGTCGCGTCCCTGCTCGGCGACGAGGAGCAGCGGGACGAGCGTCACGATGACGAGTGCCGCGCCCCACCAGTCGATGCGGGGCTTCCCGCGGTCGCCGAACTTCGGCAGGTGCAGGAACGTGAGCACCATCACGAGGGCGATGATCCCGATCGGCACATTGATGAGGAAGACCCAGCGCCACCCGCCGATGAAGAGGATCTCCGAGGCGCCGGCGAAGAGGCCGCCGACCAGCGGACCGATCACGCTCGAGATGCCGAAGACCGCGAGGAAGTACCCCTGGTACTTCGCGCGCTCGCGGGGGGCGAGCATGTCGCCCATGATCGCGAGCGGCAGTGACATCAGACCGCCCGCACCGAGTCCCTGCAGCGCGCGGAACCCGGCGAGCATGAGCATCGAGGTGGAGAAGGACGCGGCGAACGACCCGACGATGAAGATGCCGATGGCGATGAGGAACAGCGGACGGCGCCCGAAGATGTCGGAGAGCTTGCCGTAGATGGGCGTCGTGATCGTCGACGCGATGAGGTAGCCCGTCGTCACCCAGGCCTGCTGGTCGAGACCGTGCAGGTCGTCACCGATCGTGCGGATCGCGGTGCCGACGATGGTCTGGTCGAGGGCGCCCAGGAACATGCCGGCCATCAGGCCGTAGATGACCAGCAGGATCTGCCGGTGGTTCATCACGGCGCCGGACGCGGTCGACGGTGCCGCGGGTGCGGTCGCGGTCTGGGTCATGTTCCTCGGTCTCCACGGGTGTCGGAACGCGCGGGGTCTGCCCGACCTTGCGTTCGCTGCAAAGTTACAACCGCCGCATCGCGACCGTTCCCGGTCTCGCTCTTCCTGAGCGGATCGACAGCGGCTCGACGGCGGCGTGGAACGCAGCAGCCCCGACGTCGTCGAGGACGTCGGGGCTGCTGGTGGGGGCGCACCGTGGCCCGCCCGCCCGGGCGGGTGGCTCAGGCGCCGAGCGCTGCGTCGACGATCTCCTTCGCCTCGCGCTGGACCTGCTCGAGGTGCTCCTGACCGACGAAGCTCTCGGCGTAGATCTTGTAGACGTCCTCGGTGCCCGAGGGTCGAGCAGCGAACCAGGCGTTCTCGGTCACGACCTTGACGCCGCCGATCGCCGCGTCGTTGCCGGGTGCCTCGGACAGCTTCGCGGTGATGGGGTCCCCGGCGAGGGTGTCCGCCGTGATCGCGTCGCCGTCGAGCTTCGACAGGCGGGCCTTCTGCTCCTTGCTGGCCGCCGCGTCGACGCGCTGGTACACCGGTGCGCCGAACCGCTCGGTGAGCTCCGCGTAGAGCTGCGACGGCGTCTTGCCCGTCACGGCGATGATCTCGGACGCCAGGAGCGCCAGGATGATGCCGTCCTTGTCGGTGGTCCAGGCCGTGCCGTCCTTGCGGAGGAAGCTGGCGCCGGCGGACTCTTCCCCGCCGAACGCGACGGAGCCGTCGATCAGGCCCGGCACGAACCACTTGAACCCGACGGGGACTTCCCACAGCCGGCGGCCGAGGGACTCGGCGACCTTGTCGATGATGCTCGACGACACGAGTGTCTTGCCGACGGCGGCGTCCTCGCGCCAGGCCGGCCGGTGCGCGTAGAGGTACTCGATCGCCACGGCGAGGTAGTGGTTCGGGTTCATCAGACCGGCGTCGGGCGTGACGATGCCGTGCCGGTCGGAGTCTGCGTCGTTCCCGGTGAGGACGTCGAACTCGTCCTTCCGGGCGACCACGGACGCCATCGCGCTCGCGCTCGACGGGTCCATCCGGATCTTGCCGTCCCAGTCGAGGGTCATGAACGACCAGGTCGGGTCGACGTCGGGGTTCACGACGGTGAGATCGAGTCCGTAGTGGTCGCGGATCCGGTTCCAGTAGGGCAGGGACGCGCCACCGAGCGGGTCGGCGCCGATCTTCACGCCCGCGCGCTTGATGGCGTCGATGTCGATGATGTTCTCGAGGTCGGCGA
>Ga0308167_1001634_pt1 | contig 24654 bp, 20 predicted proteins | sample PhyCR1_2_FD_202138 | JGI IMG/M metagenome (GOLD analysis project Ga0308167, IMG submission 202138) | Phyllosphere microbial communities from UC Gill Tract Community Farm, Albany, California, United States - DLSLRC.R1 | ecosystem: Host-associated > Plants > Phyllosphere > Unclassified | place... | reverse complement strand
CCGAGCGTTTTGACTGGCTGGTGGCGATGGATGCGGGACAGGTTCTGGCCACCGGCAGCGGACAGGAACTGCGTGAAAGTACCGGCAGCGCAACGCTAGAGGAGGCCTTTATTGCCCTGCTGCCGGAAGAGAAACGCAACGCGCACCAAAAGGTGGTTATCCCACCGCGTGATACTTCGCAGGATGACGTGGTAGCCATTGAGGCGCAGGGGCTAACCATGCGCTTTGGCGATTTCGTTGCCGTGAACGATGTGAATTTACGCATACCACGCGGCGAAATTTTTGGTTTCCTCGGTTCTAACGGCTGCGGCAAATCGACCACCATGAAGATGCTGACCGGATTACTGCCCGCCAGCGAAGGGAAAGCATGGTTATTTGGGCAGGAGGTCGATCCCAAAGATATCGAAACCCGCCGCCGAGTAGGCTATATGTCGCAGGCTTTTTCGTTGTATAGCGAACTTACGGTGCGACAAAACCTTGAACTGCACGCGCGTCTTTTTCATCTTCCCGAGGAGGATATTCCTGCACGCGTTGAGGAGATGAATCAGCGGTTCATGCTGAGTGATGTAGAAGATATGCTGCCAGAAGCGCTGCCGTTGGGGATTCGTCAGCGTTTATCTCTCGCCGTTGCGGTGATCCATAAACCTGAAATGCTTATCTTGGATGAGCCAACGTCGGGAGTCGATCCGGTTGCGCGCGATATGTTTTGGAATTTGATGGTGGATTTGTCACGGCGTGATGGCGTGACCATCTTTATTTCAACGCACTTTATGAATGAAGCGGAGCGCTGTGACCGTATATCCCTGATGCATGCGGGAAAAATACTGGCAAGCGATACGCCTGAGGCATTGGTGAAGCAGCGTGGTTTAGGCACGCTTGAGGCCACGTTTATTGCCTACTTACGTGAGGCTTCTGGTGATAGCGGTGCTCCGCCGGAGCAGATGCCCGAGACGCCTCAGGTTGAAACGACAACGCCTGCCATCAGCCATCACTTTAGCTTCACGCGGATGTTCAGCTATAGCCGTCGAGAAGCTTTGGAGCTGCGGCGCGATCCTATTCGCTCAACCTTGGCTTTGCTGGGGACGGTGATCCTGATGTTCATCATGGGCTACGGCATCAGTATGGATGTGGAAAACCTGCGTTTTGCAGTGATAGACCGCGATCAGACCGGCACCAGCCAAGCCTATACGCTCAATCTGTCGGGCTCGCGCTATTTTATCGAACAGCCGCCGATTACTGATTATCAGCAGTTGGAGCGCCGAATGCGCGACGGTGAACTCGCCGTGGCAATTGAGATACCGCCTAACTTTGGCCGTGATATTGCGCGTGGGCATACGGTGAAAATTGGCGTTTGGGTCGATGGGGCGATGCCGAATCGGGCTGAAACCGTGCGTGGCTATGTGCAGGCGATGCACTTGGCGTGGCTAAGTGATATGGCCTCGCGCCAGCCAACGGCCAATATGGGGAATATCCTGATGGATATTGAAACCCGCTATCGCTATAACCCTGATGTAAAAAGTTTGCCTGCTATTGTGCCTGCGGTGATCCCGCTGCTGTTGATGATGATCCCCGCGATGCTTAGCGCGTTAAGCGTGGTGCGTGAAAAAGAGCTGGGCTCAATCATTAATCTGTACGTGACGCCGGTGACCAAGGCCGAGTTCCTGATCGGCAAGCAGTTGCCTTATATCGTATTGGGCATGTTTAACTTTTTACTGCTGTGCGCGTTATCGGTCTTTTTGTTTGGCGTTGAGCATAAGGGCAGTTTCCTCACGCTGACGTTGGCGGCACTGCTGTACATCATTATCGCCACCGGCATGGGCCTGCTGATCTCGACCTTTATGAAAAGCCAGATCGCCGCGATCTTCGGCACTGCGATCATCACGCTGATCCCTGCTACGCAGTTCTCCGGCATGATCGATCCGGTTTCGTCGTTGGAAGGGATCGGACGGTGGATCGGTAATATTTACCCAACCTCCCACTTCTTAACCATCACGCGCGGCACTTTCTCAAAGGCGCTAAACCTGTTTGATCTGCAAGCTTCGTTTATCCCGTTGCTGATTGCCGTTCCCGTGGTGATTGGGCTCAGCGTTCTTCTATTGAAAAAGCAGGAGGGCTAATGCGCAGCTTACGCAATATCTTTAATCTGGGGATCAAAGAGCTACGCACCTTACTGGGCGACAAAGCCATGCTGGCGCTGATCGTGTTTTCGTTCACGCTATCGATCTACTCCTCGGCAACCGTAACGCCGGGCTCGCTGCACATGGCACCGATTGCGATTGCCGATCAGGATCAATCCCAGCTTTCCACCCGTATCGTGAATAGCTTTTACGCGCCCTATTTTATGCCTCCGGCAATGATCGATTCGAATCAAATCGATCCGCTGTTGGATGCGGGAACCTACACCTTCGCTTTGGATATTCCGCCGAATTTTCAGCGAGATGTATTGGCTGGCCGTCAGCCCGCCATTCAGCTCAACGTTGACGCCACTCGCATGAGTCAGGCATTTCTGGGTAACAGCTATATTCAGAATATTGTGAATGACGAAGTGAGCGAATTTATGGCGCGCTATCGGGCGGGAAGTGCATTACCCGTAGATTTAGAAGTGAGGGCGCGCTTTAACCCGAATCTCGATCAGTCGTGGTTTGGCGCGGTGATGGCAATTATCAACAATATCACCATGCTGGCGATCATTCTGACGGGTTCGGCGCTGATCCGTGAACGCGAGCACGGCACCATCGAGCACCTGCTGGTGATGCCAATTACGCCGTTTGAAATCATGCTAGCGAAGGTATGGTCGATGGGGCTGGTGGTGCTGGTGGCATCGGGGCTATCGCTGATCTTTATGGTGCAGGGCGTTTTGCATGTGCCGATTGAAGGCTCGATTCCGCTGTTTATGCTGGGCGTGGCGCTTAGTTTGTTTGCCACCACCTCCATCGGGATTTTTATGGGCACCATCGCCCGATCAATGCCGCAGCTTGGCCTGCTGATGATACTGGTGTTGATCCCGTTGCAGATGCTTTCGGGAGGCTCAACTCCGCGAGAAAGCATGCCGCAGCTGGTGCAGGACATTATGCAAACCATGCCAACTACGCACTTTGTCAGCCTTGCGCAGGCAATACTGTATCGCGGCGCTGATTTCAGCATCGTATGGCCGCAGTTTGCTACGTTGCTGGTGATTGGTATGGTGTTCTTTGGTTTTGCTCTGAGCCGATTCCGTAAAACCATTAGCTCGATGGCTTAGGTTAGGGGTGTTATTCCGTGGCAGTTTTCATTCGGATTTATTGATGGATACATGCCACGGAAATTGGAGACTGATATGTCTCATACGGTTCTCCCGTTTATTTTCTTAATTTATTCCCCTTAATGTTCAGGGTATTAATAGATATAAAAGTCACCTCTACTAAAGGAAGTTTCAGAAATTGGTATTTTCAGCATGATTCAATAATGCTAATGAGTTAACAGTTTTGGTTCAGTACAATAGGTAAATTAAAATCCTTATAATATAGGTTATTAATATAAATATATTATAAATCAAATGGATATGTGAATGTAATGATTTACTTTATGGAGGTGACTTTGCGCATAGGTATTTTCGTGATAGCTATTATGCTGAATAAATAATTCATCTGACCTTAGTGCTCTACCGCTACTGGGGAAAATCTACACATAAAAAATCTAGAATAGGTATGAAAGATAAAATTAAGGAAGATATAAATGGCAGTTATACCGATAGGGAAATCAATATACGAAGTTGATGCTAATATGAGAGAAGCTAGCCAGCGTGGAGAAGGACACGGTATGGCAACGCCAATGACTTATTTTTGGTTCTATAAGCAAGTAAGAAACCATGGGAAGTGGGATTACAAACAAGAGAGTTCTTCTTATCAAAATTTTGGCAATTTTAATTTTGGCGCAACAGGAATTGCCGCGGGCATACCCGAGGAAATGTTGCACCGTGGCGCAGGGTGCGCGCAGCAACGTGCTGGAACCTCACTCCCTGAGTGGAATAATTGTTTCGGTGACTTTCCATATGGGGATGATCCGCATGACCAGTTCTGGATAAAGCAGGGAATCGACTATGCGAAAAAGCACGGTTATTAGTGCAGTTGTCATCGCCGGGCTTATTGTTTTTGCAGCGGTATACTTTTCTCTGGTTGGAAAGCCGACAGTGCCGAACGTAACGATTGCCGCAGTTCAGCCTATTGGGAATGATTTATATCTATACGTTACTCAAACAAATAACGGCGGCGCAACCGTGCCTATGACTTATCGATACTACATAGGGGAAGAAATCGACCCGCGATCTATCGATATTCAATTAAGCCATGAAGAACCCTTTATTGTGAGTAATAGCGATCGGTTTACATGGGGGGATGCGTCGGGCGAAGTTACGGTCAATGTCACTGGGAGACTATATGATTTTAAGTCGTCAGCGTCTTACCTTAAGAAAGGTATAAGAAATCAAATGCCTGTAAGAGTCCTAAACACCCCACATTGATTCTATTGTACCATTCGAGCAAATGGCTTCCCGTTTTGGCGAAGCCATACACGCCTACGGCATTTCTGGCGACGGTGTGCGTTCGCCTTTAAAGCCGTGTACGGTGCCAAAGCGGCCAGTGTCTTGGTTCCAGTCGGCAATGGATTGACGTAATTCTTCTTTGCTGCGGCCCACGAAATTCCACCACATCAGCACCTGTTCACCTAAAGGCTCACCGCCGAGGAATAACACCCGTGTTTTAGGTGCGAGCGTGACGTTGAGCAGCGTATTTTGCGTGCCAATATAGGCCAGCTCATTTTCAGCAAAGCGTTCGCCTTCAATATTGATCTCACCCTCCAGCACAAACAGGCCATATTCAAAATCGGGCTGCAGCGTTAACTGGGTGTTTGAGCCATCGGGCGTATAGAGATCGACGCCCAGTAAATCGGAGAAACACAGGGTTGGTGCATGGTAGCTGGCGTAATCTCCGGCTAGAAGCGTGTGGCGGATTCCATCAGCATCCCAAACGGGCAGCGTTGGATAGTGATCAAAACGCGGCGGCATATCTTTAACCGCTGCGGGCAAGGCTATCCATAGTTGAGCCGCGTGGAGGCGTGGGAAACCCGGCACTGACTCTTCGGTATGGGCAATGCCGTGTCCGGCCGTCATTAAATTCACCTGACCAGGGCGGATGATTTGTTCGTAGCCAAGACTGTCGCGATGTAAAACCTCGCCCTCTAGCATCCATGTGAACGTCTGCAAACAGGTATGTGGGTGAGGGGCAACACGGAATCCACCGTTGTCGTGCTTAAGCACCGATGGACCCGCGTGATCGAGAAAACACCATGCGCCAATCAAACGACGTTCTTTAACCGGAATGGCGCGCGAAACGGGGATCCCGCCAACGTCTTTAATACGGGACGTGATGCGCTGTAGGGGGATAGAGCTGTGATTGTTATTCATAGTCGCTCGCTCGTTATTGGGTATAGGATAAGCACCGATATTTCATCCTATACCACTTAGCGCCGAGTTGCAGTGATGCCCTCATCATTACCACTCTAGCTCGAGCTGCCGCCGATTCGGCTGTAGTAGGCCTGTTTGACGAGGCTTTCATCGAGCAACACATTAACCAGATTATCCAAATCATCAGCGGAAACCGATGCAGGGATCAGTGCGACGGTGATCTCCACGTCATCATCACCGAAAGGCTCAACGTCGAGGTGCGACATAAAGCAGTTTTCCGCTTTTAACGTTTGTTTCACCAGCGTCAGCGCTTCGCGCTGATCGTTTTCTAACGCGATAACGCAAATCTCGTAAGTGGCGTCACCACGCTCGTCGGTGAGCGGCTGGCGGTTGATAATGTTGACCATTGGGCGCAGCAAGGTATTGGATGCCACGACAAAAAACGTCGCCATACAGGCATCGGCAATCATTCCTGCACCTGCGCAGGCACCCACAGCGGCGGAGCCCCACAGCGTAGCTGCGGTATTAAGTCCGCGGATGTTTAATCCTTCTTTCATGATGGTTCCCGCGCCGAGAAAACCGACGCCAGAAACCACATAAGAGATCACCCGTACAGCACCGCTAGGCGTATCGATGCTCATTGCCAAATGGACAAAAATAGCGGCACTGGTGGCAACCAGTGTGTTGGTGCGCAATCCAGCCGTACGCTGGCGATATTGGCGCTCATAGCCAATAATAGCGCCGAGTAAAAATGCGACCAATAAAATAGAAAATGTTTCGTAATGCAGAGTGAAGTTCATGTAATAAGCCTCAGAAATTGGGCTCTGCTTTTTAGTAACGAAAATAGGCTTATTTTTCCCGTGGCCGAGCCACGAAACTTTCATCATCATTAATTTGTCGCAATATCTGGTGCAACAAAGGATGAAGAACGTTATTTCCGTTGCGAATAAGCAGAAAAATAAATAGCAGCAATTCATCAGAAATAAATCTGATTAATAACTACATGATTGTGAGATTGAGGCGTGTTAATTCAACGAGGCTGTTTACGCTAAATGGCGTAAGCCTTAACAATGAAACTGCGGTGGTAAGCGGAGAATAGCACCACATCCTTTGTCTATGCAGGATGTGAAGGGGGACATTATCACATCATGCGATCAGCTGAGAAAAACACGCGATCTCGGTCTGTCGTTGTCCATGCTATTTCCTTAGGTTGGTGTAGATAACGTAGGTATTTAATTTATAACGCCGATGATTATAGCGGATTGAGTCTGAACGCTATCTAAACGGCCAGTGTAAATAATGAATAAAACAGCGAATAAAATAGAGAATTAAAGCGTCCGATATGTATCGGACGCTTTAATAAATAAAAACATATTTTCTGTAGGGAGAATTCTACGCCAGTTAAATAAGCACAATCAGCAGAATTAAACCAATCAGCATAACGGGAGCGGTTCGTTTAATCAGGTCGATAGGAGAAACACCGGCCATACCCGCAACCACAATAGCCGCAGCCGAAAGTGGGGAAGCCGTTCGGCCTAAGTAGCTGGCAAACGCGGCGGCAGTTCCAAGATTCGTGGGATTCATGCCAAATTCAGCGGCATGTGGCGTGATGGCTTCATTGAAAGCGTAGGCGGTTGCATCGCCAGAACCAATTACGATGGCCATCAGGAATGGCCCTACGGTACCGCCAAAACGGGCGGCTTCAGGGAAATCAATCAGTGCGCTTTTCGCCGCATCGATAAGCCCGACTGAGGTTAACCCCGCCACAAATACACCGGCGCAGATGATAATGCCGAATACGTCGCTGTAGGCTTTGCCCATTCCGTCAAAGAAGGCGGGAACCACTTTGCCGGGATGCGTACGGGTGACGGCGAGTGTGGCAAGAACGCCCCACATAACGGCTTGGGGAACACCCATTTTTAACCAGCTTACACCGCCAAATGCACCCAGCATCAGTAGCGCAATAGGCACCAGCGGCATCAGCGCGGCTAAAATATTTATCGGGCCTTCTTGCGGATCTTCAGCGTCAAGGCGTGAATGATAGCCTTTGTGTTCTTTACGCAGCACAGCGGTGATCGTCATGCCAATCATGATGATAAGTCCTAGCCAAACGACGGTCATCACGCGGTCACCGATGATCGTCATAACGTCGCCACCCACGATTTTCGCCACCAGCGCCATGTGCGGGCTACCTGGGTTAAGTAAGCTCGCGCCGAAGGTTCCGGCTAATACCGATGCCGCCGCCATCACGGGATGGATCCCCGCAGCCAGCTGTAATGGGATCATGGTTATCCCCGCGGCTGCCGCAGCACCTGCCGCGCTTGGCAAAGCCAACTGCACGAAGGTGGTGAGCAAAATAGTACCCGGAATGAGAAACAGCCCAACGTGTTTAAGCGGGGCGCTTAATAGGCGGACTAAATGACGATCGCAGCCGGTGAATTTCATGACGGTCGCAAATCCAATGGCCGACAGAATGGCTTGGATCAACCCTTCAGACACCATCTTTTCCGCAAAGCTGTTCATCGCGGCCATCGGTTCTAATGAGATTAGGCACATCAACATGCCGGAAAACAGCAGAACGGTGCGGGTGTCCTGCTTTTTAATCAGCAGGATGATGGTTAACAGCAGAATTATTACGCCAAGAGTTAAGGTCAACATGGGGTTCTCGATGCTATGCCGTTTGGGAACGATGATAGGAAATATGCTGAGCCGGATCGATCTGCGGTTCGTGCGCCAGTTTGCTGCGTAGAGCGTCAAATTCGGCGGCCCACGCCTGTCGCCAGTGTTGTTTGATTTCTTCAGGCTGCCAGCAGGCATTGATGCCGTTGAGCATCAGTTGGCGCACGCCATCAAGATCGAAACCAAATTCTTCCACCATAACGCGATAGCATTCGGCGCCGTTGGTGTTGTGCATGTGCCAATCATCGGTGGCTGGGATGATATTCATGCCCGCCAGCGCCATTTGGCGGATGGGATGATGCTTACGCCACTGGTCTGTATCCGGCCATTTTTTGAGGTAATAGGTATTGCTGGGTACGACGGTGAATGGAATACCTTCGCGGGCGCAGCGGGCGGTAAGTTCTGGGTTATCCAATACGGTATAGCCGTGATCGATGCGCTCCAGATGAATCAAATCTAAGCCTGTTTCTACGTTACGCCAATGCAAACCAAACTCTGAACAGTGCCCCGTGAGGCGTAATCCACCGAGTTTTGCTTTGCGATAGGCTTTCCAAAAATGCTCGATAGGAGCGTCATTCTCTTTGTAGTCAATGCCAATACCGGGCACTAAAGGATGCGGATAACTCAGCACGGCATCCACCATCGCCACGGCTTCTTCGGGCGATTTTTCGCGATTGATGGAGGGAATAAAGAGCGCACGAATATCCCATTCTTCGCCCGCTTTCGCCATTGCGCGGCTCATCGCCTCGGTGACTTCGGCATAGGACAGCTCGGTATCAGAGGGATTCCAAAATAGCTCCAGATGGCGAATACCGGTTGCCGCGGCGTCTTGCGCGACTTCATAGGTCACGCGGTAGTAATCTTCGGCGCTGCGCATCAGCGGATACAAAAAGTTAAGCGCCGCAATCCCGCCTTTTACTACGCTGGTTTCATGCTGATAACGGCGATAGTAACTTTTGGCTTCGGATTCGGTGAGCGGCACCCCGTATTTCTCTGCTAACGCCAGCATGGTGGTGAGACGAACTCCGCCAAGCAGATGGTAATGGAGATCCACTTTAGGGAATGTGGCGAAAAACTCTGGCAACGTAATCGTTTGCGTATCCTGCATCATTAACGGCGCTCATCGATAAAAAAGTAAACGCCATCATAAATAAAGCGGCCGAAGTGGTGAAATGCTATTCCGGCATTGGCGGGTACGTTTAGGCACTATGTGGATGGTGAATGGTGAATGGTGAATGGTTTAGTGCGAGACGTTTAGTTTTGCGCCGGTGGCCAAAAAGAGATGCCCTGTGCTATTTGCTGAGACAGGCAATGCCAGAATGTTTCTGCGCGCTGGTGAAGCTGCGCTTGATTGCGATACAGGCGAATTTGATAGGGAATGTGCCAGCGGCTGCGGTTGACGGCAACCAGCTTACCTTCTGCCAGTTCGTTTTCAATCTGACAATCCGGTAACCAAGCCAATCCCTTAGCGCGCAAGGCCATTTGGCGATGCAAATCACACAGCGAAGATTCAAACACCGGCTGGCAGGCAAAAGGTTGCTGCGGCATGAGCCGCTCCACCATTCTCGCGCTGTAAGAGTCTGGTGAATAACGTAAATAGGGTACCGGTTGCTGGTGGTTTTCGTCGGGAGTAAATAATGGCTGGCCTTGCTTATCGGCGGCGCTGACCAGCAGAAGATTGCCTTTCCCCAAGAGTAAATTGGTGAAAGGCGGCTGAAGCAAGGCGTGGGTATCAAAGGCTAAAAGAAAATCGCTGGCGCCTTCAATTAACGATTCAACGGCAAAATCTACGCGCAGAATATCAACGGAAAATGGCGTTGTGGGATCAATGCGGTCTATTAAATCGAGCAAAAATGGGGATGAAAGAGAGTGCGGGGCACTAAAACGAACGGGATTAATCATCTCGGACGGTAATCCATTTATCTTCTGAATACCTTCTTTAAGCTGATTCACCATGCTGTGGGCAATTAAACGAAACTGATATCCGGCAGGCGTGAGCGTCACCGGTGATGAACTTCTATCGACTAATTTTTGACCGATACTTTCTTCCAATGCGCGTATATGGCGGCCAAAAGCGGGCTGAGTGATGTTGCGTAACTGCGCGGCTCGCGAGAAATTACGCAATTCAGCCAATGCTAAAAAGTCTTCTAACCAGCCGGTATCCATGGGTAAGTATCCTATTGTTCGCGTAGCAATTTATTTCGTTTTGGCAGTATCCCGATAACGCGATTTTATCAGCAAAAATAGCCGATATAAAAATGAATAAAATGGCTTTATTTCTGCCTAACTATATTAGTCACTGAAATTATTACTATTACTTCTGACAATAACCTCACTATTAAAGATGATTATCTCTGTTGTATTTGTCGCGGCAAGCTGGCATTTATGAATAACAAGGTCGTGATTACTCACTCAGTTATTCACTAAAACATAAATCAATTGCATCTATATGCGAAATTTATGTGGATTCACTCACTCTAAATTCAGAGTAGAGAGAAAAATCCGAGAGAAGCCCGAGAGAAGTAGAGTACGCCAATAACGATTTATCCAAACTTAATAGCGCTGTAGCGAATGGCCTCATGTCAGACAGTTCAGCAGGATAAAAACGTAACAACAGCAGCCAAAGTTTGGTTTTGATTCATTTTTGTGAGCACGGGAGATAATGATATGAACAGTGAAGTTCAGGTCGTGAATAATTTATGGCGTTGGTTGAGCGGCCAGCGTGATCCTATCGGTTATCAGCCAGGAAGAGTATTGCATTTGGTTGAAAAAAACCTACAGCCATTTGAATGCAAACGCCTGTCCGATCGCGTGCTCCATGTTGTTTGCCCGCAAGGGTTGGAAGTGGAAGTTGAAGAGCGCGTTGTGACCAGTTTCAGAAGCTATAGCGTGACCTGCCATTTCCATCTACGTGGCGAGACGGGCTTGCAGCAACCGATCCACATTCAGGCCAAAAATACCGATATTCTTGGTCGTGGGGATACCCGCTTTAGTGCTAAAAGCAGCAATGACGATAGCCGTCGTTTGATGGCGGTGCTGGACTGCTATCCTGAAATCACCGATGCGTTGGATTGCCTTAATTTCCGCCGCTTAAATCTACGTTCTGAAGCAGGGCAGTGGCAGCTTGAAATTGAGCTATTTGCCGCAACCGAATTGGTTGGCCCGCGTCCGGTATGTAGCGGCTATCAACGCTTACCTTACGCGCAGCGTCATTTGATGTTGGACGTGATGCAGATGTTCCAAAAACTGATGGATCGCGTGACGGTGCAAGGTGTGGCGGCTTAATTCCTCTTTATCCAAATCTAAGTTTTATCTACGACCCCAACATTGAATGAGTTTGATGTTGGGGTTGTTGTTTTTAGTGACTTAGTGCGCGATTTGAGGATATTCACCAAGCACGGTCAATGCAGGGATCAGATGCGCTGCGGCGCTAAGAAATGCCCCGACCTGCTTGAGGCTATCATTCGTGAATGTGTTATCGCTGGTAAAAGCCTCGCTGATAAACATCAATCCATGACACAACCCTTCAATGGTATCCTCTGCGACTGCGGATAAATCAATGTGTTGAATATCACTCAATTGCTGGCTATCAAGTTCGGAGACAAGTTCACGGAAGATGGTGATAGAGCTGGCTGGGGTGGAGATGTAGTCGGTCATTGTTTTAGCCTTATGGTAGTTAGCTTTGCTACCCAGCAGACGCCAAGCATGCTGGTGGTAGCCCAGACGGGGTTGGCGTACCGATTACCATAAAACTCGGTGCTTCGTTAGAAGCCCCCGTCTGGACCACCATTATTCAGGTATGAGCAGACTTTGCCAACCAAAAGCTGTTGGGTTTTATGATGGGTTCGGAACGCCAATTCCGGTCGCGATTGTGTCGCGGCGAAATGACTATATAACGAACAAAAAAAATGGGAATAGGGTGGATGCATTTACAGTGGAGTTGCTGTGGGAATTGGAATCAACCACGCAAAATAGCCCCCAAGTTAATTTAGAGGGCTATTAGTTGAATGTTAGCTCAATCTATATTCTTTGGGTTCTGGGAACAGAAGTGGTAGGTCTTGCGGTTTGATTTTAAACAGAGGCCCTTTTTCAGAGACTCTCCCTGTACAACCTGATCTTTTGATTAAATGATCCATTGTGATTGCACCAGCTTCGAGTAGTGGGATAAGTTGGTTCACTAAAGGAGATTTTGTGTGAATAACAGATATTAACTCGTAGTACTCATCCTCACCTTTTCGAATTGCATTGGCTTTAATCCAGAAGGTTTCTCTATGTTTTTCTAGTAATCGGTTCTTGAGAGTGTTAATTGGCCAGACCGCAACATCGCCATTAGAGTCGCTAACTTCCACAAGAAGTTCCTCATCTCTAATCTCAAATTTAAGTCCTTGAGAGTTACTTTTTAGTGCTGATATTGTGCAGTAAAGCTTAAAATTATCGTCTCTTACATAGCCGTGTGCATTTAAGATTTCCTCACTACTTTTTTTCTGGCTTTGTGCCCAATCAGCTACTTGAGCAAAAAGAGTTGATCGGGTCGCGCCAGCCCCTCTTGCTGATTTAAGCTCAATGCCTTTGTAGTCTGGCTCTTTACTTGAGTTAGCTGGGATCCCTAATGCATGCTCAATGGTCATGCCGATGGCGGTATCTCCCCTCTTAATTGCTTTGATAGGGCCTTGTGCTGCTATGGCTTTAAGTTTAGCTAAAAGCTCTTTTGCAACTTTCTCTTCACAGTCCTGCGCCCTATCTAGCAAGTCACGAATTCGGTGGGTCGTTTCGAAAGAATCATGTGATAAGTTTAGTAAGCAGAGTTTATTATCGACAAAGGTGAGTGCAATTTGTTGCTCAGGCGCTGCAAAATCCTTCAATCTTCTAAACCACAAGCGAGGATCACCTTTTTTAGTTTCGGGCCTATAAAGGCTTACGATGGTTTGATCTATATTCTCTGAGGTTATGAAAAATGCCTGTTCTATAATAAGGCTTGCGCGTCCCTGTTTTTGGTGTGCATAAGCGTGGAAATTTTTGGATTCGAAGAGGTTTCGAATAGTTTGCGTAGCATCAAGAATGGATTTTGTTAGACCTGTTCGTGTAGGCACGAGAATAGCAAAGTCTAAGCCTCGTTTAGTTAGTGACCTTTTATTGATTTCGACTAAGTCTGTCATATACTTTTAGTGTGCTTTTGCTTGAAATATATACTGCTCTCTAGGCTTTATATTGCTCCATATAAAGTCGTAAACATCCTGTAATAGGTGAGAGCCCTAATTGCATATTTTTGTGAATTTTAAGAGCCCAGTGGATTGAGATGTCTAATGAGTGGGTTTTTATTAAATTATACAAAAATAGCATCTGATGAATTTATATGAAAAATAAACGCATTAGAATATTTGATGGTGTCATAGCAAACTGTCACTATCAACTTGGTATGTCTGATATGTGAGCTTTGACAAAAATGGAATCCTCGCCGCAAAATTTTAATATGTTTATACATACAGCACTTTTCTCCTGGACATTTGGCTTGAACTCTTCTAAAATCCCCGCAGTGCATTTCATCAAGGGTATCTTAAGTGAATCATATTGAGTTGTTTGCTGGCTGCGGTGGCCTATCTTTGGGGCTGGATTCCGTTGGTTTTGAATTAGTTATGGCAAATGAATTATCGCCTATGGCTGCAGAGACATTTGCCTATAACTTTTTTGGACAAAATTTAGCCCAAAATACAGTGAACGGCGATAAGACAAAAAATAAAGCCGTATGGCTGAGTAGCTCATATGATTATGCCTCCATGCCTTCGCGATTAAGAGAAGACCCTCGGACTTATCCAGAGCTGGGAAAAGGCTTTTGCGATATAGCAGAAGGTTCAGATTTAAAAGGTAATCTAGTAGTTGGCAGCATTGTTGAGCTTAATAAATGGCTTGAAAAAAATGAGAACATATTAAGCCAGCTAAAAACAGGGTTTATGCCTAAAGGTGAGGTAGACCTCGTTTCTGGAGGGCCACCATGTCAAAGTTTTAGTATGGCTGGTTTGCGACAGCTATCTAATGACAGGAATATCCTACCATGGGAGTTCGCTAAATTTGTCGGCATGATAAAACCTAAGTTTGCTCTTTTAGAAAACGTTACAGGAATTTTAAGAGCATTCAATCAGAATGGCGCTAGCTTTTATGCTTGGTTTGAAGTCGCTAAGGCATTTTCTGAAGTGGGGTATATTCCTGTTTGCCTTCATATCAATGCAAGGTTTGCAGGTGTTGCTCAGAACCGGCCTCGATTCATTCTTATTGGGATCCGTGCGGATCTTTATGAACCTATAATCCGCAGTTCTACAACTGTTGAAATTTCCATTTTGGAAGGCTCAAAAGTATTTTTTGATCGAATTTCAGAAGGAGAAACACCAGAATATGGGGCTCTTCCTTGCTTAGATATTGTAAATAAAAAAGATATTAGCTTTTTTGAAAGCACGTTTTTATCACCACTTTTGAAGAAGAAGTCTGATTTTTACACTGTTAAAGATGCTATTGATGATCTAAGGGCTGAGTCTGGGCTATGTACATCTAGCTATGTTGATAATATAAATAGGATTTTTGGCATGGAGATAGAGCCAAAATCAATTTTGAATCATGAGCTAAGAAGAAATGGTGAGCTAGTTCAACGGCGGTTTCGCATATATCAAATATTATCTTCTGTTACTAATGATAGTAAAAAGGAAGCTAAGAAGGTTATTTCAGGTAAGGGCAATGAGTTAAGTGATTCAGCCTATGAAGAACTGGTCGCTTATGATTATTTAGTTGGAGTTGGGGAATATAAAAAATTCTCAAATAAATTCGAGCTAATAAAGTATCTGAATGAGCATTCAACGAGAAAACAAACGCAAAAAGCACTTGTAGCGTCTCAGCCAGCCCCAGCCGCGCTTTCTATTCCAGATGATGCTTGCCACTATCATCATGATGAGCTCAGAACACTAACTGTGAGGGAGATGGCAAGAATTCAATCTTTCCCTGATTCTTTTGTTTTTAGATCAAAGGTAACAACTGGCGGGCAAATGCGAAAATTTGAAGTGCCTCAATATACTCAGGTTGGTAACGCAGTTCCTCCTTTGCTTGGACGTGCACTAGGTGAAGTTATATGTAACCTAATAAATAAATTGTAGATTTTATAGGGCTGATGTTTCAGCCCTCTTTTCATAGAGTATTTAAATGATCGCGTGCCTTGATTTAGAATAAAGTTGCAAAAATGTAAATAAATAGTAATCTCACATCAAAATACCTCTCCCCCAAACTCTCTAAACCTCATTCACATGAGTGCTTTTGTATCAGTCTGCGGATTGTGTATATTACGCCGCCTGTTGGCCGCGCTTGGCTAACGCAACAATATGAATCTTGTCGATGGAGAGTGAGTGGTGAACAGCGCAGTTCCGTTACTGAGTCGTGCGTGGCATTGGTTGATGACGTCGCGTGAACCTGTGGGTTATCGACCTGGGCAGATGTTAAATCTGGTGGCGCGTGATTTTCGCCCTTATGCCTGTGAGCGTACATCGCCGTGTAGTTTAACGGTCGCTTTGCCGCAGGGATTAACGATCGAAATACGGGAAAAAGCGACGGCGCTATTTCGCTCATTTGTGGTGTGTAGCCATTTTCATCTTCAGGGAACGACTGGATTGCAGCAGCTCGTCAGGCTAAAGGCGCGTAATGGCAATATTTTAGGGCGCGGCGGCGTGCAGTTTCGTTGCAAAGATAAAAATGACGATAGCCAACGTTTGTTAGCGGTGTTGAATTGTTATCCGCATATTTTTGCTGCTCTGGAAAACTTGCATTTTCGCCATCTGAATCTGCGTGCGGAACAAGGCCAGTGGTGGCTCGAAATCGAGCACTACGCGGCGTCAGAGGTGATTAGTCAGGTTCCAGTGGAGCGTCGTTATCAAAAACTGCGTCACGATCAACGCCAGCAGTTATTGAACGTTATGCAGATGTTTGAGGAATTAATGACGAGAGTAGCCAGCGAAGGCGTTGCCGCTTAGGCGGCAACGGTAGGTAAAATAGCGGTTTTATTCGTAGGTATTGAGACCCAGCTCGCGCGATATCGCCGCTGCGGTCTCTTTGAGTGGCTTTAATAAATTCTGCTCACCAATCATGCCCAGCTTGGCAGTTGAAAGGGAAATGGAGACCGAATAACTCACGCGGTGATGAATATCAAAAACCGGAACCGCAATACAGGATACGCCCAGCTCGTTTTCTTCTCTGTCCATCGCCATTCCCTGCTGGCGAATCTGCTCTAACTCTTGGTACATCTGATCTAGCTGAATAATGGTATTGCGCGTAAGCGGCTGGATCTCATCTTGATGGCTCTTCCAATAAGGCTCTACATAGTCGTGATGGCCATAGGCCATGTAGATTTTCCCCATCGCTGAACAATACAGAGGCATGTGCTGGCCGATATAGGCGCGTGTTCGCAGCATGCCAGTCGTTGGCTCTAATTTATAAATCAAAATAGCGTGATCGTCTTCGCGGCTGGAGAAGTTAATGGTTTCTCCGGTGGCAATATTCAGCGCCTCTAAATGAGGTGCAGCCACATGGATGATGTTTAACGAAGACAGTGCTTTTTGCCCAACGGCAATAAACTTGGTGGTTAAACGATAGCTGCCTGCCGCCGGAGCTGGAGTGACATAGCCGCAGGATTGCAGGCCCTGTAATAAACGGTGCACGGTGCTTTTGTTTAATTGCGCTAGCTCAGAAAGATGCGCTAACGGGCAGCCGTTAGGGTAGTTGCTCAGGATCTCAATAAGCTGAAGGCCGCGAAACAGACTTTGGCTTCCTGCTGGTTTTTCTTTGCTTGGCTCGATCTCGGTTTCTTTCTCTTTTGTTTTCATTCGCCTTTAATCTTTCCAGTCAAATCACACTGTAGTGATGTTAACCCAATTTATCGCCATTTTTTGCTATTCCTTTGCATTATTTCCCTTCCAATCTTCTCCCTGCCCGAAGTGTGTTTTACGTCACGTTCTTGAATGATAAAAAACAACTGATTGATTTTAATGATTTTTAAAAAACGGCAGTGCTTTGACTTGTTAAAATTTGAGCGGTATTATTTTTTGGAATCAGATTTCACATAGTAAAATTTAAAGATTTAAAAACCAACAGATAGATTGTCTGAATCACGAGGAGAGCGGTATGCGAGTGAGTTTTGACCAGTTAAAACAGGAGTTTGAACGCGTGCTATTGGCGCGTGGCGTTCAGGCTGAAACCGCCAGTGAGTGCGCGACCATGTTTGCCCAAACCACGGAGTCCGGCGTGTATTCTCACGGGGTGAACCGTTTTCCTCGTTTTATTCAGCAGCTTGAGGCGGGAGATATTATTCCTGATGCTCAGGCAAAACGCGTTTTAGCATTGGGGGCGATTGAACAATGGGATGCGCAGCGTTCTATCGGCAATCTCACGGCCAAAAAAATGATGGATCGCGCAATGTCTTTGGCCTCAGACCACGGCATTGGCTTAATTGCGGTGCGCAACGCCAACCACTGGATGCGTGGCGGAAGTTACGGATGGCAGGCCGCTGAGAAGGGCTATATTGGAATTTGCTGGACGAATTCGATTGCCGTTATGCCGCCGTGGGGAGCGAAAGAGTGTCGCATTGGTACGAATCCGTTGATCGTAGCGATTCCGGGAAATCCTATCACCATGGTAGATATGTCGATGTCGATGTTCTCTTACGGCATGTTGGAGGTGAACCGCTTAGCAGGGCGTGAATTGCCCGTTGACGGCGGCTTCGATGATGAGGGTAATCTCACTCGTGAACCGGGCGTGATAGAGAAAAATCGCCGCATTTTACCGATGGGATACTGGAAAGGTTCTGGCTTATCCATCGTGTTAGATATGATTGCGACGCTGTTGTCTGATGGTGCATCGGTTGCGGAAGTAACAGAGGACAACTCTGATGAATATGGGATTTCACAAATTTTTATCGCCATTGAAGTCGATCGCTTAATTGAAGGTGCGACTCGCGATGCCAAGCTACAGCGCATTATGGATTATGTGAAAGGGGCGGAGCGCGCTAATCCTGAGGTGGCGATTCGCTTGCCGGGACATGAGTTTACCCAACTGCTGGCCGAAAATCGCCGCAATGGCATCACTATTGACGACAGCGTATGGGCAAAAATTCAGGCACTTTAAGGACGCAATATCATGATATTCGGCCATATTAGCAATGAAAACCCGTGTGAATTGCCAACGGCTCTCCAAAGAGCGCTTAATTTTTTACGTACCACGGATTTTAGCCAGCAAACGGTCGGGGAAGTCGAAATCGATGGGCGCAATATCTATGCGCAGATTATTGATATGACAACTCGACCTAAAAAAGATAATCGGCCAGAAGTTCATCGTCGCTATATTGATATTCAATTTTTAGCCAAGGGTGAAGAGATTATCTGTGTCGCGGCGGAACGCGGAAATAATAAAATATCTGAATCATTACTAGCTGAGCGAGATATTATTTTTTATCACGATGTGAATGATGAATCAGAATTAACGATGACCGAGGGAAGCTATGCTATTTTCTTCCCACAAGATGTTCATCGCCCCGGATGTATAAAAAATAAAGCGACGTCAATTCGTAAAGTAGTCGTAAAAGTCGCGCTGAGTGAGATTGTTTAAAACCTTAATTATTTCCACCACCAAGGGATAATTTTCAATGAATCGTAATCACGGCTTTATCGTCGGGGCATATCCCTGCGCACCTTCATTTCATCAACTCGACCGCGATCAAGAGACGGCGTTCTGGCGTGGCCTTGCGGACGTTGAGAGAATTAGTGGAATTGAACAGCCTTGTTTGGAAAACCTTCATCCATACGGCGATGACTATTTATTTCAGCAGATCCCTGCGGATTGGCAGATTGTTGTTACCGCGGTCATGGAAACGATGCGCCGCCGCGCAGGGAATGGAGGTTTTGGCTTGGCTTCGGCAGACAAAGAGCAGCGCTTGGCCTGCGTTGAATACTATCGCCATATTTTGAATAAAATTAACCGTGCCAACGATCGCTTTGGTATGAAGAAAATCCTCGCCTTGGAGATTCAGTCTGCGCCATTGGCGGGGTCTGATGATGTTGCGCTGGCGGCAGAATGTTTTGCTGAGTCAATGCAGCAGATTGCGCGCTGGGACTGGCCGTGCGAACTGGTGATTGAACACTGCGACGCAATGAATAAACGTGATTCACGCAAAGGCTTTTTGCCTTTAGAGCAGGAAATTGCGGCGATACAGGCGCTGGAAAAAGACGTTGGGATAGCCATTAACTGGGCTCGTTCAGCGATTGAAGGGCGCAACACGACATTGCCCTTACAGCATCTGCAACTAAGCCAGCAGGCTGGAGTGCTTAAGGCATTGATGTTTTCTGGTACAGCGACGGGTGGCGCGTACGGTGATTGGCAAGATTTACACGCGCCTTTTGCACCGTTCGCAAGCGCTCGGGTTAACTGTGCTGAAAGTTTAATGACCGTAGAGCTGGCATCTGAAATGTTTAAGCTAGCGCCATTGGAATCATTAAGTTTTGCTGGAATTAAATTATTAGAAATTGATCCTAAAGCTAGCATTGCACATCGTATTGATATATTGCGCGATGGAATTAATGCTTTAAATATCGCGACACGAAATTAGTAATAAAACTTTATCTTTTTTAATGGATTAAATGCATTAAGTCTTCACCAAATAAACCCATATCAATGGGGAAATCTGTGCATCCTAATGTACGGGCCGTATCAATAATGATTAAGGCGTGAAGTTATGAACTCTAACTCTGATACTCTACATAAAAATAATATACCGAATGATATTCCACGCCAGCGATGGCTAAGAATAATTCCTCCGATCTTAATTGCCTGCATTATTTCCTATATGGATAGGGTGAATATCGCCTTCGCAATGCCTGGAGGCATGGATGCGGATCTCGGTATTACGGCATCCATGGCAGGCTTAGCTGGCGGCATCTTCTTTATTGGTTATTTATTCCTGCAAGTTCCCGGTGGAAAAATTGCCGTGCACGGCAGCGGGAAAAAATTCATTGGCTGGTCACTGGTTGCGTGGGTGGTTATTTCCATTTTAACCGGCTTGGTGACGAATCATTACCAACTCCTGTTTCTGCGCTTTGCTCTTGGCGTGGCGGAAGGGGGAATGCTGCCCGTTGTGCTCACCATGATCAGCAACTGGTTCCCAGACGCTGAACGCGGACGCGCCAATGCGATTGTGATTATGTTTGTGCCGATTGCCGGCATTATCACGGCACCGCTTTCGGGCTGGATTATCACTGCGCTTGACTGGCGCTGGCTGTTCATTATTGAAGGGTTGATGTCGGTGGCGGTGCTGGTTCTGTGGGTTATGGCGGTGTGTGACCGACCACAAGAGGCGCGCTGGATCTCGGAAAAAGAGAAAAACTGGCTGATCGCCACCTTGGCCGAAGAGCAGCGTGCGATTGCCGGAAAAGAGGTGAAAAACGCCTCTCTGAGTGCGGTGCTGTCCGATAAAACTATGTGGCAGCTGATTGCGCTGAACTTCTTTTATCAAACCGGTATTTACGGTTACACCCTATGGCTGCCGACCATCCTCAAAGAGCTGACGCATACCTCGATGGGGCAGGTGGGCATGTTGGCCATTCTCCCTTATGTCGGTGCGATGGCCGGCATGTTCCTCTTCTCTTCACTCTCTGACCGCACCGGCAAACGCAAGCTGTTCGTGTTCTTACCGCTGCTGGGTTTCGCTGCGTGCATGTTCCTGTCTGTGACGTTGAAAAACCATGTGTGGTGGTCGTACGCGATGTTGGTGGGCTGTGGCGTATTTCTACAGTCGGCTGCGGGCGTATTTTGGACCATTCCCGCCAAGCTATTCAGTGCCGAAATGGCGGGAGGCGCGCGTGGGGTAATTAACGCGCTCGGTAATCTCGGCGGATTTTGCGGGCCGTATGCGGTTGGGTTGCTGATTACTTATTACAACAAAGATGCCGGCGTTTATTGCCTTGCGCTGTCGCTGGCGATAGCTGCGCTGCTGGCGCTGTTGCTGCCAGCCAAATGTGATGTGCCAACGCAGTCTGGTGCGCAATTGCCAGAAGGCAAACGCACGGCGGCATAAATAGACCCCACCCTAACCCTCCCCTTCGCAGGGGAGGGAACTGTTCGGCGTAGTTTGTGAGGATCTCGATCGGCTCCTCCCCCTGACAAGGGGGAGGTTGGGAGGGGGACGTGTGGGGCAATCAATGCAAATAACAGGAATGACTATGAGTACGACATCCACGGAATATTGGCTGGGTATCGACTGCGGCGGCACCTATCTCAAGGCTGGGCTATACGATAGGCAGGGCGCGGAATTGTGTATTAGCCGCCAAGCGTTGCCGGTAATCAGCGAACATCCGGGCTGGGCCGAACGCGACATGTCTCTGCTCTGGAAAGCTTGCATAGAAACAATCGCCACGCTGTTGCGTCAAAGCGGTGTAAATGGTCAGCAGGTGCAGGCTATCGGGATATCGGCTCAGGGCAAAGGACTGTTTCTCTTGGATAAGGAAAACAGGCCGTTGGGCAATGCCATGCTGTCATCGGATCGGCGAGCGATTGACGTGGTGTCGCAGTGGCAGCGTGATGGGCTGCCTGAAATGCTCTATCCGCTCACACGACAAACTCTGTGGACTGGCCATCCGGTGTCTTTATTGCGCTGGATTAAACAGCATCAGCCAGAACGTTATCAGAAAATTGGCTCCGTGATGATGGCGCATGACTATCTGCGTTTCTGCCTGACGGGAGAGCGCGGCTGTGAAGAGACGAATATTTCTGAATCCAATCTCTACAACATGATGCAGGGCGAATATGACCCCCAGCTAACGCAGTGGCTTGGGATTTCCGAGGTTTCTTGCGCTCTGCAACCGATTGTGGGCTCCACTGAAATTTGCGGAAAAGTAACGCATGAGGTGGCTGAAGTTACTGGGCTATGCGCGGGAACGCCCGTGGTAGGGGGGCTGTTTGATGTGGTCTCCACCGCGATCTGTGCAGGCCTTCAGGATGAATTCACGCTTAATGCCGTGATGGGAACCTGGGCGGTAACTAGCGGCGTAGCCAAAAACATCTCCCCGAACGAATCCTATCCCTACGTCTATGGGCGTTATGCCAATACGTCGAGTGATGATGAGAATAATTACATCGTGCATGAGGCCAGCCCGACCTCTTCCGCCAATTTGGAATGGCTGACCCAACAGTGCGGCGGCATCAGTTTTGATGAGATTAACCAGTCGGTAGGCACCTTGCCGAAGGCCGGCAGCGACGTGATGTTTTTGCCGTTTCTGTATGGCAGCAATGCCGGTTTGGATATGACCGCCGGTTTTTATGGCCTGCAATCGTTGCATCGGCGCGGGCATCTTTTACAGGCGGTTTACGAAGGCGTGGTGTTTAGCCACATGACTCATCTTAACCGTATGCGTGAACGTTTTACGCAGGTACGCAAACTGCGCGTTACCGGCGGGCCTGCGCGCTCAAAAGTCTGGATGCAAATGCTGGCTGATGTCAGCGGCTTGCCCGTTGAATTACCACAGGTTGAAGAAACGGGCTGTTTGGGAGCGGCCTTGGTGGCGCTGGTAGGCAGCGGTGTGTACTCCAGCGTCAAACAGGCGCAAAGCCAGCTTAACCACGCCATTCAACGCATTGAACCCGATAGCGCGGGGTGGTCTGCCTATCAGCATAAATTTACCCGTTACCAATATTTGATTGAAGCATTGCATGGCTATCACGTGCGCTGCTCATCGTTGTCAAAGTCTTGAGGAGCTATTCATTATGAACCGACCTTTGCTCCAGCTCGCGCTGGATCACACGAGCCTGAATCAGGCTTTGCAAAGCGTGAATGCGCTGCGAAACCACGTGGATATCATCGAAGCCGGCACGATTTTATGTATCAGTGAAGGATTGCAGGCCGTGCGGGCGCTGCGTCAGATGTGCCCTGATAGCATTATTGTTGCCGACCTTAAGGTGGCAGATGCCGGAGAAACGTTGGCAACCGAGGCCTTCGACGCCGGTGCGAACTGGATGACGGTGATCTGTGCAGCCCCGTTGGCGACGGTGATAAAAGCGCATCAGGTAGCCCAGTCTCGCGGTGGTGAAATTCAAATTGAGCTATTTGGTAACTGGACGCTCGACGATGCGAAAGCCTGGCGAACAGCCGGAGTGTGTCAGGCGATTTATCATCGTGGGCGCGATGCTCAGGCTAGCGGGCAATCTTGGAGCCAGCAGGATCTGGATCGAATGAAGCAGCTTTCCGATCTGGGGTTGGAACTGTCGATCACCGGAGGGATCACTCCACAGGATCTCGCGCTGTTTAAAGATATCTCTGTCAGAGCATTTATCGCTGGCCGTGCATTGTCTGAAGCAGAACATCCGCAAGAGGTTGCACAGGCCTTTCATCAGCAGATCGATGAAATTTGGGGGGCATCACGATGAATATCATCAAACGACGTCATCCACTGGGCATTTATGAAAAAGCTCTGCCAAAAACCTTAAGCTGGCCAGAGCGCTTAGCACTGGCGAAAAGCTGTGGATTCGACTTCGTTGAAATGTCGGTGGATGAAACGGACGAAAGGCTCAGCCGTTTAGACTGGAGCGTTGCTCAGCGAACCTCGCTGGTGGGAGCAATGCTGGAAAGTGGGGTCTCCATTCCTTCTATGTGCCTATCGGCGCATCGGCGTTTTCCTTTTGGTAGTCATGATGAAAATGTGCGCCAGCAGGCGCGCAACATTATGACGAAAGCGATTCATCTGGCGCGCGACTTAGGCATCAGAACTATTCAGCTTGCGGGATATGACGTGTATTACGAAGAGCAAGATGAAAGCACTCAGCAGCGCTTTACCGAGGGTCTGGCGTGGGCGGTGGAGCAGGCCGCTGGCGCACAGGTGATGCTGGCCGTTGAGATCATGGATACCGAATTCATGAACTCCATTACCAAGTGGAAAAAGTGGGATCGATTGCTTTCGTCGCCGTGGTTTAGCGTTTATCCCGACGTGGGAAATCTGAGCGCGTGGGGCAACGACGTCTCTGCCGAACTGGAGTTGGGTATCGATAGCATTGCGGCGATTCATTTGAAAGACACCTATCCGGTGACGGCAACCAGCCATGGGCAGTTTCGTGATGTGCCATTCGGTGATGGCTGCGTCGATTTCATCGGCGTGTTCCAAACGCTAAAACGGCTGAACTACCGTGGTTCATTCTTGATCGAAATGTGGACGGAAAAATCACCGGAGCCGGTGTTGGAAATCATTAAAGCGCGGCAGTGGATCGAAGCAAAGATGCTGGAAGGAGGTTTGTTATGTTAGAGCAATTAAAACAGCAGGTTTTAGATGCCAATCTGGCTCTGCCCAAGCATCATTTAGTCACATTTACCTGGGGCAATGTGAGTGCGATCGATCGTGAATCTGGGCGGGTAGTGATTAAGCCCTCTGGCGTCGAATATGACGGAATGCAGGCAGAAGATATGGTGGTGGTAGATTTAGCCAGCGGTCATGTGGTGGAGGGAAATAAAAAACCCTCGTCGGATACGGCCACCC
>Ga0308167_1001632_pt1 | contig 24723 bp, 23 predicted proteins | sample PhyCR1_2_FD_202138 | JGI IMG/M metagenome (GOLD analysis project Ga0308167, IMG submission 202138) | Phyllosphere microbial communities from UC Gill Tract Community Farm, Albany, California, United States - DLSLRC.R1 | ecosystem: Host-associated > Plants > Phyllosphere > Unclassified | place... | reverse complement strand
CCATGCCGGCCACCAGGCGCACGATGCTGTCGCCGGTCATCAGGCTGTCGGCATCCAGGATCAGCATCTGCGGGTAGGCGCCGCCGAAGCGACGCACCCAGTCGGCGATGTTGCCGGCCTTGCGCCCGGTGTTGTCACCGCGGCGGCGGTAGAACAGGCGGGCCTGGCCGTCCGGCACCCGGTCGCGCAGTTCGGCGAACACCTGTTCCTCGGCAGCGGCGATGTCGTCGCGGCGGGTATCGCTGAGCACGAAGAAATCGAAGCGGTCGAGCTGGCCGGTGGCCGCCACCGACTCATAGATCGCCTGCAGGCCGGCCAACAGGCGGCGCGGATCCTCGTTGTAGGTCGGCATCAACAATGCGGTACGGCTGTGCACGGCCGGCAACGGTTTGTCCGGGTCGATGCCGAGGCGATAGCCGCGGTCGAACACCGCGGTCAGGAAGCCGGCCAGCGCGCTGGCAAAGGACAGCGCGATCCAGGCGAACAGGCCGACGAACAGCACCAGCAGGCAGGCTTCGAGCACGCTGATGCCATTGGCCGACAGCACCCGCCACATCATCCGCGTGGCCACGGCGGTCATCCCGAGCGTGCCACCGAAGATGTACAACCGACGCAGGCCGATCAGGCGTGGCGAGGTGCGGTGCCGCCGGACCTTCAGTGCGCCTTGGCGCAGGGTCTGCTCGGGCATCGGCAATGGCGATTCCGCGGGCAGCAGCGCCCAGCCGGCATCACGCCGGGGCGATTCTGCTTCCGCCTGGATGGTCTGCACCCCCATCGACACCTACTCCGCGCCGTCGGCACGGCCGGCCGTCCCGGCCGGGCTGCATGCACCAAGGTTCCCGGCGCGCTTTCCCGGCGCCCGCACTTGTCCTGGCTGTGTCGGCCCGGGGCCGCACAGTCGATGTCTGTCACTACCGGAACCCACACGATCTCCAACGGGGCGGAATCGAAAATGCGGCCCAGTCTAGGGCGCCAAATGTAAGCCGGGTGCGAAGGCCTACGCCGGGATTTCTCCCCATTCAGCTAATAGCAGGCGATCACGTCCCGGGACGGCCAGATGTCACTCCATCCGCGCCGGCACTGGATCGTAACAAATGAGAACGGGTATCATTCAAAAACCAGGCAGGTCACCGTCTTCCGCACGGCCGCGACCCACCCAGCTGCGCCGGTCCGCACCGCGCGCCCGACGACCCACGGAAGGGTAGCTGCCTGCTGTCTGCCTGCGCCTGCTGCTTCCACCGGGTCACCCTACCTCCCATGGAAGCCGTCATGTCCCTGCCGTCCCGTTCCCCCCGCGCGCGCCTGCCGCGCACCCGCCTGGCCAGCGCCCTGGCCACCGCCTGCCTGCTGGCCCTGCCCGTCCTGGCCGCCGCCGAGGCCAGCGCCGAGGCCTCCCCCCGGGACCTGGACGCCGTGGTGGTCACCGCCTCCGGCAGCCAGCAGTGGATCAAGGATGCCCCGGCCAGCATCAGCGTGATCAGCCGCGAGGACATCGAGCGCCAGCCGGTGCCCGACCTGGCCACCCTGCTCAGCCGTGTTCCGGGGGTGACCGGTGGCCTCAGTGCAGTCGGCGAGCAGTCCAAGATCAAGCTGCGCGGCATGCCGTCCAACTACACGCTGGTGCTGGTGGACGGCAAGCGCATGGGCAGCTCGGCCTCGACCCACTACCGTCCCGATCTCGGCCGCCAGGACCTGAACTGGATCGCGCCCGAGCAGATCGAGCGCATCGAAGTGGTACGTGGACCGATGTCCTCGCTGTACGGCTCCGACGCCATGGGCGGGGTGATCAACATCATCACCCGGCGCATCGGCGACGCCTGGACTGGCAGCGCCACCCACAGCCTTACCCGCCCCGGTGACAGCAAGCGCGGCGATACCCAGCAGATCGGCGCGACCTTCTCCGGCCCGCTGGGCGAGCGCTTCGGCCTGCGCATCGGTGCCAACAGCATGCGCCGTGAGTCGGACCAGTCCAACGGCGGCGTCTATGGCAACGCCTACGCCGGCGAGAAGGACCGCAATGTCGATGCCCTGCTGCAGTGGACGCTCAGCGACGCACAGGCGTTGTCGCTGGAGGCGGGCCATGGCGTGCAGCAGGCCTTCATCGATGCGTCGCTGGAAAAGCAGGACGAAGGCGCCTGGGGTGCCAGTGAGCTCAAGCGCAGCTCGCTGGCGCTCAACCACGATGGCAGGTGGCGCTTCGGCACCTCCAGGCTCAGCGCGTACTGGACCGAATACACGAACGACATTGGTGCCACCGGCCGTTCCGAGGCCACCGATACGATCATCGAAGGCAGCCTGACCACGCCATTCACCCTGGGCGTTGAACATCAGTTCGCAGCGGGTGGGCAGTGGAAGCGCCAGCAGCTGACCAACACCGACACCATCGGCCGCGCGCCGATCGACTACGCCGGCAACGCGGTGAGCGGCTCCAATCTGGACGTGGATACCTGGGCGCTGTTCGTCGAGGACGAACTGAAGCTGCACCGCACCCTCGCCCTCACCGTGGGCGCGCGCCTGGACCATCACCCGCAGTTCGGCGGCCACGTCAGCCCGCGTGCCTACCTGGTCTGGCACCCGGCCGAACAGTGGACGATCCGCGGTGGTGTCTCCAAGGGCTTCCGCGCGCCCAGCCTGACCGAGAATTCGGCCAGCGCGGCTACCCAGTCCGGCGGCCGCGGCTGCACCTCGCTGATTCCCCTGGGCTACACCCGCGGCGGCTGTTACATGGCCGGCAACCCGGACCTGGATCCGGAAACCAGCACCAACCGCGAGATTGGCATCAGCTTCGACAATGACCTGATCGATGCCGGGGTGACCTATTTCCATACCGACTTCCGCAACAAGATCGAGTACGCGCCCCTGGGCCTGTTCAACGGCCTCTGGTGGACGCGCATGAGCAACGTGCAGCGCGCGCGCACCAGTGGCATGGAAGGCAATTTCAACGTCCGCTTCGGCGAGCAGTGGCGCTGGCGCACGTCGGCGACCTGGATGAAGGAAGCCAGGAACCTGACCACCGGCCGCGACCTGATCGATACGCCGGAATTCTCCGGCTATTCGTCGCTGGACTGGACGCCCGGCACGGTGTTCTCCAGCAGCCTGTCGGCGCAGTACACCGGCAGGCAGGCCGGCACCGCCACGACCTTCCTCAAGGCCTACACCCTGTATGACCTGACCGCGGCATGGAACGTCAACGAGGTGCTGACCCTGCGCGGTGGCGTCAGCAACCTGGCGGACAAGAAGCTATATGCAGAGGGCTCCACCGACTACTTCGTCGCCGGGCGCAGCTACTTCCTCAGCATGACCGCACGGTTCTGACCGGCGGCGCGCGCCGTGATCGCGCTGGCGACCTGCCAGCGCGATCGACGGTGTTGCGGGTTACTCGCTTTCCAGCGCGGCCGGTGCCGCGTCGCGCGTGGCGGCCGTGCGTGCACGGTCCATCGCCACCGCCAGTTGCTGGCGTGCGAGCAGTTGTTGTGCCTGCACCACTTCGGGTGTCGGCAGGAGCACCGGTCCCGGTGCGTTTTCCGGTGTAGCAGGTGTGGTCATGCAACCTCCATGGACATCCCGCCGCCGCACGGGTCCAACCGGGGCGGCAGCGGAACTGCGCACCCTAACTCAAAAACGAGGCAGGCGGGTGACGATACGGCACCCGGGCGCACGACGTGGAACATGGCACGCGTCACATTTTTGACGGCAGCCCTTGGATCCTGAATAGGACTTGCCTTATCATGAAAACGTTTTCTCACAGGGATGTTTCCCCAAAATGAATACCACTGACCTGTCCCAGTTCAGCCCGAAGTGGCAGTTCCGCTTCAACTTCTTCCGCCAGCATGGCGCCCCCAAGAATCCCGGTTTCAAGCAGGCCTGGAAGGCGCTGTCGTTCGGTGACCGCCTGAAGATCAACCTGAACTTCTTCGCGTTGTTCTTCGGTGCGATCTACCTGTTGATCCTGGGCATGTGGCGCAAGGCGCTGGTGGTCATCGGCATCAACATCGCGCTGGCCATCATCAGCATGTTCCTTCCCGACGTCGTCGGGCGCATGCTGTTCATCGCGATGAATCTGCTGGTCGCCTCCAGCACCAACTACAGCTACTACCTGGAGAAGGTGGAGGGTCGCGCCAGCTGGAACCCGTTTGAAGGAATGTTCTAAGCCATCAGACCGGCGCAGGGATGCGCGGCAAGGATGCAACCGACGCCCGGCCCCCGCCGGGCGTCTTCATTTGTGCGATCAGGCCGCGCGGCGTGCCACGACCGCCGGCTCGGCCTGCAGCCGGAAGCGCGACACCGCCACCGCCAGCTGCTCGGCCTGCTCCTCCATCGCACGCGCGGCGGCACTGGCTTCCTCCACCAGCGCGGCGTTCTGCTGGGTGGTTTCGTCCATCTGCACCACGGTCTGGTTGACCTGCTCGATGCCGGCCGACTGCTCGCGCGAGGCGGCCGAGATCTCGGCCATGATCTCGTTGACCCGACCGACCTGGCCGACGATGTCCTGCATGGTGCGCCCCGCGCCGTGTACCAGCTGCGCGCCGGCACCGACCTGGGCCACCGAGGCGTCGATCAGCGCCTTGATCTCCTTCGCGGCACCTGCCGAGCGCTGCGCCAGCGCGCGCACTTCACTGGCGACCACGGCGAAGCCACGGCCCTGCTCACCGGCGCGCGCCGCTTCCACTGCTGCGTTCAGCGCCAGGATGTTGGTCTGGAATGCAATGCCATCGATCACCGAGATGATTTCGGCAATGCGCTGCGAGGACGCTTCGATCTGTTCCATGGTGTGCACCACCTGGCTGACCACCTGCCCGCCTTCGCTGGCCACGCCCGCCGCGGAACCGGCGAGGGTGTTGGCCTGCAGCGCATGCTCGGCATTCTGGCGCACGGTGGAGGTCAGCTCTTCCATCGACGCAGCCGTTTCTTCCAGGTTGGCCGCCTGCTGTTCGGTGCGGCGCGACAGGTCGCTGTTGCCGGCCGCGATCTCACCGGCGGCCAGGCGGATGCTGGCCGCCGACTGCTGGATCTGGCCGACAATCTGGGTCAGCTGCTGCACGGTGCTGTTGGCATCGTCGCGCATCACCGCGAACACCCCGTGGAAGTCCCCCTGCATGCGGGTGCTGAGGTCACCGGCGGCGATCGCGCGCAGCAGCGTGGACAGCGCAGCCAGGTTGTGGTCGCTCACCTCCATCATGGTGTTCAGGGTTTCGACCATGCGGCGGAAGTCATGGTCGAAGCGCAGCGCATCACCGCGCACCGCGAAATCACCGGCGGCCGCCGCGGCGGCCAGCTGCTGGATCTGCTCGTTGATCGCGGCCAGGTTGTGCTTGGTGGTTGCCATTGCGGCGGTGAACACCGCCTTCTCGCCCGGCAGCGCTTCCATGTCCACACTGAGGTCGCCCACGGCATAACGCTGCATGACGTCCACCAGGCGCTGGGTGACGGCGTTGCTGGAGGCCACCAGCTGGTTGCTGTCGGCCACCATGCGGCCATATTCGCCCGGGAACGCTGCCGCATCCATGCGGTAGCTGAGTTCACCGGCATCGTGGCGGCGCGCCATTTCGGCCTGCGCAGCCATCACCGACTGCAGCTGGCCGCGCATGCCCTGCATCGCGTCCAGCAGCCGCCCCACTTCGTCATTGCTGCGCGCCGGCAGTGCGCTGTCCAGCTTGCCGGCCGCGACGTCACCGGCCACGCGCACGGCTTCGGCCAGCGGACGGATCGCCAGGCGGCGCAGCAGCACATACACGCCGGCGCTGAGGGTCAGCGCGGCGACCACGCCGACCAGCAGGGTCAGCCACAGCAGCTGGCGCGCTTCTGCCACGATCACCGCGTGTGGCACCACCACGCCCAGCGCGAAGCGCTGCGGGGCGTCGCCCACGCGCAGTGGCACATACACGCGCACGTTGCCCGCCGCATCGGGGCTGAAGGCCTCGAACGGGCGGTCGGCGGCAATCTCGGCCAGCATGCTGCGGGTCAATGCATCACTGCGCGGCTTGCCGATCTCGGCGGCATTGGCCGAGGCCAGCACCACGCCCTTGGGCGAGAGCAGTTCGACACGACCGGCCCCCATCGGCTTCAGCGTGGCCAGGTGCTTCTGCAACGCTGCCAGCGAGAAGTCGACGGTGAACACACCCAGGAACCTGCCGTTCTCGATGATCGGCGTGCTCAGCGTGCTCATCAGCACCTGCTGCCCGGCGATGTCATAGGCATACGGTTCACTGACTTTTGGCAGCTTGTCGCGGCTGGGCCCCATGTACCAGTCACCCGATCCGCTGGCGGTCTCGGTGTAATCAGTCATCACCGACTGCTGCGGCTTGCCCTCCTGCCAGGCCCAGTAGCTCATGTAGCGACCGGTGGCATCGTGCGCCTCGGTGTTGACGAACTCGGCATCCTTGCCGTCGAAGGCATCGGCCTCCCACATGGTGCTCTTGCCCAGCCATTCGGGATGGCTGCGCAGCTGCTCGCCGAGCACCGCCGCCAGGCTGGCGCGGTCGGGCACGTCACCACGGGCGCGCTGGGCCAGCACGCTTTCAACCATGGCATCGTTGCTGGCGAAGGCGGTGCCCAGATCGGCCGCCACCTGGCGCGCTTCGGCGGTCGCCTCGCTGGTCATGGTCTGCCGCGAGGCATTGATCAGGCTGGTGCTGGCCTGGCGATAGATCAGGAACGCGGTCAGGCCGAAGCACAGCAGTGCGATGGCGGCGGTGCCCAGCATCAGCTTGTGGGCGATGCTGCCCGGGCGGCGGGCAGCGGCGGAACGGGAAGAAGGCATGGGAGGGTCCACAAGGCAGTTCAGGACGACCGGCACCCCGAGGGCACCGCGCAGGCGCGCGATCCGTCGCGCAGGCCACCGGCCGCCGGGGGGCCCCGGCGCTGGAAGCGCACCGGGTTAGCGGCCGCCCGCCAACGAGGTTGAGGCAACCCGCCTGGATATTCCTGAATCTGCTCAGGGTCGGGTCAGCGGCCCGTCCCTGCCGACGCCTTCATTCGGCCACGCGGTCCTTGAGCCACTGCGCGCGCGGCAGTACCTCGATGCTGCCGACGGCGTACTGCTGCAGCACCTCGTCCGGCCCGAAGCTCGGCTGCCAGCCCAGCACGCTGCGCAGGCGGGCACTGTCGTAGACGCGGTCGATGCTCAATGGCAATGGCCAGCCACGGCGCTCGAACTCGGCCAGCAGCTGCGGTGCGCGGCGGGCCAGCACGCTGCGCGGATGGGTGGCCAGTTCCAGGCAGTCCTCGCGGCGGAACGGCGTCGGCGCACAGGCGAGGTAGCGTGCGAACCCTGTGCCGTCGTGGTCAAGCAGCAGCGCGGCATGTGCGCTGGCCACATCGCGCGCGTCGATGCCGCGATGCAGGCGGAACATTGCCATGCGTTCGGGCGGCTCGGGGAAACAGCGGCCCATGCGCAGCACGCGAACGCTGAAGCCCGGCGCGGCAGCGGCTTCGGCCAGGGTCTCGGCCTGCAGCTTGGTGCGGTGGTAGATCGTGCGCGGCAGCGGTTCGGTGTCTTCGTCGATCCAACGGCAGCCGCCGGCCACCACCGCGTGGCCGTACAGGGCGGTGGTGCTGGTCAGCACGAAGCGCCGTGCACCGGCGTCGCGCGCCGCCTGCAGCAGGTGTGCGGTGGCCTCCACATTGATCTGCTGGAACACCGTATCCGGCACCAGGCCGACATGCGGGGCATGCAGGGCCGCGGTATGGATGACCGCGTCCACGCCGCGAACCGCACGCGCGACGGCCTGGCGATCGGTGACGTCGGCAACGATGCGCGTGGTCGCGAACGGGCTGCGGTCCAGGCCCACCACCTCGTGGGTGGCCGCCAGCGCACCGAAGATCGCGCGCCCGATGCGCCCGGAACTGCCGGTCAACAGAATCTTCATTGAGTCCATTCACTCGAAGCGCCCGGGAACTACCGGGATGCTTCGATTCTAGGCACGCATTCGCGCGTCTGCGAGAGCATGGCCACGCAATGCTGCGTTCATCGTGACGACTTTGCCGGCGCCAGCAGTTGCCGTGCGATGAACAGCGGGTCGTCGCCGCCAGCAATATCGGGCCTTACCCCGGTTCGTTCCCAGTTGCCGCCGGTGCGCAGGTTGATCGGTTGCCGGTCGGGAATGCTGATCTGATAGCCATCGGGCAGCAGCACAGGATCACCAAACATATGCGCGGCACCGCCGCTCCGCGCGCCGACGATGCGGGCACGGCCCAACGCCTGCAGTGAATAGGCAACGAACTCGGCCGCCGAGCCGGTGCGGCGGTCGATCAGCACCACCAGCGGTTTCAGGTACGCGGGCAGGCTCGCCGGAGGCAGCGGTACCGGCGTGCGCCGGCCGCGCCGGTCCAACTGCTGCACCGCGTCGATCTTCGTGTCCAGCAACGTGCGTACCAGCAGGTCCGCGCTGCCGTCGTCGCCGCCCCCGTTCTGGCGCAGGTCCAGCACCAGCCCATCGGTGTCGGCCAGCAGTGTGAAGGCCGCCGCGAGCTTCGGCCGGGCCAGATCCAGCGGATAGAAGGTGCTGAGCCGCAGGTAGCCGACGTTGCCCTCCAACACCCGGACCTCGCGCACGCCGGCACCATCGACGCGGGCATCGGCGCGCCAGGCCATCAGCCAGTCGTCCTGGCCGGCCGCTGCGTCCACGCGTTCAACGTGGAAGTGGCCGTCGAAGCGGTCCAGGTCCTGGTTCAGGCGTGCACTGAAGGCCACAGGATCGGCACAGCTGCCCGCATAGCGCTGCTGCGCCGCCCAGGTGCGCAGGGCATCGGCGATACGGGCGCCCTCCGCCTCGTCCAGGTACTGCGCCTGCACGGCGCTGGCCGCCGCCTGCAGCACCGCATCCTGCGCCGGGCAGGCCGCGCCCAGCAGCGCACCGAGCATCCAGGAGAACGCCATGCCCCACCCCGCATTGAAGATATGTAAGTGCTTATATATCATCCCGGTCATGGATCTCCAACACGCCACGCTGGGCACCCTGCTGCGCGCCCTGCTTGACCGGCTGGACCCTGCGGTGGAACAGGCCTACCGGGACCTGCAGCTGGACTACCGCCCCCGCTACACGCCGGTACTGCGCACGCTGATGGCACAGGGCCCCAGCCGGATCAAGGACCTGGCACTGGCCTGCGGGCTGAGCCATTCGGCGCTCAGCCAGACGGTGGCGGCGATGGTGCGCGACGGTTGGCTGCACGCCGCCAACGGCGAGGATGGGCGCGAACGCATCCTGCAGCTGAGCCCGCGCGCGCAGCGGGCGCTGCCTGCGCTGCAGGCGCAATGGCAGGCCACCGCGCGTGCGGCGCGCAGCCTCGATGCCGATCTGGGGCAGTCGCTGGAGCAGGTGCTGCGCGAAGCGCTTGCCGCGCTCGAACAGCGCCCCTTCACCCAGCGCCTGCAGGACGCGCGCCGGCGCTGAGGCGCTACTGCTCGGCGGCCATCTCGATTTCGCTGACGAAGGTCCAGCTGCCGTTGGTCACGCGCAGCTCCAGCGTGCGGCATAGCGCGGCCAGCGGCACTGCGTTGCCGAGTACATACTCCTCTTCGGTCGAACCCATCACGCCGGCCTGGGTGAAGGGTGCCGACAGCGCGCCGATCGAAACGGCGGCAGTTCCCGGCTCGGCGCACATCACCTCCACCGATGTCGGCGTGACGATGCCCCAGGCCGGGCGCGTCATGGTGTGCAGGCCGATCCAGTCCACCCGCCGGCGCTGGCCGAGGTCGAGGGTGATGCTGACGTTGCCGTGCACGCCGACCCAGCCCGCGTCCATCGGATTGCGCGGGTCGCCCACACGGCGGTCGAACAGCTCATGGCCGCTGCTGTCGGGATAGCTGGCCGCCGGCGCCACGCTGTAGTGGTAGGTGGTCTGCAGCGGATCGACGATGTACGACGCACCCAGGCCATACAAGCCGCGATAGGTGTTCATCATCCGCGGCGCCTCGCCGTAGCCCTGGCCGGGGCCGACCACTTCGGACAGGTGGTACTGGTTGAGCCAGGCAACGCGCTTGCCAGCCGAGCGCGCACTCCACAACTGCTGGTTGATGCGCTGCACCGACGCCGGCCGGTAGGCACCGGACAGGCCGTTGCCGGTGTCCAGGAACAGCGGGCTGCCATGGTTGAACAGTTCGATGTCGGCCCACAGGCCACTGGCCCCCAGCTGCGCCGACAAGGCCTGGTAGTACTGCTCGGTGCTGTAGCCGGGTCGATCCCACTGGAACAGTTTCGCGTACGGCGCCGCGCCGATGCCGTCCTGCCAGATCTGCACGTCGACGCCCGTGGCCGCACGGAAGCGCAGCGCAGCGCTGGCCACACTGGCCGGATCGACGCTGGAGGACGCCAGGTAGGGCGCCACCATCACCGGCCGGGAGGGCGTCGCCGCCTTCAGTGCGGAGACGACCGCGCGGTAGAAGGACGCGCGCTCGGCCGGCACCTGCGCAGGCTCATCGGTGATGTACCAGCCGGCGAATGCCGGATGCGCCGCGTACTGCTGGGCCAGCTGCGCCATCGACTGCGCGGCATCCTGCGCCACCGCTGCGGCATTCGATCCCTGCCAGAACGTCGCACACTGGCCCGAACTGTAGGTGGTGCCGACCACGACTTTCATCCCACGTGCTGCGGCGGCGTCCAGCACCGTGCCCAGCTTGGCCGGGAAGCCGGCGATCCATTCGAAATCCTGCGTACTGCCGGCACAGCCCACGCCAGCCCGGGTGGCGCGGGTCTGGCCGATGATGAGCGTGTCATTGCCCAGATCCTGCAGCTCGTCGAGGAACATCGGCAGCTGTGCCGCCGGCAGTTGCTCATCGGTGGCCGAATAGCCGAAGTGGACGAAACTGCCGCTCAGCAGTGCGTTGTCCGCGTACGCCGGCGCAGCGCAGGCCAACAGGGCGAGCCATCCGAATCGGTTCATGGTGTCCCTTCCTGGCCGGGCATCCATCCGGCGTGCGGGCTCCATCCTAGCAAGGCGGCGCTCACGCGCCGCCATGTAGCGCGGCCGTGAACGCGCGCGCGACGCAGCGTGAAGGCAAGGTCACCGGTGCGGACACTGCCTTAGCCACGTAGCGGCAAGGATGAGCTTCCTTTCCATGCACCGGGAGAATTCACATGGCTGACCAGCGTCACGGCACCTCCCACCGTGGCTTCGCCTCGATGGACCAGGACAAGCAGCGCGCGATCGCCGCCAAGGGGGGACGCGCCGCCCACGCCTCCGGCAACGCACATGAATTCAGCCCGGCGGAGGCGCGCGAAGCGGGCCGCAAGGGTGGCGAGGCAATCAGCCGCAACCGCCAGCACATGGCCGCGATCGGCCGCGAAGGCGGGCACGCGCGCCATGCCAATGCACGGCGGCAACAGCAGCAGGCGGCCGAACCCGCGCCAGAGACCTCGACGCCGCAGCGTCAGCAGGGTTGAGCCCGTCGGTTCAGCCCGGCTTGCGGTGCCGGTAGAGTGCAAACGCCGCCAGCAGGGCCAGCACGCCGGCGACCGTCATTGCCCAGCCGAAACCGCTGGCCATCGCGCTGCGGTACCACGCCTGGGCCTGCGATCCTGGCAGCGGCAACGCCGGGTGCAGGATGAGTGCGCGGGCCTGCGCAGCCATCGCAGGCTGCCCGGACGCCTGCGCCGCCGCAGCGAACTGCTGCACGGCGCGCAGGCTCATCAGGCTGCCCAGCAGCGCGATACCCAGGCTCATGCCGGCCTGGCGCAGCGCGTTCATCGTGGCCGACGCAATGCCGGCACGTTCGACCGGTACGCATGACATCACCGCCATGCCGGTCGCCGGTACCGCCAGCCCCATGCCAGTGCCGAGCAGCATCAGCAGGGCGCTGGCCTGGCCGTGCGCTGTGGTCGGCCCGAACGTGGCAATCGCACACAGCGCCATGCCGGTCAGTGCATAGCCCGCCACCAGCGCGGTACGCAGCCCGATCCACGCCGCCAGACGGCCGAACAGCAGTGACACCACTGCCATCAGGACGAACTGCGGTACCAGCTGTGCACCGGCCTGCGCAGCCCCGTGTCCCTGCGCCTGCTGGAAGAACAGCGACAGGAAGAACAGGCTGGCATAGGCGGTGAATCCGAGCACGAACGAGGCCAGGTTGAGCACGCCAAAACCCGGTATCGCCAACAGGTCCAGCGGCAGCAGCGGCCGCGCCACCCGGCGCTCGACCCGGCCAAACAGTGCCAGGGCCGCAGCCGCGATGCCGAGCGCCAGCAGGGTTGCAGGTGCCAGCAGGCCGTGCTCGCCGATGGCGATCAAGCCATAGCTCAGTGCAGCCAGCGCGACAATGCTCAGCAGTTGCCCGGCCGGATCCAGCGCGGCGTGCTGCGGATGCCGTCGCTCTGGAATGCCCCAGGCCCCCAGCGCCAGTGCAAGCAGGCCCAGCGGCAGGTTGATCAGGAAGATGCCAGGCCAGCCGGCGCGCTGGACCAGTTCGCCTCCCAGCAGCGGCCCCAGCACCAGCGCCAGCGCACTGAACGCCGACCAGCCCCCGATCACGCGCGCACGCGCACGCGCTTCGGGAAACGCATGGCTGAGGATCGGCATCGCACTCGGGATCAGCAGGGCGCCGGCCACACCCTGCACCGCGCGCCCCGCCACCAGTGCGGAAAGACTCCCTGCGCAGGCACACAGCAGCGAGCCCACGGTGAAGGTCGCCACGCTGAGCAGCCACATGCGGCGGTGGCCATAGCGGTCACCCAGCGGCCCCGCCGACAGCATCACTGCGGACAGGGCGATGGCATAGGCGTTGATCACCCACTGCAGCCCGGCCATGTCGGTGTGCAGTGCCTGCTGCAGCGTCGGCAGCGCGACGTTGACGATGCTGATGTCCAGCGAGGCGAGGAAGGTGCCCAGGTAGGCCGCCAGCACCAGGGCCGGCCGTCGGAAGCGTTGCATGTGCGGATGCCGGGAGAGAGCGTGCGCGCATCGTAGTTTGCTGACTGACCGTCAGTCAATGACCGACGGTCAGTCATTGCCGGAGGAAGGCTAGAATGGCGACCGTCGCTCCCGGACCCCGCCCCATGCCGATTGCCGCAGTCGCCAGGCCGCGCACCAAACCCGCTGAAACCCGCCAGGAAGAGCTGATGGACGCCGCGCAGGCCCTGTTCCTGTCACAGGGCGTGGAAGCGACCACCATCAGTGACATCGTGGCCTCCGCCGACGTGGCCAAGGGCACGTTCTATACCTACTTCGCCTCGCGCACCGAGATCCTGCAGGCGCTGGCGCAGCGCTACACACAGCGGTTCATGGCCGAAGTCGACCAGGCCGTGCAGCAGCATCCAGCCCATGATGGCGTGGCCCGGCTGCGCGCCTGGATCCGCGCCAACATCGAGATCTATGTGCGCACGCACGCGCTGCACGACGTCGTGTACCCCAACCATCACCACCACCAGCGCGGCAACGCCGAGCGCAACGCGATCCAGCAGCAGCTGCTTGGCATCCTCGAAGCCGGTGTACAGGCGGGTCTGTGGCAGCTGCCGGCACCGCAGGTCACCGCCTCGCTGATCTATGCCGGCGTGCACGGCGCCACCGACGACCTGATCGCTGTGCCGTCGCAGGACGCAGAGGTGTTCATTGCGGCGGTGGTGGCCGATTGCCTGCGCATGGTCGGCGTGTCGCCGGCCCCGAAGCGTGGCGGCACCCGTCGCTGAAGCGCTCGCCGTCGCTCAGGCGTGGGTGAGGATGTTCAGCAACCGACCGAACGGGTCGCGGACGAAGAAGCGGCGCACGCCCCAGGGCTCGTCGACGGGGCCATACTCCACCGCCACCCCGGCCGCGCGCACGCGCTCCAGTACCTCCTGCAGGTCGTCCACTTCGATCGACAGGTCCGGCACAGGTGTGCCGGAGCCGCCTTCGCTGGCGAAGCTGATCTGGGCGGGGGCACTGCCCTGCCCGCCGTGGGTGACGATCCAGCCATGGTCCATCACCACTGGCATGTCCAGCAGTTCGCTGTAGAACGCTGCCGCACGCGCCGGATCAGACGTGGCGATGTTGGCGACGACGCGCTTGACGGCCATGTTCCACTCCACCGGGAAGGAAGCGTCGAGACTGCCCGACCTTGCGCACGAACAGAAGAGCCCCGTCATGGACGGGGCCCGTCATCAGCCGATCATGGCTGGGCTTACACCGCGCCGCAGCGCTCCATGACACATCGATCGTATTCGTACTGGCATTCCATGGCATCACCCCCACCGGCCACACACGCCTGGTAGGCCTTCCAGCAGGGCAGATCGCAGGGCTGGACCGGTCCGGCCACGGCCACCGAGCCGCTGCAGGCCAACGCGAACACAACACCGGCGATCACTTTCCTGAAAGTGCGCATCGACATCGCTCCTTGATTAGCCTGGTGAGCCCAGGCCGGGCCACCATAGCGCTGCACGCAGGACGTCGGGTGAAGGCGGCTGCGGCTTGACTCACTGTTGCAGCAGACCCAGCACACGCAGCTGCGCGGCCAGCTCATCCAGGTTGCGCCACGGCAGGATCGGCGAATTGCCGCGCTCGTCCGGCGGGTTGTCCGGCAGCGCGTCGGACCAGCCACCGGCCCCGACAAGCGGCAACAGCGGCCGCTTGTGCAGCCACGCCAGGCAGACCTCCGAGATCGTACCGGCGCGCCCGCCGATGACGATGCAGGCATCGCCGGCCAGGGCCATGATCAGGTTGCGCGCATCGCCCATGCCACAGGGCACCACCACCGTCGCCGGCCAGTCGGCCGGCGGCATGCTGCTCTCCGGAATGACGCTGAGCACCTGGCCACCAGCGGCGATTGCCTGCTCGGCAGCCACGCGCGTAGCCGCACTGCCACACCCACTGACGACCGTGATGCCCTGGATGGCCAGGAAACGCCCTGCTTCCGCTGCGCGCTCGAACGCGTCGCTGCCAGGGTCTGCGCTACCCAATATCGCCACCTGTGGTCTACGGACGGCTTTCTCCATGGACGGCTCCAACACCTCGAAAAAAAGAGTCACGGTGCGCTGCCCGGCGGAGCCGCCGCAGATGCCCGTCACAGAACATTAACACGTTCATAAAATTATCTTCACATCAATGGGGGATGTCGCCCTGCCTTGCCGTTAACGGCCTTGTTGTCCGTCAACCAAGGAAGTTGTCCGATGAATCACCCGCTGTATGGCCGTTCGTCCCGCTCCCTGTCGCACCGCCCGCTGGCGCTTGCCGTCGCCAGCTCGCTGCTGCTGGCCACCGCACTGCCAGCCATGGCCAGCGAATCACTCGATGCCTGGCAGCAGCAGCGCCAGCTGCAGGCCGCGTGGGCGCAGCCGACGAACACCTCCGCCGAGGCGTCCGTTGCTCAGGCGCTGCCGACCGCAGCCACCCCGTCTGCGGTTCTCGGCACCCCCGGCGATCCCGCCAGCTGGCGCAGCGACGAATTCAACGCCGATTGGGGCCTGGCTGCGATGGGCGCGGATTACGCCTATGCACGCGGCCTGACCGGCAAGGGCGTACGCTTGGCGCTGTTCGATTCGGGCTCCGCGCTGGCGCATCCGGAGTTTGCAGGACGCAATACCTCCAGCATCACCATCGGCGCCAACTGTGCGACGCCGGGTGTGGTCGCAGGTGCCGGCGCCTGCGAACAGACCCGCGGTGAACAACCCGGCTACAACTACTATGGTCTCGGCGCGGGCGTTCCGGCCGCACTCGCAGCACGCCTGATCGCTGCCGGCCAGCCTTACGGCTTCAGCTATGCCGACCATGGCACCCACGTACTGGGCACCATCGGCGCCAACCGCGATGGCAAGGGCATGCACGGCGTGGCGTTCGGTGCGAACCTCACCGCCGCCCGCGTGTTCGGCGACACCTACTACGAGTGGCGCCTGGACCCCGACAATTTCTATCGCCCGCGCGCGCTGTACCGCACCGATCCGGATGACGCCGCGACCCTGGACATGTATGCGCAGATCCAGGCGCAGGGCGTACGCGCCATCAACCACAGCTGGGGCATTTCCACGCGCAACATGACCGCCGCCGCGCTGGACCAGCAGTACGCCAACATCGGTGCCGACTATGGCGTGTATGGCAGCATCTACGCCAGCAACGGCGACACCCCGGGCTCGACCCTCATCCAGGTGTGGTCGGCCGGCAATGGCAGTGGTGCGGTCGCCGGTATCACGGCCTCGATGCCGCGCTGGAAGCCTGAACTGGAGCCCTACTGGCTAGCAGTGGCCAACGTGCGCCGGCCCAACGCGGCCGCCGGGGAAACCGACTACGTCATTGATGGCAGCTCCAGCATCTGCGGCGTTGCAGCCAACTGGTGCATCTCGGCACCCGGCACCGACATCGTCAGCACGATCGTTTCCGGCGATATCCAGGGCCGCGTCGAGAACACCTCCGCTTACGTGCGGCTGATCATCGACAGCGAGAACACCCAGTACGTCTACGGCACGAAGACCGGCACGTCGATGGCGGCGCCGCACATCACCGGCGCGCTCGGCCTGCTGATGGAGCGCTTCCCTTACCTGGACAACGCCCAGGTCCGCGACGTGCTGCTGACCACCGCGCGCGACCTTGGCGCGCCGGGGATCGACCCGATCTACGGCTGGGGCATGGTCGACCTGCGCAAGGCCATCGAAGGCTACGGCTCGCTGCGCGTGGACACCAACGTGGTGATGAACCAGAAGGCCGGTGGCCTCAAGGTCTGGGAAGGCGATGCCTGGGACAACTGGACCAACGACATCGGCGGCCCCGGCAAGCTGACCAAGTCCGGCATCGGTTGGCTGCGCCTGAGCGGCAACAACCGCTTCAACGGCGCGGTGCTGCGCGAGGGCACGCTGGAGTTGAACGGCACCAACACGCTCACCTCGGCGGTCGAGGTGCAAGGCGGCCAGTTCCTGCTCAACGGCAGCCTGGTCTCCACCGCGCTGACCACCACCGGGGGCGTCAGCACGGTCAGCGCCAGTGGCGCGCTGAAGAACAGCAACCTGGTGGTCAACGGCGGCGTGGTGTCCTTCAACGGCACGCAGACCGGCGGCACCACCACGGTCGGCGCCAACGGCCTGCTGAAGGGCGTCGGCACGCTCGGCAACACCCGCGTCGACGGCATCATCGCGCCGGGCAACTCGATCGGCACGCTGACCATCAACGGCAACTACGTGCAGGGCGCCACCGGCGTGTATGCGGCGGAGCTGGCCCCGGGTGGCCGCAGTGACCAGCTGCACGTGACCGGCACCGCCACCCTCGGCGGCACCCTGGTCGCACTGCCGGAACCGGGCGTGTATTACCTCGGCGAACAGTTCAACTTCCTGCGTGCCGACGGTGGCATCAGCGGCCAGTTCGCCAGGACCGACTTCAGCGCGTTCTCGCCCTTCCTGCAGTTCAGCCTGGCCTACGGCGCCAATGGCACGCGTATCGAGGTCGCCCGTGGCGCCTCGCTGACCACGGCTGCCAACACCCCCAACCAGCGTGCCGTGGCGGCGGCGGCCGACCTGCTGCCGATCGCCCAGGGCCTGCCCAAGCCGCTGACCCAGCTGTTCCCGCAGCAGATCGGCGGCGTGCTCGACGGTCTCAGCGGCGAGCTGCATCCGGCCACGGCCATCGCCCTGGTCGAGGGCAGCCGCTACGTGCGCGATGCCGCGTTGTCACGCCGCGCCGGTGTCGCCGCGCCCGGTACGGACGCCGGTGATGCGACGGGTGCGTGGGTGCAGGCCATCGGTGGCAACAGCACGCTGGACGGTGACTACAACACCGCCCGCACCGAAGCCAACAGCAACGGCCTGCTGGTCGGCCTCGACCGCGAGTTCTCCGGCTGGCAGGTTGGCGTGCTGGCCGGGACCGGCCGTACCGACGTCAAGCAGCAGGACCGCCGCGCCAAGTCGAAGATCGACAACACGCACTTCGGTGCCTATGCCAGCCACACCTGGGGCGGTTTCGGCCTGCGCGGTGGTGTGGCGTGGAGCAAGCACGAGGTGAAGAGTACGCGTGAGGTCGCCTTCGCAGGTTTCAGTGACAGCCTCAGCGCGCGTTACGACGCCCGCACCCGCCAGGCCTTCATCGAAGCCGGCTACCGCTTCGGTGGCCCGGAGGCCGGGCTGGAACCGTACCTGCAGGTGGCGCGTGTCGAAGTGGACCTCAAGCGCGTCAACGAACGCGGTGGAGCAGCGGCACTGCAGGGCAAGGTGGACGATACCGGAACCACCATCGCCACCGCCGGCGTGCGCTTCGACAAGGGGCTGAAGGCTTCGTTCCAGCAGGAGAGCTGGCTGCACCTGCGCGGTGGCGTCGGCTATCGCCGCGCCTCCGGTGATCGCAGCCAGGTCGCCAACCTGGCCTTCGCCAACGGCGGCACGACGTTTGCGGTCAACGGTGCACCGATCGCCGACAACGCGGTGGTCGCCGAGCTGGGCCTGTCGGCCTGGCTGACCGCGCGCCAGCAGCTGGAGCTGGGCTACAGCGGCCAGTTCGGCAGCGAAAGCCGCGACCACGGCGCCCAAGCACGGTGGTCGGTGCGCTTCTGATTCCGAAGCCGCGTCTGGTTGAACGATCGGGGTGGCCGGAAGGCCACCCCACTTTCTTGCCACGTACCGCAAAAAAAAAAGCCGGAGCAGCGTACTGCCCCGGCTTCGGCGACTCAGCGGAAGCAGCCGCTAAGAACGATCAGGCTGCCTTCATGGCGTGCTTTCGAGCACGCATCACGTTGTGGCATTCCTGCACTTCCGGCAGCAGCTGGGTCACTTCCTGGCGCACCGCCGGCGGAAGCTCGTTGTCCTGCAGCACGTCCTTGAACGCGCCCAGCAGGCGGTCTTCGGATTCTTCCAGCTCGGCCACGTAGCCGTAGTTGGTGTCACCGAAGGCGGCGCGGACCTTGCCATAGAACTGCTGCATGGAACCCACCACGGTGCCGTGTTCGGCCGGCTTGCCACCACTGGCGGCAACCGAACCGCTCAGTGCGGCGACGATGCGGCCCTTGACCCCGGCGATGCGGGTGAACAGCGCCGACAGCTCGGCATCCTTCACCTTGGTAGCAGCCTCTTCGTAGAACGACTTGCCGTCACGAGCGATTTCGATCAGGTCGTTGAGGCGATGTTCGATGGTGGACTGGGTGCTCATGGCGTTGCTCCTGTTTCGTCGTTTCGGGGGAGAAAAGCAGCCTCGACTGCGCTGCCTGTGGGGTCACTGTGGACAGGCCCGTGTGGTTCGCGGGTGAGCAGCGATTGATGCGCAGATCACTTCACCCAACCCGCACTGACTGCTTCACGTCAGAGCGGCATGCCGTTCACGGCGCGTGCCCGCGCAGCCTCACCAGGGAATGAACAGGATGATCAGGACGATCACCAGCACGGCGGCGAGCGCCGCCAGGAGGATGTTGCGCTGGCGTCCACTGGGCTTGGGTTTACCGGGAGTATTCATGCCTACCTGCCTGTAGCTACGGATGACCCCGGCAGCTTGATGAATCCGCGCCCGTGCTTCCGTGCAGAACGCGTGCAGGCGACGTGCACGTCGCCAGCGCCGGTGTCGATTCCCGGCCCGCCCGTTCGTCGGATCATGAAAGCCCCTCCCTTGCCGACCCGAGCGTGTACCCGTGCTTCCCGTGCTCACCGCCTTTGCCAACTCCCCCGACCGCGGCCAGGGCCTGGCCCGGGACATGCGCGTGCGCTGGGCACTGGAGGAACTGGAGGTGCCCTACGACGTGCACCTGCTCACCTTCGCTGAGCTGAAGCAGCCCGCGCACCTGGCCAGGCATCCATTCGGGCAGATTCCGACGTGGCAGGAGGGCAGCCAGACCCTGTTCGAATCCGGCGCCATCGTCCTGCACCTGGCCGAACGGCACGCCGGCCTGCTGCCACGCGAGCCCGACGCCCGCACGCGCGCGATCATGTGGCTGTTCGCCGCGCTGAACACGGTGGAGCCGCCGATTGTCGAACGCTCCATGGCCTGGGTACTGGAGCGCGAACAGCCATGGTACGCACAGCGGCTGCCGATGCTCGATGAGCGGGTCCGGACCCGGCTGGCGCAGCTGTCGACGTGGTTGGCCAGGAGCCCATGGCTGGACGGCGAATTCAGTGTGGGTGACCTGATGATGGTCTCGGTACTGCTGCGGCTGAACAGCAGCGGGCTGCTCGACCCGTACCCACAGGTGGCCGCCTACGCGGACCGGGCGACGCAGCGGCCCGCCTACCAGCGGGCCTTCGCCGCGCAGCTGGCGGTGTTCCAGAACGCCTAGCGCTGCGCCCCGCGTCGAGGCATCACTGCAACCTGCGCCGGCACGCCGCCTGCACCAGCATCAACTGCGCCATCAGAATCAGCATCGCACAGCCCGACAGCAGCCAGGGGTCGATGTACCACTGCTCGTTGAAGCGGAAGTCGCCCGCGGAAATGCGTTTCCAGCCGTTGAAGTGCTGCATCGCCGCCACCACGAAGGCGAACGCGCCGCTGGTGTACGACAGCCAGGGCACCACGATGCCGCCCGGTCGCGCGAACAGCGTCAGCACGCCCACAATGCCGATCACCGTGCGCTGCACCCGGCAGTAGGGGCAGACATAGGCCATCCCGCTCCATTCCACCGCCCAGGCGAGCAGACTGACCAGCACGGCCGCGGCTGCGGCGGTGTACAGGGCCCTGGGCGCGATCGTCATGCCTGCATCATCTGCCATGCCGCGGTTCAGTCCTTCTTGAAGACCGTGCGCTTGCCGATGGGGCTGCTCTTGCGCGCCGTCGGCCGGGCCAGGCCGGGAATGAGGAAGTCGGTGACCTTGTGACCCTTCTGCACCTTGGACGCCAGCCATCGCGGCATGCGGCCACGTCCGGACCAGGTGAGCCGCTTGTACTCCGGATCGCGGTACTTGGCCGCCACCTTGCCGGTCCTGCGCCGCGCGGGCCTGGCGCCGGGTGCGGGCGCGTCGACCGCCTCTGCGCCGAACAGTTCTTCCAGGGTATAGCCGGCTTCGGCAGCGGCGGCCTTCAGCATCCGCCGCACCGCAGCGGCCGGACGGCGACGGGAAACAAGCTGTTTCCGCTGTTCGGCGGCAACCACCAGGGCACCCAGCTCGCGAAGGCTGAGCGATTCGATATCGATCGTCATGCAGGAAAGGTCCACCGGGGGCGTGGTGGCTGTCAAGAGACGGCGACGGCCCCGCCTGCACACAGGCTTCACCGGACGTGGGCTCCGATCGCCTTCGCCAGCCATCCTCAGAGGACCTCGACGTGAGCCACGCATCGCATTCGCTTGCCTATCTGCTTGCGCGCATCCTGCTGATGGCGCTGTTCCTCGTCTCCGGGCTCGGCAAGCTGGGCGATCTCAGTGGCACCCAGGGCTACATGGAAGCCATGGGTGTGCCCGGCATCCTGCTATGGCCGACCATTGCCTTCGAGATCGGCAGTGGCCTGTGCATCCTGCTCGGCTTCCAGACCCGGCTGGTGTCGATCGTGCTGGCAGGTTTCAGCCTGGTCACCGCCGCCATCTTCCACCACAACCTCGCCGACCCGACCCAGCAGATCATGTTCCTGAAGAACCTGGGCCTGGCCGGTGGATTCCTGCTGCTGGCCTGCACCGGTGCAGGGCGCTACAGCGTGGATGGGCGCGGTCGGCGCGCGCAGCGGTAACACAGCGGCACCTCAGGCATTGCGCGCAGGGCGCCGCGCAGCGCCGCCTGGAATGGACTCGGTCGCGGTGATGGCCGCGACGCCGGACGCTCCCCAACTCCCAACAGCGAGAACCTGAAATGGCTACGGTTACCACCCGAGACGGTGTCGAGATCTTCTACAAGGATTGGGGTCCGCGTGACGCCAAGGTCATTCATTTCCATCACGGCTGGCCGCTTACCTCCGACGACTGGGACGCGCAGATGCTGTTCTTCGTCAACAAGGGATACCGCGTGGTCGCGCACGACCGCCGCGGGCATGGGCGCTCCAGCCAGGTGTCGGATGGCCATGACATGGATCACTACGCCGACGATGTTGCGGCCGTGGTCGAGACACTGGGAACCCAGGGAGCGATGCATGTCGGCCATTCCACCGGCGGTGGCCAGGTGGTCCGCTACATCGCACGCCACGGCGAGAAGAATGTGTCCAAGGCCGTGCTGATCAGCTCGGTGCCACCGTTGATGGTCAAGACCGCAGCAAATCCGCAGGGCACGCCCAAGGCCGTCTTCGACGATTTCCAGGCGCAACTGGCGGCCAACCGTGCGCAGTTCTACCACGACGTGCCGGCAGGCCCGTTCTATGGCTACAACCGCCCGGGCGCGAAGCCCTCGGACGCGGTGATCTGGAACTGGTGGCGACAGGGCATGCAGGGCTCGGCGAAGGCGCACTACGACGGCATCGTGGCCTTCTCGCAGACCGATTTCACCGAAGACCTGAAAGGCATTTCCATTCCCGTCCTGGTGATCCATGGCGACGATGACCAGGTGGTGCCATACGCCGACTCCGGCGTTCTTTCCGCAAAGCTGGTGAAGAACGGCAAGCTGATCACCTACGAAGGTGCACCGCACGGCATTCCGACCACGCACGCGGACCGGATCAACGCCGACCTGCTGGCCTTCCTGGAAAGCTGATCGAAGATGTCCGGGAAGGGCATCGGCCCTTCCCGGACGCCGGCGGCGCGCACCTCTCCGGTCTGCGGAGCCTGCAGCAGCATTCTTAATTCTTCAGCATTGGATCGCGCGCGCTTCGTGCCATGCGAGCGGCAAAGCAGCATGATGGGCGGCCATACAAAACCAGGGCGATCGTTCATCTTCATGCGTGACATCGGACAGTTCTACGTAATCAGCGTCGAGGGAGTGACGCGGGCAGACGGCACACTCCTGCAGGTCACCCGGATCGATTGCTCCTGCATCAGGTGTTCCCGTCAGTTCAGGGCCATCCCCAACCATGGTCTTGTCGATCTCGACGGTGCGGCCGCGCTCAGCTGCCCCACCTGCGGCAATCACCAGTCTGTCAGCCGCGCACGGCTCGAAGAACTCAGCCAACGCAACGGCGAATAGCCCGCGCTCCATGTACTCCGCGGCGTCGACACGCCCGATATCCGTTGGACCCGTGCAGGGTTCGCGGGTTCGGCCGCGGCAGATCATCGCCCCATGCAACGGGAATTCACTTGCTTTTTACAACGCGCGCCTTTTCCTGCGGATCCGCATCCAGAGCCCTCTGCCTGCATCCAGCGACCTCGCCCACGCGTATGTAGGATGCCCGCGCCTTGCGGGCATCCCATAAAGGAACGCGCCGTGAAAGCTCTTCAGCGGATAGCCGCCACCGTAAGCTTCGCCGTACTCGTTTCAGCCACGTCCACGAGCTTCGCCGCCAATACCGTGATGGTCGGCGGCGCCGAGATGTATCCCACCAAGACCATTGTCCAGAACGCCATCAACTCCAAGGACCACACGACCCTGGTCGCTGCGGTCAAGGCGGCCGGCCTGGTCGACACGCTCAATGGAGCCGGCCCCTTCACCGTTTTCGCGCCGACCAATGCAGCCTTCGACAAGCTTCCCGCAGGTACCGTTGATACGCTGGTGAAGCCCGAAAACAAGGCGCAACTGACCAAGATCCTGACCTACCATGTTGTACCGGGCAACTACAGCGCTGCGCAGCTGCTGGCCGACGCCAGGAAGCACGGCGGCAAGGCCACACTGAAGACCGTTGAAGGTGAACCGCTCACGGTCGCCCTGCATGACGGCAAGCTGTGGGTCATCGATGCCAAGGGTGGCAAGGCCGGCATCAGCATTGCCGATGTTGGCCAGTCCAATGGCGTGATCCATGTGATCGATACGGTGTTGATGCCGAAGTAGGTGCAGGCAGCGGGAAGACGGCATGGCGGCAGTCGCGCTGCGGCTGCCGCTGCTGCCGTGCAGGCATGCCGTTGGCCGTCAGAAGAAGATGCCCGCTTGATCGACAGTTGCGAGTGGATTGGCCTTCCGCACCGCCTCCAGGAACAACAGGAAATCGCGGTTGAACAGTGTCAGGTTGGTGGTGAAGCGCACACTGCGCCTGCCCGACGCGCTGCTGAAATCCACCTGCCAGACATAGCGTCCGTAGATGACGTCGGAGGTTCGCCTGACCGCAATGATCTGCGTGAGAGGAACCGCCGTGGGCACCGCGCCCCGCTGCAGATAGAACGCCTCTGCATCGAAGAGGTAGTGCTCACGATCCTCTTTCCCGTCGATCATGACCAGGGTCATGGACCGCTTGGAGATTCGGCGCGGAGCGCTCACCTGCACCCCTGATGCCAATGCGGCACGGGCGTGCCGTGCGCCGCGTCGATGGAGAAACACGATCGCCGCCAGCGGAAGCGCCGCGAGGACACTGAAGCCTGCCGTCTTCAGAACAACTTCCAGTGTATGCGGCACATGAACCTCCCGGATGATTTTCAGCTCGCGCGCCCTGGCCGATGTCGTGCACACGCACCGGCAGCCGCTGCAGGCTGTGGCTGTCACGACGTGCCAGTGAAACCACCATGCAAGCGCTGACGTTTCCGGGCGGCGCGAAAAAAGCGCCGGGGTGGAGCCTGAGTGCCAATTTCTTGGTGGGCCCACCAGGATTCGAACCTGGAACCAAGGGATTATGAGTCCCCTGCTCTAACCGTTGAGCTATAGGCCCCGCGCAGCGTCACAGTGTAGTGGAGCCTGCGCTCGATCGGCTACCCGGCAACAGCATCCGGAAAAGAAAAACCCCGCACCAGGCGGGGTTTCTCAACGCTTCAACAACCTCTGGAAATCAATCGATATCCAGGAAGCTGCGCAGCTGCTCCGAGCGGCTCGGGTGACGCAGCTTGCGCAGCGCCTTCGCTTCGATCTGGCGGATGCGCTCGCGGGTCACGTC